>Ga0247727_10000024_pt1 | contig 313554 bp, 277 predicted proteins | sample WisWelCaveWW1625_FD_202498 | JGI IMG/M metagenome (GOLD analysis project Ga0247727, IMG submission 202498) | Biofilm microbial communities from Wishing Well Cave, Virginia, United States - WW16-25 | ecosystem: Environmental > Aquatic > Deep subsurface > Groundwater > Cave microbial mat... | reverse complement strand
ACTGGGGCGCCCCGAAATACCTGGTCGCGGAAGGCGACACCTACGCGAAATACCCGGACGACGAGACCTACACGCAGCTTATGGTGAACTACGTGAAGCTGGACAAGCTGCCGGCGTTCGACGAAGGGTGGAACCCGATCTTCAATGCCCTGCGCGCGGGCGACTTTTTCGTGACCAGCGGAGAGGTGCTCATCAAGCACTTCGCCCTCGAAGGGGCGGGCGCCCGGCGCCAGGTGGTTGCCGAGCTCGAGTGGACCTTCCCGCTCGAGTTCGCCGAACTGGTGTGGGGCGACGGCGACCGGACCGATCGCAAGATGGTCTCGCTGACCGACCAGGCGCCGTTTGCAAGCCGTCGCCTGCGCATTCCGTTCGACGCCAGCGGAAAAAAATGGGTGCGCCTGGCGGCGTGGGATTCCGCCGGCAACGGGGCGTTCACCCAGCTCGTGCACCTGCCAGGCCGGTGAACCGACATGCGCGAGATGTGACTGGGATGGGATTCCGGGTGGGCTAGGAGCCCGTTTATCAAAGTGAGAGCAACCGGAGATTCTGAACGTGCTCAAAATCGCGCCTGTTGTTTGTTGCAAGCGGGGCGTTCAGCGCCAATGCTGTGGCTGCGATCCAGGCGTCCTGCGGACTCAGTGCCCTGCCTGCGGCTCGCGCATCGGCGCGAATCCGCGCCCAAACCGTGCATAGGTCGTTGTCCGCGTACACCAGTTCGAAACCTTGTATGAACTGTTCGAGGAGAAGGCGCCGGCGGCTACTCCAACCTGCCGAAATCGCACCCATGCGCAATTCCGCAATTGTCATGAAGGAGAGAATCAGTTCAGACCCGCGCAAGGCATCGGAATACTGCTGCGCCAGGGAATGCCAATTGAAGATGTAGGAGGCGACGTCGGTATCGACGACAATCCGGCTCATTCAGGCGAGGGCTTCTCGGCGGACTGTCGGCGGTCGGCGTAAATTGCTGCGACAAAGCGCTCCGTCTCCTCGTCTGGGGCAGGGTCGACGTTCCGCAATAGATCCTCGAACGAAAAGGGTTGCGGCCCGACAACAACAGGTTTGTAGCCCGCGTTCAAAAGATCTTGCACCTCGTCGTTCATTTTGTCGCTCCTGAGGCCATTATAACGCTCCTGTCCCCTTGCGCGTCTGGCGTCGCTCGCTCCGACTACGGATACCTCGAGCCAATCCGGTTTGGCACCGCCTCCGGCGCGGAAGGGTGACGCAGCTCGTCGCGCATAACCCAGGGGATGAATACCGTCTCGAACAATCGAGGCAGGAGTTTCGATCTGATCGATTTGCACCAGGTAACGAAGCGGACTGGTGTCAACGACCACCAGACGCATCAACAGCCCAGACGATGCGTGCCCTCACGCTCGCCGCGCTACTACGGTCAAACAAGGACGGAGGCGAGGATGGACCCTGCCGCACTGGTGCGGCCGACTTTCCATTCTCACTGATAGGTGGGTCGTGGGCTACCTACCTCGGTTTGCCGGGTTCTTAACTGTGTTGGGGGATTTCTCTTGTGCGGCCCGCGGAATCCGCTTCGGTCGTGGCTCGGAATAGGGGCGCTGTGTTTGCAGACAGTTACCGAGCCGTGACCGGAGGGAGCGGTCAGTCTGAGCCAGGCTTCCCGCAGAATCGTTAAGCACCCCGGTTTGCCCGGGGTCCGTAGAGCGCAAAGCACTTTTGGTAGAATGGCGAAGGGTTTGCTCCTTCCCTGATGGCACAGCATCCGGATCCACTGAAGTCGGCAGCCGGAGAGGCCGGCGCTTCCGAAGATAGTTCTTCGTTCGGAGACATCCTCAACCAGTTCGAACGGCAGCATCAAGGGCCGGAAGGCTCCCGGGAAACTTTGCGCGGCACCGTGCTGAGCGTCTCCGGCGACTCCGTCTACGTCGATATCGGGCGCAAGCGGGAGGGCGTGTTGACTGCCGCCTCGCTGAGCAAAACGGCCGGCCCCTCGGGCGTGAAGCCGGGCGACACAGTGGTGGTGGCGGTCACTGGCCGCGACCCCGACGGCTACTACCAGCTCTCGACCATCCGTGTGGAGCGGCCCAAGGACTGGCAGTCGCTGGAGGCGGCCTTCTCCGCGCAGCGGACCATCACCGCGCAAGTGGAAGAAGTCATCAAGGGCGGCCTGCGGGTCAACGTGGGCGTGCGGGCGTTTCTGCCGGCCTCGCGCAGCGGCGCCAGGGAGGCCCAGGAGATGGAGACTCTGGTGGGCCAGGAAATCCAGTGCCGCATCATCCAGATCGACATCGCCAACGAAGACGTCGTGGTGGACCGCCGCGTGGTACTGGAAGAGCAGGCGCGCCTGGCACGCGACGCGCAATTCGGCGCGCTGCGGGAAGGCGCGGTCATGCGCGGCACGGTCCGCACGCTCACCGAGTTCGGGGCCTTCATCGATCTCGGCGGCGTGGAGGGACTGCTGCACGTCACCGAAATGGCCTGGCACCGGGTCGGCAAGCCCGAGGAGGTGGTGCAGCCCGGCGATGAGGTGGAGGTAAAGATTCTGCGGGTCGACCCGGCCGGCCGGCGCATCTCGCTCAGCCGGAAGCAGCTCCTCCCCGACCCGTGGAGCACGGTCGGTGAAAAATATCGAGGTGGCGAGCGCGCCCGCGGCAAAGTGGTGCGGCTCACCGAGTTCGGCGCCTTCATCGAGCTCGAGCCGGGGGTGGAGGGGCTGGTTCATTTCTCGGAGATGTCCTGGTCGAAGAAGGCGCGCAAGCCGGCCGACATTCTGAACTCCGGTGAGATGGTGGAGGTGGCCGTCCTCAGCGTAAATTCCGCCGAACGGCGCATCGCGCTCGGCCTGAAGCAGGTGCTGGGAGACCCCTGGGATCAGGTGGACACCGGCTGGGCTCCCGGGACGGTGATTGAAAAGCCCGTGGTGAGCCTGACCAGGTTCGGCGCCTTTGTGGAACTGGAGGAAGGCATCGAAGGAATGATCCACATCGGCGATATGAGCCGGGACAAGCGTCTCAATCACCCAAACGAGGTGCTGACGGTGGGACAACCGGTGCGTGCGGTGGTCCTGGAGATCGACCGCGAACGGCGTCGTCTTCGTCTCGGAATGAAGCAGCTCGAGCCCACGACGGTTGACGAATTTATCGCCGAGCACCAGTTGGGCGAGCTGGTGTCGGGAAGGATCGTCGAGACTGCCTCCGGACGGGCGCGGGTGGAGGTAGCCGAAGGAGTGATTGCCACCTGCCGTCTTCCGGCGGCGAGTGCTTCCAAGGAGGAGGATCTCCGGCCTTCGGCGGATCTGTCTCAGCTAACTTCCATGCTTTCAGCGCGGTGGAAAGGCGGGGGGGAAACTTCAGCGGCTCCGCCCGAGCTCGCGCGCGTCGGCCAGATCCGGCGCTTCCGCATCCTTACCCTCAACGCCGGGGAAAAGTCGGTGGAATTGGAACTGGCCGGCTGACACCGGCATGGTGACCTTTCCTCGCCTCGCACGTCTGTTTCTGTGGTGAACTCTGAGCCGGAAGCCACTTTGGTGGACGCAATCGGTTCGGTATCCGTGTTGAACGAGGCGGCCTTGATCCGCGCCGCGCAACGGGGAGACCAGGAGGCCTTCGGGCGGCTGGTGGAGGCCTACGACCAGCGCGTTCTCCGTCTCGCCTTCAACATGCTGCGGTCCTCCGACGATGCCAGCGAGATCTACCAGGAAGCGTTCCTGAGGGTCTACCGGAACCTGGCGAAGTTTCGATTCGATTGCAGCTTCCACACCTGGCTGTACCGGATTGTGACCAACCTGTGCCTGGATCACCTGCGGAAACGCAAGGTGCGGCGCGAGGAGTCCACCGTTGTGGAAACAGAAGGCGGGCCGGTGGATCGAATGGAGACGGTCGCCGAGCAACGGGCGGAAAGCGATCCGCAGCGGCGGCTGCTGGGCCGGGAACTGCGCGATCGCATCGAGCGGGTATTGGGCGAGCTGACCCCCCGCGAGCGGATGGTATTCGAACTGAGGCACTACCAGGGAATGCGGCTGGGGAGCATCGGAGAAGCGCTGGGAACCAGCGAGGAGGCGGCTAAGAACTGCCTGTTTCGCGCGACCCGGAAAATGCGCGCGGCGTTAGGAGATTTTCTATGAACTGCAATTCGGTGCGATCGGAGTTCTGGCTGTATCTTTACGACGAGCTGTCGGCTGACCAGGAGCACCTGCTGACCGAGCACCTGGAAGGTTGCGCGGACTGCCGTCGGGAGCTCGAGCGGGAGCAGGCGCTGCACCGGGCGCTGGACATCCGGACCCAGGAGCCTCCGCCGGCGCTGCTGGCACAATGCCGTCGCGGGTTGCGGAGCGCGCTGCGGGAATCCGGGTCGGCGCGGTGGGGATGGCTGGGAAGGCTGGCGGAAGCGATCACCTCGCGCGAGAGCTGGCTGCTGCGGCCGGCGGGCGCGGTGGCGCTGGTGGCGATCGGGTTCTTCTCGGCGCGCCTCACTCCGACTCCGTTCGGCGACGGGGCATTCTCGCCGACGGACCTGGTCTCTTCGCGGGTGCGCTTCGTCGAGCCGTCGGCTTCCGGCAGGGTGCGGATCGTCGTTGAGGAAACGCGGCGGCGCCTGGTTTCCGGAACCATGGCCGAGGAGCCGGTGCGAAGCCTGCTGCTGGCGGCGTCGCGCGACCCGGAGGACGCGGGCCTGCGGCTGGATTCGATGGGACTGCTGCAACAGGAATCGGCGTCGGCGGTGGTGAGGCGGGCGTTGCTGGAGGCGCTCCAGCGCGACTCCAACGCCGGGGTGCGACTGAAGGCGCTGGAGGCGTTAAGGCCGTTCGTCCGCTACGACGCCGAGGTTCGTCGCGGGTTGGGGCAGGTGTTGTTGCGGGACGACAATCCCGGGCTCCGCGCGCAGGCCATCGATATGCTGGTGGAGCACAACAGCAAGGATGTGGTGGGCGTGTTGCAGGACCTGATGCGTAGGGAAGGCAACGACTACATCCGTCAGCGCGGGCAGCGGGCGCTGCGGGAAATGAACGCTTCCGTGGAAACTTTCTGAAGCAAGTGACTTTATGGAGTACATTCCGTCTAACCTGGCGTGCCTTACTGAGCCGCGACCGCAGGGAGCGGATAAGGAGTGAACAACATGACCGGAATCGAACGGATGCGAACGGGGCTGCTGGCCGGGATACTGGCCGGCGTGCCTTACCTTGGGGCCCAGCCCGCGCCGGCGCCGACGCCACCGACGCCGCCGATGCTGGCGCAACACACGATGGAGCTGTCGAGCGGCGCGCGGAGCTTTCTCGGGGTCGGCGTGGCGGAGATAGAATCGGCGCGAGCCAAGGAGTTGAAGCTGAAGGAAGAGCAAGGCGTCGAGATCACCAGCGTGGAACAAGACAGCCCGGCAGCCAAGGCGGGGCTGGCCAAGGGCGACGTAGTGCTCCAATACAACGGCCAACGCGTGGAGGGCGCCGAGCAGTTCGTACGCCTGGTGCGTGAGACCCCCGCCGGGCGGGCGGCCAAGTTGCTCATTAGTCGCAACGGCGCCACGCAGACCGTCGCCGCGACGATCGGAACACGCAAGAGCGCGCTGAGCATGCTGAGGCGGCCCGAAGGCGAATGGTTCGTGACCCCGCGGATCGAGATCCCTCCGATCCGCATTCCGGACATCCCGCGGGTGTATACGACCTGGCGCACGTCGTCGCTGGGTGTGGAAGCCGAGACACTGGAGACGCAACTGGCGACGTTCTTCGGAGTCAAGGAAGGCGTCCTGGTCCGCTCCGTGATCAAGGGGTCAGCGGCGGAGAAGGCCGGTTTCAAGGCCGGCGACGTGATTGTGAAGGTGGATGCGACCAGCGTCACCAGTCCGCGCGACGTCTCCAACGCAGTCCGCACGGCGCGATCGAAGAAGACCTTCCCTGTGACCGTGACGCGTGAGAAAAAGGAAATGACGTTGACGGTCACGCTCGACGAGGGCGACCGCTCCGAGCACGACCGCACGCCCGCGCCGCGGCGCGTCGTGGTGCGCAGCCAGGAGTACGAGCTGTAACCCCCTACTACGGGCCGAGCTGGTGCACCTTCAGCAGCAACGCCACTTCGTTGGAAGGGATTCTCAGCGCGGAGGCGATCTGTTCGGTCCGCTCTCCCCGCCGCGACATCCGCAGGACCTGTGCGCGGCGGCTCAGGTTCATTCCCGGCGCCGGCAGCGCAACCGACGGCTCCGCCGTGGGGCGCCCGTTCGCGGCGTTCATTCCGGCGCGCAATTCGTCGAGAGCCACGCGCAGCTCGGCCAGCGAGGATTCCGCGGGAAATTGTTGTCTGGCCCAGCGCTTCTCGGCCAGGTGGACATCTCTCTTGAGGGAGAGGAACAGATAGAGAGAGAGCATCAAGCCCACAGCGAGCATGGCGTAGGGCAAAGCGGCCAAAACAGCCCAGGTCATTGCAAATCCTCCTCCTTCTTCTTTTAATGAAGTGTGCGCAGCCGCTCCTGGCGGCTGATGATCTGATTGATCCGAACCCCGTAATTCCCCTCCACAACCACTACTTCTCCGCGCGCGATGACGCAGTTGTTGAGGATGATCTCCACCGGCTCGGTGACCGCGCGGTTGAGCTCAACGATCGAACCGGAGGAGAGCTTCAACACTTCTTTCAGCGCCATGTGAGAGCGGCCAAAGGAAATACTCACCGGCAATTCGACATCCAGCAGCAGGTCGAGCGTCTGCGAGGAGCCGACAGGCGGCGCTTCGGAAGGAAGCCGTGCGGCCGGGGCTGCTGGCCCTCCCGGGGCTGCCGGCCCTGCTGCCGCTGCCGCAGGCTCCTGGTTGGACTGTTTAGGGGAAGCCTTGCGAACTAGGTTCGTGAGCAGCGGCTGGCTAAAGGCGACCAGTACCGACCAGGGTGCTTCTTTTTCGGAGAGTATTAGCAGGGGATAGACGAAATCTACCGGCGCCTCCGGTTCCTGGTGGCCGATTCCGCAAAGCACCTCGGTCCGGCAGATCTGCGTAAGCCCCTGGGCCAACCCGGAGAGGGTCTGCTGGAGAATCTCCTGGTAAGTGGATCGGGCTTCGGCGGCCTCCACTTCCTCAATGCCGGCCGACTGTAGCGCACGCGTGCCGACAGCCATCCAGGAGGACTCCGGCGCACCGACCCAGATGGTGCTCAGCGGCGCCAGTGTGAGCGGCTGCTCCCACCAGAAGATCTCCCCGGCAGCAGCCGAGTCCGGTGGCACCGGATCGGCGACCTCAACATCCGGCCGCTCGCCGGTCATCGCTTGCAGGGACTTCGTCAGGCGGCTGGAGAACTCCTCCAGCACCCATGCCGCGGGGTTGTTTGGATCGAGGGGTTTGGGTTGGGCCACGGCTCAGGCTCCCGTGCCGACCTCATCCACGGGCCCGCTGTGTGGGCCAACGCTTCTCGACAAACGAGCGCAGTCGCAAGATCGCCTGCGACTTCAACTGCGAGATGCGCGACTCGTGCAGGTTGACCACCTTGGCGATCTCCCGCAGCGTCAGCTCCTCCTGGTAGTAGAGACTGAGTACGGTCCGCTCGACGTAGGGCATTCTCTCGATGGCCTCCGCCAACAGGCGCTCCAGCTCGGCGCGCTCCACTACCCGGGAAGGCCAGTTTTCCTCGTCGTCGGCGACGTAGCCGAGCAGGTCCCGCCCGTCCTCGGCATTGGGCGCGTATTCGAGGCTGCCAAGGTTGACGCCGCGAACGTCGACCAGCCATTGATGGTACTCGTCGATGGTCAACTTCAGTTCGGCGGCGATCTCCTCCTCGAACGGCATGCGGTGGACTCGCTGTTCGATCACGGCGATCGCCGCTTCGATTTGTTTGGACTTTTTCCGCTGCTGCCGCGGTGCCCAGTCCAGGCCGCGGAGGCTGTCCAGGATGGCGCCGCGAATTTTGTACTCGGCGTAGGTCTTCAACTTGACGTTGTGGGAGGCGTCGAAGTTGTCGATGGCCGAGATGAGGCCGAGGATGCCGGTGGAGACCAGGTCATCCAGGCTCACCGAGTCGGGCAGGCGCTCGTGGATGCGGCGTGCGATCAGGCGGACCTGCGGAAGATGCTCGAGGATGAGGCGTTCCCGCTCCTGGGCCCACGTTTCCGCCGCGGTCTGGTCCCGATAAGGTTCCGTTGCTGGCATAGGATTGATTCGCTCGGCCGGCTGCGGTTTCACGCGGCCGCCGCCACGCTGTCCACCGGAATCTCCCCTCCCAACACAAGATCCACGACGCGCTCCGGGTTGGCCTCCTCGATGTCCTCGGGAATCTGCGGCCCGTTGGTGAGGAAGGAGACGGGTAAACCGGTGCGAGCCGCTTCGCTCCACAGGGCGCCGAACGCCGTGGTCTCGTCCAGGCGTGTGAACAACAGCTTGCGCGGAGCGAACGCCGAGAAGCGCTCCACGGTGCGCGTGAGGTCCTGCGGCTTCATCGAGGCGGGCAGCACCAGGTGGGTGTCGACTTCCGGGTTGGCGGCCAGAAAGCGGGCCAGCTCGTCGGCGACATCCATGTCCGTCTGGGTGTGGCCGGGCGTGTCAATGAGAATGAGCTGCCTGGCGCGGTGGTCGTCGATGGCTTGCGCCAGGCCTCCCACCGTGTCCAGCGCCTGAAACCCGACGCCGAGAATGGCGGCGTAGGTTCGGAGCTGGTCCGAGCCGCCGATGCGGCACATGTCCATGCACAGCAGTTGGGTGGAGCGCCGCGACTTCAATCCGTAAGCGACCGCCAGCTTCACCAGCGTGGTGGTCTTGCCGCTGCCGGGCGGGCCAATCAGGGCGACGGCCCGCGCGCCGCCGCCGGATTCGCCGAGCCGCGCGTCGGCCCTGATCCTGGAGGCCAGAAGACGCCGCAACGCAAAGCTGGATTCCTGCTCCGGATGGGCGGCCATTTCCTGGCCGATCCGGCCGGCGATTTCAGCCGCCAGCTCGGCGGAGACTTCGGCGCTCACCAGCGCGGTGTAGGTTTCGGCCGCCGGGGAAGCCAGCGTCATGTTCGGCGCCACGAACGGGCCCAGCCGGAGCAGCGTGTGCGACATCCGGTCCAGTTGCCGGCGCAGACCTGCCACCTGATCCGCCAGGTGATCCAACGCCGGGTCTTGCCTGCCCGGTGCAGGGGCCCCGGAGGAGGGAGCCGAAGACTCGGCTTGCGCCGGCTCGGCGGCCGGAATCGGTGCGCTCTCCGTCGCCGACGGGAGCGCAAAGACCACTTCGTAGCGGCCCAGGTAGCGCGCCTCGGGGGAGGCTTCGCGGGAGTAGACCAGCATCGCCTCCGGCCCAAGCTCCTGGCCGGCGGAGATCATCGCTTCTTCCACCGTCCCGGAAAAGTACGATTTCAACCGCATCCGTTCATCCCTCCAGTGGCCGCTAATGAACCACCCCGAGCGAGATCACACGCACGCCGGCGGGAATCTCGTTGTGCGAGAGGACCGTCGCGTTGCGCAAGCCCGCCTCCAGAACCTGCCGCAGGAAATTCCGCGCACCCGAGCTGGTGAGAACCACAGCCGGCGCCTCGGCCGAGGCGACCGCGTTGGTCAACCGCTCCACCAGGTCGCGGATCTTGTGCGGGGGCAGGTTCAGATGACTCGTGTGCTCGGAGTGTTCCACGGCCCCTTCCACCATCTGCTCCAGCGCCGGATCGAGGAAATAGGCGGCCAGCTCTCCGGCCGCATTCAGGTGCGGGTGCACGATCGTCCTGCGCAGCGCCTGGCGTACGTACTCGGTGAGCAGCACCGGGTTCCGCGTCATCTGCGCGCCTTCCCCCATCGCTTCCAGGATGGTTACTGCATCGCGAATCGAGACACGCTCCCGGAGCAGGTTCTGCAACACTTTCTGCACTACCGAAAGCGGGAGCAATTTCGGAACCAAATCCTCCACCGCTTTCGGATGCTCCTCGGCGACGCGGTCCAGCACCTTCTTGGCCTCCTGGCGGGAGAACAATTCGTGCGCATGGCGACGGATCACTTCCGACAAATGTGTACCAAGCACGCTGACCGCATCTACAACCGTATAGCCGGCCGCGCGCGCTTCCTCGACTCCTCCCGCCGGAACCCACCAGGCGGGCATGCCGAAGGCCGGCTCGCGCGTGGCGATCCCCTCGGCGGGAGGCGTCGTCCCCTGGCCGGGATAGATCGCCATTTCACAGCCCTGTGGGATTTCGAAACGGGCGATCTCGACGCCCTTCAACGAGATGACGTACTCGCCTACACGCAGCGCGAGATTGTCGGTCACCCGCACCGGCGGCAGCAGATATCCGAGGTCGGTGGCCAATTGACGGCGGATGCCGGAGATGCGCCGCAGCATCGGGGAATTCTGTGCGCCTTCCACCAACCGGACTAAACCCAACCCCACCTCCAGGGCCAGTGGCTCGACTTTCAGCAGCGTCTCGAGGTTCTCCTTGACCGGTGCGGGCGCCGCATCCACCGCCAAATTTTCGGCCATGCCAACTTTTCGTCGAATGCGCCAACTTATCAACCCCAACCCGCCGCCCAGCAGAAGAAAGGTCACCTTGGGGAGCCCTGGGAACAGCGCCAGGGCCACCAGTACGGCCGAGGCGAGCATCAGCGGCTGCGGGTTGCCGAACACCTGCCGTCGGAACTCCGAGCCCAGCTTGGATTCCGAGCTGGCGCGCGTTACGATGAGGCCCCCGGAAATGGAGATCATCAGCGCCGGAATCACCGTCACCAGCCCGTCGCCGATGGTGAGCACGGTGTAAGTCACCAGCGCGCGCCGCAGATCCATGCCGTGCTGCAAGACACCGATCAGGAAGCCGGCGATGATGTTAATGGCGGTGATCAGGATGCTGGCCACGGCATCGCGCTGGGTGAACCGCGAAGCGCCGTCCATGGCGCCGTAGAACTCCGCTTCGAGCGCCAGTTGCTTGCGCCGGGAACGGGCTTCGGATTCGTCGATGAGCCCGGCGTTGAGATCCGAGTCGATCGACATCTGCTTGCCCGGAAGGGCGTCCAGAGTGAACCGCGCGGTGACCTCCGAGATGCGCACGGCGCCGTGATTGATCACCACGTATTGGATGGCGATCAGAACCAGGAAGATCACCGTGCCGATGACGTAGTTGCCCCCGACTACGAAGCTGCCGAACGCCTCGATGACGCGGCCCGCGGCCGCGGTGCCGGTGTTCCCTTCCAGCAGGATCAGCCGCGACGAGGAAACGTTCAGCGCCAGGCGGAACAGCGTCATCAGCAGCAGGGTCGTGGGAAAGACGCTGAACTCCACCGGCCGCGTGATGTACAAGGACACCAGCAGCACGATCACCGAAAGCGTAATGTTGCCCCCGATCAGCACGTCCATCAGGAACGGCGGCAGCGGGACGATCATCGCCACCACCACGCCCAGCACCGACAGCGGCAGCGCCAGGTCGGCCCAGGCCACATCGCGCATGCCTGGGCTGGCTGACGGCGCGGCGTACTTCCGCGGCGCCCCAGCCGAGCCGGCTCGCCGGCTGGAGTCCGGGCTGTCGATGCTTGTGTTGGTGACCGACGTAATTGCGTTGCTCGGTGTAGCCACGGTGTAGTGTCCGGCGCCTCCCGGCGGCCCTCTCCCCCACTCCCTTGCATCTGGAAGGCCAGCCTTCCGATGCTGTCCGAAGTCCGCGGCTCCTGCTGTGGTGTCCCGCCTTAGAGTTGACAACCGCTTACTGCGGTCGGCGATTCGTGGCGCAGGCTCTCAGCCTGCCGCGTCGGCACTCCTGCCGACGCTTGGTTGGGCCGCCCGTGCGCCGAGATGAGTCTCGGCGCGGCAGACACGAGTGTCTGCGCCACATCTGGAAACATACGTCATCGTAATTCCGAACAGGAATACTTAGCGAGCGGTATGCGGGACACCACACTACTTCCGGTTCATCAGCCGGAAGATGTATGCCAGGACCTCCGCAACTGCCCGGTACAGGTGTACCGGAATCTCCTGGCCCACCTGCACCGACTTGTACAGCGCTTGCGCCAGCGGCGGATTCTCGACGATGGGCACCTGGTGCTCGATCGCTTTCCGGCGAATCCGCCCGGCAAGATAGTTCTTCCCCTTGGCGACCACCTTCGGCGCTGCCATCTCGTCCAGCTCGTAGCGGATGGCTACCGCATAGTGCGTGGGGTTGACGATGACCGCGGTCGCCTTGGGGACCTCATTCATCATCTGGTGGCGCAGCAGATCGCGCTGGAGGCGGCGGATCCGCGCGCGCACTTGCGGGTTCCCCTCGACCTCCTTCATCTCCTCCCGCACTTCCTGCTTGCTCATCCGCAGTTGCGCCAGCCAGCGTCGGCGCTGCCGCCACAGGTCGACGCTGCCCAGGACCAGGAACAGGAGCACCGCCTTCCACAGCAGGGATTCCAGCGCCGAGGCCACGTGACTCAGGGCGTTCTGCAACCCCATCCTGGGCAGCGCCATGAAAGCCGGCAACTGGTCCCGGACCACACCGACGACGGCGAACAGAAACACCGGCAGCAGCACCAGCGCATGCACCAGTTGGGTAAGGTTCTGCCGCGGCACCTCGCGCAGGCGCGTGAGCGGGTTCAGCCGGGAGAAATCCGGCGCCAGCCGGTCGAGACTGAATCCCATACCGGTGGTGATCAGGTGAACGCCGAGCGTGGCGGTAGTCAGCAGCAGTCCGCCGATCAGCAGTGGCGTGAGCAGCGGAACGATCAGCTCGCGGAACGTGGCCGTCAGCCGCGCCGCGGTCAGATCGGAGTGAAATCCGGATTCCAGCAGCCGGGCCGAGACTTGAGCGGCTTGCCGAATCCAGGAATCCGCGAACACGACCACCAGCGTGACCGCCACGGCGAACTGCGCCGCGGAGACGAATTCACGGCTGGCGGGGAGCTGGCCCTGGCCGCGCGCGCGCTCGATGCGGCGTTGGGTAGGCTGTTCGGTGCGCTGGCCGCTGTCCGCCATGCCGGCCTCATCGGGATGCGTTCAAGACGCCGCGCAGCACGCGCACGGTCTTTTCCGCTTGCGCCTCGTACTGGCCCGGGAGCATTGCGGCCAGCGATGCGATGACGACCATGGCGACGCTCATCTTGACGGCGAAGGCCAGAGAGAGGAGCTGGAGTTTCTCGTGAATGCGTCCCAACAGAGCCAGCGCGAGATCCATGAGAACCAGGATCGCCACCACGGGTAATGCCAGCCGCAGGCCGGTGAGGAACATTCCCGAGCCCAACCGAATCAGTTCGCCGGCCGCGCCGGTTCCGATCACGAAGGTCCCGGGGGGAATGGTTTCCAGGCTCAGCGCAAACGCGCGGATCACCTGCGCGTCCATGCCGAGAGCGAAGAACAGCAACGAGGCGGCGAGCTGGGAAAAGATTTGCAGCACGCTGCTGTCGGCCTGCGTGGTGGGATCGATCGTCGAGGCGTAGGCATAGCCCGCCTGCAAGCCGAGCAACTGGCTGCCAACCACGAACGCTTCATTCAGGAAAGCCACCGCCAGCCCGACCGTCATCCCGAGGCCCGCTTCGGCGACCACCCAGAGCGCCAGCCTCCCCGGCGTCGCCTCCGCCACGGCGACCGACGGCCACAACGGCATCAGCGCGCAGGTCAGGCTGAGCACCACCACCATCCGCGCCGCCACGGGCGTGTCACGAAACCCGGGCAGCGGCACGAAGGTGAAGGCGCCGCCCACCCTGGTGAGCACCAGAAGGAATCCATAGAGCGTCTCCAGGGACAGAGTCAGTTCAACCCCCATTACGACTCGCTGGACAGCCGGCCGCGGTCACCGCGCATAGCGCCCCAGGTCCCCCAGCAGGTCTGTCGTATAGGACATCAGCCGCATCAGCATCCACGGAAGAAACAGCAGCAGCCCGGCCAGAAACGCCGCCAGCCGCGGCACCGCGGTGAACGCCGAGTCCTGCATCGACGTTACGATCTGTACCAGGCTGATGACGATCCCCACCACGAAACCAACCGCCAGCAGCGGAAGGCTCAGCCAGAAGGCGGTCATCAGCGCCTGGCGAAGGATATCTGCTACCGTCTGTGGGGTCACCAATGCCTCCCTACGCTAATCGCTCGCGGACAGGCCAGGAGGCCTGTCCCTCATGTTTCTAATAGAAGCTTTTCACCAACGAACCGACTACGAGGTTCCACCCGTCCACCAGGACAAACAGCAGGATCTTGAACGGGGCCGAAAGCATCACCGGCGGCAACTGCACCATGCCGATCGACAGGGTCACCGAGGCCACCACCAGGTCGATGATCAGGAAAGGCAGAAACAGCACCGCGCCGATCTGGAAGCCCGTCTTCAGCTCCGAGAGCACGTAGGCGGGGATCAGCACCTTGAGTTCCAGTTCCGCAGGGCTGGCCGGCGCCGGCGTCCGCGTGATCTCCAGCAGCAGCGCCACGTCCTTTTCGCGGGCAAAACGGGTAAGAAAGGCCCGGAGCGGCTGCGAGCCGCGCTCGACAGCCTGCTGGAGCGTGATCTCGCCCTTTTCCATCGGCGCCCATCCTTGCGTGTAGATCTCGGTCAGCACGGGTTGCATGATCAGCAGCGTGAGAAACATCGACAGCCCGACCAGCACCTGGTTGGAAGGCGTGGTCTGGGTCCCGAGCGCCTGGCGCAGGAAGTGCAGCACAACCGTGATGCGCAGAAAGGGCGTGATGGACATGATGGCGGCCGGCAGCAGCGTCAGTGCGGCCAACAGCGCCACCACCTGCATGGGAACGCTGAGCGATCCGGGCCGCCCCGGCTGCGCCGAGATTCCGAACAACGACTGGGGAGCGCCCGCCGATTGCGGGGCCGCCTGCGCGGTCGCACCCACGGCCGCCAGCAGGCAAACCATCAGTCCGATGCGCGCCCAGCTTGAGCGGCGCGACGGCTCCGGTGGAGCGGCCGTCGGTGTTGGTTGCGCCGGCACTCGCGCCAGCAGCCGGCAGCCGGAAGCGTGGGTCGCCAGCAGCAGCGTGCGGCCTGCCACTTCCACCAGGTGCAGGGAATGCTGGGGCGTCAGCGCCAGGCGGCCCACCACCGCGATCGGCGCGGCCTTGCCTGTGCGACGAGCGCGCGCCCCCTTGAGTCGCCAGGTCACGAGCCCCAGCAGCGCCATCACAAACACGACCATTACCAGTTGCGTGAACACTCCCATCGCGTCGCTCCGCTCGCCGACTCAGCCGCTCTCGTTGAAGTCGGTGATGCGGACTCCCATGTTGTCTTCCAGAATCACGATCTCGCCGAAGGCGACCAGCGCGCCGCCGACCAGAATGTCGATGTTCTCTCCCGCCGACCGCGTCATTTTGATCACGCTGCCGGAGTCGAGACGGAGGATTTGCTCCACGGTCATGTTCTTGCGATCCAGCTCCACCGAGATCTCAACTTGCACTTCCGCCAGGTGGGCGAGCTGTTCGAGCGGTGTCATGCGCGGCGGCGATCTGGCTCCGGATTACCGTTTCAGGTTGATCGTTTCCTGGCTCAGCTCGTCCACCGTCGTCACCACGCGGGTATTGGCCTGGTAGCCGCGCTGGAGCACGATGAGGTTGGTGAACTCGCGGGCGATATCGACCGTGGAACTCTCGACGGCGCCGCCCAGGATCGAGCCGCGCCCGCCGGTTCCCGGCACGCCGATGGCCGGCAGCGCCGACCGCGCGCTGAGCTGATAGTTGCTGTTGCCCACGGCGATCAGCGATTCCGGGTTGCGAATGGCCGCCATCGCGATCTGGCCGACCACGGTCTGCTGACCGTTGGAGTACTGCGCCAGCACCTTGCCGCCGTCGGAAATGCCCACGCGGATGAGCTGCGCCGCGGGCTGCCCGTTCACGGCGTTGGCCGATACCGCCGACGGCTGCGAGTACTGCGTCACCCGGGGCGTGGTGCCGTTGTAAAGCTGCCAGTTCAGCGTCAGGTTCGCGGCGCCGTTTACCAGGCCAGTCACGTTGAGTACCGGGAACGGGCCGCCGGAGGGCGGGTTGCTGAGCCTGCCCAGGTTGTCGAAAGTCAGCGTGCCGGTCACCGGCGCCACGGGCGCCGTTGTGTCCGCGGCCGGAAAAGTCATCGAGTAGGTCCACTGCCCCGGGGTGGCGGATTTGGTGAAATTCACCGTGACCACGTGGGAGGCGCCGAGCGAGTCGAACGCCTCAATCGAGGTGGAGAACGTCGAGCCGGTGGCCGCGGCCGAGTCCAGGTTCATATCGAAGTTGAACTGTGTCGAGGCGATCGGCGCCTTCAGTGTGCCGACCGGAATCACGATATCGCCGATCGGCCCGATCGTCGACAGCACGCCATTGACCTCCGTCCACCCCTGCACCTTCTCTCCGGTTGACGTCAGCAGGTTGCCCGACTTGTCCACCTGGAGGTTGCCGCCACGCGTGTACACCAGCGCGAGGCTGATCGGATCGCGCACAACCATGAATCCGTCTCCCTGGATGGCCGCGTCCAGCGCGCCGGCGCTGGTCTGGATGGCCCCCTGGGAGAAGTAGCGCAGAGCGACGGGCCGAGCGACGCCAAATCCCACCTGTGTTTCTCCGAGACCGGCTCCCAGGGACTGGGTAACCAGGTCGTGGAACGAGACCACGCTGGTCTTGAAGCCGGCCGTGTTCAGGTTGGCCAGGTTGTTGGCGACCACGTCGACCGCCGTAGAGTGGGCGCTGAGCGCTGAAAGCGCGGTGGAAAAAGATGTAAACATTTCGATTCTCCTCCTGTTATGGATTAGTTGACTGTGGTGCTGCGCTGGTGTCAGATGGTTCGGGCTGCACCGCCAGCTCGGTGACTGCCTGGTGAATCGCCTCCAGTTGCTCGCGCATGGCGATCATCTGCTCCAATCCGGTGAACTGCGCCAGTTGCGTTACAAACTCGGTGCCGTCGAGCGGCTTGAGCGGGTTCTGATTGCGCATCTGCGCCACCAGCAGCTTGAGGAACATCTCCTTGCTCGCGAGCGCCGGCTGTGGGCTCTTGGGCTGTGCACCGGCGCGAATGAGGTCGTTAATAGGTTGAAGAGTCGGTTCCATTGCTTATCTCCTGTCTGCCTCCTAAGCAAACGGTATGACCGTTTGCTCCCCTGCATTGCGGGGCGCCACTCCGCCGCTAGGCGGGGCCAGCCCCTGTAGGGGCTTCTCAGGATCGATTATTCCTTCCAGGTCCTCGTTCCACTCCTGCTGCGACTGACGGCGGTTGCGGCCCGGATCCTGCTGCGGCCAAGCACCGGTCTGGTCTCTGGAGGAGGACTCACTATCCTTCGAGCCAGCGGAGGCCTCCGCCAGGGCCATCCTCGCTCCGCCGTTCGGCGCGGCGGACTCCACTGGCGTCCACGTCTCCGCCTCGTATCCATGACCTACGACCCGCTCGACCAGCTCGGGGAGATGCGCTCGCAGCTCGCCGGTCAGTTGCGGATCGGGCGTGCGCACGGAGACATGCACTTCGCCGCGCCGCTCCACCACTTGCACCTCGACCGTGGCTCGTGGACCTTCGCCCTGCGGCTGCTCGAAACGCACCGAAACTTCGCGGGCCCCGACGACGACCGGCTTGTGTACGGGCTCGGAGATTTCCGCGCCGAACGACGGCCTCCCCGGCTCGGGAGTCTGGGCCGTGCGATGCGGCTCCAGAGCCTGGGCGGACGGGGTCGCAACGTTGGACCCGGACCCGGGGCCGGCGAAGTCGACGACTCGAGCCGCGGGCTGCTCCACCATAGGCGGCGCCTGATCCGATTCCCGCACAGGCCCCTTCATGGTGGATGCCCTCAACGGTGTGGGACTCTCCGTTGGTTGTGTGGCGCTCTCCTTTGCCGGGGTGGAACTCGCTTTTACCGCCGCGACGCTTTCCCTTGCCGGTATGGCCCTCTCCCTCGCCGGGGCGGAGCCCTCTGCTGCCGCTGTGGCGCTCTCCCTTGCCGGTGTGACGCTCTCCTGGACCGGGTGGGAGTTCTGCTCCAGCCCAGTGGCGTTTTCCATTGTCGGTTTGGGGGTGTCCTGCCCGGATCGGGAGGGCGCCTGGAAGACCGGCGAATCGGACCAGGCGCGCGCGGTGGAAACCACCGCTCTCGCGGCGGCGGCGGCGACACGAGAATCGCTGACGGGCGTCCGATCCGGCGACACCGCCGGACTACGCTCGGGCTCGGGGGAAAGTCTCAAGGCGAAAGCCCAGGGCGCCTGCTCGATCGCCGTGTCTCGCGGCTGCATACTCTCGCGCACCGGAATCACCGGGGACTCCCGCCGCCGGAGACCGGCGTCCGCTTCCGTTCGGGGATCGGATGGCACCGTCGCTGGAGCAGCGCGCGTCACCGGATCGTGCCTTCGCGGAGACGGCGCGCTCAGCCGCGCATCCGGTTGCGGCAATCCAACTTCGATCGGCAGGCTGGCCGGCGCAACTACGGCAAGGGTGGCGAACTCCGCCGGCGGCGGCGGGAGAATTGCTGGCCGGTCCCCTGCTGGTACAGGCTCAACATCGGACTCAGTGGCGGGCTTATCCTCGGCCGGCTGTTCCGTTGCGCGCCGAGCGGGTTGGGTTCTCACCGCAGGTTGGCTTATCAGCAACGCCGGGCTCACCAGGGGCGTTTCTGCCGGTTTCTCCGACGCCTGCTTCAGCCCGGTTGGCATTTCGACAGCTAGAGACTCCCTGGTGGACTCCCTGGTGGTCGGCCTGGAGGGCTGCCGAGGGGTCTCTCCAGGGATCTCACTGGTGGCCTCCTTGGGCGAACTCCGGGTGGTCGGAAGAAGCGGTAGTACCTGCTCGGGGACCTGAGGCTCGAAACCTGTCTGCTCCGGGCGCAGCCGTTGCGACAACGTCGGTTGCCGGCTGGGCGCCTCCGCCGGTGCGACCGATGCGATTGGCGCCTGTACTGTCGCTCTCAACATGGAACGCCCCTCGGTGCGGTCGACTGGCACATGGGGGAGAGAACTCGGCGTGTTCTCGGGTGGCCTGATGCGAAGAGGGGCTTCCCGTGCTTCGCCGTGGCGCGGATCCACGTCGCCGCGTGCCGGATCGGTAGCAATTGCCGGAACGGGCTCCGGCGCGGGCGCCATAACGGGGGTCGGAGCCCAGATCGCGGGGACTTCGGCCGCCACGACTTCGTTCTGTTTCTGTTCCGGTTTCGGTTCCGATTGCAGGGGCTGCTCTCGCAATTTCAGCAGGGCCGCCAGCTCCTCGAGAAAATCCCCGGACGTCACAAGCGCAATCACCTCGGACTGTGGTGGCGCCGCTGGTCCGGGCATATCACCAGGAAGGGGTACCGAGTCCGCCAGCCCGGCGAGTAAATTGGGGAGGCCTGCGACGCTCACGACGGCGATAGAGGCACGTCGCCGGCCACGGTGCGGGCCAGCGATTTCCGGCAGTTAGCGATTCCCTCAGCGGCAACATTCTGTCAAACACCCGGATTTCGGCAGCTTCCTGCCGCCACCCCGACTCGGGTCGCCTGTCGGAACACTGTATTTCCCGCCGGATGCGCGCCCGTCGGATACGGCATGGCAATTGCTCCTCGCCCTCCGGAGGATCCTGAGTGGACGCACTGAGCATCTCCGCCGCCAGCGGCATGAAAGCGCGCATGGAATCGCTCGAAATGCTGGCCAACAACATCGCCAACCATTCCACTGCCGGCTACAAGAGCGATCGCGAATTCTACAGCCTCTATGTCTCACCGGCAGCCCTGGAAGCGGCGCAGGCCACCGCCGTGCCGACCACGGTGCCGGTGATCGAGCGCCACTGGACCGATTTCTCGCAGGGCAGGATGCGCTCGACAGGCAGTGCCCTGGACCTGGCGCTGGAGGGCAAAGGCTTCTTCACCGTCCAGGGTCCCCAGGGTCCTCTGTATACCCGCAACGGCAGCTTTCGTCTTTCCCCAGCCGGCGAGCTGCAAACCCTGGAAGGCTACGCGCTGCTGGATCGCGACCGCAATCGTCCCATCCGCCTGGAAGTGAACAAGCCCATCCAGGTGGACAGGACAGGAACTATCTTCCAGGACGGGGCACAGGTCGCCCGCCTGCTGTTGACGGATTTCCGGCAGCCGGAGGCGTTGGCCAAGCGCGCCGGCGCGTATTTCCAGCTCGCCGATACCAACGTCGCCCCGCAGCCGGCCGCCGGCGTGACGCTGCACCAGGGTTCCATTGAGGAACCCAATTTCTCTCCCGCCGAGGCCGCCGTGCGGCTGGTGAGCATCATGCGCCAGTTCGAGACTTTGCAGAAAGCGATGATGATCGGCGGCGAAATGAACCGCCGCGCCGTGGAGGAAGTGGCGCGCGTGGGCTCGTAGCAAACACTATTCGAGGAGCGTACCAGTCATGATTCGTGCATTATTCAGCGCCGCCAGCGGCATGAACGCCCAACAGATGAACGTCGACAACATCGCGCACAACCTGGCCAACGCCAACACCGTGGGCTTCAAGATGCGCCGGACGCAGTTTCAGGACCTGCTCTATCAGACCTTCGTCCAGCCCGGCTCGGCGGCGGGATCGCAGACGGTGGTGCCCACCGGGCTGCAGCTCGGCCTGGGCACGCGCCCCAGCTCGAACGAAGTGATCCTGACGCAGGGCAACTTCTCGACCACCAACAACCCACTCGACATGGTGGTGCAGGGGAAAGGGTTCTTCCAGGTCCGCCGGCCTTCGGGGGAGATCGCCTACACGCGCGCCGGCAACTTCCACCTGGACCGCGACGGCAACGTGGTCACCTCCGACGGCGATCCGCTGGAACCGCAGATCACACTCCCGCCGGAAGCGCAGTCGATCAGCATCGCCGGCGACGGCACGGTGAGCTTCATCCAACCCGGCCAGTCGGCGGCGCAGATCGCCGGCCAGATCCAGTTGGCGAACTTTCCAAATCCCGCCGGGCTGACCAACCTGGGCCGCAACCTGTACTCGCCGACCGACGCCTCCGGCGAGCCGACGGTGGGCATTCCCGGGGGGCAGGAGGGGCTCGGAGCGCTGCTGCAAGGCTACGTCGAGCAGTCCAACGTCAGCGTGGTCGAGGAATTCATCAACCTGATCGTCAGCCAGCGCGCCTATGAGGCCAACTCGAAGGTGGTGCGCGCGGCCGACGAAATGTACGAGCAGGTCAACAACCTGGCACGGTAATGGTCGGCCTCGGCTCCAGGAGGGTGGTGGTGTGCGCCTGTCTGGCGACCATGACAGCGGTTGAGACGGCTCCCGCGGCGGCCGCATGTCGCGTGGTGGAAGGCGGCCGGATCCTGGGACGGGACCTTGCCGAAGCGCATCCGTTGTTTCGCGCCTTGGACGGCGATCTGAGCATCGCCTACGCGCCCGCTCCCGGAACCCAGCGCGTGCTCACCGCCGGCTACCTGCGGCTCCTGGCGCTTTCTCATGCACTTCAGCCTGATCAGGGGGAGCTGCACGATATCTGCTTCCAGCGGCTTCAGGCGCCCCTGACGCGGTCCCAGGTGCTGGAGGCGCTCGAGGCGGCCCTGGCGGCGGCCCAGGCGCCCGCAGGCACCGAGTGGGAACTGATGGACTGGAGCCGGCAGAATGTCCCCGCGGGAAAACTGGAGTTCCCGCGCGCCGGTCTGGTCGGCGGATCGCGGCCGCCGGACCCAGGCGCGTTGTTGTGGCGCGGCGTGGTGAGATACGAGGAACGCAAGAATTTCCCTGTCTGGGCGCGGGTGAAGCTTTCTCTCCGTCGCGCGCGCGTGGTGGCAAAGACCGAGTTGCCGGCCGGCCGGCCAATCGCGGCCGATCAGGTTGCCGTCGAAGAGAAATCAGAATTCCCCTTCGCCGAAACGCCGTTCGCCGAAGCGGACAGAATAGCCGGCAGCCTCCCGCGCCGCACCATCCCGCGCGGCGGGTCGATTCATGCCGGGATGCTCAACACGCCCCGGGAGATCGCGCGAGGCGACCTGGTGGCCGTGGAAGTCGCCAGCGGCCAGGCTCGGCTGCGGTTTGAGGCGCTCGCCGAATCGGCGGGACGAGCCGGGGATCGGATCCTGGTGAAAAACCCCGCCAACGGCCGCCGCTTCCCGGCACGCGTGCTGGCGCGGGGCAAAGTGGTGGTCGAGACCAACCGCAATCAAGGAGCGCCTGAATAATGTCGAAGATAAACAGAGCCGCGACCGTCAGGGAGTGGTGTTGCCTGGTGTGGTGGATGCTGGCGGCGAGCGGCCCAGCGGCCGCTCAGTCGCCCTCGGTCATCGATCAGCTCATCCAGGAATCCGGCCTGATGGTTTCCGCCGGCCCCTCGCCCGGCTCGCTTTATTCCCCCTTCGGCCGACTGGCGGACCTCTCGCGCGACCTGCGCGCTTTCCAGGTGGACGATCTCGTCACCATCGTCGTTTCCGACCGCGCTTCGGCGGTGGCGCGCGGGTCCACCAACTCCAAGCGCAGCGCGAGCGCCGGCGGAGGCATCGGCGCTCTGGTCGGCCAGAGCCATGGCGCTCTCACCAACCTGGCGAAACTTCAGGGCGAACAGCAGCTCGAGGGGCAGGGTGAGACCAGTCGTACCAGCACGCTCTCGACGACGCTTTCCGGCCGCGTCACTCACGTGCTGGCCAACGGCAACCTGGTCGTCAAGGGGACCAAAGACGTCATCATCAACTCCGAGCGCCAGCAGGTGACCATTCGCGGCGTCATGCGGTGGAACGACGTCGGCGCTGGCAACCTGGTGCGCTCGGACCGGCTCTCCAACCTGGAGGTGCGGGTGAACGGCAAGGGCGTTGTCGACGACGCCATCCGTCGTCCCAACTTCGTCTACCGTCTCCTGGTGGGACTGCTGCCGTTCTGAGGCCAGGATGATCATCCCCCTCCTGCTCACCTTCCTCGCTTTCCTGACGACGCTTCAGGCGCAGCAGGCGCCCGCCTCGCGCGCGCCGACGCCGGTGCGGCTCAAAGAGCTGATCTCGCTCGAAGGAGTGCGCGAAAACCAGTTGCTCGGCTTCGGCGTGGTGGTGGGACTGGCAGGCACCGGCGACAAGCGCCAAACCGTGTTCTCCTCGCAGACGCTCGCCAATCTGCTCGAGCGCATGGGAGTGACGGTAGCGCCCGGAGCGCTGCTGGTGCGCAACACCGCCGCGGTGATGGTGACCGCGACCCTGCCGGCGTTCGCCCAGCCTGGCACGCGCATCGACGTCACCGTGGCGGCCGTCGGCGACGCCACCACTCTCCAAGGCAGTCTGCTCCTGCTCGCGCCCCTGAAGGCGGCCAACGGTCAGGTGTATGCCGTGGCGCAAGGGCCAGTGGTTACCGGCGGCTTCGTCGCCGGGCGCGGCGGCACCAGCCAGACCGTGAACCATCCCACGACGGGACGTGTTCCGACAGGGGCCATCGTCGAGCAGGCGCCGCCCTCGGTGGTTCCCTCGGGCACGCTGCGGCTACAGCTTCGCCGCGCCGATTTCGGCACCGCCGCCCGGGTTGCCGAAGCGGTGAACGCACGGTTTCCCCAGGAAGGCCCGCCGGTGGCGCGGGCTGCTAACCCGGCCATGGTGCTCGTGGATCCGCCCAAGGCGTGGGCCGCGCGCGCGGTGGAGTTCGTCGCCATGCTGGAAACCCTCAGCCTGGAAGTGGACCGCGCCGACCGCATCGTGATCAACGAGCGCACCGGTACCATCGTCATGGGCAAGCATGTGCGCATCGCTCCCGTATCCATCCTGCACGGCACCCTGACCGTCGAGGTTCAGACCAGCTTTGCCGTCTCCCAGCCACGGCCGCTTTCCCAAGGGCAAACCGCCGTCGTGCCCCAGGTGGGGGTCGGTATCAAGGAGGACAAGGCGCAGAACGTGACGCTCAAGGAAGGCGCCACGGTGGAGGAGCTGGTGCGCGCCCTGCTCGCCATCGGCTCCACTCCGCGCGACGTCATCGCGATCTTGCAGAACTTGCAGGCCGCCGGCGCTCTGGACGCCGAGTTGGAGGTGATCTGATGAATTCCCCGATCGGAATTACCGGCGGCCGTCCGGCCCTGACGGCTCCCGATGGCGGCCGCGGACGCGATCCGGCCAGTATCAAGGACGTGGCCGCTCAGTTTGAAGCTCTGCTCCTCTCGGAAATCCTGAAAGGGATGAGAAAAGCGGGATCGGGCGGCTGGCTGGACGGCGGTGAGGACCAGGCCGGCGCGACCATGACCGAGATGGCCGAAGAGCAACTGGCCGCGGCGCTGGCATCCGGTGGCGGCCTGGGCCTGGCGCGGCTGATCGAGCAGAGCCTGGCGCCGAAGCATGCCGACGCCGCCGCAGGGCGCTATAAACTATAGCTGAACGAGGCCTGCTGCGATGCCTCCCGGCCCTGGTGCGCTACGGCGTGCTCCGGTATCCGCGGCTCGGATGGATCGACCTGCTCCCAGGCGGCCAGCAGCGTGCGCAGCAGCCCTTCCAGCTCCACCAGCGGCGCCTCCACCTGCTCGAAATTCGCCTTCTGCAACAGCCGCTGCATGTAATCGTACAGCTCCACCAGGTTGCGACTAAGCGATCCGCCGCTCTGGTGGTTGAGCGAGAGGGCCAGCTCGTTGAGGATCGCGCCCGCCTTGCCGAGCTGCCGCGATCGGGCCATGATTTCACCCGCCGCCAGGTGACGCCGCGCCTGTCCCGCCGCGTCGAGCGCCGCGCGGTAGAGAATCTGGATCAGCTTGACCGGATCGCTCTCCAGGATCGCGCTATCCAGGTACGCTTGCCGTCTTTGCTCGTTCATCGGGTCCTCCCCGAATCACTTATCGGCCGGCGCGGCGTTTTCACAGGTGCTCCTGAAAAATCGTCAGCGCGAATGCTTCACCGCACCGACCATCCGCAAGACATGTTCCGGCGGAATCTGAAGCACCACCTCCTTCGTTTCCCGGTTGATGATACGCACCAGGGGCCGGCGCGTTTCCCGATCCAGCACAAATGTCAATTCATTGTTCTGACCATAAAATTCGGTCGCGTTCAGCGCGCGGACAGCACGAATCAGCTCGCGGTTGTCCGCCAGCTCCTGCGGCGGCGGCGAAGGCCGTGTAGCATCAGGAGCCGCCACGTTTAGGTTTGTTGTTTTGAATTTCCACAGCGTAACTCCTTGGGGATGAGTTCCCGATTTAACTCATCGACGGCTGTAGCGGGATTGTGAGAAAAATGTGTAGCGGATTGGAGGACTCAGGTCAGGTTCAGGACTTTCTTCACCGTGCCGGTCTCGTTTTGGATCTTTTGTTGCAGCATCATGAGGGCGTGGATGAGCTGCTCGGGACGCGGCGGGCAGCCCGGTACGTAAACATCCACAGGTATCACCTGGTTTACCGGAATCAGGGCATAGTTGCTGAATACCCCCGTGGAGGTGGCGCAGGCGCCCATCGAGATGACCCACTTGGGCTCCGGCATCTGCTGGTAGAGGTGTCGGATGACGGGAGCCATCTTGTTGGACACGCGGCCGGCGATGATCATCAGGTCGGACTGGCGGGGCGAGCCGCGGAAAACCTCCGCGCCGAAGCGGGCGATGTCGAACCGCGAGGCGCCCATCGACATCATCTCGATGGCGCAGCAGGCCAACCCGAACGACATCGGCCAGATGGAATTCTTTCGCCCCCAGTTGATGGCTTGGCCAAGCGTGGTGAGGAGGATACCCTCCGAGGGCCCCTCGGCGGGCTCCAGATCGATGCGATCGAACAACGCTTCGGCTGGTCCCAGATCGAGCCTGCGTTCCATTGCCTTCCCGATTATCCCACGCCCGTGGGACAGGCGTCCTCGCCGGCGTCCTCGCCTGTCCGGACTTCCGCCAATCTACCGGCTCGGAATTGCCTTACCGGCCCGGCTGCATGAAGCGCGCCTTGGCGTACTTGACGAAGTTGTAGAGCGCCGCCATATAAGCGATCGCCAGGCCCTCGGTACCGTCGAGAAAGCCGCGTTGCAGGACGTAGGTGCGGAAGAAGGTCCACGGCGGATCGAGCAGCAGCCGCCTCCAGCCAATCGGATCGCCCAGGGCAACCAGCTCCTGCGCCGCGAGCGTCGTGTAGCGGTCCATCGTCTTCAGGTGCTCCGAGAGCGAGTCGCAGGTGAAGTGCAGCAGGTTCGATTCCAGGTGGCCGAGAGGACCGCTGGCGACGACCGACTCGTGCACGAAATCGCCCACCCAGTGTGCCTTGCGGCGGTCGAACAGGCGCACCTTGCGGTCCGGGTACCAGCCCGAATAGAGAATCCAGCGGCCCAGGTACTGCGCCAGCCGGGGCACGGTGTAGGCGGAAAACTGCGGGCCGGTTTTCTTGAGCTGCCAGATCTCGGCTTCGAGCGCTTCGCTCAGCGACTCGTCGGCGTCGAGCGACAGGATCCAGTCATGAGTCGCCTGCTCGGAGGCGAGATTCTTCTGCTTGGCGAACCCGCGCCAGGGGCTGTCCACCACGCGCGCTCCCAGGCGGGCGGCGATCTCGACCGTGCGGTCCACCGACCCGGAGTCCACCACGACAATCTCGTCGCAGCAGCGCAGGCTCTCCAGCGCGCGGGCGATGTTGCGCTCCTCGTTCTGCGTAATGATGGTGGCGGTGATCTTCATCGACTCGATCTCCCGCCCGGCCGCGGTCACATGCCGCGTCCGAGACGGATTGGCGTCAGCGTGAACGACATGAGAAAGATCGCCAGCGCCAGGCCGCCCAGCCGGGCACGGCCGGCGCCCAAACGCGAGCTGTCGTAGATCATCGGGTGGCGCATGCCGAAAAACAGCAGGAAGGCTGCCCAGACCAGCCAGCTATAGGAGAAGAAAATCCCGATCGGTACCAGCGCCGCGACGAAGATGCGCGACAGCAGCCTGTGCCGCTCGCCGACGAACGAATACAGTATGTGCCCGCCGTCGAGCTGGCCTATCGGCAACAGGTTCAGCGCGGTGGCCAGAATGCCGACCCAGGCCGCTCGCGCCACCGGGTGCAGGTACAGGTCGACAGTCGGCACGCCGGGGAAGATCGCGGTCGCCAGGATCGTCTGCAGGATGGGCGTGCCGAACACCAGGTCGCTGCGCTCGTTGATGCCCGGAATGATCTTGGAGAATGCCAGCCCGATGGCCAGCGCCGGCAGCAGGAACAGGAATCCCGCCAGCGGCCCGGCGATGCCGACGTCGAACAGCACGCGGCGCGAATAGATCGGCGAGCGGATACGGATGAACGCGCCCAGGGTGCCGATCAGCGTCGGCGCCGGCAGAAAATAAGGCAACGTGGCATCGATGCGGTAGTATACGCACGCCAGGTAGTGGCCCATTTCGTGCGCCAGCAGGATCGCCAGCAGCGTCAGCGAAAACGGCAGGCCGTCCACCATCCGCGCGGGGTCGCGCAGCAGCCGCAGCAGCGCGTCGAAGTCCTGGTCGCTGAAGGCCGGCAGGTTCTGCTGGAAATTGTGCGCTAGTCGCGCGCCCATCGCCGTAGTCGTCACCAGCGTGACCACAAACAGAAGGGAGCTGGTTAGGTATCGCGGAGCGTGCGGCCGCCGTCTTCCCCACAAGCCGGTGCGTCGCCCCGCGCCGTTCACCGGAGCGGGCAACGTGGTCTGCGAAGCAGCCTGGTCGTCCACGGTGTTGGCCGGAACTGTTAGAGAGACTGCAACTCCTTACCCGGCTTGAAGCGCACCGCTTTACCCGGGGGAATCGCCACTTCGGCCCCCGTGCGCGGGTTGCGGCCGATGCCGGTCTTGCGCGGCCGCACGTTGAAGATCCCGAATCCGCGGAGCTCGATACGCTGCCCCTGGCTCAGGGCGCGTTTCATGCTCTCGAAAACCGTCTCCACCGCCATTTCCGCCTTGGTCTTGGTGATTCCGGTCCGGTTGACGACCTCGTTAATGATGTCGAGTTTGATCAAGGCTTCCTCCCGCGGCCGGGGAGGCGAAACTTGCGCCGCCGCCGGCCGTTAAAAGTAAAACACATGATAGGATTAGGTTTAGAGCCTTGTCAAGCGACCTTCTTCGCACGCCCGCCTCCTCGGTGACGCCGGAGGGATTCCGCCGCCTGTGCGCCCGGTTCGCCACCGGCGTGGGCATCGCCAGCGTGCTCGACCCCAATGGCGCGCCTCACGGGTTGACAGTCAACTCGTTCACGTCGGTTTCCTGCACGCCGCCGCTGGTGCTGATCTGCGTCGACTACTCCTGTTCCATCCTGCCGCTGTTCCGCGAGAGCTCCCACTTCGGCATCAGCATCCTCGACGCACAGCAGCGGCGCCTCGCCGTGCGCTTCTCGCGCAAGGGCCGCGACCGCTTCAACGGAGTTCCATGGACGCCCGGCTCGAGCGGTGTGCCGCTGGTGGAGGATGCGCTGGCGCGACTGGAGTGCGAGCGGCGCCAGACGGTGGAGGCCGGCGACCACGCCGTGCTGATCGCGGAAGTCGTCCGCGGCGAGTACCGCGAAGGCGTGCCGCTGGTGTTCTTCAACAGCGCCTACCGCGAGCTGGCCGGCTGAGCGAGCGCCTCCCGCGCGCGGCGCTGCTCGCCGAACACCGCAGGCAGGTCGCCGGCGTAGTTCACGAACAGCCGGAAATGTTCCCGCGCGCGCGCCGTTTGGCCTTCCTTCTCCGCCAGCGCTCCGCGCAGGAATAACACGCGCGGGAACACCAGCGTCTGGAAGATGGCCTCCACGCCCGGATTCGGTAACGGCCAGGAGACGACCAGCGGCCGCGCCTCGACCCAGCGCCCGCTCTCGATCAGGGTCCAGGCGAGCAGCGTCTGCACCAAACCTGCCGACGCCGGCGCCGTTTGCCGATGGATCCCGGCGAACACCGGAGCCGCCTCGCGGAAGTGCCGCGAAAACAGCAGCGCGTATCCGAGGGCGTAGCTCTTCAGCGGCTGGGGATTATTGGGAAAGGCGCGATCGGCGCGTTCGGCCCACTCGGCGGCGGATGCCGGCGGCTGGGTGATGAACCGGCACAGAAACGCCAACGGCCGCACCGGCGGACCGGCGGCAAGCCGGAGCGCGTCCTGGGCGAATCGACGCGCCCGCTCCGTCTGACCCGATTCCAGGCTCCAGACCGCGAGCTGCGATAACGCCAGTGCGGCCAGATCGGGACGATTCGGCAGCCGCGCGGCGAGCTGCTCGGCGACTTGCATGGCCTGACGCCGGCCGCCGCTCGCAAATTCCCACTGCGCCATCCGAAGCTGCGCAAGCGCCGCATCGGGTTCCCGCTGCCGGCGGAGCAACTCCCGCGCGCCCCCGGCGTCGCCCCTCATTCGCCGCGACTCGGCCGCCTTCCACAGGAATGCGCCTCGCGCGAACGGCGCGGCTTTCTCCGCCGCCTGAAGGAACCAGCGTTCGGCCTGTTCGAAGCGGCCGCCGAGAAAGCTCACCTCACCCAACGAGTCGAGCGGGTTGGCGTTGGCCGGCTCCAGCGCGCGGTATTGTTCCAGGCTCCTTTGCGCGCCCTCCAGGTCGCCGGTGTACGCTTGCGCGTAGCCGAGCTGGTTCCACCAGGAGCCCGCCGCCGGATCCGCGGCCACCGCCTTGCGATACCAGGCCACCCCGTCCGCGAAGTTGCGCGCGGCAACCATCGCCTCGCCGGCGGCGGCAGCCTGCGTGCGGTCGGCCGGAAGAAGGCGCGCGAGCTTCTCCTGTGCGGCCGCACGGGCCCCGGGATCGCGCTCGAGGGAAGCGGCCAGCGCCTCCAGGCGGGCACGAGGCACATCCGCGAGTCGCTCGCGGTTGGCCAGCGCGCCCTGCGCCGCCCGCAGCGCCGAGTCGCGATCTCCGCCGGCCATCAGCGCCTGCGCTCGGCCCAGGTGCGCCTCGCCGAAAGCGGGGTCCGCCTCCACGGCGCGTGCGAAGGAAGCCGCGGCGACGGCCCACTGTTGCGCCCCGAGCGCTTCCCCGTAGTGCCGGAGCGCCTCCTGGTTGCGCGTGCCGAAGGGACGTACCGCTCCGCCCAGCCGGGTTATGACGGCAGCGGCCGCCGCCACCAGGCCGCCCGCGGCCGGAGCGGACGCCTCGATCGAATCCAGCGTTCTGCTGGTCGCCAGATCGCGCACCACGGCCCGCACGCGGAGTGTTTGGCGATGCCTCCACAGGTAGCCATGCACCACGCGCGCCGCCCGCGAGGTCTGGGCTTCGCGCATCGTCTCAGCGCCGGCGGCATCGAGCGTCGCGGAGCCCGCCAGCTCCGCCGCCACCATGGCCGCCAGCGTGCGCCCGGCGCCATCGAGCGCGGGATCGGCGTCGAGGTTCTCGAACGGAAGAATGGCGAGCCGTTTCACGCCGCCGGCCGGCGACGTGGATCCCTGGCGGGCGCAACCGGCCCCGAGCAGGAAAACGCAGGCGAGAGCGAGTCTACAGAACACGCGGCTGAAGCGCGAGCAGCTCCTTGAATTCCGGCAACTCCTGCATCTGGGCGAACTCGGGATCCTCCCGCAACCGCCGCCGCTCCTGGAAGCCTTCCTCGAGCGCCTTCCGCAGGTACAGCAGCGCACGGTCGTTCATTCCCGCCTTGGCGTAGGTCTTCGCCAGGTAAAAATGGAACTTCGCCCGTTCCTCGACGCTGCGCTCCTGCAACAGCACGCCGTGGCTGCTGCGGTGCTCGAAGACTTCCGGATCCATCGACAGCGCCGTCTGATAAGCGGCGAACGCATCGTCGTACTTCTTGCGGGCGAACAGGGCTGTACCCAGGTTGCTATAGATGGACGCCGAGTTCGGCGTAATCAGGAGCGCCTTCTTGTACTGGTTCACCGCCCGGCGGTAGCTCTTCTTCGCGTAGTGGATGGTGCCGAGGTTGTTGATCGCCTCGGCGTATTTCGCGTTGACGCGCAGGGAGGCGTCGTAGTGCTTCCTGGCCTTGTCCAGCTCGGTCAACTGGTGGTAGGCGATCCCCATCTTGTTCCACAGCACCGCGGTTCGCGGCTGGACCGTCTGATAGGTTTCGATCGCCTCACGGTACATCTTCCGCGCCATGAAGATATCGCCCCGCGTCTCGGCGGGGAGGTTGGGACGCGACTCGGGGGGCGCGTCGGCCGCTGGTGCGCCGGTGCGTTGCCAGCAGGGAGCCGGCAGCGCCGCCGCTCCCAGGGCGATCACGAAAACAGCGAGCATGATAGGGGAAACCACGGTGGCCTCCTGAACCCTATTTGAACACATCCAGGATGCGGCTGAAGAAGCCCTTTTTCGGCTTGGTCTTCTCTTCAACAGCCGGCGGCGCCGCCGGCGGCACGCGCACGGATGCCACTTCCTGCGACCGCCCGGCACGGGCCTTGCGGGGCTCCGCGCCCGGCGCGGCGGTTTCTTCCACCGGCGTATCCCAACCCGCCACCTGCGTGGTTCCTCCCCGGCACAACTCGTTGGGTTGGGAACCGGCGATGAACAGCTCGGCGCGCGGTGGACCGCAGCCGGCCGCCGCCAGCCGCCCGGAAGCCGGATCGACCTCCACGCTCACCACGCCGTCAGGCGGCTCAAACGGCCGCACCGACCGGTAGGAGCGGTATTGGTGCGCGCGCTTCATGAACTCGGTCCAGATGGGCAGCGCCGAGCGCGCCCCTTCCAGCTTCAGCTCGCGGTTGTCGTCATAGCCGACCCAGACCACGCACAGCAGCCTGGAAGTGAAGCCGGCGAACCAGCCGTCGTGTGAGGTGCCGGTCTTGCCCGCCGCCGGCAGCGCGAAGCCGCGCCCACGCACGCCCACACCGGTGCCGCTCCGCAGCACATCCTCCAGCAGGTGAACCATCAGGTAGGCGACGCGCGCGTCCAGCACCGCCTGGGTTTCAGCCTTGTTCTCGAATAACGTCTTGCCATGCTGGTCGCGGATCAGGCGGATCCAGCTCGGCCTGTGGAACACGCCTTGGTTGACGAAGATGGTGTAGGCGCCGGCGATTTCCACCGGCGTGACCTCGTAGGCGCCCAGCGCCACCGCCGGGGTCGGCTGGATGGCCATGTTCAGTCCCGCCTGCCGGGCCAGTTCCACCACGCGGTCGTAGCCGACCGATTCGGCGAACTTCACCGTCGGGATGTTCATCGATTTCGCCAGCGCCTGGCGCAGCGTCACCACGCCGTGAAACTCGTTCTTGTAATTGTTCGGCTCGTAGGGCTTGTTGTCGTACCAGAAGGTGGTCGGCTCGTCGACCACCGTGGAGATCGGCGTGATCGGCCGCGGCCCGCCTTCGAGCGCCGTGTTCAGCGCGGCGGCGTAGACGAACGGTTTGAACACCGATCCGGGCTGGCGCTTGGCGAGCGCGCGGTTGAGCTGGCTGGCGCCGTAGTTGCGCCCGCCGATCAGCGCCCGCACCTCCCCGCTGGTCGCATCCAGCGCCACCAGCGCTACCTGCACTCCGGGCCACCCGCGCGCCGCGGTTCGGCCGAGCCGGCGCAACTGGTCGTCCACATCGCGAAGCCCGGCCTCCACCGCCTCGGCCGCCGCGCGCTGAAGGTTCAGATCGAGCGTCGTGTAGATGCGGTAGCTGTTGGCCTGGAAATCGTGGTCCTGGAACCGCTCCTGCAACTGGGAGTTCACCAGGTCGACGAAATACGAAGCGTCGGCCGATTCGGAGGCGCTGGCAGCCAGTCCCAGCGGCGCCGTCACCGCCGCGGCGTGCTCCTGCTCGCCGATCAGGTCCGACTCCCGCATCAGCCCGAGGATCACGTTGCGGCGCGCCCGCGCCCGCTCCGGGTTCCGGAACGGGTCGTGGCGGCTCGGCCGCTGGATCACTCCGGCCAGCAGCGCCGCCTCCGGCAGGTTCAACTGGCGGATATCCTTGCCGAAGAACGCCTGCGCCGCCTCGCCGATTCCGTGGATGTTGAAACTGCCGCGCCGGCCCAGATAGACCTGGTTGACGTAATACTCGAAGATCTCTTCCTTGGTCAGCTTCTGCTCGAGCTGGAGCGTGATCAGCACTTCGGCCGCTTTGCGCCTCCAGGTTTTGTCCTGCGTCAGCCAGAAGCCGCGCGCCACCTGCATGCTGAGCGTCGAGGCGCCCTCGGCCTTGCGCCGCTCCCGCAGGTCGACATAGGCCGCCTTGATCACCCGCAGAGGGTCGAAGCCGGCGTGCTGGAAGAAGCGCTTGTCCTCGGCGGCGATCACCGCGTTCACCGCCACCTTGGGGATGTCGCCGAACTTCACCAGGCGGCGCTTCTCGCGGTTGCGGTCGAACAGGTTCGTGACCAGCTCCGGCTCCAGCAGGTACTGGGTGCGCTCGGTGTTGTCGCGCAGCGAGATAATTTGCGCGATGCGGCCTTCCCGGAACCGGATCAGCCCGGCTTCCTGCTGGAAGTAGGCTTCGGGCCCGGGGAAGATTTCGAGCGAATCCGATCGCCGGTTGTACCACCCCATCCGGTTACCGCGCGATTCCCCGTAGCCGGCGCTGCGCAGGTGCGTCACCAGCTCATCGGCGGCGATCTCCTCGCCCAGGCTCAGCGCCTGCGGCGCCGCAAACAGACGCGCGGTGTTGGTGAACGGCCCGCGGGCGAGCTTTTCCTCGATCAGGCGCGCGTAGCGCACGTAGTAGAACGTGAAGACCATCGTCGCCAGGGTGGCGGCAAATACCCCCATCGCCAGCAGGACCTTCCCCGCCGGGTGCATCAGCAGGCGGACCAGCAGGGCGCGGTTTGGAACTCGGATTCGCGTGCTCACGAAGGTCTACCTTCCATTCTCTCACGTTTGGCCGCATTGACCGCTCCCTCCGGTCGCGGCTCGGTAACTATTCAGAGCCGCGACCGTAAGGGAGCGGTTTTCATCGGCCGGACCGGGCGCGCAGATGCAGGTCCACCGCGTAGAGAGGAATATCGACCCGCACCAGGTAGCGTACTTCGATTCGCAGTTGCTCTCCGGAGGCTGAAATCCTGACTTGATCCGGCCGTACCGGCAGCCCGAGTTGAGCCGCTCTATCTGCAATCGCGATGCGCAGGTAGTCGGGACCCCTGGCCGCGCTCTCCGGCCGCCGCGCCAGCTCCTCGACATACTCCTGCAACCGCAGGTTGTCCAGATACGGCGGCGTCAGCAGGATCACGGCCGCGGTCAGCGCCGCCAGGATGGCCCCGGCCGCCATCAGCCGCCATCGAGCCGCCCTCACTTGGGCGCGTCCTCCAGGTGCTCCAGCTCCTCCCACATGGTCCGGCTCGGCTGCCAGTGGGCCGGCTGGAGCCCGGTGATTTGCAGCTCCGTCACGCGCAGCGTGCCATGCCCGTATGGGCAGATGTACTCGGTTCGCGGAACGCCGCCGCGCAGCGAGTCGTTCCAGGAGCCCGTGGCCACCGGCATGCGAAGGCGCCGCAAGCAGGTCCGGCAGCGGTAGCGGTGGTCCAGGATCAGCAGCCAGAGCACGCCGGCGCAGACCAGCCAGGCGGCCCACACCAGGGCGGTGAACGAAAGGTCGTGGCCGAACGGCGGGAGCCGCAAATGCTTGAAGGCCACCGGCTCGCCCCGCAAGGCGTGCAAACCCACCCAGACGAAACCGAACAGCAGGCCGGCCGCCACCAGCTTCGCGCCGAGCAATGCCCGGTATTTCATACTCAATTGGACTCCTCCCAGGCCCGGGAAGTTGCCTCCTCACGCCCGCAGCAGGTTCCTGAGCAGGAACATGAGATTAGCCGGCCGCTCCGCCAGCCGCCTCATAAAATACGGATACCATGCGAGACCATAAGGTACGTACAGCCTCACCCGCCAGCCCTGGCGCACGAGCCGGCGTTGCAGGTCGCGCCGGATGCCGTACAGCATCTGGAACTCGAACCGGTCGGCGGCGATGGCGCGTTCGCGGGCGTGCCGCACCGTTTCGGCGATGATGGCTTCGTCGTGGCTGGCAATCGCCGGATCCACGCCCGCATCGAGCAGTCTTTTCATCAGCCGCAGGTAATTCCCGTCCACGTCCCGCTTGTCGGGGAAGGCTCTTTCGGGCGGCTCGCGATAGGCGCCTTTGCACAGCCGCACGGGGATTCCCAGCGCGCACAGCCTCGCGACGTCCCGCTCGCTGCGATAGAGGTACGCCTGGATCACCGCCCGCAGGTTGCCGTGGGAAGCGTGCAGTTGCTCGACCAGATCCAGGGTACGGTCGACGTAATCGCTCGACTCCATGTCGATCTCGACGCGGTTACCCGCCGCGGCGGCCGCCGCAACCACCCGGAGCACGTTCCGGCGGCACTCCGTGTCGGAAACATCCAGCCCGAACTGGGTGAGCTTGATCGAGACGGTGGCCTCGATGTTTTCCGCGGCGATCCGCCGCAGCGCCTCCAGGTAGGCGTCCCGGCAGGCGGCAGCCACCGGCGATCGGAGAGGTCCAGGAGCAGGCGACGAAGCACCATGCGCGATCCCGCCGCCTGGTCAGCCCAGCAGCAGAAACGCCGAATAGCCGATGCCGGCTCCGAGCAGGGAGCCTGCCACCACGTCGCTCAGAAAGTGCATGCCGAGCACGATTCGGGATACGGCCACGCTTGCGGCGCACACCAGCAGCACCAGGCGCAGCCAGGGATAAGACAATGCCAGCGGCGTTACAAACGCGAACGCCATGATGGAATGTCCCGAAGGGAATGAGAACCGGTCCGGCGGCAGCAGGTTCGCCCAGCAGTGCGGCTCCAGGTCGCAGGGCCGCTTCCTGCCGGTGAGCCGCTTCAGCGCCTTGAATACCAGTACCCCGGCCACCAGCGCCAATCCGGCCGCGGCCAGCGCGGCGATCCGCTTCTCCCCGCCGAACAGCAGGATGATCCCCGTCAGCACCGCCCACAGCCATCCGTCGCCGCCGCGGGTGGCGCCGATCATCCACCACTGGATCCATTGCGGCGCCGGCCAGCGCTGCACCTGTCGCATCAGCTCGTGGTCGCGCGCGGAGATAAACTTGAACATGCGGGCCGTGGAGAATCGCTCCCTTGCTGCCAGTCTAGCGCAATGACGACCATCGACTTCGTCTTCTTCGACGCCGGCGGCGGCCACCGCAGCGCGGCCACCGCGCTCGCCGGCGTCATCGAAAGCCAGAACCGCCCGTGGCGCGTACGCCTTGTCAATTTGCAGGAGATCCTGGATCCCATCGACATCTTCCGCCGCCTCACCGGCACGCGCTTCCAGGATGTCTACAACCTGCTCCTCAAGAAAGGCTGGACCCTCGGGACGACGCAGATTCTACCCGCGCTCCACGGCCTGCTCCGGCTCTATCATCGCTCCCAGGTGCGTTTGCTCGAGGCGCACTGGCGCGCCCAGCCCCCCGACCTGGTGGTTTCCCTGGTTCCCCACTTCAACCGTGCATTGCGCGAAGGCTTTCACCGCGCCAGGCCCGGCGCGCCGTTTGTCACCGTTCTGACCGACCTGGCCGACTATCCTCCGCACTTCTGGATCGAGCGGCAGGAACAATACATCATCGCCGGCTCGCCGCGCGCGCACGAGCAGGCGCTCCGGCTCGGCCACAGCCCGGATCGCGTATTCCTCGCTTCGGGCATGATCCTGCGCCCCTCCTTCTACAGGCCCCTCGACGTGGACCGGGCCGCCGAGCGCGCGCGCCTGCACCTGGAACCGGAGCGCGCCACCGGCCTGGTGCTGTTCGGCGGCCAGGGCGCCTCCGTCATGCTCGACATTGCGCGTCGTCTCCAGCACTGCCGACGCCCGCTGCAACTGATCCTGCTGGCCGGGCACAACCGGCGGCTGACGGATCGGCTGCGGCGTCTGGCGAGCCGCATCCCGATGCATGTCGAAGGGTTCACCACCGAAGTGCCCTACTTCATGCACCTCTCCGATTTCCTGATCGGCAAACCGGGACCGGGCAGCATCAGTGAAGCGCTGGCGATGAAGCTTCCCGTGATTGTCGAGCGCACCTCCTGGACGCTGCCGCAGGAGCGTTATAACGCCGATTGGATCCTGGAGAACCGCCTGGGCCTGGTGACGCCCGGTTTCCGCCGGATTGCCGAGACCGTGGACCATCTGCTCGATCCGGCCACGCTGGCCGAATACTGCGTCCGCGCCGCCGGAGTCGACAACCGCGCCGTTTTCGAGATTCCGGACATGCTCGCCCGGATCCTGTCGCAATCAGCGGCGCGCTGAGCTACAATGCGCCGTATGACCCGAAGAACACATCTGGGGAAACTGGCTGCGTTGTCCACGGCTGCTGCCCTGCCCGCCGCCGCCGCCGCTGCCCCGATCCAGTTGCACGTCGACCTGGACGTTCAGCCCGGGCGGGAGAAGGAAATGGTGGCCAACTACCACAAGATTTTCTCGCCGACCATCCGCAAGCAGCCCGGGTTCGCCGACGTGAAGCTGCTCAAGCATCGCAGCGCCTTGAAGGGCGCCGCCCCGGCCAACGCGCCCTACAGGCTCATCATCAGTTTCGAAACCGAGGAGCAGCGCCTGAAGTGGGTCGCCACCGACGACCACCAGCGCGTGTGGCCGTCGATCGAGAGCACCTTGCGCGGGTCGAAGTTCGCCGTCAATCTGTACGACCCGGCTTAGTTGCCCAGCGTCGCTCGCCGCACTGGTTCCGCGTCGCCGTCATCCCGGATCTGCTCGAACATTGCGTGTCCTCGAACAGGTGCAGCCCCTGGCCGGCCACGCCGACCCGCGCACGACGCGTCCTGCTGCGGCGACCCGCAACGCTGGTCGGTGCGCGTGATTACCATTAGGGAGGAAGCTATGAAGAGAAAGAGCGGACTGCCGCCCGTCCATCCGGGCGAGATTATCAAGCAAGACATCCTGCCGTCTGCCGGCCTGTCCGTGACGGGGGCGGCGAAAGCTCTGGGCGTGTCCCGCCAGATGCTTCACGACATTCTGGCGGAGCGCAAGCCCCTGTCAGCCGTCATGTGCCTGAAAGTGTCACGCCTGTTTGGCAGCACGCCGGAATTCTGGATGCGGTTGCAGGCAGCCTACGACCTGAAGAAGGCTGAGCGGAACAAGAAGGTCATGGAACGTGTCGCGCGGATCGTGCCTGTAAAGCCGGCCGAGGAAGTCCGGGCCTGAGATGGCGTCCTGCCTTCCCCTTCGGTTTCGCGGGACTCTCTGCGGAAGCAGCTTGCCCGTGGAGTCAAGGGATGTTCGGCGGCGACCGCCAGGAAGGCGAACCGGCGGCGCTCGCTCATCAGCCGCCATAACAATGCTCAATTGCTCGCCAGTGGCAGAACCGAGGAGTCGCCCTTCACAGTCTGTCGGAGAGATGCTATGCTTCCCTTGCGAGTTCTTACAAGAGCTTTTACATCCATGCGTCGCCCTACGCCAGATCCAAGGAGGACACCGTGGCCGAATATGGTTATACCGTCATGTACGAGCAGCTCACCGAGGGCGGCTACCAGGTCATCGTGCCCGCCATGCCGGAGATCATCACCTACGGCCGCACCCTCGAGGAAGCCCGGGAGATGGCCAAGGATGCGATCCGTTGCTTTTTGCAGAGCGCCCTTAAGACCGGAGAACCGATTCCCCAGGACGTCCAGCCTGCCACCGAGCATGTTGCAGTCACTCTCCCGTAGTCCGGCATGGGGAAGTTGCCGGTTCTCTCCGCCAAACGAGTAGTCCGCGCGCTCCTGCTCGCCGGCTTTCATATCCACCACCAAACGGGCAGTCACGCCCGGCTCTTCCACAACACCCGCCCCGAACTTCGGGTCACGATCCCGATCCATCCCGGTGACCTGCCGCGCTCCTTGGTCAAGCGCATCCTCAAACAAGCTTCGCTCACCGAGGAAGACTTCTTGAAGCTTCTCTGATCCACGCACCCCCGTTGCCAAAAACACGATACACCTTGCGCGGGTCGAAGTTCGCCGTCAATCTGTGCGACCCGGCTTAGTTGCCCCAGCGTCGCTCGCCGCACTGGTTCCGCGTCACCGTCATCCCGGATCTGCTCGAACAGGGCGTGTCCCTCGTTTCCGTTTTCTGAGGCGACACCGACCAGTGGGTCGCGTTTCCGAATAGTTACCGAGCCGCGACACCGTGCGGCTCGGAATCGGCGCCCAGCGCGCGCAGCGACTCGGTGTAAGGCGCGCGCGCCACGCCACGCTCGGTGACGATGGCGGTCACGTAGCGGTTGGGAGTCACGTCGAAGGCCGGGTTCTCGACAGCGGTTCCTTCCGGGGCCACGCGGACCCCGAAGACTTCGGTCACCTCCGAGGGGGCGCGCTGCTCGATGGGGATGCGGTCGCCGTCGTCGAGCGACAGGTCGAGCGTCGAAATGGGCGCGGCCACGTAGAACGGAACCGAGTTCTCCTTGGCCAGAACCGCCAGCGGATAGGTGCCGATCTTGTTGGCGACGTCGCCGTTGGCGGCGATGCGGTCGGCGCCCACCACAATGCAGCCGATGCGGCCCGAGCGGAGAAAGTGGCCGGCCATGTTGTCGGTGATGAGCGTGGTGGGGATGCCGTCCTGTTGCAGCTCCCAGACGGTCAGCCGCGCGCCTTGCAGGAACGGGCGGGTCTCGCCGGCGAACACGTCGATGCGGGCGCCGGCCTCGACCGCCGCACGGATCACGCCGAGCGCCGTGCCGTAGCCGGCGGTGGCCAGCGCGCCGGCGTTGCAGTGGGTCAGCACGGTCTTGCCATCGGGAACCAGCGGCGCGCCGTTGCGACCGATGGCGCGGTTGATGGCGATGTCCTCGATCCGGATGCGCTGCGCCTCCTCCACGAGCCGCTCGCGGATCTCCGTGATCGGACGCCCGCGCAGGGACTCGAACATGCGGCGCATCCGCTGGATCGCCCAGAACAGATTCACCGCCGTCGGGCGGGTGGCGGCGAGGGTCTCGCAGATGGTCGTGAACTCGGCTTCCAGGCGCGACGGCTCGGCCCGCAGCACTCCCAGGGCGACGCCCATCGCGGCGGCCACACCGATCGCGGGAGCGCCGCGGATGACCATGGAGCGGATGGCTTCGGCAACTTCGTTGTAATCCCGGCAGGTGACATAGGACTGCTCGCGCGGCAGCAGCCGCTGGTCGATCATGACCACGCCGGCGGGGGTCCATTGAATCGTCTCTACCATGTGAGGATTACGGCGGCCGGTATCACCACTGCGTGGGGAAGTCGCCTCCTTGCAGAAGATAGCCGGTGAAGAAGGTCAGGTTGTAAGTGGCGTGCACCAGGGTGGCGGCGGAGGTCGATCCCGTGCGGTGCCGCACCCATCCGAATGCCACCCCCGCCAGCAGGATCAGCACGAGGTGCTGCCACGACCAGGCGTACTGCGGGCCGTGCAGCAGCGCGAAGGGCACCGCCGCCAGCAGGACACCTGCCGGAGGTCCGAACGTGCGCGCCAGCAGGGGGAAGAGGAATCCGCGGAAGGCCAGCTCTTCGCACAACGGTCCGAGCGTGGAGGCGAACACACCCACCAGCAGCAGCGAGAACCGGTCGTTGAGAAGCTCCTTGATCGGCGTGTCGATGTCCGGCGTCCCGAGCGCGGCCGCCAGCGCTCCCACCGCCAGGGCAACCACAGGGCCGAGGAACAGACCGACGCGCCGGCGCCCCAGCGGGCGGATCCAGCCGAGGGATTGCCAGAACGGGCGGCGGTAGCGGGCCTTGAGCAGCATGTAGAGCCACAGGAACCACAGCCCGTATCCGAGGAACTGCGCGCCGAGGATCTGGAGCGCATGCGCACCCGTACGCGGCGGCAGCACCCACAAGACGCCTTTCATGACCGCGGCGGCCGCAAGCAGCGAAGGCAGGGCCATGGCGGCGAACAACAGCAGGTCCTGGTAGCCCCAGAACGGTTCGCGCTCGAGCCGGCCGTTCGCCGGCGGATTCGCCGCCGCCATCTCCTGGGGTTGCCCGTCGGTCATGAATCTCTCTCGATGAGCATGGCGGCCACCAGCGGCAGCATCAGCTCATGGTGGCCGGTGATGGAATGGCCGCGCCCCCCGGCCCGCGCGTGCGGCCGCTCGACCACGTTGACCCGCGGCCGGTAGTGCTGGAGAAAGTCGAAATTGACGGTGGTGAACTCGCGCAGCGGATGGCCCAGGTTGCGCACCACCGAGACGGCCTTCAGGAACACCTCGGGGAGCACGACGGCCGAGCCGACGTTGCAATAGACGCCGCCCTGATCGAGCGACCTCAGCAGCGAGCATAGCAGGCGGAAGTCGGTGTAGGAGGCCTCGCCGATGGCGGCGCCGCGCGCGGCCGGATGCGTGTGCGGCGTATCGGCGCCGATCGCCACGTGCACGGTTACGGGAACCGGGCGGCGCCAGGCCGCCAGCAGCAGGCTGGAAGGCGCAAAGCGCTCGCCGGCCACGCGATCCAGGCGCCGGCCCAGCGCCTCGCCGGCTCCGATTCCCTCGCGCGAGGCCTCCGCGAGCGCCTCGTTCATCTGCTGACCGGTCTCCTCGGCGGCGCCGAAGCTGCCGTCGGGCAGCACGGCTTCCACGTCCTCGCTGGTCGAGCCGGAGAGGGCGATCTCGAAGTCGTGGATCGCGGCAGCGCCGTTCATCGCAAATCCGCTGGCGTACCCGCGCTCCATCAGGTCGATCAGCACCGGCGCCAGGCCGCACTTGATCACGTGCCCACCGAGACCCCAAACGATTCCCCGCCCCTGTTCGCGCGCGCGGCGGAGGGCATCGATCAGCGCGCGAAAGGATTCCGCCGCCAGGATGCGCGGCAATCCCTCCAGCCAGGCACCCAGGCCCTGCCCTTTCCGATACGGCCGGGCAAACTCCTCGACCCTCACCTTGCCGCCGCGGGCGGCGAGCGAAACCGTGCGCAGACCGGTAAACTCCATCGGCTCGATCTTGTAGTGGCTCACCCACGCTCCCCGTTGCGCAAAACTTTCTTCAACGCCTGCGCCGTATAGCTCTTCCTGCTGCGAACCACCTGCTCGGGCGTTCCGGCCGCCACCACCTGGCCGCCGCGCTCGCCTCCTTCCGGTCCCAGGTCGATGATCCAGTCGGCCGTCTTGATGACGTCCAGGTGGTGCTCGATCACGACGACGGTGTTGCCGAGCTCCACAAGCTTTTGTAACACGTCCAGCAGCTTCCTCACATCGTCGAAGTGCAGCCCGGTGGTGGGCTCGTCGAGGATGTAGAAGGTTCGGCCTGTCTGCCGGCGGGCCAGCTCGCGCGCGAGCTTGATACGCTGCGCCTCGCCGCCGGAGAGCGTGGTGGAGGATTGCCCGAGGTGGATGTAGCCGAGCCCCACGTCGACCAGCGTGCGCAGCCGTGCCTGGATGGGCGGGATGTTCTCCATCAGCGGGAGCGCCTCCTCGACGGTGGTCTCCAGCAGGTCGGCGATCGAGCAGCCTTTATACTTCACCTGCAACGTCTCGTGGTTGTAGCGCCGTGCGCGGCAGACGTCGCAGGGCACGTAGACGTTGGGCAGGAAGCTCATCTCGATGCGCTTGAGGCCGTCGCCCTGGCAGGCCTCGCAGCGGCCGCCCTTGACGTTGAAGCTGAAGCGGCCGGGCTTGTAGCCGCGCTCGCGCGATTCCGGAAGCATGGCGTAGAGATCGCGGATGGGCGTGAAGACGCCGGTGTAGGTGGCCGGATTCGACCGGGGGGTGCGGCCGATAGGGGACTGGTCGATCTCGATGACCTTGTCGATGTGCTCGACGCCGGTGATGGCGTCGTGCGCGCCGGGCTCGTGACGGGATTTGTAGATGGCGCGCGCCAGGGCGCGGTAGACAATGTCGTTCACCAGGGTGGATTTGCCGCTGCCGGAGACGCCGGTGATGACGATGAAGGCGCCGAGCGGGAATTCGACGTCGATGCCGGCGAGGTTGTGCTGGCGCGCGCCGCGCACCACCAGTCGCCGACCGGTACCGCGGCGCCGCTGGGACGGCACCGGAATCGAGAGCGCGCCCGCCAGGTAGCGGCCGGTGAGTGACGCCGGGTTCTCCTCGATATGTCGCGGGGCGCCGCAAGCCACCAGCCAGCCGCCGAGGCGTCCCGCGCCCGGTCCAAGGTCCACTACGTAATCGGCGCGGCGGATGGTCTCGGCGTCGTGCTCGACGACCAGCACGGTGTTGCCGAGGTCGCGCAGTCGAGCCAGAGTGTCGAGCAGGCGCGTGTTGTCGCGGGGGTGGAGGCCGATGGAGGGCTCGTCGAGCACGTAGAGCACGCCGCGAAGGCGCGAGCCGATCTGGGTCGCGAGCCGTATGCGCTGCGCCTCGCCGCCGGAGAGCGTGGCCGCCGAGCGTCCCAGGCTCAGGTATTCCAGGCCGACGGCGAGCAGGAACTCGAGCCGGTGGTGGATCTCCTCAACCAGGCGCGCGGCGATCTGATGCTCGCGCGGGGTGAGCCGCCAACTTCGCGCGACCTGGAGAGCGCGCTCAATGCTGAGCTCGGTGAATTCGCCGATCGAGATCCCTTTCACCTCGACCGCCAGGTTTCCCGGCTTGAGACGACGGCCGCCGCAGGCCGCGCACCCGGCCGGCGACATGTAGTCGGTGAGCCATTCGCGGTAGCTTTCCCCGGCTGCCTCGTAACTCTCCATCAGCAGGTGCAGTATTCCGGGGAAACCTTGCCCGCCTTCCAGCAGGAGAGTCTGCGTCTTGGCGGGAAGCTGGTCGAACGGTTTGCCCAGGTTCACGCGCAGGCGCCGCGCGGCCTCGTTGAGCCGGTGCGTGATGTGACTGGAGCTCGAGCCCGGACCGAGCCCGCCATCGAGCAACGGCCGCCCCGGGTCGGCGATCACCTTGGCCGGGTCGAAGCTCCATCGGCTTCCCAGGCCATGACATTCCTCGCAGGCGCCAAAGGGGCTGTTGAAGGAGAACGACCGCGGCTCCAGTTGCGGGATGCTGGCGCCGCACTCCGGACAGGCGAGCTTCTGCGAGTACAACCGCTCTTCGCCATTCACCACCGCCACCAGCACCAGGCCGCCGGCGAGCTTGGTGGCGGTTTCGACAGAGGCCTCGAGGCGCTTGCCGATGCCTTCCTTGACAAGCAGCCGGTCGACCACGACCTCGATGGTGTGGTTGCGCCGCCGGTCGAGCACGATGTCTTCCTCCAGCGAGCGGAGCACGCCGTCGATGCGCGCGCGGACGAATCCCTGCCGCGCGAGCTTCTCGAGGTCCTTCTTGTATTCTCCCTTGCGGCCACGCACCACCGGCGCCAGGATCATGACGCGCTCGTTGTGCCCCATCGCCGCCACCTGCTCGACGATCTGCGCCGTGCTCTGGGGCACGATTTCCAGTCCACATTGCGGGCAATGGGGCACGCCGATGGAGGAGTACAGCAGGCGGAGGTAGTCGTAGATCTCGGTGATGGTGCCGACCGTGGATCGCGGGCTGCGGTTGGTGGTTTTCTGCTCGATCGAGATGGCGGGGCTGAGCCCGTCGATGGAGTCCACTTCCGGGCGCTCCATCTGGTCGAGGAACTGCCGCGCGTACGGGGAGAGCGTCTCCACGTAGCGGCGCTGGCCCTCGGCGTAGATGGTGTCGAAGGCCAGCGAAGACTTGCCCGAGCCGCTCAGGCCGGTGATGACCGTGAGGGTGTTGCGGGGGATTTCGACATCGATGTTTTTCAGGTTGTGCTGCCGTGCCCCATGCACGGTGATGCGGTCCAACATAAGGCGGGCACTGAAGAGTCCCCCATTGTCGCACACGGGTTTCGGCGGGCTGAGTACGGCTGACAGGCAAGGCTGTGATGTAATGGGGCAAGTTTACCCCGGCAGCCGCTCTGGCCCTCACTTCCCTGCCCGGCAACGCGCTCGAAAAACTGAAGGGGAATCGAGCCGGCAGGCGCCATGCAGCCATGACAAATACTAGGCCCCAGCATCCGGGAACGACGATTGTCGAGGATATTCTGAAACCGCTCGGCATGAGCATGAGCCAGATTGCGATGGAACTGCACGTTCCCGCGGCGCGCATCTCCGAGATTTGCCGGGGGCGACGGTCTATTTCCGCCGATACCGCGTTGCGGCTGTCGCGATGGCTCGGCGCCTCGCCCGATTTCTGGCTCGGCTTGCAAGCCCAATATGACTTGGAGTGCCTATCCCACCAGGAAGCTCAGAACAGCGCTCCTCGCGAAAGGTTTCTGCCAGCATCCGAGCCATCATGAAATGTACTGGCTCATGATGGAACGGAAGAAGACGCCAATTCACACATGGCTTCGTCGAACAGTACATCGCGCTGCTACGCAATCGGGGTATCCTCTCTAAGGGCTTGGAACGAAAAAACTGATCCAACCGCTCCCTTCGGGTCGCGGCTCGGAATCAAGCCCCCGCCAGCTCGCGCAGGGTGAAGCTCACCAGCGCCAGCGTCAGGCCGATCATGAAGACCACCGCCGTCCACGCCACCACGTTATACACCGGCGAGTTCACCCACTCGTGCATCACCCGCGCCTTGTTCACCAGCAGGATCATGAAGATCAGCACCACCGGCAGCAGCATGCCGTTGATCACCTGCGAGAGCAGGATCATGCGCACCAGCGGGAAGCCGGGCCACAGGATCACGCCCGCGCCCAGCACGATCAGCAGCGTGAACAGCCAGTAGAAGATCGGCGCCTCGCGAAAGCGCCGGTTCACGCCGCTTTCGAACCCCAGCCCTTCGCACACTGTGTAGGAGGTCGACAGCGGCAGGATGCAGGCGGCGAACAGCGACGCGTTGAACAAGCCGGCGCAGAAGAACAGGTAGGCGTAGCGGCCGAACGGCTTCAGGCCAACCGCGGCGTCGGTGGCGTTGGCGATGTCGCGCGGGGCGGTCGACCAGATCGCGCCGGCACAGGAGACGATGATGAAGAAGGCGATCACCACCATCACGATGCAGCCGACGATCACCTCGATCCGCGACTTGGCGTATTCGTTCGCCGTCACGCCTTTCTCGACAACCGCGGCCTGCAAATAGAACTGCATCCACGGCGCCACCGAGGTCCCCACCATGCCGATCAGCATCGTGATGTAGCCGGGATCCAGCATCAGCACCGGCCGCACGCTGTAGACCGCGGCTTCCTTCCAGTCCGGCTTCACCAGGATCCCGGAGACGATGTAGCAGACGTAGAGCGAGCAGGCGGCCAGGAACACCTTCTCCACCCCGCGGTAGGTGCCCTTGACGATCAGCAGCCACACCGCCGCCGCCGCGAGCGGCACCGAGACGTAGCGGCTCACGCCGAACAGCTCGAGCGAGCTGGCGATGCCGGCGAAGTTCGCCATCACGTTGGTGAGGTTGGCGGCCACCAGCGCCGCCATCATGAAAAACGTGGTGCGCAGGCCGTACTCCTCCCGGATCAAGTCCGAGAGGCCCTTGCCCGTCACGGCGCCCATGCGCGAGCACATCTCCTGGGTGACGATCAGCAGCACCGCGATCGGCAGCAGCGTCCACAGCGGCAGGTAGCCCCAGCGCGCGCCCGCCTGCGAGTAAGTGAAGATGCCCCCGGCGTCGTTATCGACAACCGCGGTGATGAAGCCCGGCCCGATGACGGAAAAGAACACCGCGATGTGGTATCGAAGCCGCTTCAGCATGTCCAGAGTTTCCAGCCGTGGCTGCTATCGACGCCGCAGCAGGGAGATGATGTCGTCGGCCGTGATCACCCCCGCCAGCCTCCCGTCTTCGTCCACCACCGGCAGGGCCAACAGGTTGTACTTGTCGAACCGCTCGGCCACCTGTTCCTGGTTCTCGTCCACGGAAACCTGAATCGGGGTCTGGGACCCGAGCTCGCGCAGCAGGGTCGCCGGGGAGGCGATCAGCAACCGCGCCAGCGGCACGGCGCCCGCAGGCCGCCCGTCGTCGTCCACCAGGAACAGCATGTTCAGGCCTTCCAGCATCTCCTCGTTCCCACGCAGCGCGGCCAGGGCGTCCTCGGCGGCGGCGCCCTCCGGCAGCGCGATGTATTCGGTGTTCATCAGGCCGCCGGCGGTGTCCTCGGCAAACTCCATCAGCTCCCGCACCTCGGCCTTCGGCTCGGTCTCCATCTCCTCGAGGATTTCCTCGCTGGTCTCCTCGGCCAGCTCCGCCAGCGCATCGGCCGCCTCGTCGGGAGCCATCTCCTCGATAATATCCGCCGCCTTCTGGGCCTCGAGCGACTCCAGAATGCTCGCCTGGATCTCCGGCTCTACTTCCGAGAGCGCGTCGGCCGCCACCTCGCTGGCGATGGTCTCGAAGATCGCCTCGCGGTCTTCCGGGCTCAATTCCTCGACGATATCGGCCAGGTCCGCCGGGTGCATCTGCTGCAAGTGCTGGTAGCGGATGTTCAGCCGCAGCCGCCGCTGCGGGTCCGGCTCCAGGATGTCGGTATACTCCCAGCGGATCGAGTTCGGCGTGATGGGCCGTTGCAGCCGCCGGATCCAGCGCCGCGGCAGGGCCCCCTGCAAAAGGCGCCGGAAGACGCTGCGCAGGCCCACGTCCACCTCCAGCACCCGCAGCTCGTGGTGGTCGTTGGCGGCGCGGATCTCGAAGGTCACGTCGGTAACGCGCACCACCTTGCGCCCGTTGGCGTCGATGATCTGCTGGTCGAGCAGGTCGCGCGCCAGCCGCAGCATGGACTCGTCGGCGTGATAGGGAATGAGCTGCTCGTCGCGCAGCCAGATGCCGTCGAGCGAGATGGTCCGCACCTGGTCGTGACGGATCGACAGCCAGGCCCAGCCGCCACCCACCAGGTAGCGATCCACGCGGAAGGGGTCGACGAGCGGAACCAGGGAGGCGTCGCGGATGCGGCCGATCTGGCGCCCCTTGAGGTCGAAGACGCGCAGGCCCAGCAGTTCGGTGAGATAGAGCAGATGGTCCGCCATCGAAGCTACCCGTGACTACAACTTCCACCGAGCGCGCCACGGCCTTCTCCGGACAACCCTCCGCGGAGCGCTCTATCTTGGTGACATACCTGCTCCCACTATGGCGCAATCGCCCCGCGTGTCGCAAGTCTACCGGCTCGGCTGGTAGCATGGTGACTTCCGATGCCCCGCGTCCTCCTGGTCCTCCTCCTCGGGCTGCTGGTTGCCTGCGGCCGTCCCTCCCAAGCGCCTCCCGCCGGGCCGCTCCCGCCGGCCGAGGCCGTGCGCAGCTTCCGCTTGAGCGACGACTTCCGCATCGAGCTGTTCGCCGCCGAGCCCGACGTGGTGGACCCGGTCGAGGTCGTCTTCGACGAGAACGGCCGCGCCTTCGTCGCCGAGATGCTCGACTATCCCGACGACCCGCCCGCCGGCAAGCCCCCGCGGTCGCGCATCCGCATGCTCGAAGACACCAATGACGACGGCCGCGCCGACCGCAGCGTCCTGTTCGCCGAAGGCCTGCTGCAAGTGGCCGGCATGCTCCCCTGGAAGGGCGGCCTGATCGTCCCGTCGGCGCCGGACATCCTTTATCTCAAGGACACCGACGGCGACGGCCGGGCGGACTACCGCAAGGTCCTGTTCACGGGCTTTGCCAAGGTGAACCCCGAAGGGCGCATCAGCAACCCGCGGCTGGCGATCGACAACTGGATCTACTTCGCCAACAACGGCGCCAACGGCCGGATCACTTCGCCCGACCACCCCGAGCGCCCCCCCCTACTCGTCCGCGGTGCCGATTTCCGTTATCATCCCTTGCGCGATCTCGCCGAAACCGCCTCCGGCGTCGCCCAGTACGGGCTGACCTTCGACGACTGGGGCAACCGCTTCATCACGCAGAACACCATCCACCTGCGCCACGTCGTCGTGCCCATGAATTACCTGGCACGCGCGCCGCTGCTGCCGGCGCCCGCCGTCTCCTGGGACATCTCCGATCACGGCCGGCCCGCGGTGCGCATGTACCCGCTCACGGCGCCGCAGCACTGGCGGCAGGTCCGCACACAACTTCGGCAGAAGCGCTTCGACGAGAACAAGCTGAATCGCACCGAATATCTCGCCGGCTACATCACCGCCGCCGCGGGCAGCACCGTGTACACCGGCGACGTTTTTCCAGAGCGCTACGGGGGCGCCGTGTTCACCGGCGACGTCAGCGGCAACCTGATCCACCTGGACCGGCTCACCGCCGACGGAGTTACCTTCTCGGCATCCCGCGACCGGGACGGCGTCGAGTTCCTGGCCTCCACCGACCAATGGTTTCGCCCCTGCTCGTTCGCCAACGCACCGGACGGCCTGCTGTACGTGGCCGACATCTACCGCGAGTTCATCGAGACCCCCGAGTCCATCCCCGACGAGCTCAAGAAGAAGATGAACTTCTGGAGCGGGGACACGCTGGGGCGTATCTGGCGAATCGTGCCCAACCAGCCGCGGCAACGGCGCAACCTGCGGCCGAACCTGGGCGCGGCCACAACCGCAGCGCTGGTGCGCGAGCTCGAGAACACCAACGGCTGGCACCGCGCCACCGCGCAGCGGCTGCTCATCGAACGCCAGGACCGCTCCGCCGCGGCGGCGCTGAAGGAGCTCGCCGCATCGAGCCGTTTTCCCCAGGCGCGGCTGCACGCGCTGTGGACGCTCGAAGGGGTCGGGGCGCTCGATGAGCCTTCGGCGCTGCGCGCGCTCAGCGACGAGCACCCGCGCCTACGCGAGCACGGGGTGCGGTTGTCGGAGTCGCTTCCCCAAACCGCCGCCTTGGGCGAGACACTGCTCGCGCGCCGGTCTGACACGGATCTGCGCGTCCGCTACCAGCTCGCATTTACGCTCGGAGGCTGGAAGGACGCCCGCGCGACCGAAGCGCTGGCCGGGCTGGCCGTCGCGCACGCCGCCGACCCGTGGTTCCGCGCCGCCATTCTCTCCTCGACGGCCGACACGCCGGTAGCCTTCTTCGAGCTGCTTCTCTCGAAGCCCGTCTCCTGGCAGCACGAGGAGTTTCTGCGCTCGATGGGGTCGCTGATCGGGGCGCGCCAGTCGCCGCCGGAGGTCGGCCGCTTCCTGACGGGCGTCGCCCGACTGGCGAAACCGGAAGGCGCCCTGGACGGCCTCGCCAGGGGCCTGCGCCTGGCAGGGACCGCGAACTTGCAGGTCCCCGGCGCCGACGCCGCGCTCGAGCGCTTCCTCGGTCATTCTTCGGAAGACGTCCAGAAGGCGGCCTGGGAGGTGGCGCGCTTCCTCGAGCTGCGCGACCTGCTGCGGCGCGCCGCCGACGCCGCGCTTTCAGGTTCCCTCGCCGTCGCCAGACGAGTCGCCGCGGTCGGGGCCATGCGCGGAGGCCGCTGGTCCGAGGCAGCGCCCGTGCTGCGCAAGATTCTCGAGTCCAACCCCGCGCCCGCTCTTCAGATGGCCGCCATCGACGCTATTTCTTCCTTCGACGACCCGGCCGTCGGTGAAACCCTGCTCGCACGCTGGGCGAGCTACAGCCCCGACGGCCGCACCAGGGCCATCGCCGCGCTGCTGGCGCAGAAACAGCGCATCCCGCGCCTGGTGGCGGCGCTCGAGCAGGGGCAAGTCCCGCTCGCCGCGCTCGATATCGGCGGGCGCAACCGGCTGCTGGAGCTTCCCGATCCGGCTCTGGCCGCACGAGCACGCAAACTGTTCGCCGGCGCCGGCGGGGACAGGGCTCGCCTGGTGGAGAGCTATCGCGACGCGCTGCGCCTGGCGGGCGACCTCGGCCGCGGCAAGCTGCTGTTCGAGGAACACTGCGCGCGCTGCCACTTGCCGCGCCGCCAGGGCAGCCGGGTGGGGCCCGACCTTTCCGGCATCAGCATGAAGACCCGCGAGGAGCTGCTGGCCTCGCTGCTGGATCCGAGCGCCGCCGTCGAGGCGCGCTTCGTCAACTACCTGGTCACCACACGCAGCGGCCGCCTCTACGACGGCATCCTGATCAACGAGACCCCCGGGGCGATCACGCTGCGCGGCGGCGAGGAGGACGTCACGCTGCTGCGTCGCAACATCGCCGAGATCCGCGCCTCCTCGATTTCGCTTATGCCGGAGGAGCTGGAGAAATCCATCACCCGCCAGGGACTGGCCGACGTGATCCACTACCTTCGCGGCGGACTCTGATCCGGCCCGATCCAGTTTCTACATTTTGCAATGGATCGGGGCGACCGACGTGGCGCAGGCTCTCAGCCTGCCGCGCCGAGACTCGTCTCGGCGCCTGCGGTCCGCTGGCTTACCAGGTTGTTTTCGATGTAGGCGGACATTCGCTCCCCGGTTCGCCTCCCGTGCGGTGGAGCACTCTCGGTAACAGAAGCGCGGGAACGTGGTTGGCCATAATCATATACGCGCGCCGGGAGTAATGACCTTCATGCGGGAGACGGCGGCGGGAATTGCCGTACATATAGCGCGTTGAGCCGCTGGAAATTCGCTGGCGTCGAGACGAGTCTCGACGCGGCAGACACGAGTGTCTGCGCCACATCGCCTTTACACTGCGCACGCCTCCACCTTGCGCGCCTTCTTCAAGTAATCCGGATCGAACTGCACTCCCATTCCGTGGCCGGCCGGCACTTTTATCGTGCCGTTGCGCACCTCGAGGTGCGGTGAAAACCACGACGCCGGCTTCTCGTCTCCCCGCCACGGGTACTCCATGTAGGGGCCGGTATTGGGAATCGCCGAGGCGAACTGTACGATGTGGAAGCCGGAGGCGCCCGTCTGCGTGTTGTGCGGCACAATGGGGATCTTCGCCGCCCGCGCCATCCGCGCCACCCGCGCCGCGCGGATGAGCCCGCCGTTGTAGTTCAGGTCGGGCTGCACGATGTCCACCACGCGGTTTTCGATCATCCACTGGAAGCGCCACAAGCTGGCGTCCTGCTCGCCGCCGGCGACCGCCATCCGTAGCGCATCCGCGACGCGCCTGGTATCGCTCAACTCCTCGAACGGGCAGGGCTCCTCGAAAAACTGTACGTTCAGCGATTCCAGCCACCGGCCCACCTCGATCGCCTTGGCCGCGTTGTAAGAGCCGTTGGCGTCGGTGTAGAGGACCATTTTGTCCCCCAGCTTCTTCCGCGCCAGCTCCATCATGCGCTCGGTACGTCCCGGGTAGGCGTCGGCGTTGCGGCTCATCCTCCCGCCGATCTTGAACTTCACGGCGCGCCCGCCGGTTTGCTCGACGGCGCGAACGTAAATCTCGACCTCCCGCTCGGCCGTGGTGTCGCGCACCGAACCCGAGAGGTACACCGGGATTTCGCGGCGAATCACCCCGCCCAGCAGCTCGCCCACAGGTTTGCCCGCCACTTTCCCGAGCAGGTCGAGCAGGCTTTGCTCGACGTAGGCCACCGGGCACCAGAAGGCCTGGCCCGCCAACTTGTAGTTGGCGATGTAGACGCCGTCGATCAGCCGCTCCAGATCGCGCGCGTCCTTGCCGAGGAAGTAGGGAATCACCTGGCGCATCAGGATGGGGACGAAGTCCTCCACCTGCTTGGTGCGCACGATGCCGGTGGCGCCGTCGGTCGAGGTCGACTTCAGAAAATAGTTGCTGCCGTTGCGCAGCAGCTCGATCGAGGCGATTTTCACCGGCGCGCCCGAGACTTTGTCGAGAGCGAGCAGCGGTTTTTCGTAGTCCGGAACCACGCCCGGGTCGCGGGCGTCGGCGGCCAGGGCCGGCAGGGCGCTCAGGAGGGCGCCTCCGGAAGCCTGTTTCAGGGCGGATCGACGGGTAATCTGCATACCCAGGATTGTATCCCGCCGCCGCACCCCCGCCGCCGCACGCCCGCCGCTGCACCCATGATAGAATTCACGCCGTGCTCCGACTGACACTCACCCTGTTCACGCTCGCCGCGGCTCTGGCGGCGCAGCCCAGCAAGCTGCTGGTGGTCTCCATCGACGGCCTGGATACGCGCTACCTCCACCAGGCCGACCGCCTCGGCCTGCGCATTCCAACGCTCCGCCGGCTGGTGAACGAGGGCGCCGTCGCCTCGGGCGTGGTGGGCATTGTTCCCACCGTCACCTGGCCGTCGCACACCACCATGATCACCGGAGTGACCGCCGACCGGCACGGCATCCCCACCAACGACCAACCGGGCCGGGCCGGCCAGCGTGGTGGTTCACCAGTTTCCTCAAAGCCCGCACGCTGTGGCAGGCGGCCGAAGAGAAAGGAATGAAAACCGCCGCGATCTACTGGCCGGTCACCGTCGGCGCCACGGTGGACTTCAACTTCCCCGAGTTCTGGAAGGAGCGCTCGGGGCACGGCGTGCTTTACGAGCCCATCGCCGAGAAGGCCACGCCGGGCCTGGAGGAGCGCGTGCTGCGCGCGTTTCCTGCCTTCGCGCGTTCCCAGTGGTCGGATACGACGGCCATGCAAGCCACACGCTACCTGCTCGAGCACGAGCAACCCGACCTGACGCTGGTCCACATTGCCGATCTCGACGCCGAGCAGCACGACTTCGGCGCGTTCACCAAGCACGCCCGCTCGGTGCTCGAGCACGCCGACTCGTTGTTGGGGTGGACGCTGGCGAAACTGCCGCGCGGCGCCGTGGTTGCCATCGTCTCCGACCACGGCTTCGACAACGCCGAGCACATGGTGCGGCCCAAGGTGCTGTTGCGCGAAGCGGGGGTCAAGGGCGCGGTCGAGGTGCGCGAGGGGCTCATCGGCTCGCGCGATCCGGCCGCGACGGAATTTCTGCGCCGCCAGATCGGATCCCACGGCATCGCGCGCGCGGTTCCCATCGAGGAGGTGCGCGCCATGGCGCCGCACCTGGCAGGCTGGCAGGCCGCCTTCGACATGCGCCAGGGGTACTTCGCTTCCGGCGACGATACCGGGCCGGCGGTCTCACCAGGCAACGGCAAAGGCTCCCACGGCCTGTGGCCGACGCGCGAGCACTACCGCGCCTCGTTCCTTCTGTGGGGCGACAACGTGCGCAAGGGCGCGCTGTGGGAGATTTCCATGCTCGAAATCGCCCCGACGCTGGCCGAGATCACCGGCCTGGAATTACCGGCGGCCGCGCGGCGGTCGCTATGGGGCAAGGCCACTCATTCGGCACCGAGCCGACGGTAAACGCGGCGCGCTTCCTCGAACTGCGCCAGCACGTGGTCCTTCTCCTTCGGCGACCGCCACCAGGGCCACTCCTCGGCCATCTTTTGCAGCTTGTCGATCCAGCGGACGAAATACTCGGCCGAGGCGCGGTTGCGGATCCTGCCCTCGCCGACGTAGACGCGCACGGCGTTGGTGGCCGCCTGGGGATACTCGGCGTCCAGCCACGGGTAGGGCGGGCCCTCGGCGTAGAGCGAGAACCAGGCGCTGTTGGTGAGCGTCACCTGCTCGCGGAAGGCGCCGCTCGCCGGCAGCTCCTTCCATACTTCGCCGTTGCGGTAAATCGCCACCTTCGACAGCGGCGCAATCGAGTGCACGCGGCCCTCCAGCACCACCGACTCGCCACCCGCGGGCAGCCGCACCTCTTCGCCGGGCAACCGGCCGTTGACACGGAACTCCAGCAGCGGCCCGGTGCTGAAATAAGTGCGCCCCCGCCGCAGCGCGTCCAGCCACGACTCGATCGTGAAACCCGCGCCCGTGTAGGCGTAGGTGCGCACGCTGCCGATCAGCTTGGTGCGATGCAGGCTGCTGATGGAATCCTCGCCCCCCACGGGAGCAACGCGGAGGTCGTTGTTGAGGGCGTGGCGCCAGACCATCCATTCCGAGCGCGAGGCGCCGGACCACTCCAGGCAGTCCACCACCCCGAGCGCCGCGTCCACCGGGAAGGCTTTGGCGATGCCCAGGTCGCCCGCCAGCGGATCGCTGTCGCCGTAATAGGCGTGGACGTATCCGGTGAGGGCGCCCTGCGCCCGCGCCTTGCGCAACATGTCCGTGTTACTCGGGTACAGGCTCTCGATAGCCGTGCCTTCATAGCCGGTGGTGAACGGCGAGATGAGGTGCTCCCTCAGCCCGAGAAAGAAGACGTGGCCGAAGAAAGGCGGCCGGTACTCCTGGCCGAAATGCAGCTTCACGTGCGGATCGCCGGCGCTGGCCGGATGCTCGCCGCCGCCGGGAACGAAGTAGTGGTAATCCAGGATGCGGTTGTCCTTGTTCGCCACCTGGTCCATCACCGCGTCCAGCCCTTCGGCGCGCCCCATGCGCAGCAGGTTCTGCGGCGTGTTATGCAGGTTGCCGGCATAGTTCATGTGGACGTGCGTCGAGCCGCTGTACCAGCCCTTTCCGTCGAAGCCCTGGAGGGGCGCCAGCCGCAGCGTCACGTCCGTGATTCCGCCGGCGCGCGCCTCGACCTCGGCCGTCGCCGGATGGAGCGCGAAGCCCTTCACCGCCGTCAGGCGCAGCGTTCCGGAAGGAACTTCCAGTGTGAACTCGCCCTGCGTATGGAACGAGTGCAGGCTCGAGCGGCCCAGACGCGCGTAGGCGTCGGCGGGCGGATAAAACCTGCCGTCGCTCGCCACGGCGTGAATCCGCGCGGCCGTGGTGAGGCCGGCGGCGTCCAGCACACGTACGCGGACGCGTCCCATAGACCGCTGGCGCACCCGCGAGGCGATATCCACTTTTTTGCGGCCGCCCCCGTAGGTCTCCAGAAGATACAACTGCGGCAGCCCTTCCTGGTTGGCGATGTGCGCGATCCATTCCCCGTCCGGCGACCAGCGCGGGTGGAAGTGGTCGTAGTCGCCGAAGGTCAGCTTGTAGGGAGCCCCGCCGGCCAGCGGCACGACGTAGAGATTGTTGTACTGGTCGGCCGCTCCCGCCGTCGAGGAATAAAGGACGCGCTTGCCGTCCGGAGAAACGTGCGGCCGCGTGCGGTACAGGGTCTGCTCGCGCAGCACCGGCGCGGCCTTGCGGACGCCCATGGGCTCGGCGGGCATCCGCCACAGGTCGCCGGACCCGAGCGGCGATTCGCGGTTGGAGACGAAAACGATCTCGCGCCCGTCGGGAGTCCAGGCCGGTTGGGTGTGCATGTCCCATGGCCCGAAGTAGAGCCGGTCGCGCGGGTAGCGGTGATCTTCGGTCAGGGCTACTTCTTCGCCGGCCCAGCGGCCGTCGCGGATGGCGCGCACGTAGATGTTGAAATAACCGTTGGGCCGCGTCGAGACGTAGGCCAGCCGCGTGCCGTCGGGAGAGAAGACCGGGTCCAGATAGATCTGCTCGTCGGCGGTCAGCGCGCGGGTTTCGCCGGTCGAGACGTTGAGAATCTCGAGCTGAATGTGGCGGGCGTCGTCATCGGCCGTGTACACGATCCATTTGGCGTCCGGGGACCAGTCGGGCGAGGAATGATACTTGCGGTTGTAGGTGATCTCCCCGGCAACGCCGGTACGGGGATCGACTTTCCACAGCGACCCCTGTATCGCCGCCACCAACCACCGTCCGTCCGGCGACCACGCCGGAGCCCACGGCGTGCTGGATGGCGCCGGCGGGATGTAGTAGTTGTGCATGTACTGGCCGCCCTGGCGTGCGGCAGGGTAGACGACGGGGTAGCCGTATTGCTGGGCGCGGGCAACGATTCCACAGGCGAACAGAGTCGGTAACGTCCACCAGATCAGCCGGTTCCCAGACATGGCAGCCAACATCATACACCCTCCGCTCCCATCGGTCGCGGCTCGGTTTCGGTGCAGCGAACGGTCTACTTAGAACTAAAGATCCACCTCCCCTTCGCCGATGGATAGACGACGAGGGGACTGACTTATTGGAGTTCTCCGCGTAACCGTAAGGAAAGCTGATTCGCATGCAGCCGCTGTCGCTGGCAGCCAAATCCTACATCGGCGCGGTCTCCCTGCTGGGGCTGGCGATCCTGAGTGCGGGAATCCACGGTTGGCAGTCCACCGACCTGTGGCGGTTCCTGGGATACCTCATCCTGGCGATGCTCTCCTCCAAGCTCAAGGTGAGCTTGCCGGGCATCACCGGCACCATGTCGGTGAGCTTTCTGTTCCTGCTGATCGCCATTGTCGAGCTGAGTTTCCCCGAGGCTCTGGTGATCTGCTGCGCGGCCACATTGACGCAGGTGCTTTGGAGGCCGAGGGCGCGCCCGCGTCCAGTGCAGGTCATGTTCAACCTGTCCAGCATGGTGTTGGCGATCGCGGTCTCCTACGGCCTGTTTCATGCTGCCTGGCTGGACTGGCTGCGAGGCTTCCTGCCGATGATGCTGTGCCTGACCGCGGCGTCCTTCTTCGTGATCAACACCGCCTCGGTGGCGACGATCATCGCCCTGACCGAGCGTAAGTCGATGAAGACGATCTGGCAGGAATGCTTCTTCTGGTCATTTCCGCACTATCTGGTGGGAGCGTCGATCACCTGGCTGCACAGCCTGATGAACCGGTACGCCGGCTGGCAGGCCTCGCTGCTGATGGTGCCGGTGATCTACTTCATTTTCTACTCCTACCGCGTCTACATGGAGCGCCTGGAAAACGAGAAGAAACACGCCACCGAGATGGCGGAGCTGCACATGCGGACCATCGAAGCGCTGGCGCTGGCGATCGAGGCCAAGGACGACACCACCCACGAACACCTGCAACGCGTCCAGGTGTACGCGGTGGAGGTGGGGCGCGAGCTCGGCATGAGCCAGCCGGAGCTGGACGCCTTGCAGGCGGCGGCCGTGCTGCACGACATCGGTAAGCTGGCGGTTCCCGAGCACATCATCTCGAAACCGGGACGGTTGACGCCGGAAGAGTTCGAGAAGATGAAGATCCACCCGGTGGTGGGCGCGGAGATTCTGGAACGCGTGAAGTTCCCCTACCCGGTGGCGCCGATCGTGCGGTCGCACCACGAACGCTGGGACGGCGCCGGCTATCCGGATGGATTGAAAGGCGAGCAGATTCCGCTCGGAGCGCGCGTGCTGACGGCGGTGGACTGGCTGGACGCGCTGGCCTCCGACCGGCAGTATCGGCGAGCCCTGCCGCTGGATGAGGCCATGGAGAAGATTGTGGCCGAAGCCGGAACGGGCCTGGACGCGCGCGTCGTCGAAATCCTGAAGCGGCGCTATGTCGAGCTGGAGCAAATGGCCAGGGCCAAGCCGGTGGACAGGACCAAGCTCTCCACGGACGTGAAGATCGAGCGCGGCGAGGCGCCGGCGGCCGGCTTCGAGCAAAGCGATTCTCGCGCGGCGGTTTACCGGGAGGGAAAGCTGCCCGACTTCCGTGCCTCGATCGCCGCCGCCCGCTCGGAGATGCAGGCGCTGTTCGAGCTCACCCAGAACCTGGGGAACTCGCTGAGCCTGGACGAGACCATCTCGGTGCTTTCGGTGCGGTTGAAGCGCCTCATCCACTACGACTGCATCGCCGTCTACGTCGTGCGACAGCAGAAGCTGGTGCCCGCCTATGTCAGCGGAGACAACTTCCGGCTGTTCAGCTCGCTCGAGATCCCGGTGGGACAAGGTCTGTCGGGCTGGGTGGCGGAGAACCGCAAGGCCATCGTCAACGGCAACCCGTCGGTGGAGCCAGGCTACCTGAACGATCCGAGCAAGTTCAGCACCCTGCGATCGGCCCTGGCCGTGCCCCTGGACGGCGTCGACGGCGTGGTGGGAGTGCTGTCGCTCTACAATTCCGAGCGCGACGCCTTCAGCAAGGATCACCTGCGGGTGCTGCAAGCGATCGTCTCCAAGCTGGCCTTCGCCGTCGAGAACGCGCTGCGGTTCCACCAGGTGGAAAGCTCGGCGACCACCGACGATCTCACCGGTCTCCCCAACGCCCGATCCCTGTTCATGCACCTGGACGCCGAGCTGGCGCGAGCGCGACGGGAGGAGGCGACGGTGGCCGTGCTCGTCTGCGACCTGAACGGCTTCAAGCAGGTCAACGACCGCTTCGGCCACCTGGAGGGCAACCGCGTCCTGCGCTCCCTGGGAGTCGCTCTCAAGAACGGCTGCCGCGAGTACGACTACGTGGCTCGCATGGGCGGCGACGAATTCGTGCTGGTGCTCCCTGGCCTGGGACAGGAATCCCTGGAGGACAAAATCCGGCGTCTTTCCCATCTCGTCTTCGAGGCCGCCCAGCAGGTGCGCGGCGAGCACCAGCTTTCCCTCAGCGTCGGCGCGGCCATGTTCCCCGAGGACGGCATCGACGCCGAGCAGCTCCTGTCGGAAGCCGACCGGCGCATGTACAAGGCGAAGCAGAAACATTATGAGAGTCACCAAACCGACCCCGGGCTGGCGGAGCTGGCTTTCGCCCTGGATCAGACGTCTGGCGGCACGGATCGCCGCGATCCTGATTCTGGCGCTTCTGGCGGGACTGCTGGGAGCCGCGCTGATGAGGCTGGCGCCGGGCTTGGGAATTGACGCCCAGGAGCTCGATCCACGCCTCAGTGAAACCAGTCTCCAGGCCGTGCGCGACGCGCGGGCAGGCGAACGCAACATCCTGAGCTACTACTTACACTTTCTCGCGCAGGCGCTGCGGGGGGAATTCGGCGTCTCCACTTCTCTCGGCAGGCCGGTCGGCGAGCTGTTGGGGGAGCGCATGCCACTCACCGCCCGCTCGCTGGCATGGGGGCTTGGGGGCGCCTGGCTGCTGGCGCTGATAACGGCCGTACCCGGCTCTCTGGGCGGAAGCCGCTGGTACGAGCTCGGCGTCACGGCCTTCAGCGGCCTGTTTCTGTGCCTGCCGTCGGCGGCCGTGGCCCTGCTGGTAGTGCTCGCCGGAGGACCGGCGCCCCTGGGTATCACCCTGGTGGTCTTTCCCCGCCTGTTCCGCCACGTGCGCAACCTGCTGGTGGATGCCGCCGGGCGCCCGCACGTGCTGGCGGCGCGGGCCAAGGGCCTCGGACCGACGCGCATCCTGGCTTTCCACCTGATGCCGGTGGCCGGAGCGAGGCTGATCGCCCTGGGCGGCGTATCGGTGAGTCTCGGCGTGGGCGCTGCCATCCCGATGGAGGTGATCTGCGACTCGCCGGGGATCGGTCAACTGGTGTGGCTGGCGGCGCTGGGCCGTGATCTGCCCACACTGATTGCGCTGACGCTGCTGGTCAGCATCGTGACGCTGGTCGCCAACGCCTTATCGGACCTGGCGACGACGACGCCGGAGGCGAGCACCGCATGAGCCGGCTCGCACCGCTGGCATCGCTTCTGCTGATCGTCGTGGCGGTCGCCTCGCTGGCTGCCGGGCTGCTCGCTCCGGCTTCCTACGAAACGCAGTTTCGCGACGCACCCAATGCCCCGCCCGGCGTCCGGTTCCTTCTGGGCACCGACGATCTGGGCCGCGACCGCTTTTCACGCCTCCTCTACGGCTCGCGTGTCTCGCTGCTGCTGGCACCGGCGGCGGCTCTGCTTGCCACCGCGCTGGCGGCGGTAGCCGGTACGCTGGCCGGCTTTCTCGGCGGCTGGTGGGAACGGCTCGGCCGAGGCGTCATGGACCTGTTCCTGTCACTGCCCTGGCTGTTCCTGCTGCTGGCGGTGCGCGCGGCGCTGCCGCTCAACGTCGCTCCCGCGGTCTCGGTGGCGATCACCTTCGCCCTGCTGGGGGTGCTCGGCTGGCCGGTGGCCGCGCGGGTGGTCCTGGCCGGCGCGCGCGCGCTGCGCCAGGCGGATTTCGTCCTCCAGGCGCGGGCCTCGGGCTGCTCCCGAACCAGGCTTCTTTTTCTTCACATTCTTCCGAATTTGCGCCCCATTCTGGCCGCCCAGTTCTGGATTTCGATCCCCGTGTTCATCCTGGCCGAGGCCAACCTGGGCATGCTCGGATTGGGCATCGCCGAGCCGCTCCCTTCCTGGGGAAATCTCCTGCGCGAGATGGAGAGCTACCCCGCCCTGTTCTCCGCCCCTTGGCTGCTCGCGCCGCTCGTGCTGCTGCTGGTGGTGGTGAGCTGCTTCCAGCTCGTGCTGGCCGGAAAGGATTCCCGCGCATGATGCGACGCCGGCTGCTGATTGTGTTGCTCGCGGCGGCGGCGGCCGGGGCCGCTCCACTGGCGGCGCAGTCCGGCGGCGAGCTCCGCTTTGTTCTCCGCAGCGAGCCCCGATCTCTCCATCCGCACAAAGTCTCCGACGAATCCTCGGAGACCATCCGCTACCTCACGGCCGGCGTGCTCATTCGTTATCATCGCCGCAGCCAGCAGGCCGAGCCCGAGCTGGCCTCTTCCTGGAAGATCCTCGACGGAAACCGCCGCATCCGCTTCCAACTCCGCGAAGGCGTCTCGTTCTCCGACGGCACGCCGTTCACGGCCGACGACGTTGCCCACACCATTCGCTCGCTGCTCGATCCCCAACTGCATTCGGCCACCGGCGACGCCTTTCGCGGCGGCCGGGGCGCGATCCAGGTGGAAATCGGCGCTCCGCACCGCGTCGACGTCGTCTTCTCCACGCCCGTCGCCGGCCTGGAGAAACTCTTCGACGAAGTCGCAATACTTTCGGCCCGCTCGGTGCGGCGGGAAGCGGCGGCGCTCGGACCGTTCTTCCTGGCCGAGCACCGACCCGGCTCCCATATCCTGTTGCAGCGCAATCCGCATTACTGGAAGCGCGACGGCAAGGGGCGGCGCCTGCCGTACCTGGACGCCGTCCGTCTGGAGATCCAGCAGAACCGTGAGCTGGAGCTGCTGCGCTTCCGCCGCGGCCAGCTCCACCTGATCAATACCCTCGAAGCGGAGTTGTTTGACCGGCTCAGCGCTGAGTCGCCCGCGCTCATCCACGATGCCGGGCCGACGCTGGACTCCGAGCAGATCTGGTTCAACCAGGTCGCCGCCGCCCCTATCCCCGCGTACAAGAAGGACTGGTTCCGTTCGCGCAACTTCCGCCGCGCGATTTCCGAGGCGATCCACCGCGACGACCTCTGCCGCATCGTCTATCGCGGCCACGCACGCCCGGCGGTCGGCCCGGTGTCGCCGGCCAACCGTTTCTGGTTCCACGCGAAGCTGAAGCCGCACGCCTTCGATCCCAAAGGCGCGCTGCGGCGGCTCGCCCAGGACGGCTTCCGCCTCCAGCAGGGAGTCCTGAGCGACCGGCATGGGAATCCGGTCGAGTTTTCTCTGGTCACCAATGCCGGCAACCGGACGCGCGAGCGCATCGGGGCGATGCTCCAGCAGGACCTGGCGCGCATCGGCATCCGCCTCAACCTAGTGGCTCTGGAGTTCTCCTCGCTGATCGAGCGCATCACGCGCACGTTCGCCTACGAGGCCTGCCTGCTCGGGCTGGTGAACGTCGACGTCGATCCCAACGGCCAAATGAACGTCTGGCTGAGCTCGGCGGCCAACCACCAGTGGAATCCCGGCCAGAAGTCGCCCGAGACGCCGTGGGAGGCGGAGATCGACGGGCTCATGCGCGCGCAGGCCGCCGAAACCGATCCCCGGCGCCGCAAGGCGCACTTCGACCGCGTACAGGAGATCGCCTGGGAGGAGGCGCCATTCCTGTACCTGGTGAACCGGAACTCGCTCTCGGCGATCTCGCCCGCCGTGCGCAACAGCGCGCCGGTGGCGCTGCGCCCGCAAACCTACTGGAACGTCGAGCACCTCTGGCTCGACGCGCGCGCGGCTCGGAACCTCCGATGAATCCACCGGCCCCACTGCTTGCATTGAACCTGTCGGTGGATTACCCCGGCAGGCCGGGCGTGTTGGATGACGTGCGCCTGGAGCTCGAGCGGGGCGAGATTCTCGGCCTGGTGGGCCAGAGCGGCTCGGGCAAGAGCACCATCGCACTCGCCATCCTCCGCCTGCTGGACTTCAAAAACGCCCGCGCGCGCGGTGAAATCCGATTCGAGGACCGCGACCTGATGCAACTGAGCGAGCGTGAAATGCGCCGCCTGCGCGGCAGCCGCATCGGCCTGGTGCTGCAAAGCCCGCTCGCCTCGCTCAACCCCGCCCTGCGCATCGGGACGCAGTGGCGCGAGGCGTGGAAGGCGCATGCCGGCGGATCCGGCGCCCAGGTGCGCGAGCGCCTGCTGGAAACCCTCGCCGCCGTGAGCCTGCCCGCCGAGGAGTCTTTCCTCGACCGCTACCCGGGCCAGTTAAGCGTGGGGCAGGCTCAGCGGGTGCTCATCGGAATGGCGATCCTGCATCGGCCGTCGCTGGTGGTAGCCGACGAGCCCACCAGCGCGCTGGACGTGATCACCCAGGCGGAGATCCTCGAGCTGTTCGCCAGGCTGAACCGCGAGCTGGGGACCGCCATCCTCTATATCTCCCACGACCTGCTCTCGGTGGCTTCGCTGTGCCACCGCGCGGCGATCCTCCACGAAGGCCGCATCGTCGAGTGCGCCTCGACCGAAGGCATCTTCCACGCCCCGTCGCATCCCTACACGCGCCGGCTGATCGATTCGCTTCCGAAGGGCCCGCTCCAGCCGGCCTGAACGCAGGGGTGCGCGACCACACGGCTCCCCGGTACATCATCGCGGGGGTATACTGGATGCCGGCCAGAATGCCAAAACGGAATTACTGGCTTTAACGCTTTCTGTCAGCCGGAAGATAAGTCAGGCCTGAAAGGAAGTGGAGGGAACTCGATGCCCTACAACGTACTATCCTTCGACGGCGGCGGTATTAGAGGCATTATCACGGTGGTACTGCTTCAACGGCTATCTCAGCTGCCAGGTCTTGGGGCGTGGCTGTCCGATGTTAATCTCATCGCGGGCACCTCCACTGGCGGCCTCATAGCACTTGGTCTGGCTGCCGGCAAGTCATTGGACGAGATCCGCAGCCTCTACGTCGATGAGGGCGATTACATTTTCGACGATTCCTGGTACGACGACCTGAAAGATCTGGGGAAGCTTCGAGGCGCCGACTACAACATCGATAATCTGGAAACCGTACTGAAACGCGTCTTCGGGCAGACTTCCCTCGCTGAACTTCGCAAAAGGGTCCTGATCACCACCTTCGATCTGGACAACGAGCAGTCAGATGCGGCTAAGCGGACCTGGAAGCCGAAACTGTTTCACAACTTCCCCGGTGTTGACACGGACGGTAGTGCGCTCGCGTATAAGGTCGGGCTATATACGAGCGCTGCGCCGACGTACTTCCCCACTGTCGACGGGTATATCGACGGGGGCGTTTACGCTCCGAACCCTAGCATGTGCGCTTTGGCCCAGACTCAGGACGCTCGGACGGGCGAGGCTGCTCCCATGCTCGATGTCCGCTTGCTTTCCGTCGGAACCGGTACATCCCTCGTCTATATCGAGGACGATGAAAAAGAACACGACTGGGGATATTCGCAATGGGCGCAGCCGTTGATCAGCCTGGTCTTCGAAGGTATCAGCGGAATAGCGCACTTCCAGTGCAGCCAAATTCTCGGGCAACGCTATCATCGCCTGGCGCCGCTATTCCCGCCAGAGGTATCCATTGCAATGGATGCTGTAGACCGTATGAACTATATGATAGAGTTTGCAAACGGAGTGGACCTCGGTCCCACCAGCGACTGGATCCGAAATAACTGGAATCGGTGACGGCCGGTATCAGCAGGCTCCTTTGGAGGTACGGACATGGATGAAGACCACAACGAGCTGACAATCCCCATGTGGCGCTGGTTCTTTACCAAGAAGGGCCTCCCTGCGCTCGTGGGAATCATGACTCTTGTCGCTTCCGTGACCTTCAACATCGTGCAGTTCCGGCATGATCGAGCTCCTCAGATCCTTGACTTTGAGGCCGTAGGCAGCTTTCGCAGCGGCGCGCTGATGGACGCGATAATTCAGCAATGCAAGGAAGGCATAGACGCCCCGACGGTACCGCCCCTTCAAATTGTGGCCGATATGGCCGGATACGGCACGTTCTCACATCCCGACAAGGCTCAGGACTATCTAGACGTCTTGAGAAAGCGCGCCAACAGAGGCAAAAATAATGTGTCCTGTATCTTTCTCGATGAACAGAGGCGAAGAGATGCCTTCGTGCTTCAGCTGCAGGAGTTCGATGCTGACATCAAAACAAAGCCTTTTCAAGAGAAGTTAGAGAAGTTCATGGCGAGCGGGTATGGTCGGCGCGCTCTGCGAGAACTGAATCTGGAGCACAAAGCGCTAAAGCCAGAAACAGTGACCAAACAAGAGTTCGTTGAGATAGCGATAAAGGAAGACAACCTGATTATTAAAGACCTGCTGGACTGGGGAATCCGGGTAAAGTATTATCCACATCTCCTTACGGTACACGCATGGAGTGGTATCCGGAATCAAGTTCTAACGGCCATCGTGGACTTTGAGGGGGCAACGGACGAGGCCGGCTTCCTTACACGGGGGCACATTGCACAGAACATTCAAAAGATCTTCGAGATCATGGAAAGCGGATCAAAGCCGTAGAGAGCCCAACAACGAGGGCATCGCCGCAAAAGCCGTCGCGTCGGGTGATCCGCAAGCCATTAGGCCGCCGCAGCCAATAAACCTACGCCCGAAACCCCCTACTGAGGCCCGTCGCGGCGCCCCTTCTGTTACCATGCCTTGATGCCGCAACCTGAAGACGCCCCGCGCGAGATGACTCTGAAGGCACTGGCGCTCGGGCTGGCGCTCTCGTTCGTGTTCGGCGCCTCCAACGCCTACCTGGGATTGAAATCCGGCCAGACCGTGGCCGCCACCATTCCGGCGGCAGTGATCGCGATGGCGCTGTTCCGCCTCCCGTGGATGCGCGGGACCATCCAGGAGCAGAACATCGCGCGCACGGCGGCCTCGGTCGGCGAGGCGCTGGTGGCCGGCGCCATCTACACGCTGCCGGCTTTCGTCCTGCTGGAGATGGACGGCCGGCGTCTGTGGGACGACCTGCGCGGACACTACTGGGAAGCGACCTTCATCCTGCTCGCCGGCGGCCTGCTCGGCGTGCTGTTCATCATCCTGCTGCGGCGGCCGCTGTGCGTGGACGCCGGGCTGCCCTGGCCGGAGAGCGTGGCGAGCGTGGAGATCGTGCGGGCGTCGGCGGGCTCCCAAGAGGCGCCGCGCTACATCTTCGGCGCGCTGGCCCACGGGGGGCTGGTGAATTTATTAAAAACCGACAAAGGCGTACAAATGTTCAAGGAATTTCTAGAAGGATTCCTCCATTTTCCACGCTCCGTAGTGCGGCACTTCGACTTCGACAAGCGGACGATCGGCGAGGTGGCCCACCGCGGCGGCGTCGCCTGGACCACGCCCGGCCTCTCCCCCGCCCTGGTCGGCATCGGCTACCTGATCGGGCCGCGGCTGGCTTCGATCAACGTCGCCGGCGGGATCCTGGCCTGGTGGGTGCTCATCCCGCTGCTGTTGTTCTTCGATCCGGACCTGGCGCGGCGCCTGGGCGGCGAGGCGGTCGCGACGCCGGCGGTGGAGGCCTACACGCTCTGGTACAACGTGGTGCGGCCGATCGCGGTCGGCGCGATGCTGGTGGCCGCCGCCAACACGATGTACTCGATGCGCGGCTCGATCCTGGAATCGGTGCGCGGGGCGATGCGGGCGGCATCGGCGGCCGGGCGGGGAGGAGAAATCCTGCGCACGGAGCGCGACATCCCGGCGCGCTGGCTCGCGCTGGGGACCGTGGGGCTGCTGATCCCGGTGGTGATCATCAACCGGCACTTCACCGGCAGCCTGGGGGCGGCGCTGGTCTGCGCGGTGGTGCTGACCATCACGGGGTTTCTGCTCTCGGCCGTGGGCGGCTACCTGGTGGGGCTGGTGGGCGCCTCCAACCAACCGCTTTCCGGGCTGACGCTGGCGACGCTGGTGATCACGGCGCTGATGATGCTGGCGATCGGTCTCACCGGGCGGCCGGGCGCGATGGCGGTGCTGGGGGTGGCGTCGGTGGTCGCCTGCGCCTGTTCGGTCTCCGGCTCGCTCATCCAGGATCTGAAGGCGGGCCACCTGCTGGAGGGGACGCCGTGGAAAATGCAGGTGGCCGAGATCGTGGCCGTGGTGCTGCTGGCATTTTTCCTGCTGGCGCCCATCGTCGCGCTGCACGAGGCCAACCTCGCCACCGGGGGCATCGGCGGGCGCGAGCTGCCGGCGCCGCAGGCGGGGCTGATGGCGCAGCTCACGCGGGGGATCGTCGGCGGCCAGATGGCCTGGGGACTGCTGGCGATCGGGGGCGGCTTCGGGGCGGCGCTGCTGCTGGTGGGGGCGCGGGCGCCGATGCTGGTCGCCGTGGGGATGTACCTTCCGTTTGAAACATCCTCGGCGATTTTTGTTGGCGGGCTGATCCAGGCGCTGGCCGCCAGGGTGCTCGCCCGCCGGCCGCCGGAGGCACGCGCGACGGCCGAGGAGCGCGGGACGTTGGTCGCCAGCGGCCTGGTCGCCGGGGAAGCCATCGTCGGCATCCTGCTGGCGGTGACGGCGCGGATGTCGGGAAAGTCGATCACCGAGCTGATCACGGGTTCGCCGCGGCTGGCGTTTTTCCCCGCCTGGGGCGGGTGGCTGTCGCTGGCGGGCTGGGGGAGCCTGTTGTATGCGCTGATCCGGATCCCGGCGCGGAAACAGGCCGCCCTATAGATACACCGAGCACATGAGCAAACGCAAATCGCTTTCCTCGCCCCAGCTTCATGTGCCTGTCGAACTCATCGAACGACGGATCTTCTCGATTCGTGGGCACCGGGTCATGCTGGACCGCGACCTCGCGGACATTTACGGGGTCTCCACGCAACGGCTCAACGAACAAGTCAGGCGCAACCGCGACCGCTTCCCTGAAGATTTCATGTTCCAGTTGACTTTGGAAGAGGCGAAGGCGATCTTCGCTTCAAGGTCGCAATTTGCGACCTTGAAGAGAGGCCAAAACCCCAAGTACTCCCCCTACGCGTTCACGGAGCACGGTTCGCGGAAACTGGAAGGCGTTGTCATCCAGGGATACCTGCCATTGCTGACGCGGCCCGCGCATATCGTGTACTTCTTTCGCGACGTGCACGGAGAGTGCCCCACCACGGCGCAGGCAAACGCGTTTGGCTCGCCCCAAATATTTCTCCCGGCAGTCAAGCCCCTATAGCTTCTTCAACAGGAGATTGCGGAACTCGATTTTCATCGGCGGGCCGACGTGAAGCTGGAGGCCAAGCAGGCCTTCCAGCGCCCGGCCCGCGGGGTCCTCGTCGATGACGACGCTCATCAGGTGGCCGTTCAAAACCTGGATGAGCGTGTTGCCGCGGGCGATAATGTGCAACAGGTTCCAGTCGTCGGCCTTGATGAAAGCCTTCAGCGCCTCGCCGTCGCCCACCGAGCCCACCTGCTTGACCTTTCCGGCTTCGTCGATGCGATTGACGAAGCCACGCATGGCTAGGAATCCGCGGCCACGCTCCTCGTAGATCTGGCCGGTGTACCGGTTCTGGACGTCGATATCGGCCTGGTAGCCCTTGAGCACCCACTGCTGCGCCCCCCCGCCGGGGATTTCCGAGCTGCGATACTGGACGCCGCTGTTGGTGCTGTTGAGGCGATATTCGAGCTTCAGCTCGAAATCCTTCGGCGCACCGCCGCGCCAGATCAGGAAGGTATTCGACTTGAGGGCCTTCTCCGCGGTGGTCTCGCCGACGATGGCCCCGTTATCGGCGCGCCAGAAGGTCGTGTCGCCGTCCCAACCCTTGAGCGTCGCGCCGTCGAAGATCGGCGCGAAGCCGGTGTTGTCATCGGGTACGGGCGCAGCCCTCCCACCTCCGGGGCCCCGACCACCCGGCCCCCGACCCGGCGCCGGTGGCTGTTGGGCGAAGGCTGCAACGGCCGCGGTCATCAGAATGCATGCGATCCGGAATCTGATCTTCATGGTGTGCTTCTCAATCTTACACGAGGGTCGGGGCTGTCAAGCCCCCCTTGCGTCCGTCGCCGCGTTGTGATACTTCAGAGCAGCCGGGAGGCTGTTATGCTTACCACCTCCGCACGGGTTTGTTCGGCGGCGTCCATGGGCGTGGCGTTCCTGCTGCTGTCCTGCTCGGGAGGTCCGGCGCCGCACAAGCCGGGCACGCCGGGCTTTTACTGGCAGGCGGCCAAGGAGACCTATGCGGTCGGGGACTACTTGAAAGCCGACGAACACCTTTACCAGTTGGTCAGGGGCTCGAGCGAGTACGCGACGCGGGCGCAGGCGTGGCGACTGGTGGTCACCGGCGGGCTCTCCAGCGGATACATGGAACTGGCCGAGAGCTACGAAGCGGGCACGCGCTCGAACAGGAACAACCCGAGCCCGTTTCGCAAGCTGATGTTGGAATACCGCACCCGGGCCAACGAGCAGGCGCTCCAGTTCGCCGAGACCTTCCTGAGCTTCCAGAAGAGCCACAAGGACCCGAACGTGGAACTGGGGTTCGGTCCGCCGAAGGGGAGCTCGGCGCGTGTGGCCGACCTGTCGAGAGCGGCCGACGGCGTTGTGCTGAGGCCGTTCGAAGTAGACCTGGCCGCGCAGCGGGCCCTGGAGCGCGGTGTGCTGCTGGCCGCCTGCCTCGCCGTGGGCGCGCCCGAGGACGTCGCCAAGACCCAGGAGCTTCTGCGCGCCGGCTCGACACAGGTGCCGCGCGCCACGTTCATTTACGCGATGGCCGACCAGCTCAACAACCTGGCACAGCTTTACACGCGTGCCAAGGCCGACCAGCCGGACCGGCTCCAGATGTTCGTCAACCATGCCCAGGACGCGCTGAAGGGTATTCCGGAGACCAAGGAGACCAAGCAACTGGTGGGCAAGATCGAGAAGGCTCTCAAAGCGAGCAAGCGGCGGTGACCGGGTTCCAGTTGCGGGCTTGGGGTTGGGACGCCCGTTGGTACGGAGGTTGATGGCCGCGGCCGCACCAGCCGCGTGCCGATCCATCGCGTGAGCCGGCCGCGCTATACTTTGTTTCATGAAGCCCGAAATTGCCGAATCCACGGCAATCGACCTCTACGAGCAGGACTTCTTCGAGTGGACCCTGCGCAATGCGGAACTTCTGCGCGCGGGCCGCTTTGATGAGACCGACGTCGAGCGGATTGCCGAGGAGCTGGAGGACATGGGGAAGCGAGAGCACCGCGAACTGCACAGCCGCTTGGTGGTGCTGCTGGTTCACCTGCTGAAGTGGCGGCTGGAGCCCGGCATTCGGTCCCGGAGCTGGCGCGGCACCATGAATACGCAGCGCCGCGACATCGCCGAGTTGCTTGAATGGATGCCCAGCCTCCGCCCGGCGCTGGCCCGGGGCCTTTCCAAGGCATACCGGAAGGCGGTCGAGGATGCCATCGACGAAATGGGCCTGCTCCAGCCGAACTTCCCGGCTGAGTGTCCCTACTCGATCGAGCAGATCCTCGACACTCAGTTCTTCCCGGAATAAACCGACTGCATCGTCGCTCGCATGGCCGCTGTTGCGGCGCGGTTACTCGGAGAGGTGCGGTGGAGCGCCGGGTTCCTGAACTATGCGCAGGGGCCGTGGTGTTGCCGCGCAGTCGGGCAAAGGTTCCACGGAATAATAGTTCAGGCCGTAGAGCCAGTTGCGCTGGAGTCCTTGCTGGCAGGCCTGGGCGGTCCGGCCGGCGAGGGACCGCCATAAGGGACGCGCGGAAGCGGCCTGATCCAGCTTCCCCAGTGCGGTGGTCTTGAAGTACAACACCCCGGCGACGACCAATGCGGCAGGAATGGCGAACGCCCACGCGCGGCGGCCGCGCCTGTGCCACCAGAACACCAGTAGAGCGACCGGCAAGGACACGGCCAATCCGGTCCAGGGAACGGGCAGCAGTTGAGCCCTGGAAAGCCCGCTCTGCACGGCCTGCGGCAACACGCGCGCGACCCACGGCAGCAGGCCGAGCGATAGGGTAGTCACCGCCAGCAGCCAGCAGCCACGCTTCCCGGAGCGGACGAGGTTCACCGACAGGATGGCGGCCAGCGCCGGCAGAAGCGGCAACAGGTAGCCGGGCAGCTTATTGGTCGCCAGCGAGAAGAACGAGAACCCGAACAGGAACCACAGCCACAAGTAGCCGACGCGCGGGTCGAGCCAGTTGCGGCGGTCGAAGCGCAGAGCCAGCAGCGGTGTCCACGGGAACAGCCCGGCGGCCAGCACCGGAACGTAGAACCAGAACGGCTGCGGATGCATGCGGGCGCCGGAGAACCGCAGCAGGTGATGCTTCCAGAAAAACTCCTCGAGAAACGGCCGGCCGTGAACCCCAACGGAATAGAGAAACCAGGGGCCCGCCGTGAACGCGAGCAGCGCCACCGGAACCAGGAGCCGCCGCCAGCGTCTCCGCCCCATCCAGAGGGCCGGCACAGCCAGCACCAGCGGCACCATCCCTTTGGCCAGTACGGCCAAGCCGAGCAGAACGCCGGACGCCGGGAGAGCGCGGTCGTCCTGGCCCAGCGCCCAGGGCATGGCGAGCAGCATCGCGGCGGCGAAGGCAGCGGCCATCGGAAGATCTGTGAGCGCCAGGTGGGAATAGGCGAGCCAACCGGCCGAGGTGCCCAGGATCGCGGTGGCGTACCAGGCGGTCCGCGCGTCGAACAGCTTCGACAGCGAGCGGTGGTAGAAGACCAGGAAAGCCGCCGACAGCAACGCTACGGGCAGCCTGGCCGCCGTCTCATCGCGCAGGCCGGCGCGCGTGGCGGCGGCGATCATCCAGTAGAGCAGCGGCGGTTTTTCGAACCATGCCTGGCCCCACAGTCGCGGCGTAAGCCAGTCACCCGAGCGAGCCATTTCGCGACCGATGGAGGCATAGCGCGGCTCGTCGGGGCCCAGCATGCCGGCATTATCCAGGCCAATCAGCAAAAGCCACGCCGATGCGATGAGCAACACCAGGGTCGGCCAGGCGCGGGGGGTTGCGAACACGCCCTTCAGTATAATAGCCCTTACAGGGGCTGCCCCCGCCTAGCGGCGGAGTGGCGCCCACGATGTAGGGAGCAAACGGTCAAACCGTTTGCCTAGGAGGCACGAGTGCGAATTCCGGCCGGGCTGGCGGTTATCTTTCTGTGTGTTGCCGCGCGAGGCGACGTGTCCGACTGTGCCTGCGAGCTGACCCAGGCGGCATCGCTCGCGGCGCGGTGGTGCAGCCTGTGTGTGGAAGCCGAGAAACAGCCGTCGGATCCGCCTGTTTTCTACTTGAAAGACACCAATCCCCGCAAGCCCAACCGGTGGCTGGCGCTGCCGCGCACGCACGGGCCGGCAGGTCACCCGCTGGAGAAGATGAGCGCCTCCGAGCGAACCAGGCTTTGGAGAGCGGCCATTGCCAAGGCACGCGAGCTGTGGGGCGACGAGTGGGGGCTTGCCATCAATGGCACGCAGTCGCGCACCCAGTGCCACGCCCACATCCACATTGGAAAACTCCTGCGCGGGGTGGAAACCGGCCGCCCTGTGGTGGTGAGCGGGCCGGCGCAGATTCCCGTCCCCAAGGACGACTCGGGGATGTGGGTGCACCCGCACGGAAAACGGCTCCACGTCCACTTGGGCGAGCAGACCACCGAAACCGTATTGCTGAGGTAGGTTCATGCTGGTAGAAATCGCCAAGCCTCCGACGGCCGAAAACGCCGTGATTCACCTGAATGCGCGCGATAACATCGCCGTAGCGCGGGTTCCACTGGCCGCCGGGCAGCGGTTGCAGGTGGCGGGAACCACCATTGAGGTAAGGGAAGCCGTCGCGGCCGGGCACAAGGTGGCGCTCGCGGCGATCGAGCCCGGAGAGGCGATCCTGCGCTACGGGCAACTGATGGGCCGCGCGCGGGAGCGCATCGAGCCGGGACGCTTCGTGCACACCCACAACGTCTCGTTCGAAGAGATCACCTTTCAGTATGAGTTCCCCACGGGCGATCTCGCCACGCCGGATCCGCCGGCCACCGGGCCCGTCTTTCTCGGCTACCGGCGGGAGGATGGGCGGGTAGGGACGCGGAATTACCTGGCCGTGGTAGCTGCCAGCAACTGTGCCGCGCATACGGCGGAGCTGATCGCCGCCAGCTTCGCCGATGAGAAGCTTCCACCCAACGTCGACGGCGTTTCGGCGTTCCCGCACGGAGAGGGCTGCGGGCACACCATCGGGCCGGATACAAGGCAGCTCCAGCGGACGCTGGCAGGAGTGCTCAACCACCCCAACGTGGCGGGCGCGATCATCCTCGGGTTGGGTTGCGAGGTGAACCAGATCGACCACTACCTTGGAGCGGGCTCCCCGCGCACGGACCGGCTTGTGGGAATGACCCTCCAATCGAGCGGCGGTACCCGCGCCACCGTGGAAGCCGCCCGCGAGCAGATCCGCAAGATGATGGAGCGCGCGGCCGACGAAAAGCGCGTGGAATGCCCGGCGGCAAAGATCGTGCTGGGGCTCAACTGCGGAGGGTCGGACTCGTTCTCCGGGATCACGGCCAACCCGGCCCTGGGTTTCACCTGCGACCGGCTGGCAGAGGTGGGCGGAACGGCAGTGCTCGCTGAGACAACGGAGATTTTCGGGGCGGAACACCTGCTGGTACGGCGTGCGAGGAACAGACAAGTAGCAGAGAAATTATTAGCTTACGTAAAATCTTACAAGGATTACTTGATTCGATTCGGGGGCAGCTTCGACGATAACCCATCCCCGGGCAATAAGGAAGGCGGCCTCACCAACATCCTGGAGAAGTCGCTGGGCGCGGTAGCCAAGGCAGGCAGTTCTCCGCTGATGGACGTGGTGGACTATGCCGAGCCGATCCACTCGCCCGGCTTCGTGTTCATGAACACGCCCGGCTACGATCCGGTGTCACTGACCGGGCTGGCGGCAGGCGGGGTGAACCTGATCGCATTTACGACCGGCCGTGGAAGCGCCATCGGCTTTCCAACCATCCCCGTGATCAAGATCTCCTCCAACAGCGCCACCTGGCGGCGAATGCGGGACAACATGGACGTCAACGCCGGCGCCATCGCCGACGGAGAAGCGAGCATCGAGAGCGTAGGGCGCGAGATTCTCGACCTGGTCCTGCGGGTGGCCTCCGGGGAGCGCACCTCGAGCGAGCGGCTGGGCCACAAGGAGTTCGTACCATGGCGAATCGGCCCGGTCCTGTAACCCAAGTGAACGGATGTAACGGAAAACAGGGTGGTACGGCGCGGGGGATGAGATAAACTGGTTTGGTGTCCCGCGTAAAACTTGATAACCGATCCCTGTGGTCGCGGCTCGGATTGGGGTCGCGGCTCGGAATCGGCGCCTGTGTATTGCTGTTGTCCTCGCCGGCAGCCTTCGCCCAGAGCGCGCCCGCACCAGTGAAGAAGTCCGCTCTGGACAAAGCAACGCTGGAGGCCTATGTGCGCCACCTGTTCCTATGGGGCCCACAGATCAAGGTCGAGATCGCCGACGCCAAGCCCTCGCCGCTCACCGGGATGGTGGAGGTGAACCTGCGGGCTTCGGCGGGTGCGGCGTCCAAGGACGAGCGCCTTTACGTATCCCAGGACGGCCAGAAGATCGTGCAGGCGATTGTGTACGACGTGGGCAAGAACCCGTTTGCGGAGGACCTGGCGAAACTGAAAACCGAGTTCCAGCCCAGCCTGGGAACGCCCGGCGCACCGGTGGTGCTGGTGATGTTCAGCGACTTCCAGTGCACCTACTGCAAAGAAGAAGGCAAGATGCTGAGGCAGAACCTGCTTACGGCGTTCCCTAAGCAGGTGCGGCTGTATTTCAAAGACATGCCGCTTGTGGCCATTCACCCGTGGGCGAAAGCGGCGGCGATCGCCGGCCGCTGCGTGTTTCGCGCGAACCCGACGGCGTTCTGGGACTATCACGACTGGATCTTCGACCAGCAGGCGCAGATTACACCGGAGACGCTGCGCGGCAAGTTTCTGGAATTCGCCAAATCCAAGAGCCTGGATACGGCGCGGCTGGAGAAGTGTTTCGACACGCGGGCCACCGAGGCGGAAGTGGACAAGTCGATTGGGGAGGCGCGCGCGCTCGGGGTGAATTCGACGCCCACGCTTTTCGTCAACGGCCGCCGCCTCACGACCACGGTGCCGTGGGGGAACCTGAAACAGATCATCGACTTTGAAATCGACTATCAGAAGACGGCCAACAACGCGGGCGAAGAGGCCTGCTGCGAGGTCAAGCTGCCCTCGCCGCTGCGGTAGGCCGCCGGGACTATTCATGAAAACTTGCATCGCAAAAATCATTCTGCCGCTGGCGCTGGCGGCCGGCGCCATGGCCGCCGATCGCGTCCAACCCTCGATCGACGCGAGCCGATACCTGGAACACGTGAGGTACCTGGCCTCGGAGGAGATGCGCGGCCGCGGCACGGGTACGCCGGAGCTGGAGAAGGCGGCCGGCTACCTGGCGCGCCAGTTCCGCTCGTTCGGACTCCAGCCGGTGGAAGGATCGAGCTTTCTGCTGGAGTTTCCGGTGACGGTCAACGCGAGGCTGGGCAAGGGGAACCGGTTCGAATACACGCTGGCGGGCCGCCGGCATAGCCTGAAACCGCAGCAGGATTTCCAGCCGCTGAACTTCTCGTCGTCGGGGAAGTTTTCCGGCCCGGTGGTGTTTGCGGGCTATGGAATCACGGCGCGCGAGTACAACTACGACGACTACGCCGGGCTGGACGTCCGTGACAAGCTGGTCCTGGTGCTGCGCCACGAGCCGCAGGAGTTCGACGAAAAGAGTGTATTCGCCGGCAAGGTCTACACCGAGCACGCGCAGTTGTTCTCCAAGGCGGTGAACGCCAAGCAGCACGGCGCGCGCGGCATCCTGTTTCTGAATGACGCGGCCAACCACCCGGCGGACTCCGACGAGATGGAAAAGTTCGGACGCACGGCCGGGCCGACCAATGCCGGGATCGCCTTTGTGCAGGTGCGCGCCCAGATCGGGGCGCAGTGGCTGGCCCAGGCGGGCAAGGACGTGAAGCAGATGCAGGAGGCGATCGACCGCGACCTGCGGCCGCAGAGCCTGGCGCTCGCCGAGACGCTCCAGGTGAGCTTCGAGGTGGACCTGGCGCGAGATGCGCGGACGGTGCACAACGTGGCGGGCTACCTTCCGGGGGAGACCGCCGAGCACATCGTTGTGGGCGCGCACTACGACCACCTGGGCTTGGGCGAGCAGTTTTCGCTGGCCCCGTCGCAGGCGGGAACCCCGCACCCGGGAGCCGACGACAACGCTTCGGGGACGGCCGGGGTGCTGGAGCTGGCGCGGTGGTTCGCCGGGCGAGGGAAACAGAAACGAGGCATCCTGTTTCTGGCGTTCGCGGGCGAGGAGTTGGGGCTGCTCGGCTCCAGCCACTACGTGAATCACCCGCGCCTCGCGCTCTCGCAGGCCGTTGCCATGTTGAACATGGACATGATCGGCCGCATCCGGGACCGCAAGGTCTACCTGGGCGGCGCCGGCACGGGCACCACCTTCCGCGGCATCCTGAACGAGGTGGGGCCGCGCCACCAGGATCTGCGGCTGGAGCTTTCCGACCAGACCGGCTACGGCTCCTCCGATCACACCTCCTTCACCGCCAAGCAGGTGCCGGTGTTGTTCCTGTTCAGCGGGCTGCACGGGGACTACCACAAGCCGAGCGACACCTGGGACAAGATCGACGCGCCGCAGACGGCGCAGCTTCTGGAGTTCGCCGCCGATCTGATCGCGCGGCTGGCGGGCGACGCCGAGCGGCCGCAGTTCGTGCGCCTGGCCGATCCCAGGCCGGCGCACATGGCGCAAGCCTCCGGGTCCACGGGCTCCGGCTACGGGCCGTATTTCGGCAGCATCCCCGATTTCGCCGAAGTGCCCAAAGGGGTTCGCTTCTCGGATGTGCGCGAAGGATCGCCGGCGGCCAAGGCCGGCCTGCGCGGCGGCGACATCATGATTGAATTCGACGGCAAGCCGATCGAGAACCTCTACGACTTCACTTACGCGCTGCGCGGAAAGAAGCCGGGCGAGGAAGTGGCGGTCAAGGTATTGCGGGACGGCAAGCCGCTGGAGGTGAAGGTATTGCTGGAGCAGCGCCGCTAGCGGCTCCTCTAATGCTCCCCGAAGGCGGGGACGATGAGTAGATGGATAGCCGAGAACCGCTCCCTCTGGTCGCGGCTCGGTAAATTGGGGGAATCTCACTCGATGGCGATGGAACCCGGCGCGAGCGGTCCGGCGCGGCAGTGGAAGCTGCCACCGCTGATCCTGCATCCGTTCTCCGACGCCAATGGTCCGAGCAAACTGGTGGAGAGCTCACGCGCCAGCCTCATGCTGCAAGGCCTGCTGCCGAGCGGCCAGGCGAGCGCCGAGGAGCTGAACCGGAGGCTGCTGGACGGCCGGTTCTGCGAACTCCGCATGCTCTACTACGTGGGCAAGGATGTACTGCGGTGGATCGAGCAGTGCCTGGAATGGGCGCAGAGCCAGGAGGAGCTGCGCGCGCTGACGATCCGCTTCCAGAGCTTCGCCAGCCTGCTGATCGACAACCCGCCCCAACCGGTGAAAGAGAAGCTGAAAAGCTGGGGCGTGGCCGACTACAAGGCGATCTTCTCCCGGGCGATCGGGCTGAATTCGTTGTTCCGGAGCGCGCCGCAGCGCGACGATCTCGCCGAGGAGTTCATCCTGAACTACTACCGCTACACCGACCAGTTGTTCTTGTGCCGGCAGCGTTCCTCCACCTTCGCCGAGCTGGACGCGACGCGCTTCGACTTCGACCTGTACGCCTCCGGCGAATACACACGGATGCTGGAACGGGAGTGGTCGGAGCCGTAGGCCCGCCCTGCTATAATCCGTCCATGGAGTTACCCCGGCTGCTGCGGGTGCGCCAGAGGTTTCCCGACCGGCGCGTGGAGGACATCGCCGGCGAGGTGGCCCGCCAGTTCTCCGCGACCGCGATCGGATCGGCGCTGAAGCCGGGGGGACGGATAGCGATCGGTGTCGGCAGCCGAGGGATCGCCAACATCTCCTCCATTGTCCGCGCCACGGTCGACTACTGGAAGGCCCGCGGGATGAGGCCGTTCATCTTTCCCGCCATGGGCAGCCACGGAGCGGCCACCGCCGAGGGACAGGCGGACGTCCTGGCCCACTACGGCATCCACGAAGCCGCCATGGGATGCCCGATCACGAGCTCGCTCGAGGTGGTCTCGCTTGGCTGCACGGCGGAGGGCATCGAGGCGTTCCTGGACCGGACGGCGTTCGAAAGCGACGGAGTGCTGCTGGTGGGGCGCGTGAAGTGGCACACCGACTTCGCGGGTGGCATCGAAAGCGGCCTGTTCAAGATGATGGCGATCGGCCTGGGCAAATTCGCCGGAGCGCAGCGCTATCACACCTACGCATACAGGCTGGGGCTGGAGACGGTGATTCGCAGCGTGGGCCGGCAGGCGCTGGCATCGGGCAAGATTCTGGGCGGGCTGGCCATCCTGGAAGACGCCAACCACAACACGGCGCAACTGACGGCCGTGCCGGTAGCCCAGATGGAGCGGCGGGAGGAAGAGTTGCTGGCGCTTGTGAAATCGTGGATGGGGCGCATCCCGGTACCGGCGCTGGACGTGCTGATCCTGGACGAAATCGGCAAGAACATCAGTGGCGCGGGCATGGATACCAAGATCGTCAACCGCGGCGTCCACGGCCAGTACAACCCCTGGCCGGACACACCGCGCATCGAGCGCATCTTCGTCCGCGGCCTGAGCGATCTCTCCTACGGCAACGGAGTGGGACTCGGCATGGCGGACGTGGTCAGCGACCGGCTGCTCGAGCAGATCGACTGGAACCCGACTCAGATCAACTCGCTGACGGCTTCCACGCCAGCGGCGATTCGAACGCCGGTACACTTCGCCAGCGACCGGGAGTGCCTGGAGCGCATCCTGCCGACCGTGGGTCGCGTGGATCCGAGCGAGGCGACCATCGGCTGGATCCGAGACACGATGAAGCTTAGCCCGTTGATGCTGAGCGAGAATCTTCTCGCCGAGATCGAAGCCAACCCGCTATTGGAGATCCTGGACGGACCGCGAGAGATCGAGTTCGACGAGCGGGGCAACCTGGGCGACTTCCTCGCCGCGGCGAAGGAGTTGGAGCCGGCGCTCTAGTACCAAGTTGCAGAAATGCGCGCACAACCGCTCCCTGTGGTCGCGGCTCGGAAACCCGGCACTAGTGTACTGAGTTACAAGTTCGCCACATGAGTCTTTGTGGGGCGGACGCCCTCGTCCGCGCCGGACCCCCTGGTCCGGCTCTGCGGGGACCCTATTCGAGTGCCCAAACAAGGCCGACGAGGGCGTCGGCCGCGGTCCTGGGGGACCGCCCCACCACGACAAGGCCGCCACGCCCTGGCGGCCCCATCGGTGCTTCAGGCCTCCCTAGCTGCCGCCCTGGGACGCGGCGAGCGACAACGACACTGTGATCTTCGAAAAGATCGTGCTGATGCTGGACCCAACTCCCGGCAGGATAGCGCCGGCGGCCACGGCCACGAACCCAGCCATCAGGGCATACTCGATCAGGTCCTGACCCCTGGTGTCCTTCCAGATTCTCAACTTCCAAATCAGATTCATCATTTTGTCCTCTCCTCTCCAAAAGTCCCCTCTAGGAAACTTCCTGCACCGGCCAAGGGGTTGCAGCCGGCGCTATCGCGAAAATCGTCAAGGGAAACACGACGAGGCCGCCCGGGCTTGGCGGCCCCATCGGTCCTTTACGCGGGTGCGAACGCCTGTACCTCTCTGTCCTAGCTACCACCCTGGGACGCGGCATCCGACAACGCCACGGTGATCTTCGAAAAGATCGTGCTAATGCTGGACGCGACGCCCGGCATGACAGCGCCGGCGGCCACGGCCACGAACCCGGCCATCAGTGCGTACTCGATCAGGTCCTGTCCGCTGGTGTCCTTCCAGATTCTCAACTTCCAAATCAAATTCTTCATTGAATGTCCTCTCTTGACTTCCAAGCAGTGTGGTTGTGCCAACAGTAAGAAATTTACCATCTGTGATTGATAGATAAAATCGGGCGTAGGTCCTATACCGCTTATGGAAAAAGGCCTATATCAGCACGTGGCAGAAGTCACCGAATGCCGAAAACGACAGGCCGGGAGGCCTGTCCCACAACGAAAACGACAGGCCGGGAGGCCTGTCCAACAACGCCGAATCAATGGTTTGGGACAGGGAGGTGGAGGGAAACAAGGGGCAGGAAACACGACGAGGCCGCCGGGCGTGGCGGCCCCATCGATTCTTCAGGCTATCTAGCTGGAGCCCTGGGCAGCGGCGGTCGACAAGGAAACGGTGATCTTCGAGAAGATCGTGCTAATGCTGGACGCAACGCCCGGCATGATAGCGCCGGCGGCCACGGCCACAAACCCCGCCATGAGGGCATACTCGATCAGGTCCTGACCGCGTGTGTCCTTCCAGATTCTCAGCTTCCAAATCAGGTTATTCATTCGAAATTCCTCTCCTCTCCCTACTGTAGGGGTGTTGTATACGCATACAAAAGTAGCATCGGGGATGGAAAGAAAGAATCAGTGGAAGTCCTTATTGTGCACATCAAAAAGGCCTAATAGGAAGGGGCACTATCTGGTAGCCTTCCTCGGCTACATGAATCCACAGGATCTCGGAAGAGCGGCCGTGGAGGGCGAAGACCTGGCGAACAAGATCGCAAGCCTGCTCCTGGCCCCGTTCGAAAAACACCAGCACCGATGGGCCGGCGCCGCTCAAGGCGCAGCCGAGGAGGCCTGGGGCGCGGAGCTTGAGGATTTCCTCCAGGCCGGGCACCAGCGGGGCGCGGTAGGGCTGGTGGATGCGATCCTCGAGTGCGGCGGGAAAGGCCTGGGAGCTTCCGGCTGCCAGCGCGGCGATCAGCAGCGCGGCGCGCTGTACGTTGAAGACTGCGTCGGCGCGCGAGTAGCAGTCGGGAAGCACGGCGCGGGCCTCGACGGTAGGCACCACGAAGTCCGGGACGACGACGGCGACACCGAAGCGCGCGGGCAGCTCCAGCCGCACGGCCCGAGCGACGCCGCCCGAGTCGATGGCGCTGGCGACAATGGAGCCCAGCACGCAGGCGGCGACGTTATCCGGATGCCCCTCCAGGCGGGCGGCTTCGTCCAGGATGCGCAGCGGCTTCCAGTGCAGGCCGAGCAGGCGGTCGGCGATGACCACACCGGCGGTGAGCGCGGCGGCGCTCGATCCGAGCCCCTTGCCGATCGGGATGCCGTTCTCGATTTCGAGCTCTATGGGAGGCAGGCTCCCGCCACTGTTCTGCGCCACGGCCAGCGCTGTCTGCCAGATCAGGTTGTCTTCGCCGATGGGGATGACGTCGGCGTCCCGTCCCGCGGCGCGGATGCGGAGGGCTTGGCTGACGCGAAAGTTGCACTCCAGGTACAGATCCAGCGCCAAGGCCAGCGCGTCGAAGCCTGGGCCGAGGTTGGCGCTCGAGGCCGGCACGCGCAGCCGCCAGGCCGTCGGCCGGTCCGGGCCGCTCATGACAGGACGACCTTTTGTCCCTCCCTGCAGGAGCGGTAGACGGCCTGGACGAGCTCGAGCGCGCGGAATCCATCTTCGCCCGAAACCAGCGGCTGGCGGCCGGTGCGAATGGCTTCACCGAAGTCGAGGAACTGGCGCTCGAAGGGCGCCAGCGGGATCGCCATCGGGTCCGAGGAGCCCGACATGACCAGCTTCTCGACCGGGGCGGGCTCGCCGGAGTCGTCCTGGACGTCCCAGGTGGTGAGCTTGTCGCCGGAGAGAATCGCCGTCCCCCTGGAGCCGTGGATCTCCACGCGCTCGGAGTATCCGGGCCAGAAGGCGGTGGCGGCCTGGATCACGCCGGTGGCGCCATTGGCGTAGCGCATCACGGCGCAGATGACGTCCTCGGACTGGATTTTATGCACAGCGCCCAGTTGCCAGTAGGCGTGCAGCTCGCGCACCGGACCGATCAGCCACAGCAGCACGTCCACCTGGTGGACGGCCTGGTTGATGAGGGCGCCGCCGCCTTCCACTTCCCAGCTCCCCTTGATGGGACGCGAATAGTAGGCGGCTGAGCGATGCCATTTCACGTAAGCGTCAGCCTGTAGGATCTTGCCCAACCGCCCGGCGGCGAGCGCCTTGACGAGGAAGCGGCTGGAGTCGTCGAAGCGGTGCTGGCTGACCACGCCCAGAGTGATGCCGGCGCTGTGTGCGGTGTCGATCATCTTGCGCGCCGTCGCGAGGTTGGTGGCGATCGGCTTCTGGACCTGGATGTGCTTCTTGGACTCCGCGCAGATCTCCAGCGGCTGGAGGCGGAAGTCGGGGAAGGTGCACAGATCGACGTAGTCCACCTGGGGGTGGCGGCAGAGCTCCTGGTAAGTGGGTACGAACTCGCATCCGTTCTGCTCGGCGAAGCGGCGCCCGGCCTCCTCGATCACGTCGGTGCAGGCGACGAGCTGGTAGCCGATGCTCCTGTAGGCGCGGGCGTGCATGTGGGAGATGGCGCCGGTGCCGATGATTCCGACTCGCAAAGGTGTTTCCTCCTTGCCGGTGGGGTCTGAACCTGGAAGTATAGCAGGGCGTGCCACGGTGTGAACCGCGCGTCACAGGCCCTTACACAGGAAGACTTCGAGGCCGAGGTTGCGGAAGGCGGCGGCCTTGGCGGCGAGCGCGAGCGCGGCCGAAGCGGTGTCGCGGGCGTAGGCGACCTGGATGTGGTTGGCCTTGTGGCGTGCCATCATCTGGTCTCGGGAAACGCCGTCGATGACGGCGTGCATGATGGGCCACTGGGGCGTGGTGATCCTCCAGCGGCGCTCGGTCTCCTCGCGCGGAAGGGCGACCACACGGGCTCGGCCGAGGTCGGCCTTGAGGAGGCCGTGATCCACGAACACGCGGCTCCAGACAATCTCGCCCGGCTTGCTGACGCCCTTCAGCGTGCCGCCGCCGAGGCGGAAGTACATGGGCGGCTGGCGCTCGCTGACCGCGCCGGCATAGCCGTCGATGAAGTGCTGTGGTGGCGCGGCCCCGCTGATCTCGAACACCCAGACGAATTCCTCACCTCCGTTGGAGCGGAAGGTCTCGCCGTAGCGGACATCGTGGAGTGTATTTTCCGGGTCCAGACCGAGCCGGCGCCAGAGGCGATAGGTCACCAGCCCGTCCAGGCCGGCGCATTCGTCCACTTCGTTGAAATGGGGGAGCGCTTCGCCCTGGTAGAGGATGCGATCCTGGCCGGCGTGGCACACCGGCGGGCGGTCGACGTTGTTGAGCAGGCCCTCGGCCAGGTCCGAGGCAGGGGTGAGATCCTTGAGCCCCTGCTGGTACTGGATGCCGATGGCGTCGCAGCCGAATTCGTCGGCGATGCGCAGGGCGGCGATGTACATCCCGCACTGCTCGTGGATCTGCGCGTCGGTGAGGTCGGTCTGGGGGTCGGGGCCGGTGAGGAAGCGCATGCCCTTGCGGTCGAGCCAGGCGCGCACCTGGCGTGCCTCCTCGTCGGGAACCTGGCGCATGGCCGCGTAGAGCGCCGACTGGCTGAGGCGCTCCTTGAAGATGCCGGTGGGATGCAGCAGCTCATCGGGAATGATGGCGTTGTACATGCCCATGCAGCCTTCGTCGAACACGCCGAGAATGGCTTTCTCCCGCTGGAGCCGGGTGGCCACTTCTTCGGCGGCGCGCTCGGCTTGCTCGGGCAATCGCATCCCGCGCAGGCTGTGCATGTGGCTGGTGTCGTGCGCGATCTGCTCGCCGGCGAGCCACCGACCGAGGCCGTTCAGGAAGAAGGCGTCACGGAAGTCTTCGCTCCACAAAGTGGAGTAGCGTATGCCCGCCTTGGTGAGACAGCCGTTGAGGTTGAGCATGCCGACCAGACCCGGCCACTGACCGCTCCAGTTGGCGACCGTCAGGATGGGGCCGCGATGGGTATAGAGCCCGTGGAGGAGGTGATGGCTGTACTGCCAGACGGCTTCCACCACCACCAGCGGCGCCCCGGGCGGGATGAGGCGAAACACCTCCATACCGCACTTCTGGCTGTCTATGAAGCCGTGCTGTTTCGCCGCATCGACGGGATGCCCCCGCGAGACCTCGCGTCCGAAGGCGCGGATGGCGTCCATGACGGCGGCCTCCACCTGCTGTTGGGCGGGCCAGCACTTCTGATTAGCGGACAACCGCAGGTCGCCGTTGGCAATGAGGATGACCGGATCAGCCATGCCGCTATTTTGTCACGCCGGCCGAGACTGGCGGCGGGCGGCTGAAGAGAGCTATGATTTCTGGCATGGGAGAGCGCGTGTTGCACATCAGTGAGGCGGACTTGGCCAAGGACGTCCGGGCCGTCCTGCAACGCGTTCAGACTGGCCGAGATCGTCATTGAACGTGACGCCCAAGCCGTCGCGGTAATACGAGCCGCGAAAACCGTGCGCCGCAAGATCTCGGAGTGCATTGCCATGCTGCCCGCGGACTCAACGGCGACCATCGATCCCGATTTCGCCAAGGACGTTGATGCGGCTATCGCTGCCCATCGTGAAGCCTTGGAGCCGCCCCAGTGGTTTGATGCTCGATTCGACGGCGGCCGTAGCCGCTGAGCGTCAGGGCAAGAACGCCCTCCAACTGCTCGAGGACGTCGCCCGCCAAAGGGGTGACGACGAAATCGCAGTCTCGGTAATCACTGTCCTGGAACTCGCTCACGGGGTCAGCCGTGCTGAGGCAGCGGAGCGGCGCGACAAACGCCAACGCTTTCTCCCCGAGTTGTTGACCGGTGTCCCCATCCAGCCCGTGACCGTCCAGATCGCGATCCGGACCGGACAGATCGACGGTCAGGGCCAAGCCAAGGGCATTCGTATCCGCTCTCCGATCTCCTGATCGGAGTGACTGCATTGGACTACAATCATTCCATTCTGGAAAGGAGCCGTGAGAACTAAGAGGAGAACAAGAGTGACAACTCAGGTTTCAAGGAAGGCAGCGGGTCTGCCGGTCAATGTGGAAAAGAGGCTGCTGTCCTATGCCCTTGTGGCAGGCGCAGGGATTGTCGCGGGGAGCCAGCCGGCGAACGCGGCAATCATTTACGTAGACATTCCGAACGTGGTTCTGGGGCCCACTGACAGCTATGTCCTGAACATAGGCGGCAGCGGTGGGGGAAGCTTCATCTTCGACAACAATGCGTTTACCAGTTCTGGGTCCTTGTATGGACAAGCCGTGGTCTTTGGAGCCCAGACGGGTGATGCCATAGTCACCGCTGGTGGTTACTACCCCTTCGCCTTTTATATGAGCACGAGCATGTACGTCGGCGGGTCGTGGTCTTTTGAAGGCACGGCGTTGCTAGGCGCCTATGAAGAGTTCTATGGCGGCTTGGTTGGTTCCTTTCCTGGCGTCGGCCCGAAGATGGTCGGTGTGAAGTTCATCGACGGCCTGAACACTTACTATGGCTGGATCCGGGTATCTGTGACCTTCACGCCGGGCGTCGGGTTCACAACGGACATCTACGACTATGCCTACAACACCACTCCTGGCCAGGCGTTTCACATTTTCCCGATCCCGGAACCGGGTACCCTGGGTCTTTTGGCGCTGGGAGCGACGGGGTTGGTGCTCTCGAGGCTGCGGAAGCGGCAAAGATAGGTTTGACAAGTTTCTGTTTCTTGGCGCGATTCTGGGGATGAACGCAATGCCCCTTGGAACTCGGCTATCGAGTCGGGGCGGCCAACATCCGCCATTTCCAACAGATCACCGGCCTGAGCATCGTTCGCCTTTGACACACCGCCGAGGCTGAAATCGCGCTTCATGCAGGTGGCGAGACACGACTCGCAGGCCGGGTACATAATGGGGATACGTTCCCATGAACGACGAACAGACCAACGGAGGCGGCGACGGCAGGTCGCGGCTCGACCGCATCGAGGCGGCGCTCGAGCTGCTGATCCAGGACCATGAGCAGTTCCGCGCCGAGCACCGGATGCTTCTCAAGGCCCAGGTGCTCATGCAGGACGCCATGGAACGCGGCTTCGCAAAGTTCCAAGAAGAGATGGATGAAGTCACCGAGAAGATAGATGAAGTCACCGACAAACTGAACGGGCTGATCGGCGCTGTCGATCAGTTTACACGCGACACCGGACAGATGCGGGAGTCTTTCGACGCCCGTCTCCGGCGCCTGGAAGGCGGGCCCTGAGTTTGTTCCTCTCTCCCCTGCCGGCGAGACTCGCGGCGCGGGACGGTGTTTCGATCATTAGTAGGAGGGTGAGCATATTATGAACAACAGATGGACGGCCGTCGGGGTGGCGGTGCTGCTGGCCGGACTGGTGAGCACCGCGCCGGCGCAGAGAAAGGGAGGTGGTGGCGGCCGCGACAAGGGCGGCCAGCAAAAGCAGGACCGTCGCGAGAACAAACAGGATCGCCGCGACGACCGGCGGGAGAATCGCCAGGATGCGAAGGACGATCGACGGGAAAACCGGCAGGATGCACGCGACGACCGCCGCGAGAACCGGCAGGATCGCCGCGACGACTGGCGCGATCATCACCGCCAGCACGGGCATCTGCACCGGCATGGGCGAGTGGTGGCGGTGCTCCCCGTCGGCGCGCTCGCGCTCACCGTGGGCGGGTTCGGCTTCCACTACCACGCGGGAATCTATTACCGCCCCGGACCGGGCGGCTTCGTCGTGGTGGGTGCTCCGATAGGTGCGACGGTGGTGACGATGCCGGTCGGCTATTCGGACGTCGTGGTGGGCAGCGTGACGTACCACTATCACTACGGCGCCTACTACCAGCTCGTGCCGGCGCGCAAACACTACATCGTCGTTTCTCCTCCCATTGGCGCCATGGTGCCGATGATTCCCGATGGCCACACGACGACGGTGGTGGCCGGCGAGACGCTCTACGTGGTCGGCGGGGTGCACTATCGCCCGGTGGTGCGTGAAGGCTCCACCTGGTACGTGTCCATCAGGCTGTAGGAAGAACCGCTCCCTGTGGTCGCGGCTCGGAAACGCGGTCGCGGCTCGGAAACCCAAAGCGGCTGTCCGATCACGGCAGAAAGCGGCGAATTCCCTTGTCGTAGACGAGCGCCCCGACCAGGCCGCCGAGCAGCGGTCCGGCGATCGGCACCCAAAAGACGCCCGAGCCGTCGGTGAGGCCGTTGGTGCGGAAACCGGCCACGACGGTGAACAGGCGCGGGCCGAAGTCGCGGGCGGGGTTGATGGCGTAGCCGTGCATGCCGCCGAGCGAAATACCGATGGCCACCACCACCAGGCCGATCGCCAGCGGCGCCAGGTTCGCGGGCGGCTGGTTGCGCTCATCGGTGATCGCAAGGATCATAAGCACCAGGACGGCGGTGCCGATCAACTCTGCCGTAAAGCCGGCCATCGGCACGTCGGGGAACGCCGGGAAGGTGGCAAACACGCCGGCGGTTTTCTCCAGGCCGGGGTCGACCTTGTGAAAGGCGGGCTGATAGACCAGGAACACCAGCGCCGCACCGGCAAAGGCGCCGGCCAGTTGGGCGAGGCTGTAGGGGAGGAGTTTGCGCCACGGGAAGCCGCGAAACGCGCAAAGGGCGAGCGTGACGGCCGGGTTCAGATGGGCGCCGCTCACGCGGCCGGCGACGTAGATCCCCATAGTCACGCCAAGGCCCCAACCGAGAGTGATGTTGGTGTAGCCGCCCTTGACCAGCTCGCCGGGAACGCCCGTGCCGAACAGGACCACCATCGCCACCACGCCGTTGCCGAGCAGCAGCAGGACCAGGGTGCCGAGAAATTCCGCCAGCAGCTCGCCGAGCAGGTTGTCGCGGGTCATAGAAGGGGGATTGTATCAGAGCGGGCGGGGGATCACCCAGGGGATCACTGCGGAGCGAATTCCATCACCACCAGCGTGATGTCGTCGCTCTGGTCGGCGCCGCCGGTGAAGCGGGCCACTTCCTTCATAAGCGCGGTATGGATCTCCTGGCAGCTCCGGGCGGCGCACGCGGTGATGACCGCGGTCATGCGCTCGAGCTCGAAGAATTCGCCGTGTATGTCCTGCGCCTCCGGAAAACCGTCGCTGTAAAGGATGACCTTGTCTCGGGGAGAGAGCTGGGTGGTCTTGACTTCGTACTCGGCGAAATCGAACAGACCGACCGGGAGCCCCGTGGGATCGAGCGAATCCGTGCTTCCGTCCGGATGAACGACCAATGGCGGGCAGTGGCCGGCGTTGCTCCACAGGAGCCGGCCGGCGGAGTTCAGAGTGCAGTAGAACAGGGTGGCGTATTTTTCGCCCTGGGTCCGCTCGTTGAGAAAGGCATTGGTGCGCGCCAGCATTTCCGTGATCTGCTCGCTGGTGGTGGCGCCGCGGAGAAAAGCGCCTTGCAGGAGCGAGGCGAGCAGGGCCGAGCTGACCCCTTTGCCGCAGACGTCGGCGACCACGGTGGACCAGGAGTTCTCGTCGATTCTGGCGACGTCGAAGTAGTCGCCGCCGACCTGGAGCGAGGCGACGCTGGAGCCGGCGACGCGGAACCAGCCGGTGGTGGGCAACTGGCGGGGGAGGAGGCCCTGCTGGATGGCGCGGGCGATGGTGAGCTCCTCCTCCATGCGGTGCTTGGCGCGCTCCTGCTCGAGCAGGCGCGCGTTCTCGAGGATGGTGGAGGTCTCGAGCGCCAGCGTCTGCAACAACTCGCGGTTGCCGCTGGAGAGGTCGGCTACCCCGATGCGGGAATCCATGTAGAGGACGCCGACGGTTTCGTGCATCGAGGAAGCCATGGTCTGCTGGCTCAGGGCGGATCGAATGCGCACCAGCGGGACGCAGACGACGCTCGACAACTCGAGGTTGGCGACGGAAACGTCGGGGCTGTCGGCGCCTTCCTGGTTGGGGTCGAAGTGCATCGAGAGCAGGTCGCGGCGCTGCTCGAGTGCACGCTTGATGAGGCGCGTCGGAACGCGCAGGTCGCTGGTGCGGAGGCCGACGCCGTTGCGGTTGCGGGCGACGCGGATCTCCAGGTCGTCTTTGTCCGACTCCTTGAGCAGCAGGAAGCCGCGCTCGGAGCCGGTGACGGTGAGCGCGGCGTCGACCACCGACGAGAGCACCTCATCGGTGGACAGGGAATTCTGCAACGCGCGGGCCACCTCGACCAGCGCGTGCAGCTTGGAGAGATTGCCGCCGCCGAAGCCCGGGGCCTTGGCGGGCTCGCCCAGGTGGTCCAGCAGGCGGTTGAGGTCGGTCTCCTCGAAAGTGAACACCAGGTGGTAGGAGTCCTGGAAGCCGAAGCTGACGCGGTCGGCGGCGGCCAGCTTGTGTCGGTTGACCTGTTCGCCGTTCACGAAAACGCCGTGACGGCTGTTCATGTCTTCGATGAAGAAGTCCTCGCCCTCGATGAGGACGCGAGCGTGCACGCGGGAGATGCGGTTGTCGCGCAGCACGATCTGGTTGTCGGCCTGGCGGCCGATGAGGAAGGGCGTGGAATCGACGGGAACGCGGTGGCGCTGGCCGCTCGGGTTGACGACGGCGAAGGCGGCGGGGCGGAGTACGCCCGGAGTGGCGATGGTCGCCGCCATTATGCGATCCTCCGGCCGGCCCGGCGGCCAGGCGCGGCGGCGACGGCCGGGGTGAGCGACGCCTGGGACACCTCGTGGGTCCGCAGCGCCTGGCAGTGGGCGCAGTAGCCGCCAATCTCGGTGCGCGCCAGCAGGATCTGGAAGCCGAAGTGCTGCTCAATCTGCCGGCGCAGCTTCTGCAACGGCTCGCCGAAGAACTCCTCGACACGGCCGCAGCGCAAGCAGATGACGTGGGCGTGCTCGGCCTTGAGGCGGGTCTCGTAGTAGTGCTGGTCGCCGCCGAAATGCATCAGGTCGAGCTGGTCGACCAGGCCGCCTTCCTTGAGCAGCTTCAGCGTGCGATAGACGGTGACGCGATTCAGCCTGGGGTCCTTCTCGCGAGCCAACTGGTAGAGGCGATCGGCGTTCAGGTGCATGCCACTCTTGTCGATGAGGTCGAGCAGAAGGCGCCGCTGGCGGGTGAGACGGATACCCCTCTCGGTCAACGATCGCTTGGTATCCGCGCCGGCCACCGTGTCTCCCGCGCCTGTCAGGTCCTGTTCGCCAGGAACCGGACGGCGTTTTTGAGAATCTGGCGGATTTCCGGCTGGAACAAGATCGGGTAGGTCTCGTGGCCCGGGCGGAAATAGAAGACCTTGCCCTTGCCGTACTGCCACAGCAACCCGTCGTTGCCGTCCTGCTGGTCGCCCTCGTAGCGGCCTTCGAGGATCTTCAGATCGGGTGCGGGGACGGTGAACGGGTTCCAATAAGTCTCCGTTTTCGGGATGGTGAAATCGCGCACGCCGCGCGCGATCGGATGTTCCGGCTTGAGGATATGGATCAGCTCGGCCCGTCCTTCGTTGCGGACCCTGCCCCACCGCCCGGGAGTGCCCTCCAGCGGCGCGCCACGCTGTTCGGCGATACGCTGCATGATGCGCTGGAAGGGTCGCGCGTAGTGGGCCGAGTGCAGCGGCAGGTAGCCCAGGCCGCGCTCGTGGACGTGGCGCACGACGCGGTCGACGTTCTCCTCGGTGACTTCTTTGTGCTGGCGGTGGCCGAACCAGACCAGCACGTCGGTGGCGGCGAGGGCTTCCTCGGTGAGGCCCTGGCCGGGGTCGGCGAGATTGACGACGCGAACCTGAACGTCCTTCTCCGCGGCGAACATTTCGGCGATGGCGCCGTTGATGCCGTGGGGGTAGACCTCGACGGGCTCGCTGCGCTCCGACCAGGCCATCACGCGCAGGGCCCCGTTGGCATGCACGACGGGCGAGGCGCCGAAAAACAGCGCGATCGCGGAAAGCGCGAGCAGGGCGCCGGCTGCGGCGCAGATCCAGCAAAGCCGGCCGGGCGGGATCTTCGATGAGAGGCGCATACCATAGACTGTATCACGGCCGCCGGCCGCTGCTACAATCTGTGGTTCATGTTCGCCAAGGTACTGGTGGCCAATCGCGGCGAAATCGCGGTGCGCATCCTGCGCGGGCTGCGCGAGATGGGCATCCGGGGGGTGGCGGTCTATTCGGAGGCGGACCGGGGCGCGCTGCACGTGCGGATGGCCGAGGAGGCTGCGCTGTTGGGCCCGGCCCAGGCGGCGGCGAGCTACCTCGATATCGGGAAGATCCTGGAGGCGGCGCGGGCGCACCGGGTGGACGCCATCCACCCGGGCTACGGCTTCCTGAGCGAGAACGCCCGGTTCGCCGAGGCCTGCGAGCGCGGGGGATTCGTGTTCATCGGGCCGTCGGCGGAGGCGATCCGGCGGATGGGGTCCAAGACCGAGGCGCGAAAGCTGGCGCGCGTTGCCGGAGTGCCTGTGGTTCCGGGCTCCGAGGAGCCGGTGGCGGATGCGGAGAAAGCGGCGGAGGTGGCCGCAAAGGTGGGCTTCCCGGTGCTGCTGAAGGCGGCCGCGGGCGGCGGCGGCAAGGGGATGCGGCGCGTCGGGGGGGCCGGGGAGCTGGCGGCCGCGTTTCGCGACGCCTCCAGCGAAGCCGAGCGGGCGTTCGGCGATGCCGCGCTGTACGTCGAAAAGGAGGTGGCTCGCCCGCGCCACATCGAGATCCAGGTGCTGGGCGACCAGCACGGCCACTTGATACATCTCGGGGAACGCGAGTGCTCCATCCAGAGGCGCCACCAGAAGGTGGTCGAGGAGTGCCCTTCCCCGCTGGTGGCCGCGCATCCCCGGATGCGCGCCGCGATGGGAGAAGCGGCCGTGCGCGCGGCGGGCGCCGCCGGTTACTTCAATGCCGGAACCGTGGAGTTCCTGGTGGACCCCGAGGGGCGGTTCTACTTCCTCGAGATGAACACACGCTTGCAGGTGGAGCACCCGGTGACCGAGCTGGTGACCGGGCTGGACCTGGTGCAATGGCAGCTTCGGATCGCCGCCGGCGAGCGGCTCCCGCTGCGCCAGGACCAGATCCGCTGGCAGGGCGCGGCGATCGAGTGCCGCATCTATGCCGAGGACCCGGACAATCGCTTCTTCCCCTCGCCGGGCAGGATCTCGCACCTTGGCGAGCCCTCGGGCCCGGGGGTACGCCTGGATTCGGGCGTGTACGCGGGCTGGACGGTGCCGCTCGAATACGACCCTCTGCTGGCGAAGCTGGCGGTGTGGGCACCGACCCGCGCGGAGGCGATCGAGCGGATGAGGAGGGCCCTGGAGGAGTACTGGATCGGCGGGATACGGACCAACATAGGATGGTTTCGCGATCTGATGGACGACGTCGAACTGCGTCAAGGTCGGCTCCATACCGGCTTTCTCGACGAGTTCGCCGCGAGGCGGAAGCGCGCGGACGGGGAGGGCGCGGAATCGGAGGCGGCTCTCGCTGCGCTGGTGGGAGCGATTCATCTGACCCGGGAGCGGCCGGCGACAGGCCGAGCGGATCGGGATGCCCACAGCCGCTGGCTCGCCGAGGGTAGAGACGGGCTGTTGCGATGAAGCTGCGAGTAGTGGTCAACGGCACGCCCGGCGAGCTGGAGATGGAAAAACGGGAATCGGAATACCGGTTTTGCTGGAGGGGAGGCGCGGCGCTCCAGGCCACGGTGGTCGAGACGGAGCGAGGGATTTATTCGGTGATCCTCGACGGGCGCGCCTGCACGGCACGGGTGGCGACGGAAGGCGCGCGCAGCCTGGTAGAGATCGGCGGACGGCGTTACCTGGTGGACGCCTTCGATCCGCGGGACTGGCACGGGCGCAGCGGGCCGGCTGCCGGCGAGGGGCGCCAGCAAGTCAGGGCGCCGATGCCGGGGAAGGTGGTCCGGGTGCTGGCGCGGGAGGGCGACCCGGTGGAGGAGGGCCAGGGGTTGGTGGTGGTGGAGGCGATGAAGATGCAAAATGAGTTGCAGGCGCCGCGTTCGGGCCGGGTGGTGCTGATGGCGGTGGAGGCGGGCGCCACGGTCGCCGCCGGCGATGTGCTGGCGGCTGTTGAGTAGGCGAACTATGGCACAAGAAACCGTTTGCCCGGACTGCGGCGGGTCGGGATGGAGAATCGTCGAGCGCGACGGCATGGAAGGCGCCGAGCGCTGCAACTGCGTGCTGAGCGCGCGGGTGCGGCGGCTGGAGGAGAATGCCAACATCCCGCCGCTGTACCGGATGGCAACGTTCGAGAATTTTTCCACGCGTCCGGACAACCCCGTGGTTCATCGCACCTTGCAAACGGCCATGACGGTGGCTAACTCCTATGCGCGGGAACTCCCGTTCGGCACCAAGAAGCAGGGGCTGCTGTTTCTCGGCGATCCGGGGACGGGGAAGACCCACCTGGCGGTGGCCGTGCTGCGCCGGCTGATGGCGCGCGGGTTCGAGTGCCTCTTCTGGGACTACCAGGGACTGCTCGACAAGATCCGTTCCAGCTACAATGCCGCCTCCGGCGCCGGTGACCGCGAGGCCTACCGGACAGCGCTCGATTGTGAAATCCTCCTGCTGGACGACCTGGGGGCACACCGCGTGAGCGACTGGGTGGAGGACACGATTACCTCGATCATTACCCATCGGTGCAATCACAACAAGCCGCTGCTGGCCACCACCAACCTGCGGGATCCGGAGGCGGGCGACGGCCAGCTTCCTTCGGGGGCGGCCGGAGAAATGGCGGGCAAGTATTATCTTTCCGAGAGGATTGGGCTGCGTGCCCGCTCCCGACTGTTCGAGATGTGCCGGCTGGTTTCCACGCGCGGGGTGGAAGATTACCGGATGCGAAAAGGCGTTTGAACCGGCCCGGACAGGCCAGGAGGCCTGTCCCACACGATCAGGCTTGGGCGCCCATTTCGAACGGCTCGTCGGCGCTGCCACCGTAGATCGACGGCACCTTGGAACCCATCGGGCGGAGGTAGACGGCGAGCTGGCCGCGGTGGTGGATCGAGTGCACGAGCAGGAAGTTCAGATACATGACCCTCGGGAGGTTGAATGCACCGAGGAAGTTGAGCGTTTCGGCGAGCTTCTCGCCCGGCAGCGTGGCGGCGCGCTCGATCAGGGCGGGCAGCTTGGACTGATAGAAGGAGACAACGTCGGCGATGCCGCGGATGTCGGCGGGGATGGTTTCCCCTTCCATGGCGAACTGGCCCGCAATCACACTCTCCAGGAACCACACTTCGGCCTGGGCGAGATGCCAGGCCAGTTCCATGGCGCTGCGCGATTTGGGATCCGGTTTGTAGTCCCGCTTGTCCTCCGGGACGGCCGCGATCACCTTGGCAGTGGTCTTCGACTCGTTGCGAATCTGGTCCAGCAGAAAGTTCAGAACGAAAGAGGCTTCTTGGGCTTGCATTGAGATAGTATACCGGAGTCTCTGGGGCCCGGCGCAGCCTGTCAGACGAACCCCGCTGCGTCACCCCGACTGTATTACCATGAGGTCCGGCGTATGGTGGAGCTTGACGGCCATTCCCTGACCCTGGAACAGGTGGAGTCGGTCGCCCGTGGCTCCAGCCAGGTCCGGATCGCCCAGGGCGCCGTCGAATCGATGCGCGCCGCCCGCGCCGTGGTCGAGCGGCTGGCCGTAGGAGATGCGCCCGTCTACGGCGTGAACACCGGCGTCGGCCGGCTCGCAGACGTGCGCATTCCCGCTTCCGACCTCGAGCAGTTGCAGCGCAACGTGGTGCGCTCGCATGCCTGCGGCGTGGGCGAGCCGCTCGAGCGCGCCCAGGTCCGCGCCATGATGCTCATCCGCGCCAACGTGCTCGCCCGCGGCCTCTCCGGCATTCGCCCGCTGGTCGCCGAACGGCTCTGCGATCTGCTCAACCGCGGGGTTACGCCGGTTGTGCCCGCGCGCGGGAGCGTCGGCGCCAGCGGCGACCTGGCACCGCTGGCCCACATGGCGCTGGTGCTGATCGGCGAGGGGCGGGCCGAAGTGGAGGGCGTCGCCCGTTCGGGCCTCGAAGCCCTGCGCGTGGCCGGGATCGAGCCGCTCACCCTGGCGGCCAAGGAAGGCGTCTCGCTGATCAACGGCACCCAGGCGATGCTGGCCGTCTGCAGCCTCGATCTGGCGGCGTCGGCCCTGCTCGCCGACGCGGCCGACGTGGTCTGCGCGATGACCGTGGACGCCCTGCGCGGCACTCCGCGCGCCTTCGACTCGCGATTGCACGCCGCTCGTCCGCATCCGGGCCAGCTCCGCAGCGCGGCGAACCTCGCAAGTCTTCTCGCCGGCAGCGCCATCCGCGAGTCGCACCGCGAATGCGCCCGCGTTCAGGACGCCTACTCGCTGCGCTGCGCGCCCCAGGTGCACGGCGCCGTCCGCGACGCACTCCAGCAAGCGCGGCGGGTCTTCGCCATCGAGCTGAACTCGGCCACCGACAACCCGCTGGTGCTTGACGGCGAGATCGTCTCCGGCGGCAATTTCCACGGCCAGGCGGTGGCGCTCCAGGCGGATTACCTGGCGATCGCGCTGGCTGCGCTGGCCGGCATCTCCGAGCGCCGCGTCGACCGGCTCGTCAACCCGGCCCTCAACGAAGGACTCCCTCCCTTTCTCGCCGCCGATGCGGGCCTGGAATCGGGATTCATGATGGCGCAAGTGACCGCCGCCGCGCTGGTGGGCGAGATCCGCGTGCTCGCCACCCCGGCTTCGCCCGGCTCCATCACCACCAGCGGCAATATGGAGGACTTCGTCAGCATGGGTATGACGGCCGCGCTCAAGCTCGGACGCGTCGTGCGAATCACGCGCACCGTGCTGGCCATTGAAGCGCTGGCCGCGGCGCGCGCGCTCGAGTTTCTTCGCCCGCTCAAGTCCAGCCCGTCGATCGAGCGGGCCAAGACCGGCATCGAGGCCGCCGCCATGGCATCCGGCTCCGGTGATCGCCCGCTGGCGGACGAAATCGCGCGCGTCGACGCCTGGCTGGCCGAAGGCGCTCTCGCCGGTCTCTTGTAGCAGCCTGTGGCAGATCAGCAAATGCCGAAAACGACAGGCCAGGAGGCCTGTCCCACAACTGCCTACGTTGAGACGTACAGCGAAAACTGTGTGACCTGCCGGTAGCCGAGCTTGCGATACAGCGCCATCCCCGCGCGGGTCGACTCGAGCACCGTTCGCTCGATCCCCGTGACCCGCTGCGCTTCCGCCAGCGCGTGCCGGATCATCTGCTCCGCGTAGCCGCGGCCCCGGCAGTAGGAAAGCGTCGCCACGCTGTAGAGCCCCACCGCCCCGTCGGCGATCGCGGCCGCTACGGTCGTGATCGGCGTGCGGTCCAGGTAGCCGACGTAGCCCCGCATTTCGTTTTCCCAGGCGCGCTCGGAATCGTAGATCTCGCGCGCGATGTGCAGCGGCAGGTCGAAGGCGCGCGATGTGACCTGGCAGAAGTCCGCGCGCGTGCGCGTGTCGGCTACCGGGCGGATCTCGATCACGGGCAGCGGCCGGCTGGGGGGACCCAGCCGCTCGGCGATCATCCCCGGGTGGCGCGCGATCATCCGCATGCCTTGCGCGGCGAACACGCCGCCGACCCGCGTCCGCGTGATGTCGTCGAGCAGGTCTTCGCACACCCAGCAGGACCACCGCAGGCGGAGCGCCCCGAAATGCGCGCGCGCCATCTCGATCCGCGGACCCAGGCCGCCGCCGTCGTGTGTCACCGGCGAGGAGAGCAGGGCCGGATTGAATACCGCGAAGTCGACCCCGGAGGAGATCAGCGAGACCCCGGGCAGCTCACGGATTTCTCCGTTCGCGTTCGCCCGCGCGAAGAACCGCAGGCTGTGCCGCAGATTCCGTTCGACCACGGCGAAGGGCGGCATTTCGGGCGATTACAGCAGACTCAACGGGTCGACGTCAATCACCAGGCTGGTGGGATTCCACTTCCTGCCCGCCGCATAGCGGCGCAGGCTGTCCAGGACCTCGTTGAGCGCTTTGCGGCTCGCCGATTTCAGCAGGAGCTGGTAGCGGAACTCCTGCTTGAGCCGCGCTACCGGGGCCTCGGCCGGGCCCAGCATCTTGATGCCTTCCGGCGGAGGCGTCAGCAGCTCGCCCAGATCCGCGCTCATTCGCAGCGCCTCCTCCTGGATCCGGCCGCGCACCAGCACGTTGGCCAGCGCGCTGAACGGCGGGTAGCGCATCAGCCGGCGAAACTGAAGCTCTTTTTCGTAGAATCGCGCGTAATCCTGCGCGGCGGCGCAGCGGACGGCGTAGTGCTCCGGGTTGATGGTCTGGATCAGCACGATGCCGGGGCGCTCGCCGCGTCCGGCGCGCCCGGCTGCCTGGGTGAGGAGTTGGAACGTGCGCTCGGCGGCGCGAAAATCCGGCATTCCCAGGCCGATATCGGCCGAGACCACGCCCACCAGCGTCACGTTCGGAATATCGTGCCCCTTGGCGATCATCTGGGTGCCGACTAGGATGTCGAAGGCCCGCTCTCGAAATGCCGCCAGGATGGTCTCGTACTGGCGCCGTCCGGTGACCGTGTCACTGTCCATGCGCGCGATACGCGCCGCCGGGAACAGGCTGCCGAGCTCGTTCTCGACACGCTCGGAGCCGACCCCGACGAAGTAGACGTGTTCGCTGGCGCACTGCGGGCACCGCGGCGGCACCTGCTCGGCGTAGTTGCAGTAGTGGCACAACATGCGCCGGTCGCGCCGGTGATAGGTGAGCGTCACCGAGCAGTTGCGGCACTGGACGCGCTCGCCGCAACTGCGGCAGGCGACGAAGCTCGAGAAGCCGCGGCGGTTGAGCAGCAGCATGGTCTGCTCGCCGGTCTGGAGCCGCGACCCGATCTCCTCCAGCAGCCGCCGCGAAAACGTTGCCTGCCGGCGCGTCTCCAGGAACTCCTGCCGCATGTCGATCAGCTCGACCCCCGGCATCGGCCGCTGCTCGATGCGTTCCGGGAGCTCCAGCAGTGTGTACCTGCCCCGTCCCGCGTTGTGGCGGCTCTCCAGGCTCGGCGTCGCCGAGCCGAGCACCACGCAGGCGTTCGCCGCCCGCGCGCGTACGATCGCCACGTCCCGCCCGTTGTAGCGCGGCGTCTCCTCCTGCTTGTAGCTCTGGTCGTGCTCTTCGTCCACCAGGATCAGCCCCAGGTTCTGCACCGGAGCGAACACTCCCGAGCGCGTCCCCACCACCACCCCGGCGCGGCCGGTACGGATGCGGCGCCACTGCTCGGCGCGTTCGGTGTCCGTGAACGCCGAGTGGAGAATGGCCACGCGGCCGGCGAACCGCTGGTAGAACTGGCCGGCCATCGCCGGCGTCAGCGCGATCTCGGGGACCAGCAGCAGGGCGCCGCGGCCGGCGGCCAGCGCCGCCTCAATCGCACGCAGGTAGACTTCGGTCTTGCCCGAGCCGGTCACCCCGTGCAGAAGGAAGGTCCGGAACTGGCCGGAGGAGATGCCCGCGAGAATCTCATCCCGCGCCTGCCGCTGGTGCGCGTTCAGCGTGTGCGGCGCCCGATCCGGCGCGGCGTGGATCGCCGGGGACTGGGCCCGCAGCGCGAGCAGCTTCCGGCGCGCCAGCGAGCGCGCCGCCGTACCGGCATTGCTCACCACTTCTTCCAGCGACCCCAGGTTGTGCGAGCCCGGATGCAGCTCCAGGTAGGCCACCAGCTCGCGTTCGGCCTTGTTCAGCTTCTCCCCTTCCGGACGTCCGGAAAACTCGATCCGCAGCCGTGCCGAGGAGGCCCGCAGCGGGTCCCGGTCCACCGCCTCATCCTCCCGCACCACCAACCCCTTGCGCTCGAGCGCCCGCAGCGCCCGATCGGCTCCGTCGACTTTCTTCGCCAGGTAACTCGCCGAAAGCGGCCGCGGCTCGAGCAGCCGGAGCAGTTGCGTCGCCGGATCCTCCTGGGGGACGTCCAGCACAAGCTGCCGCGCCGCGTCGCGGCCCGCGTCGGTCAGCGTGTACACCCTGGTCTGGCGCATCTCGCCGGCCAGCGGGGTCATCGAACGCAGCACCTCCCCAAGCGGCGCGCAGTAGTACCGCGCCATCCATTCGCCCAGCGCGAGCAGCCCGGCGTCCAGCACCGGCTCTTCATCGAGCAGCCGCAGCGCCTCGCGCGCCTGGGCCTCGGGAGGCTCGTCGTGGCAGCGCAGCGCCACTCCGGTCAGCTTCCGCGGCCCGAACGGGACCAGCAGGCGGCACCCCGGCCGCACACGGTGCCGCAGCAGCTCCGGCAGAGCGTAGGTGAATGCTTGATCGAGCGGAACCGGCAGGCTCACGTCGCAGTAGGGCCAGGCGCCTTCGGGCATGGAGTAACTTTTCGCGCGGAACCGTGTTTCGATCTATGTTGGAGGATGCACGGAAAATGATCAGACGATGCCTTACCATCTTAGCCATCTGCGGCGCGTACTCGCTCGCCGCTATGACCGCCGGGATCGACGGCGAATGGACCAGCGAGTCGAAGGCCAAGGGGAAGAAAGGCGGCGGCACAGAGCGCACCATTACCTCGACCTTCGATCTGAAACAGGAGGGCGTGAAGCTGGTGGGCAGCGCGTCGATGTCGGCGGGCAAGCGCAGCCGTACCGCCGAGATTCAGGACGGCAAGATCGAAGGCAACCGCTTCTCGTTCACCACGGTCCAGAAGGGCCGCAAAGGCGAGAACAACGAGAGGAAGCGGTTCTGGGAAGGCACCCTCGCAGGCGATGAGCTGAAGGGCACGTTCGCAGCCCGCCGCGGCGGCCGCGGCACGACGTTCACCGCCAAGCGCCGGTAGCCGCCGGCGCACGCCCGGCCCTTCGCGGTTGTATACTACAGGGCTACGTTTCGCGGGAGGAAAAAGATGCGAGCCCTGGCCTTTCTGCTTTGGGCGTTGACCGTGGTAGGGTTGGCGCAGCAGATCCGCTACAGCTACGACAAGAGCGGCCGTGTCACGCGCGTGGATTACGGCGGCGGCAAGAGCATCAGCTACACCTACGACGCCAACGATCGTCGCCGGATTTGGCGAAGGCCTCGCCACCGGGCTGGCGATCAACACCTCGCCTACTCTACCCACCGAGCTCAACGGCACCCGTGTGGAGGTGGCGCAGTACCGCTGGCTTCCTCCTGATTCGGCCGCGGTTGACGCCTCCGGGGTGGTGATGTAACCTGGTTCCATCACCTTGCGGAGGTGTGAAATCCATGGCCAGCACCATGCATCGCCTGCAGATCTCGCTGCCCAAATCCCAGATGCAGTACTTGAACGGGCGGGCGCGCCGCGAACGAGCCAGCATCGCCGGGGTCATCCGCCAGATGATCCAGCGGGAGGTCGACTCGCAGCCGGCGTGCGGTGTCGAGTCGCTGTGGGAGATCGTGGGCCTGGGCCAGGAGCGAGAGCCTCTGATCGGCGGCATACCGGTGAGCGAGCGGCCGGATCTGTACCTGGCCGCCATGGCGGCGCCGCGCCGTGCCGGCCCCGCCCGGCCGGGGCGCCCCCGGCGATCGAAAGTCGTCCGCTGATGCGCCGCGCTCTGATCGATACCGGCGCCATCTATGCCCTGGTCGCCCGCACGGATCAAAACCACGCCGCGGCCGTCGGGTTCTTGAAGAGCTGGCTGGCACAGGGCGGGCTGTTCGTTCTGGCCGACGTGGTTTTCGCCGAAACCATGACCCTGGCCAAGCGGCGTCTGGGGACGGCGGTCGCCTTGCGCGTTGGACGGGAGTTGCGGCAAAACCCGGTTTATGTGTGGACCGTCGTCTCGCCGCAACTGGAGCCTGAGACCTGGGTTCTGTTTCAGAAGTACGACGACAAGGACTGGTCCTACACGGATTGCACACTGCTGGCCCTCGCCGAACACCTGAAGATCCGGGAAGTCTTTGCCTTTGATGAAGACTTCGATCAGATGCCGGGAATGGCGCGGTATCCCTGAGCGCCGGGCCGAGCCCGCCGGCAGCATTCCCGGCCTCGCGTCTCAGTTCACTCCAGGCGCCCACTTGTAGAGTAGATGTCGCAATTGCCCTGGGGCCGGCTGGCAAAACAGGAACGACTTGCGGTCGTGCCCCAAATATTGGAAGTTCATTAGATAAGTTCACATCGTGGGGCGGTCCCCCAGGACCGGCGGCCGACGCCCTCGTCGGCCTTGTTTGGGCACTCGAATAGGGTCCCCAGAGAGCCGGACCAGGGGGTCCGGCGCGGACGAGGGCGTCCGCCCCACAAAGACTTATGTGGCGAATTTCTAACTCAGGACACTAGCCAGTCGAGGATTTCCTTGATCACCACCCGGCCCGGGTACACGACGTGCCGGTGTCGAACAGGTTTCCACGGGACGCACAAAATGACGGCGAAGTTGGCGACCCTGGTGCGAGCCCGGGAGGCGCAACCGGAAGCCCTGCCGCTGGCGGCTGGCCAGAGCCCGGTGCCCCCGCCGCAGCAGGGCGAAGCGCCGCAGCCCAACGCGCAGCCCGGCCGCTGAAACCGAGGTGCAGCCCGCGTTGGTCAACCTCGACCATTCCAAGAAGCAACAACTCATTGAGTTGTTCGCGCTCAACCGTCGCGTGATGCCGCCGACGCCCGCCCTCGATTCCTCGCCATGGTCGCCGCCAGCCTCATGGCTGCCTTCATGCTCCCCGCGTCGGCGAGGTTCTTCCCCGCGATATCGAACGCCGTCCCGTGATCCACCGACGTGCGGATGATCGGCAGTCCGAGCGAGACGTTCACCGTGCGTTCGAAGTCCACCAGCTTCATCGGGATGTGACCCTGGTCGTGATACATCGCCACCACCAGGTCCGAGTCGCCGCGCACGGCGCGCAGGAACACAGTGTCCGCCGGCAGCGGGCCGTCGCAGGCGATGCCCAGCTCGCGCGCCTCGCGCACCGCCGGGGCGATGTGGAGGGCATCCTCGTCGCCAAACAGGCCGTTCTCCCCCGCGTGCGGGTTGAGGCCGCACACGGCGATCCGCGGCGCGGGGAAGCCGAGCTCGCGCATTGCCTGCTCGCCCAGTTGGATGGTTCGCAGAATACTCCGGGAATCGAGCCGGCAAGCCTCGCGCAGCGGCCGGTGGGTGGTGACGTGAACCACTCGCAGGCGGTCGTTGACCAGCAGCATGCGGGATTCGGTGGCCCCGCACAGCCCGGCGATGAACTCCGTGTGTCCGGAGAACGGAATTCCACTCAGGCTCACCGCTTCCTTGTTCACCGGGGCGGTCACCATGGCGTCCGCCTCCGAGGCCAGGCACAGCCGCACCGCCTCGCGCACGTAGTCCAGCGCGGCGCGGCCGCAGGCGGCATCCACCCGGCCGACCGCGCAGGCCGTGCCTTCCAGTTGGCGCCGGTCCACCAGGCGCACACCGGCGGAGACCGGCATCCCGAGCCCGGTGGCCTCCAGCGCCGTGCCGTCGCCGACCAGAATCCACTGCCCGAGCGAAGCCGTCTCCTGGTCCGCCAGCGCCTTCAAACACACCTCCGGGCCGATCCCCGCCGGATCGCCCATCGAGATCGCGATCGTTGGGAAGCTCATGCGAAGAAATTGAGAATCGCCACCAGCGTTTCCTCGGTCCCGAATCCACCTGCCTTGGTGACCACGGGAACCCCGTCGGCCGCGCCGCCCAGGATGCGGCCCCAGGGAATCCCGGGGAGCACTTCCCCTTCCAGCCGGATCGCGGTGGCCTCCAGGTCCCCCAGGATCGCTCGAGCCGAGTCCCCGCCGCCCAGTACCAGCGCGGCGCCGAGCGCCCTTCTCACCTGGTCCAGCCCGTCCGGCGCCAGCCCCGGCTCGACCGGCGTGAGATGAACCTTGTCAACCAAACTTTGAGCCTCACGGTGGCGAAGGAGAAACTCCACCTGCGCCTGGGAGACGGGATTCTTCGACCCGATGTAGTAGAAGATCTTCCGGTTTCCCCTGGGCGCCTGCATGCCGTTCGCATCCGCGTCCGGGCGCATCCTGGCGGCCATCTCCCGTGCCAGTCCCCCCGAACCCGCCAGCAGAGGCGGGGGCGACATCCACAGTGCCGCTCGCGCGATGGCGCCCAGGTCTTCCGGAGTCGTCGCGTCCAGGACGATGATGGCAGGGTCGTTAGTCTCGCCGATTCGCCGCACCACGGGAAGAGTCGTCTGGCCGCCGAGCAGCGTGGGTATGTGGATCGGCTCGATGTCCGGACCGCGCAGCCAGCCCTCCTCCACCAGCCGGCCCATGTCGGGGAACGCCGGGTTGAGGATCGCCTGGCGACGCCCGGAGGCTTCCAGAGCCGCCTCCACCTCCGCGCCGACATTTCCCTTCAGCGTGGAATCGAGCTTCTTGAAGATCAGTTCCGCCCCACCGTTGCAGAAAAGCTCACACGCCGCCCGCACCTTGTCTTTAGCCGATTCGCGTGAATCCCGACGGCTGTCGGTGGAAAGCACCATCAGCCCCACGGGCAGGCTCACCGCCTGCTCCCAGTCCAGCCAGACAAGGCTCGGGATACCACGTGCCGCAAAGGGCGCGCCTGCGTCACATGCCCCGGTCAGATCGTCAGCAACCATTCCAAAAGAGTCCACAACGCCTCATGGTAGGAGTGGCGAGGGACAGGCGTCAATATCACCCCCACCCCCGTACACGTCTTGTGGGACAGGCCTCCTGGCCTGGCCTCCTGGCCTGTCCACGGGCCATACATCTGTACATTCTGTACAATGACCCCCATGCGCCCTCCCATTGCCTGCCTTTTTCTTGTTTCCGGCCTTCTCAACGCCCAGGAGCCAGGCGCCGTCAATCCCCTGCTCGCCGGGCGCGACCAGACCGAAGCCTTCCGCGTCTCCGACTCCATTTACGCCGCCTTCGGATTCGGCAACACGTTCCTGCTGCGGACTCCGGAGGGCAACCTCGTCATCGATACCTCGATGCGTCCGGTGGCGGTGCGCCACAAGAAGCTGCTCCAGGCCGTGGATGCCGGGCCGGTGAAGTACATTATCCTCACCCACGGCCATGGCGACCACCGCGGCGGCGTCGAGGTGTGGCGCCAGGCCGGAACCACGGTCATCGCGCAAAATCACTACGTCGAGATGCTCCATTATCAGGCTCGGCTGGCAGGCTTTTTCGCCGCGCGCAATGCCGCCCAGTTTGGAGCCCTGATCGCCGGCGCCTCAGCCGGCCCGGCCGCGTCCGGGAACTATTCCGCGAAGATCGACGCCGATCTGCTGTTCGACAAGCGCCACGATTTCTCCCACGGCGGCGTGCGGTTCGAGATCCACCACACCCCGGGCGAGACCCCCGACGCGCTCAGCGTCTGGGCGCCGCAGTGGAAGGCGGCCTTCGTCGGCGACAACTACTACGAGTCGTTCCCCAACATCTATACTCTGCGCGGCACCAAGGCCCGCTGGGCGCTGGACTACGTCGAGTCGCTGAACAAGGTTCTGGTCTGGGAGCCGGAGATTCTTCTGCCCAGCCACGGGCGGCCGCTCACGGGCAAAGCCGCGATCCGGCAGGCGATCGAGCGCTACCGCGACGCGATCCTCCACGTCCACGACGCCACCGTGCGCGGCATGAACGAGGGGAAGGATGTATTCACGCTGATGCGGGAGATCCGGCTGCCCCAGAAGCTGGCCGTCGGCGAGGGCTATGGAAACCTGCCCTGGTCGGTCCGCGGCATTTACGAGGGATACGCCGGCTGGTTCGACGGGAATCCTTCGTCGATGTTCGCGGTGCCGGCCTCGTCGATTCTTCCCGAGCTGGTCGGCATGGCCGGCGGTCCGGCTGCCGCGGTCGCGCGCGCACACAAGGCGATCGAGGAAGGTCGCCACGTGGAGGCCCTGCACTGGGCCGACGCGGCGCTGGCCGCCGACGGCGCTCATCGTCTGGCGCTCCAGGCGAAGATCGCGGCGCTGGAGGCATTGAGCGGGAAATCGGTTAACTCCAACGAGCGCGGCTGGCTCGACTTCGGAATCCGCGAAAGCCGGCGCCGGCTCTCCGCGCCGCCACCGTAAGGAGCCGCGAGCCGCCTACCAGGCCAGCGCGTAAGCGGAGACGCGCGGATCGGCGCCCGCGCTCAGCGTCCCGGTCGCGGCGTCCACCAGGATCCCGGCCGTCATGTTCATGTTCCACGGGCCCTGCACCCGCACTTTGTGCCCCAGCTTGCCCAGCGCTTCGCGGACCTCCTCCGGGATGCGCTGCTCCACCGACATCTCGCCCGGGTACATCGTGTGCGGGAAGGTCGAGGCGGGGAAGCTGCGCGTGGACCACCGCGGCGCTTCGATCGCCTGCTGGAGGCTCATGCCGAACTCGACGATGTTCAGCAGCGTCTGCATCGAGCGCTGGCACTGGTCGTCGCCGCCCGGGCTTCCGGTGGCGAGAAACGGCGCCCCGTCCTTGGTCACGATGGTTCCTTGCAGGGTCACCCGCGGGCGCTTGCCCGGCGCCAGCGCGTTGGCGCTGCCCGGCATCAGCGAGTAGTAGTCCCCGCGGCAGTTGAACGAGAACCCCAGTTCGCCCATGACCACCTTGGTGCCGAAGCCCGAATGCAGGCTCGGCGTGAACGAGATCATGTTGCGGTCTTTGTCCGCCACCACGATGTAGCTGGTGTCCCCCTCGTGGTCGGCCGAGCTCGAATAGTGGACATCCACCGGCCGCTCCAGGCGCTCCACCCCGCTCATGTAGCGCTCCGGCTCCCCCGGGCGAAGATCGAAGGAGGCGCGCTCGGGGTCGATCAGTTTTCTGCGCTCGGCGGCGTATTCCTTCGACAGCAGCCCCGCGTAGGGGATCTGGATGAAATCCATGTCCCCCAGGTATTTGTCGCGGTCGGCGAATGCCAGCTTCAGCGCTTCCACAGCCAGGTGGATGTAGGCGGCGCTGTTGTGTCTCAGCGCCCGCAGATCGTGTCCTTCCAGCAGGTTCAGGGCGAACAGCTCGGCGGGCCCCTGCGAGGCCGAAGGATTCTTGTAGACGCGGTATCCGCGATAGTCCACCCAGACCGGCTCTTCGACCTTGGCCGAGTAGCGGGCGAAGTCTTCATAGCGGAACAGGCCGCCGTTGGCTTCCGAAAAGCTCGCCATGGCGCGAGCGATGCTGCCCTTGTAGAATTCGTCCCGCGCCGCCCGCAATCCGGCGCGTCGTCCCGCGCGGGCGTGCTTTTTCTCGGCCGCGATCAACGTCCGGAACGTGCGCGCCAGGTCGGTGTTCTTGTACAGTTCCCCCGCGCCCAGCGGTTTCCCGGTGGGTATCAGCACGCGCGCCGTGCTTGGGTATTTTTGCAGTTGTTCCAGGTCCGCCCGCGGGAACCGGCCGTCCACGGGAAATCCGGATTCGGCCAGGTCCACCGCCGGGGCCAGCACCTGCGCGAAGCTCATCGTCCCCCAGCGGTCCAGCAGCAGGTACCAGGAGTCCATCACGCCCGGTACGGTTGCGGAAAGCAGCCCTTCGTTGACCGGGATCTTTCCATCCTTGTTCCGCATGTACCACTCGATGGTGGCAAGCTGCGGCGCGGTCCCGGCTGCATTGATCGAGAGAACTTTCTGTGCGCGCGCGTCGTACACCAGCAGCATCCCGTCACCGCCGATCCCGTTGCTGGCCGGCTGTACAACGCCCAACACCGCCTGCCCGGCCACAATCGCGTCGAAGGCGTTTCCACCGGCGCGCAGGATCTGCTCGGCTGCCTGGGTGGCACGGTGGTGCATCGAGGAGACCGCGTAGTGACGACCGCGCAGGACGGGTCGCATGGTTTGCGGAGGCCGGTTGGAGGGATCGGTCTCCCGCTGGCTCGGAAGAGAAAAGGACGCGAGCAGAAGGATGCTCGGAACCAGGACCGCGTTTCGGCTCATGGTCACCTCCGGGGTGTTAGTCAATAGGTATCACACCGGAGCCCCTACAGGGGATGCCCCGCCTGGCGGCGGAGTGGCGCTCGACTCGTCCAAATGAGAAAGGGGTCAACGGCTGGTTCGCCGTGACCCCCGCTCTAGGTGCCTTGATGACCGACTAGCTGCCGCCCTGAGACGCAGCGGTCGACAGCGACACTGTGATCTTCGAGAAGATCGTGCTGATGCTGCCGGCGACGCCAGGCATGACCGCGCCGGCGGCGACAGCCACGAAGCCCGCCATCAGGGCGTACTCGATGAGGTCCTGACCGCGGGTGTCTTTCCAAATCCTCAGCTTCCAGACCAGGTTGGTGACGTGATTCATTGTTTCTATATCTCCTGTCCCCTTGTTACAGGGGTTGATTTGTGTTGATATGCTCACCGTAACATCTCTCCCCGCGCGCACAAATAGGCGGGAACACTTAAATCCTCGCTGGAATCCCCCTCAGCCGCACATGCCGAAACTCATCAATCAGCAGGAAGTCCTGACGCACGGCCGCCGGGCGCTCTCCCATCTGCCGGATGCGGCCGGCATCCACCTGGCCCAGCGCGGCAGCCATGTTCAGGTATTCCACTTGTTCCGGATCGATCCCCATGATGCGGCAGCAGGTGGCGTCCACGGCCACCAGGTCGGATCCCATCACCACCACCCCGCACGAGCGGGGCTTTCCCTGGATCGGCCCGTTGCCTTCCATCCCCACGATGCCGTCGACGATGGCGAAGGTGCGGCGGAATATGCGGTTGAGCTCGACGATCGACCGGGGGATTCCTACGTAATGAAGCAGGTTCTTCGGCCAGCCGTAGACCCCTCCCGGCACCAGGCCGAACAGGTTCTTCATCGCCAGCGTGGCTCCTACCCAATGGTGGGTTTTCATTTTGGGCAGCGAGATGATCAGGTCCGCGCCCAGCGCCGAATTCGGCAGATAGATGCGGCCCTTGTCGGCGAAGCCGGCGACCGGCGACACGTCGTCCCGGTTCAGGTCGACGAAGCGCTGGTCAAAGCCCTCCAGGCGCCCCCGATACCCGGCCGCTTCCGCCAGGAACAGCGTGTCGCGCCGGTGTCCCGGGCCTTCCCCGATGCGCACCTCGGCGGCGCCTAATCGCCGGCACATTTCGATGGCAGCCCCCACCAGTGCAACGTCGGTGTTGATGCCGGCGCCGGAGTCGAACTCCACCAGGTTCGGCTTCAGCAGCACGCGCTTTCCGCGCACGTCCAGGCCGCACAGCGCGGCGCCCCGCACAAGCACGTCCACAAGATCCTGGGAGTAGGATGCCGCCTTGAGCACGGCCACGCGCGCCTCGGCGCCGGTTCCCCGGCGCGGGCCCCTGCCGCAGCCGGCTGCCCCCATGGCGGCCGCTCCACCCGCAAGCGGCAGGAACCGCCGCCGCGACCATTTCCGGCTCATGCTCGCCCCTCCACTCCGAGCAGCGCGTGATTGCCCTCCGCGCAGGCCAGTGTTTCCAGCGCCGCCAGCATCAGGTCGCGCGGCGGGTGTGTGTCCACCTCGACCGGGCCGGGAGTTCGCCCGTACGTCCTCAGGCACAGGGCGAGCCACGCCCGCGCCAGCCGCGAGCGGGTCTGGCCGTGCAGGCGCACGACTCCATCCAGGGCCCTGTCGCGGTCGAAGTTCCCGTTTCCATGCAATCCGAGCAAGGCCACGGCGGTGGTCTCCGGATACGAAGCCACCCATTCGCCCAGCACTTGTCGATTCCCGTAATTCCAGCCCCCGTCGCGGCAGCGGCGGTTGAGCAGCATGCGCTCGGCGGTCCGGACTCGCTCGCCCAGTGCGGCCGGCTCGGGCAACCCCCCGACGCCCAGCGCCGCCCTCGCCTTTTTCAGCGCTACCAGCGCGTGCGCGGTCGGCTCCACCCACGAAGTGGTCTCCGGCACCCACGGCCACCCGAGCAAGGTCGAGTCGTGTCCTATCAGCGTCGGCCGCAGCCAATGCAGCATCCGGTTCACCAAGGTTCCTTCGGCGCCCTTGGTCCCGACGAGCCACCGCACCCCACGCCGAAACGGCTCATCGTGCGCGCCGCGGACGCAATGCAGCGTCACCGCCAGTGCGGTTGCCCAGCAGGGCTGGTCGATCCCGGCTGCCGGACGCCAGGCGCCATCGGGCATCTGCCAGCCGCGCACCAGCCGCCAGCCGCGCTCCAGCGCCGCTTTGGCCTCCTCACGGCCGTGAAGCGCGAGCATCGCGTAGATAGTCGGCTCCAGCCAGCTCTGCGCGTCCGGGAAATAGCCCCAGCCGCCATCGCGGTTCTGCGATGCGAGCAGCCACTCCCGCCGTGCCTGGATATAGGTCGAGCTCATGTCGCTGGAGCGCGCTTGCACGCGCCCTATGGAGTGAATCGACCGGACGGGAGTGCTGCTTTAGGCTCGGCGGGACTCACTTTTCGGGGCTTTTATTGGTTCCCTTATCTTTTGTCTCCGGCTTGAAAGCAACGATGTCAGCCACTCGGATCACGACCGCTCCTTCGTTCGTGGTCACGTGCAGAGCGGGAATGGCCACATCCTTACCTTTGTCGGAACGAAATTCGCCCAGCAGCTTTTCCTTACTGGGAACTCGTGGGCTGAAATCAAAAGCGAAGACATCATATTTCAGCCCTTTGGCCGATACACGATTTGCCATGAGTCCCGTCTTGGCACCGGGTTTGAAAACTTCAATGTCAGTGGGTAGGCCTCCCACCGCGCTGACGGTGATCAGCCAGATGTGCGAACGATGCACGCCCTCCTCGTCAATCGCGTCGATGTCTTCGCCATTCGACATCAGATAGCCGACAGTATGAATCGTTCCTTCGGCTGACTTCTCCAATTTGATCTCGTCTTTCTGCACGATCATGCCTCTGATCTGCCCTTGGATGATCTTGCCGTCCTTGGTTTTGATGGTGGCGGCGAGGAGTCCGACCTCCATGAACAGAATGACGAGAACAGCTCCAAGAGCGCGCGCGCCGACCCGCCTGTCTGATTGAATGTGCATCGATTTACTCCACCCAGACCTTCATGAGCAGGTAGCCCAGCTTCTCTCCCGCCGGCTGCATGTGATGCGCGCCGTTGCGCGGGATCACCACCAGGTCGCCGGGGGCGATCTGGTGCGTCCGGGCGCCGGTGACCCCGGTGCCGCGGATCTCGCCGGGCTGCTCCTGTTTGGCGCCGAGGATCTCCCCGCCCAGCAGCGCCCGCGCCGTGCCCACGTGGAGGAAGTAGACGTCCACGCAGCCGTGGTGCGCCTCCCACGGCCCGCTGCGGCCTTGGTAGATGACGTAGTTCATGGTGAAGTTGGCCGCCGAGTGCAGCGGCTGGTTGGCATCGAACTTCGCGAACGTGGCCTCGATCTGGGCCTTCCTCAGCACGTCCGGCATCCGCCGGGGCGCCAGGAAGCCGGCACGCGCGGGAAGGTTCTCGCCCGTGGGAAACACGCGCGCCACCACCAGCTCGATGCGGCCCGCGCCCGGGTCCATGCGGTGACGCGTCCCTCGGGGCACGTGGATGAAGTCGCCGGCCGCGATCTCGTGCCGCGCGTCCCCCAACTGGAGACGCGCCGTGCCGCGCCGCACCCACAGCACCTCGTCGGCCCCCGCGTGAATCTCTTCGGATCCCGGCTTGCCGGCGTGCACCGCCAGGAGGATGGCGTAGCCGGGTCCTTCGTGCACCGCGACGTGCTCGCCGCCTCCGAGCTTCGCCAGTTGCGCGTCGATCGCCGCGCTTTTCATGACGTCGCGGATCTCGGCCCCGCCGGCCGCCGCCGCCGCCCACAGATACAAAATCGCTGACCTGTGCCACATAATGACGCCATCTTATCAACCCGGCAGGATCCCCATATCCTCCGCGACACGATCCAGGATCTCCACCGCGCTGTCCAGTTGCGCCCTGCTGTGCGCCGCGGTGACGATGGTGCGGATGCGCGCCTTGCCCTGCGGCACCGTCGGGTAGCCGATGCCGGTGGCCCACAGCCCTTCTTCGAACAACCGGCGGGAGAAGGCGTGCGCGGTGGCGGCTTCGCCCACCAGGATCGGGGTGATCGGTGTCTCACTGGCGCCGGTATCGAACCCGGCCGCCCCGAGCGCATTCTTGAAATACCGCGTGTTCTCCCACAGCCGCTCGATGCGCTCCGGCTCCTGCTCCAGCAGGTCGAACGCCGCCAGGCACGCCGCCGCCACCCCGGGTGGGTGCGAGGTCGAGAACAGCAACGGCCGCGCGCGCCGATACAGGAACTCGATCAGATCCCGGCTGCCGCACACGTAGCCGCCCAGCACCCCGACCGCCTTGGACAGCGTTCCCACCTGGATGTCCACTCGCCCGTGCAGTCCGAAGTGATCCGCGGTGCCGCGGCCGTTGCGGCCGAGCACTCCGGAGGCGTGCGCGTCGTCCACCATCATGATGGCCCCGTGGCGCTCCGCCGCTGCGGCCAGCTCGGGAAGCGGCCCGATGTCGCCCTCCATCGAGAACACTCCATCGGTGATCAGCAGCTTGCGGCCGGGCTGGCCGGCCAACTCCTCCAGGATTCGACCGGCCGCCGTCGTGTCGCGGTGCCCGAACACCTTGATCTTCGCCCGCGACAGCCGGCAGCCGTCGATGATGCTGGCGTGGTTGAGCTCGTCCGAGACGATGTAGTCTTCCGGGCCCAGGATGGCCGCCACCGTGCCGGCATTGGCGGCAAAGCCCGACTGGAACACCACGCACGCCTCCACCTGCTTGAACGCCGCGATGCGCCGCTCCAGCTCCAGGTGCAGGCTCATCGTTCCGGAGATGGTCCGCACAGCGCCCGCGCCGGCGCCGTAGCGCCGCGTCGCCTCCAGCGCGGCCTCGACCAGCTTCGGATGATTCGCCAGCCCGAGGTAGTTGTTCGACGCCAGGTTGATCACCTCGCGGCCGTCGGCCCGCACCACCGCCTCGCAGGCCGACTCCAGCTCGCGCAGCTTCTGATAGGTACCCTCGCGCCGCCACGCCTCCAGCTGCTCGCCGAGATAGTCCAGCGCCGGCATGGCTCACTCCCAGTCGAGGATCACCTTCACCGCCTCTCCCGCGCGCAGCACGGCGAACGCCTCCTCGTAGAGCGCCGCCGGGAACCGGTGTGTGATCAACGGCTGTAGGTCCAGTTTGTGATCGAGCAGGAACCGCTCGCACTGGTACCAGGTCTGGAACATCAACCGCCCGTTGATTCCGCGCACGGTGACCGACTTGAAGATGATCGCCTCCGGAATGTTCAGGCTTACGTCGGTCGCCGGGATCCCCAGCAGCGCCACTTCGCCGCCCGGACGCACCAGCTCGAACGCGTTGCGCAGGCCGCTGGGGGAACCCGACATCTCCAGCACCACGTCGGCGCCCACGGACTCCGGCGTCAGCTCCAGGAATCGCTGCTTCCAGCCCGTCTCGGCCGGGTCGAACACCGCCTGCACGCCGAAGCTCAGCGCCAGTTCGCGATTGCGCGCCCGCGGCTCGATGGCGTACACCGCCAGCGCTCCGGCCGCCTCGGCGATCTTGGCCGCCATCAGTCCGACCGCGCCCGCCCCGATGATTGCCAGCGACTTGCCCGCCACCGCCTGCGCCATCACCGTGTGCATCGCGTTGCCGTAGGGATCGAAGATCGCCGCCACCTCGTGTGGGATCCCCGGCTTGAGCTTCCAGACGTTGCCCTGCGGCATGGTCAGGTAACCGGCGAAGCAGCCGTCGCGGTCCACGCCGATGATTTCCACACGGCGGCAGATGTGGCCCTGGCCGGTCCGGCAGAAGTAGCAGTGCCCGCAGCCGATGTGACCCTCCGCCGAGACCAGGTCGCCCGGCTGGAAATCGTCGACCGTTTCGCCGACCGCTTCCACCACTCCCATGAACTCGTGGCCGAGGATGAACGGCGGCCGCACGCGCCGGCTGGCCCACTCGTCCCAGGTGTAGATGTGTACGTCGGTGCCGCAGATGCCGGTCTTCCGCACGCGGATGAGAACGTCGTTGCGTCCGCAGGCGGGACGATCCACCGCCTCCATGGAAAGACCCGGCCCGGCCTCGCGTTTCACCAGGGCCGGCATCGACTGGAGCATGGTTGCAGGTTCGAGCGCCGCCGACCCTCGCGGGCGGCGGAAGCGCCGGCCGCTACACCTTTTGCGGCACCACGTACGGCGCCCGGTAGTCGCGCGTGAACATCCGCGTGGCCTCCTTGTCGCCCGGGCAGGTCATGGTGGTGGCGTCGAACTCCAGCGTCCGCCGCAGCCGGTAGCTGATGTTGGCCAGGTGGACCAGCACGGTGGAGACGGCGCCTTCCTCAATCTCCGCGTGCAGGTCCGAAGACTTGCGGCTGCGCACCGCCGCGATGAAGTTCTTGAAGTGGTCGTTTTCGCTGCCGCGGCTGCCGGTGGGCCCAGGCTCCTGTTCCTTGCCCAGATAGGTGCGATAGTTGCCGCCTTCCACCACCAGGTACCCCTTGGAGCCGTAGAACATGTTGCCGATCGTGTTCGAGTCCCTGCGGCCGGCGCGTTCCCCGATGCCGCCTTCGTGATTGCTCATCCAGTGGCGCACCTCGAACACCAGCAGCTTCTTCTTGCCCGCTCCGTTGAACTCGAACGTCGTCACCTGGGTGTTGGGCGTCTGCTGGTCGTCGTCGAACAGGAAGTGGCCCCCCATCGAGCTGACCCGTGTCGGATACTTCACGTCCAGTCCCCAGCGCGCCACGTCCATCTGGTGGATGCCCTGGTTGCCGATGTCGCCGTTGCCGTAGTCCCACAGCCAGTGCCAGTTGTAGTGAAACCGGTTTCGCGTGAACGGGCGCATCGGGGCCGGGCCCACCCACTGGTCGTAGTGCACCCCCGCCGGCACCGCCTCTTCGTTGGCGCGGCCGATGGTATCCCGCCACTTGAAGCACAGGCCGCGTCCCATGTAGACGTCGCCGATCAACCCTTCGCGCATCTTTTGGAAGCCGTCGCGCAGAGCCTCCGACGAGCGGCTCTGGGTGCCGTGCTGGACCATGCGGTTGTGCTTGCGCGCCGCCGCCACAATCTGGCGCGCCTCGAAAACATTATGCGAACAGGGTTTCTCGACGTAGACGTCCTTGGCCGCCTGGCACGCCCACACGGTTTGCAGCGTGTGGTTGTGGTTCTGCGTCGCCAGCGAGACCACGTCGATCGACTTGTCCTCGAGCAGCTTGCGGAAGTCGGTGAACGCTGCCGGGCGCTTGCCCCCTCGGGATTCCACTTCCTTCAGCCGCGCCTCGAGCACCGATTCGTCCACGTCGCACAACGCCGCCAGCTCCACGCCAGGCATGTTCGAAAACCCGTTGATGTGCGATTTACCGCGCCCGCGAATGCCAACGCAGGCGACCCGGATGGTGTCGTTGGGACCGGCCATCGTCGGGCCCGCGGCGGCCGCGGCCGAGCTCATGAGAAAGTATCTGCGATTCACGGTAGGCACCTCCCGTACCTTGGTGCTCCTACTATATCGCAGCGGGGGCGACCCGGTGCGCAACCGCTCCCGTAACGGTCGCGGCTCGGTTTCGGCGTTTCGTCCCCTCAGGGAGTCGCCTCCGGGGCCTCACTTCGGCTGAGGATCGAGGGAAACGCCCGCGAGCTGCAACAAAACCGGTTCGGAAAGCTTCGGCCGATGTCGTGGTCGAACACCACCTCCCGGCGGGACTTGACCCCGTGCAGCTCGAGCGCCCTCACCGCGATCTCCGGCGCGTACGGGAAGCACTCGACGAATATCGGTCCCGGCACCCCGCGCGCGTATCGCACCAGGTGCTCGGTCGGCTCGGCCCGCTCGACGTACTGCGCCTGCTTCCGGATCCACAGGTAGCCCCAGTTGTGCAGCAGGATCACCGCCGCCAGCGCCGCCGGCGCCCACCGCCGCCAGCGCCCGGCGCACGTCAAGAAAGCCGCCGCCACCACCAGCGCCAGCCCGACGCTCGCCAGGTACGTGTGACGGCTCGGAACCCTCGGCATGTAGGTGAGGAAGCTGTATGGGGCGAGCGCCATCACCGCCCAGACGCCGGCGGCGGCCGCCAGCGGCCATCGTGCCCGCGCCTTCGTCACCGCCAGCGCGATCAGGCTCAGCAGTCCCCAGAACCACAGCATGCGGCCGATGCTGTTGGTGATCGTCAACGCAAACGGGGCCTGGAGCGAGAAGGTCCCGTCGTGAAAGTGCCCGTGCTGGCCGCTCGCGGCGAAAATCAGCCCGGCGTAGAGCGCGGCCAGCGCCGCGTGTGGGATCCAGGCGAGCCGCGCCGCGCGCCGGCGCTCCGCGTGAAACACCAGCGTCAGCGGCAGTACCGCCGCCAGCATCACACCCGATTCCTTCGATGCCAGCGCCAGCACAAAACAAACCAGCGATCCCCACCACCCCCCCCCGCGGCGGCCGCGCTCGAGCCACCGCAGCCACAGCAACAGCGACGACAGGGTGAAGAAGAATACCAGTTGCTCCGGCAGGGCGGCATACCAGATGACCGCCTCCTGGTGCCCTTCATAGACCGCCCAGAACACCGCCGCCACCGCCGCCGTGCGCCAGCCGATCACGCGCCAGAAACCCAGCGCCAGCACCAGCCACGAGTTCAGGATGTGCAGCAGGAGGCTGGAGAGATTGAACACCAGCGGATCGGCGCCGAAGACGCGCTCCGTCCACCATGTCAGCACCAGCGAGGTCGCCCGCGAGCGATACAGCGGATCCGCCGCCAGCGCCGCCCACCCGGAAACCGGTCCATACTCGCGCGCCAGCGCGATCTGGATGTAGTCGTCGCTGATGAATGGAAGAAACTGGGCGGGCAGATAAGCCATCACCGCCGCAACGGCCGTCGCTGCCAGCGCCAGAACGGCGTTTCTATGATTTCCCGCTATCCCCGTGGCCGGTCTCCCACCCCTGGGAGCTACCCACCGATTCACCCAAACTTCGCTTTCAACGTTATAGCGGATCGGGGCGGCGATTGCAAGTGGAAAACAGTCGATTACGGCTTCAAGTGTCGCTCGAAGAAACCGGTCACGGCCTCCAGCAGGTGCCGCCGCAGCCCTCCGGTCACGCCGTGGCTCTTGAACGGGTAGACCAGCAGGTCGAACTGCTTGCCGGCCTTCTCCAACGCGTCAGCCATGCGCAGCGTGTTCTGGAAGAGCACGTTGTCGTCCTCGAAATTGTGGACCAGCATGAGGCGCCCCTTCAGCCGCGCGGCCTGGTGCACGGGCGAGCTGAGCTGGTAGCCTTCCTCGTTCTGCGAAGGCAGGCCGAGATAGCGCTCGGTGTAAATGGTGTCGTAGTTGCGCCAGTCGGTCACCGGGGCGCCGGCCACGCCTGCGCGGAAGGTATCCGGAGCGTTCAGCAGGGAGTAGAGCGTCATGTAACCGCCGTAGCTCCAGCCGTAGAGACCGATGCGCTCCGGATCCACGAACCCCTTCGCGATGAGGTGGCCCAGGCCCTCCAGTTGGTCGGCCAGCTCTCGCGCGCCGAAGCGGCGGTAGAGCGTCGCTTCCCAGGCGTGGCCGCGTCCGGCGGAGCCGCGGTTGTCCAGTTGCCAGATGACAAAGCCGCGGTGCGCGAGCGCCTGGTCCCAGTCGGCGCCGCGCCAGGAGTTGCGCACGGACTGGGCGTGCGGGCCGCCATAGACCATGACGATCGCCGGGTACTTCTTCTCCGGGCGGAAACCGGCGGGGCGGATGAGGCGTGCATAGAGCAGGGCGCCGTCCTGGGCGCGGACCTGTACGATCTCGGTCGGCAGGATCTCGTACTCGTCCAGGGGCCGGCGGTCGGCTTCCCGGAGCACGGCCAGCTCGACGCCATCGCGCGAGTGGAGGGTGCGCCGCGACGGCCGTGTCAGGCTGGAGGAAGTATCCAGGTAGAAGTCGCAGGTGGGGCTGATCGAAACCTGATGGCTGCCCGGCTGTGTGGTCAGCCGCCGGCGCTCGCCGCCGTCGAAGCCGACGCTGTAGAGGTGGCGCTCGAGCGGGCTCTGTTCGGTGGAAGTGAAGTATACGCGCCCGGCGGTCTCGTCGAGGCAGGCCACCTCCGAGACTTCCCATTCCCCTTTCGTGAGCCGCACCGGGTCGCCGCCGTTGAGCGAGTGGAGGTAGAGGTGACGGAAGCCGTCCTGCTCGCTCGACCACAGGAAGCGGGGACTTTTCACAAGGAAGCGGAGGTCGTCGGTGATGTTCACCCAAGCGGGGTCTTTTTCCTGGACGAGCGCCCGCGGCTTGCCGCCGGCGATATCGAGCGCGAGCAGGTCGAGGCGGTTCTGCACGCGGTTGAGGCGCTGCGCAACAACCGCCTTCGAGTCCGGCATCCAGTCCACGCGCGGGATCAGGTCGTCGTCGGCGGCCGCCCAATCGAGCCAGCGGGTCTTGCCTCCGCGCGCCCAGAGCACGCCCAGGCGCACGACCGCGTTGGGAGTACCGGCCTGCGGATAGCGCTGCGGCTCGGCGACGGGGCGCAGCTTCAGCAGGTCGGCGTGCGGGTAGATCATCTCGCCGGCGACGTCGAACTGGAGGTAGGCGATCGAGGCCGAATCGGGCGACCACCAGTGGGCGGTGGCGATGTCCAGCTCCTCCGGGTACACCCAATCGAGCTGCGCGTTCCAGCGCGTAGCGGAGCCGTCCCGGGTCAGTCGTGTGAGCTTGCGCGTGGCGATCTCCAGCGCGTACAGATCGCGATCAAGACGAAAGCTGACACGCCGGCCGTCGGGAGAAAGCTTCGGGTCGCGCTCGAACTCGCGCGTCGAGGTCAACTGCTCCCAGCGGCCGGAGCCGAGCTGGTACAGGAACACGTCGCCCTTGAGCGCCACCAGGAGTGCGTCGCCGGAGGCCGCCCATTGGAGACGCTGCTCGCGCACTCGGCGATTCTGCCAGTCGAGCGGTTCCGCGGGCGGCGAGGAGACGGCCGCTTTCTCCATCTCCTCGGTGCCGAACAGTTCTTTTTCCGAGCGGGTGGCGGCGTCGTAGAGATAGACCTTCGCGCCTCGCTGGGAAAGGAAGCGCTTGCCGTCGGGCGCCCAGATGACGGTCGCCGGCGGGGTAACCGCCGCGCCCCCCCGGGTGACCGTCTCCAGGGTCACCGGCTTCTTTTGGGCGGCCAGGACTCCGACGCCGAGGCACACCGGGAGGACCAGTGCGAGAATGCGTGACATCACCCTAGAATTGTACTGTCAGTTGCGCACAATGCGGTAGACGGCGGCTTCCCTGCCCTGGTAGCTCAACTCGAAGCCGGGGTGCTCGCGCAGCACGCGCCGCAGCGCCGCGAAGCCGATTTCCGGCGAATCGAGCTGGAAGTCGCCCATCGTGAACAGCACGTAGTCCAGACGGAAATCGCGGACGAACTGCGGCAGGCGCTCGACGAACCCCTCGATGCCGCGCCGGTCGCCCTTGTAGAGGAGCCGTGGGGGGATGCGCAGGCTGCACGCGCGCCGGCCGGTATAGAGGTAGACCAGCGGATCGCCATAAGCGAACACGCGCGATTGCACGGTGGAGTTGGCGGCGAGCCAGGCGAAGGCCTGGCGGTTGGCGGCCAGCGTGCGCCGATGATGCTCGAGCACGCCGGGCAGAAAGCTGGCCAGTCCATGCCAGGTCCGGTAAACGGCAAACACCGCCAGTGTGCACAGTACCGCGGTGACAAACCCGGCGACCACGCGCTCGGCCAGCTTCGGCCGTGCGAAGGCGACGCGGACCACGCCGGCCAGGTGTTTCATCTCCGTCCAGAATCCGGCCAGAAGCAGCGGCAGCACGGGAACAACGAACCGGTCGTGCGGTGGGTAGTGCCACAGCAGCGCCTGGATAAGAAACAAGACGGAGAAGGCGGGGTAGAAGAGCATCTCCTTGCGCCACGCGAGGCGGATGCTGCCGGCCACGCCCGCCGCGGCAACCAGCCGCGAAAGCTGCGCGGTCCAGAAGTTGACGGTGTTGCCGAAGATGAGCAGGTCGCTCAGTCCGTAGATAAGCGCGCCGGCGTTCTTCCAAACCAGCGAAGGCATCTCGGCCAGCGGAACGTTCTCCAGGTGGAACTTCAGGTAGCTGGTGTAGTAGAGCGTGACCCAGTCACTGGCGGAGGAAGTGTGCGCGGCCGACCAGACCAGCCAGCCGACCACGGCCGGCAGCATCCCGGCGAGAAACAACACCCCGCCTCGATAATGTTTCCTTAGCAGAAAGCACAGCGGCGCGCTCACCAACAGAGGCAGCGCCGCCGAGCGCGTCAGGAAGGCCAGCGCCCCGAGCAGGCCCGCCGCCAGGGCGAGCCAGGCCGGCTGCTGCCGGCGCGAGGCGCGCTCGGCCACCACCATGGTCGCCAGAAGAATGGATCCGAACAGCAGCTCCGACATCAGCATGACGCTCAGCGTCGCCACCAACGGGTTGAGCGCCAGCAGCGCGCACAGCCAGAGAGCCTCGTTGGGGCCGATGCCCGACCGGCGGTAGAACAGCCAGGCGGCAGCCACGTAGACCGGCAGCAGCAGCCAGGAAACCAGCATCGCCAGGCTCAAGTTGGCGGGGAACTGCGGCGCGATCTTCCAGACCAGCGAAAGCAGCAGCGGGTAAAGCGGCGGGTACTTGGTCTGATAGGGCTGCTCGGGGAGGCTTTCGATACGGTAGCCTTCGCCCGCGGCCAGCGACTTGGCTGCTACCCAATAGAGCGAATCGTCGTGATAGATGCCCAGGTGGGGCATCTCGCGCCAGGTCCAGGCCACCCAGGCGGAAGGCAGCAGGGCCAGCACGATCAGGCTGAGAAAGACACACTTCCGGCGCATCCATAGTGAATCTAACAAGATAAGGCGGTAAGCCCCATCAGGGACACCCCTGAGAGCGCCTCAGGGAACAGCCTTAGCTGTGGCTCCGTAACGGTACTCCGGCCTCCGCTTTCCTACTCCTGGTACCATTTACTGGCTCGCGGCAGCCTTCTAGAGTGAAAGCCTGAGGGGACACGTCAGTTGAATCACCTGATCCTGCAATATTCCTATCTCCAGGTCCTCGATCTGCTGAGCACCATCGCCTTCCTGCTGCACGGGATCCAGGAGGGCAACCCGATCGTCCGATTCGCGCTGTGGCTGGGGCCAACGCCGCTCTACGGGCTGGTGGCGATCAAGCTGCTGGCGATCGGCCTGGGAGTGCTCTGCTGGCGGCTGGGCAAGACCCGCCTGCTGTCGCGCATGAACCTGCTGTTCGCCGTGGTGGTGGCCTGGAACCTGGTGGCGGTCATCCTGGGGGCCGCCGGGTTTGCCCGCTTCTCCTGATCGGAAGCGCAGCGGGGCGGGGTCGGCCACGATATGATAGGCGAGACGCGGCAGCGTACGCCGTTCGATGGCAGCCCCAACGTCCACGTTCGACCTGCTTCAGAGGTTCCGCCAAGGGGATTCCCAGGCATTCACACTGCTGTTTGAGAAGTATCGACGCCGGCTCGGGGTCCTGATTCACTACAAGCTGAGCGAGGAGAACCGCCGGCGGCTGGAGGTCGACGACATCCTCCAGGAAACCTTCTTCGCCGCCGTGCGCCAGCTCGACAGGTTCGAATACCGCACGCCGGGCAGCCTGCTGAGCTGGCTTTCTCGAATCGCCGATCACGCGATCATCGACGCCGCCCGCCATGAAAGCCGCAAGAAACGCCACGGCGGGGAAATGCTTCGGTTTCGCTCCCCCAGCAACCCCGGCGGGCCCGAGCCGGCGGACTCGAAAACCCCCAGCCGGCTCTACCGTGGCCAGGAGGCGATCGGGGAATTGATCGACCGCCTGAACCAGTTGCCGACCGACTATCGGCAAGTCATCCTGCTTGCACGCGTCGAGGGGCTTTCCACCGCGGAGATGGCCGAGCGTCTGGGTAAGACCCGCCCGCAGGTGGCGCTGCTGCTGCATCGGGCGCTGTTGCGGCTTGGCGGGAGAAACGTCCCGGGATGACACCGGAGCGCGAGCAGCGGCTGGCGGAGGCGCTGGGCGAATACGTCGACCTCCAGGCGCGGGGCGAAGACGCCGATCCGGACGCTTTCTGCCGACAGCACGCGGAACTGGAACCCGACCTCCGCGCCCAGCTCACCACCCTGTTGGAAATGGACGAGCGGCTCGAGCCCCCGCCGGAGCTCGCGGGCGACGAGCTTCCCGAGCGTCTTTCCGGCCACAAGATCCTCGGCGTGATCGGCGCGGGCGGCATGGGCCGCGTGCTGCTGGCCTGGGACGAAGGTCTGGCCCGGCAGGTGGCGGTGAAAATCCTCCACCGCCGCTACCGCGACCACCCGCTGGTGCGCGCCCGCTTCCTGCAAGAGGCCCGGGCCATGGCGCGGTTGAGCCATCCGCACGTAGTGCGGATTTACAATCTGGGGCAGCCCGAGGAGACGCCGCACTTCGTAATGGAGTACGTCGAGGGCGTGCCGCTGACGGAGGCGGCCCGCGCCCTGCCGATGCGCCAAAAGATGGAACTGTTCCACAAGGTCGTCCTGGCGGTGAACTTCCTCCACCAGCACCAGGTGATTCACCGCGACCTGAAGCCCGGCAACATTCTGGTCGGCCGCGACCTGGAGCCGAAGCTGCTCGATTTCGGACTGGCGGTGCAGGTGGAGGAGTCCGGCGAGCGGCTGACCCGGTTCGGCGAGTTGATGGGCACCCCCCAGTACTTTTCGCCGGAGCACACGCGCGCCGGCTCGGAGGTCGACGCGCGCAGCGACCTGTTCTGCCTCGGCATCGTGCTGTATGAGCTGCTCACCGGCGTGCTGCCGTTCCGCGGAGAAACGTTCGCCGAGCAGGTGCACAACATCCGCGACGAGGATCCGGCGCTCCCGCGAAGGCTGCAACCCTCCCTTCCCGGCGAGCTACAGAACATCTGCCTGAAAGCCCTGGAAAAGAATCCGGCGTCCCGATACGCGTCGGCGCTGGAGATGGCGCGAGACCTGGAGCGGTACCTGGCCGGCGAGCCGGTCCTGGCCGCGCCCACAACGTATCCGCGGCTGATGGCCGGCCGCGTCGAGCAGCACCTGCGGGAGCTCGAGGGATGGCGGAGCGACGAGATCCTCTCGGCGGCCGAGTTCGACGCGCTGAAGAAGGGCTACGACCGGCTGAGCGAGCGCGAGGACGCCTGGATCCTGGAGGCGCGCCGCCTCACCTTCTCCCAGGTCAGCCTCTACCTGGGCGCCTGGGTCCTGGTGGTGGGCGCGGCGCTGGTGGTGCTGTTCCAGTTTGCGGGCCTCACCGGCACCGCCGCCGTGCTGACGGTGAGCGCCGCCACCGCCCCGGCGGCCTGGCTCGGCATTCGCGACTGGAAGCGAGGCCGGTTGCGGATCGCGGTGGCCTTCCTGCTGGCGGCCTGCCTGCTGCTGCCGACCGCGCTGGTGGTCTCGATGGCCGAATACGGCCTCTTGGCCGGTTTCACCCGCGGCGACACGAAGCTGGAATTCTTTGCACGCTTCTTCGAATTTGAGCGGGTCACCAATGCCCGGCTGTGGTGGTCCATTCTGCTGTCAGTGCCCGCCTACCTGTGGCTGCGGCGATTCACGGGCTCGTCGGTGTTCTCGCTGGTGCTGGCGGTGATGACCGCGCTTTTCTCGCTGGTGAGCCTTCTGCGGATGGGCCTGCTCGAATGGCTGGACCAGGACCCGGGCAAGCTCTACTTCCACCTGATGCCGGTGGCGCTGGCCTTCTTCGTCACGTCGTTTCTCCTCGAACGGTTCAAACGGACGGCGGACTCGCGTTATTTCTACCCGATCGCCGTCCTGTTCACCTGGGTGTCGTTTTCCGGCGTCGCCGCGTTTCACGAACCGTACACGGCCTGGCTGAAGTGGGCGGTTCCTGGACGCGCGGTCAGATCGAGTATCTTTTCATGATCAACGCGGGCGCCTACGTGGCCTTGCAGGCCGCCTGCGACCGCTTCCCAACCGCGCAGATGCGGTCGGTGGCCAAGGCCTTCCGCTTCGTCGTCCCCGGTCACGTTCTGACGTCGCTGTGGCTGCTCGGTCTGAAGGCGACCGAGCTGTTCGGCGAAACGCCGGCGGCGTCGGCAGCCCGCAGGGAGGCCCGTGTGTTCGAGAATCTGCTGCCGACTGTGGCGGCAGCGTTCGTTTTTCTCGCCATCCCCAAGCAAATGAAGAACTACCTGGTCATGGGCTTGCTGTTTCTGGCCGTCGGCGTCATCCGGCTCCAGCAGAACTGGTTGAAGGACAGGGGCGAATGGCCTATCGTATTGCTGATTGCAGGGCTGGCCGCGATGCTGGCGGCAGCCCACTACCCCGCCCTGCGTATGAGTGTTCTCCGCCGCTTTCGGCGGTAGCCGACGGACCGGCCGGGAGGCCGGTCCCACGCGCCTGCAATCTCGTCCTCCTTTTGTCGCTATAGGGTTCAGGAGGTCAACTATGACGATCATGAAAGCCTTTGTGGCAAGCACGGCTTTGGGGTTACTCGGGGTGTTGACACCGTTTCTCCACTTCACGGAGGACGTGTCTCCTCTGCAAACTCTGCAAGCTCTCGGTGACGCGCCCTTTGTCCTGATAGGCAGCCCCTTCTTCCTGGCAATCCTCGTGTCCCTAGCTTCGATACGCTTGATAGTCTTCGGTAGGCTTTCGAGACCGGAACTGGCTATAGCGTATTGCTCAAGCATAATCATGGCATGTGCGACTCTGTTTTGGCTTATCATGGCAATCTCTGAGAGGGGGCCGTCTACTCTCCAAGAATGGTTTTCCCTAGTCTCTCCTTGGGCGACCATTGCACTTGGAAGCGTAGTGGTGGTGTGGTGTTGGCGGCTGGGCGCCCTCTCGGCCCTGATTGCTTTGACTGCCATGCAATCAGCTTATGTTGCAAATGCTCTGTTCTGCCTGATCGTTTTTTGGTCGGATTGGCAGATTGGGGCGATTGTTACGCTGGTCACTGTCCTGGTGTATGTAGGGCAAGTCTTGTTCGTGCTGCGGAGAGCGCGCCGCGACTGGGCTGTTCAACATTCGTTTTTGCCGCCATCCCCCGGTAGGGAAAAATCGGCTTCGCCTGCAATCGGGTCCCTACTTTTGTCGCTATAGGGTTCAGGAGGTCAACTATGACGATCATGAAAACTCTGGCGATGTTCGGGATGGCGGCGATGCTCACCGGATGCATCCCGTCGCTGAATCCGCTCTACACCGAAGTGGACCTGGTGCAGGACCCGGCGCTGGAGGGTGTGTGGGTCGAGGACGGCGATCCAAAAAATCGGCTGGCGTTTTTCCGCTCCTCCGACGGCGCCGGCTACGAGATGCTGCTCCTCGGAGCCAGTTCCACTGAGGTCTTCACGGCGCACCTGACCCAGATCGGCGACCATCGCTATTTGGACATTTACCCGAAGGAGGTGTCGATGAGCGACACCTACAAGGACCATTACCTGGCCGTGCATACGTTCTACCGGATCTCGGTGGAAGGGAAATTCCTGCGGCTGTCTTCGATCGACGGCGAACGACTGGAGAAGAAGATCGAGCGACGGGAACTGACGATCGAGCACGCCCGGATCAAGAAGGACCTCGTGCTGACCGCTCCCACCGAGCAGCTCCGCCGGATGGTGGCCGCGCTGGCAGCCGATCCCGATCCCGAGGTGTTCACCAAGCCGGACGTATACCGCCGCCTGCCTTGAGGTTGGCCCATGGTGTTCTGAAGCCCGTGGCATCAGAAGTCGGTGAATGCCGAAAACGACAGGCCAGGAGGCCTGTCCCACCCCAGACTTCTGCCACAGGCTGCCAAGGTCAAGGTATCGCCACCTGCCGTATCAATGCGAAAGAGCACCGAATAAGAACCGAATCTCCTCGGCGTGTTGTTTTGGGGCAACGGGCTCCCGGTCGCCGCGGTGCCCGATGAGCTCTACAAGCTGAGCTCGCAGGAGTTTCTTCCCGCCATCCCCATGTTTTGCCTGACTGGCTATCTGCTCGCCGAGGGAGGCGCCGGCCATCGGCTCATGCGGTGCTTCATGGCGTTTCTTGGATGGATGCCGGGCGGGTTGGCGATTGTCACCACGTTGGTTCTGGCCTTCTTCACACCGCTGACCGGCGCCTCCGGCATCACGATCCTGTCGCTGGGCGGGCTGTTGCTGCCGATGTTGACCGCGGCAAAATATCCGGAGAAAAGCTCCATCGGCCTGGTTACGGTTTCCGGATCGATCGGCCTGCTGCTGCCTCCCAGCCTGCCGGTGATTCTTTACGCGATCGCCGCCCAGGTTCCGATTCACAAGCTGTTCCTCGCGAGTCTCGGGCCCGGGTTGATTCTCATCCTAGTGGTCGCGGCTTGGGGCGCGCGCCAGGGTTGGCGAGCCGGCGCGTCCACTCAGGCATTCCGGTGGCGAGAGGCGGCGCCGGCCGTTTGGGAGGCGAAATGGGAGCTGATGCTGCCGGTGGTCGTACTGGTCAGTTACTTCGGCGGCTACGCGACGCTGGTGGACACTTCCGCCGTCGCCGCCGTTTACGCCTTCGCGGTGGAGTGCTTCGTCCACCGCGGCGTGCGCCTGCGGAAGGATCTGCCCAGGATCGCGGTGGAGTGCGCGACACTCATCGGGGCGTTCCTGATTATCGTCGGCGTGGCGCTCAGCTTCACCAACTACCTGGTGACCGCCGAAGTGCCGATGAAGCTGCTGGATTGGGTGCAATCCCATATCGAGTCGCCGCTGGTGCTGATTCTCGCGCTGAACCTGTTCCTGCTTCTCGTAGGAGCCGTGATGGACATCTACTCCGCCATCCTGGTCGTGGTTCCGCTGATCGTGCCGTTAGGGGCGGCGTACTCGATCGATCCTCTCCACCTCGGCGTGATCTTTCTGGCCAATATGGAACTCGGGTACCTGATGCCGCCGATGGGCGAGAACCTGTTCCTGGCGGCCTTCCGCTTTGGTCGTCCGCTAAGCGCGATCTACGTTTCGACGATCCCCTACCTGATCCTCCTGGCCGCCACCGTGATCCTGTTCAGCTATGTGCCTGCGCTGTCGATCTGGCTGGCCGCGTTGGCTGGTTGACAGGAGGCCTGTCCTGCAACGCCGCAACCTGGCCGCCAAAAACGTGTTATTGCTTGGAACCTGGAGGTTGAACGAACTCGATGCCAAAGCGTTTCCCAAGCAGCGACGTGAGCCGGCGAGGATTCCTTGGCGTAGCCGGCGCCGTGGTTCCCGCTCTGAGGGCGGATGCGGGCGGGCCGGCCGCACAGGGCGAATTAGGCCCGCTGGGTGCACCGCAGCGCCGCGCTCAGGCTTACCAGGTTCGGCTGGCGGCGGCCCGGCTCCAAAAAAACCTGCCCCTGCCCGAGCAAATCAACAACGGCGACGAACTGCTGTATTGGAACCGCATCGGCAATTTCTCCAAGGGGCTTCCGCACAATCGACTCGGCGATGTGGACTTGAACGCCTACCAACTGTTGCTCCAGGCGCTGTCGAGCGGACAGCCGTCCGATTTCGAAAACATTCCCATGGGTTTTCCCGACCCGGCGCGCCGGCTCAAGCTGGTGAACCCTCAGGCCGGGCTGGCCTTCGATCTGGAAGGAGCCGACTCCCATCATCTCGCCCAGCCGCCGGCGCCTGCATTCGCCAGCGCCGAAACCGCAGGCGAAATGGTCGAGCTTTACTGGCAGGCGCTCGCCCGGGACGTGCCCTTTACCGAGTATGGGGAGACGCGCCTGGCCCAGGCGGCCGCCGCCGACCTGAGCCGGCTATCCGATTTTCGTGGTCCCAAGCTCGACGGGCGGGTGGTCTCATCCACGCTCTTCCGCGGCTACACGGCCGGCGACCTGGTGGGGCCCTATGTCTCCCAGTTCCTGCTTCTCCCCATACCCTACGGGTCGCAAAGCATCGACCAGCGAATGCGGACTACGATTGCGGGCGTGGATTACGCCACATCTTACTCCGACTGGCTGGCGCTGCAACTCGGACAGGCGCCCGGGTCAGCGGACCGATATGACGGGGTGCGCCGGTATATCCGCAACGGCCGTGATCTGGCGACCTGGGTCCACTTCGACGTGCTTTTTCAGGCTTACTTCAACGCCTGCCTCATCCTGCTGGCCCCGCCGGATCCGACCGATACAGCAGGCGGAGGAGGAATCGGCGCGCCGCTGAGCCCCACCAATCCTTACAATATGTCGCGCAATCAGGTCGGCTTCGGCACGCTGGGCGCGCCTTACATCAGCACCCTGGTCGCGGAGGTCGCCACCCGGGCGCTCAAGAGCGTGTGGTTCCAGAAATGGTATGTCCACCGCCGCCTCCGCCCCGAGGCATACGCGGGCCGGGTTCACAATCTGATGATCGATGCCCGCCTGAACTACCCCATCAACGGCGATGCGTTGAACGCCAGTGCGATCAACGAAGTGTTCGCGCGATTCGGCAGCTACCTGCTGCCCCAGGCGTATCCGGAAGGCTGCCCGCCGCACCCGGCTTACGGGGCGGGCCACGCCACCGTCGCCGGCGCGTGCGTCACGGTCCTGAAGGCGCTGTTCGATGAATCGTTCGTGATACCGAATCCGGTGGTTCCGGCGTCGGACGGCCTTTCGTTGCGTCCTTACACCGGTCCCGATGCCGGCCGCCTCACCCTCGGCGGCGAATTGAATAAACTTGCCTCCAACATCGCTCTCGGCCGCAACATCGCCGGCATCCACTGGCGGTCCGATTACGTACGTTCTTTGCAGCTCGGTGAAGCCGTCGCGACTTGCGTGCTCCTGGATCAGGCCCAAACGTTCAACGAGGATCTCCCTGGATTTCGCTTCACGGCGTTCGACGGCAGGAGCGTTGTGATCGGACGGCCGCAACCGGAGTGATATCATGCTTGGCAGAGATGAGGTACGCGCTGACCATTTGCGCGCTGGCGATGCCGGCACTTGCCGGTTCCTGGCCCTATGAGAAACCGGTCAAGGGTTCGCCTCCTCCAGTAAAGGACCGGGCCTGGCCGCGGAACCCGATTGACGCCTTCCTCCTGGCGAAGCTGGAGGCGAAACAGTTGCGGCCCGCGCCGGTGGCGGCCAAACGCACGCTGGCGCGCCGTCTCTACTTCGACCTGGTCGGCATGCCGCCAACTCCCGATGAGTGCAGGTCATTCGAGGAGGATCAAACAGCCGATGCCTATGAGCGGCTGGTAGACCGGCTGCTGGCCGACGCGCGCTACGGCGAGCGCTGGGGCCGCCACTGGCTGGATCTGGCGCGCTACGGTGAGACCAGCGGGCTGGAAGGCGACGGGATGATCGGCAACGCCTGGCGTTACCGCGACTGGGTAATCGGGGCCTTCAACCGGAACCTGCCGTACGACCAGTTCGTCACGCTGCAACTGGCCGGCGGCGATGAGCACAGCAAGACGCGCAACAACTACCAGCCCGACGCGCAGGGCTACATCCCGACCGGTTTCCTGCGCGTAGCTCCGTGGGACCGATCCAACCTGGTGGCCGCCGAGGTCCGTGCCAACTACCTGAGCGAAATTGCGACCACTACCGGCTCGGTCTTTCTCGGCCTGTCGGTCGGATGCGCGCGCTGCCACGATCACAAGTACGATCCGATTCCGCAGAAGGACTTCTACCGCTTCCAGGCGTTCTTCCAAACCACGCAAGCCTCGCGCGATCTCGCGGTTCCTTTCAAAGACAAGGGCTGGGCCGAAAAAGCGGCGGCCAAGGTGAAGGAGTACGAGGAGAAGATCAACCACGGGCCGGAGAAGAAGGAGTTGGAGGCGTTCGAAAAGACACTGCTGGTCAAGCTCGTCGAGGCGCGAAAACAGCGCGCCGTCGGGAAAGAGATCGCCAGGTCCGATCTGCGTCTCGAGCTCAAGCTGGCGGAACCCCGCATTTTTACACATGAAGAAAAAGAGCGGCACGCCGGGTTGCTCGAAGAAGCCAACCGGACAATGGATAAAGAGGAGCAGGATCCGCTGGACGCCTACGAGGCGAAGCTGCTCGACAAGCTGCGGGCCGCCTACGCCGGAAGCAAACTTGATCCCGCCAGGCGGTTTGAGGCGCTGGGCGCCGCCGATGTCCGCGGCGAAGCGCTGGCGCAGTATTCCGCCAAGTCGATCTTCACCGCCGAAGAGAAGAACCGCTACGCCGAGCTCGATGGCAAGCTGGACATCTACCGCCGCCGCGCAGGCCGCTGGAATACCAACGTGATCGCCGTCAACCAGGTGCCCGGCCCGCCGACCGGTCCCGGCATCGCTCCCGTGCGTGTGTTGCAGCGGGGCGACTACAGGCTTCCGGGCGAGGCGGTGGAACCGGGATTCCTGACTGCCATCACGGGCAACCCGGAACCTGCGCAACTGGAAACCGACCGCTATCGGCAGTTTCCCACGCGCGGCTGGCGAATGACGCTCGCCAGGTGGATCGCCTCCAAAGACAACCCGTTGACGGCGAGAGTTTTCGTGAATCGGGTCTGGCAGCACCATTTCGGACAGGGGATCGTGCGTACCGCAAGCGATTTCGGCAACAACGGCGACCGGCCGAGCCATCCGGAGCTGCTCGACTGGCTGGCGGTGACTTTCATGGAATCCGGCTGGGACGTAAAGGCGCTGCACCGCATGATGCTGCTGTCGTCGGCTTACCGCCAGTCCGCCGACCATCCGGCCAACGCAACACAATCGGGCGTGGATGCCGAGAACCGCCTGGTATGGCGATTCAACCGGCGGCGGCTGGAGGCCGAAGCCATCCGCGATAGCATCCTGGCCGTCAGCGGTCGACTGAACACCGAGCCAGGCGGCCCGAGCGTATTTCCCCCGCTGCCTGAGGATCTGGCCGACTTTGCGCGCTACGGGCGGACCGGTGGGCTGATGTGGGAGCCGAACGAGAATGAGGAAGACGCGCGCCGCCGCTCGATCTATATTTTCCAGCGGCGGTCCTTGCCGCTGCCCATGATGGCCGCTTTTGATGCGACCCCGTTCAGCGAGTCGTGCGAACGGCGCAGCTCGACCACTACGCCGCTACAGGCGCTGTCGATGATGAACGGGAGCCTGGTGCACGAAGAGGCTGTCCATGTAGCCAGGCGCTCCGGGGATTTGGATCGCTTGTTCCAAATCGTCCTCAACCGCCCGCCAACGGATGAGGAGCGGCGCCGGTTCGGCCAGCCTGAGGTTACACTGGATGCGGCAGCACGGGTTCTGCTGAACTCGAATGAGTTTCTCTATGCGGAGTGAATTGCGATGATCTCACGACGCCGGTTGCTGATGGAGTCCTACCTCGGACTCGGCGGGCTGGCGCTGGCCGATCTGCTGGCCGGGGAAGCTTCCGCCGATCCGATGGCCCCGCGCGCGCAGCATCATCCCGGCAAGGCCAGGAGTTGCATCTTCCTGTTCATGGAAGGCGGGGTCAGCCAGATGGACCTGTTCGAGCACAAGCCGGTGCTCCACAAACTGGCCGGACAGCGGATGCCGGCGGCCAGGAACACGACCGGGGAGGTCGCTACCTTCTCGGCGGCGCCCAACCGGATTATCCCTTCGTATTGGAAGTTCGATCGGCACGGCCAGTCGGGCCGCTATCTTTCCGAATTGTTGCCGAACCTGGCCACGGTGGTGGACGAGCTGGCCTTTCTGCACGGCATCAAGGTGGATAACAACAATCACGGCCCGGCTGTTTACCACACGCTCACCGGCAGCCAGTTTCCCGGCAGCGCCTCGATTGGCGCGTGGATCACCTACGGGTTGGGCAGCGAGAATCGCGACCTGCCGGGCTTCATTGTGCTGGGCGACCGGCGTGGCGCCACCATTGGCGGAGCCGGCGTCTGGGGCAACGGATTCCTGCCGGCGGCCTATCAGGGGACCCTTTTCCGCAACGGCGATGCCCCGATCGTCGACCTCAACCGGCCGTCTTCGATGCCGGCCGCGCAGCAGCGCAAGGAGCTGGACCTGCTGCAATGGATGAACCGGGAGCACAGCGCCGAAAGGACCAACACCAGCGAGCTGGATGCGCGAATCGCCGCCTATGAGCTGGCCTTCCGCATGCAGTCGACCGCGCCGGAGTTGGTGGACTTGGCCGGCGAGTCCGAGGTTACCAGGAAGCTGTACGGGTTGGACAACCCGTTGACGGAGCCGTTTGGCCGGCAATGCCTGCTGGCGCGGCGTATGGTGGAGCGCGGCGTGCGCTTCGTCAAGCTGTTGCACGGAGCAGGTGGAGACCGTTGGGATGACCACGGCAACATCCAGGAGCGGCTGCCTGTGCATTGCCAGGAGGTCGACCGCCCGATTGCCGGGTTGTTGAAGGACCTCAAGTCCCGCGGGCTGCTCGATTCGACTCTCGTGGTCTGGTTGAGCGAGATGGGCCGTACGCCGTTCGACAACAACCTGGTCTCCGACAAGCCGGGACGCGACCACAATCAGTATGGACTGGTGTCCTGGATGGCCGGCGGCGGCGTGAAGCCTGGCTCGACCTTCGGCGAGACGGACGAGTTTTCCGTGCGTGCCGCCGGCGAGGAGATCCCCGTGCGCGACGTCCACGCCACGCTGCTGCACCTGGTCGGATTGAACCAGAACCGCCTGACCCACCTCCACGCCGGCAGATTTCAGAAGCTCACCGATATCGGCGGCCGGGTTATCCGCGAGGTCCTCGCCTGACCGCTTTGCGCCGCTTCGCGGGGTCTTGCCCGCGCCCGCTTCGCGGGGTCTTGCCAGCGCCGCTTCGCGGGGTCTTGCCCGCGCCGCTTCGCGGGGTCTTGCCCGCGCCGCTTCGCGGGGTCTTGCCCGCGCCGCTTCGCGGGGTCTTGCCCGCGATGACCGGCACGAAACGGTGGAAGTCCAGGCCGCGAGGGTGGGCCGCCGCTTCCGCAGCCGCTTCGCGGCGTCTTGCCCGAGGTCACTTGTGCCTAAAGGTACAATCAGGTGATGCGAATAACGAAGGGCCGAGTCGTGGGAGGCCACATCGTGGTCGAGGGTGAGCCTCTGGCCGACGGGGTCGACGTAACGGTTTTGTGCGCCGACGAGCCAGGATTCGAATTGAGCGACGACGACCAGGCCGACCTTCTTCAAGCGATCGCCGAAGCTGACCGTGGCGAAACATTAGATGCAAACGAGGTTCTGTCACAACTTCGTCGCCGCTGATGGCGCGTTCGATAAAAATCGTCCGGCGCGCCGCCCGTCAGATCGCGGAGGCCTCGGAATGGTGGCAGGCAAACCGGTCTGCGGTTCCCGAAGCGCTTGAAGAGGAACTTCGTCGAGGATTGGCCCTGATCGCTCAACAGGCGGACATTGGAGCAGGGGCGCGGAATGCCAAGCTGGAAGGGGTCCGACGCATATACCTGAGCCGAGTTCGTTATTACTTGTATTATCGTATTCGACGGCCTTCCGAAGTCGTTGAAGTGCTTGCCTTTTGGCATGCGAGTCGCGGTTCAGGCCCGAATGTGTGAAAGAACCCGCCAACCTTCCAGGCAAGGTGGGTTGTCATTCGACCCGGTAGAGACGGAAGTGCTGGTCCCCATGCAGGTACTTGATTGGACGGATCCGCGCAGCCGCCCCTTCCAGCTCGGCCGAATTCGGGGAAACGGGAAGAATCAGAAACTTATAGCGGTCGCGCGACAACTCCTGGAGGTCCTCCGCCGAGTACTGGCGGGTGCTCTGGTAGATGTGATTGATCTGAGCCGGAAACGGCGCGTAGCTGATCGCCCAGGCGCCGATGCTCAGCACCCGGTCATTGGGGCCCGCTCGTCCTTGGAGCGCCCGAATGACTCCATACGGCATGAGCTCGCGTTGGAGAAACTCTTGTTTGTCGATTGCCCCGGTCCATAGCGCCGGCTGGGAGGGGTACATCTCCAAAATCACCGTCACCAGCGTCGCGAAAACGAAGCAGTAGATCAGCGCCGTGTGAGCGATGGCGCGCAGGGCCCGGGCCGGGCAGAGCGCCACTGCTTCCAAGTGATCCGCCAGGAGCAAGCACAGCATCAGAAACGGGACAATGGCGAACCTGATCATCCCGATGACGTAGTTCCAATAGATCAGATAGACGCCGGCAAACACCCAGGCCATGCGCCGCGCCCGGCGATCCCCCCGGAAGCGCACGAGGAGAAACAGGGGAAGGAGCGCGATCAACGAGAACCCCATCGGATTCTCCGTCGGCGATTCGAACCTCGACCTTCCGTGAAAGTGGATCCGCCAGGGGGTGTCAGCGTACCGGACAACCCTGCTCCAGTAGTTGGGCCGGTAAGTGCCAGGAATGGCCGCGCTCGATATCTTGTGCGGATAGACCGGATCGCCCGTGGCTCGCCACGCACGAATGTACCATCCGGAGGCGGGTAGAATTAGCAGCGCCGTCAGAACCACGGCCCGTTTCGCGCGGCCCGGCCCTCGCCACCACGCGCCGGCCGTCAGAAAAACTATTGGGACCACGCCAAGAAGAGCGGTATGCTTCACTGCGAGGCCGCAACCAGCCAGGAATGCCGCCAGGCACACCCAATCGAACCTGTCCTGCTTGCGCCGCCAAAGCAGGCACAGAAAGGCTGCGAGCAGATACATGGCCGCGCCCATGTCGTTCTTCACGACGCTGCCGGTCCAGTGCAGGAAGGGCAGGCTTCCGCCCAGCAGAGCCCCCAGCGCCGACGCGAAACGAGAAAACCCCAGTTCCCGCCCGATCCCGCAGACCACCAGAAGGGTTACGCCAAACTGAACAGGATTCAGCAACTGCGCCGCCGCCTGCCCGCCCAGCGACCAGAGCATCGCGGACAGCATTTCAAAAGCCTGCGGATAATAGCCATTGGCCAGGTACGTCGGAGGAACCAGGCCGCCGGCGTTCAGATAAGTCTGCGCCAGGCTCAGGTGCATTCGCACCGCATCGCCAATTGTCGCCGGCGTGATGGCCGACAAAGACGCCATGATCACGAAAACACCCGCGAAGAACACAGCCAGACTCGCCCCCACCGATGACGCGCCGTCCATTTCAGCCCAAGCGGAGCCAACAGTTCCCCAGCGGCTCGCGATGCGCCGAAGACGCCATAGCGAGAGCAAGGACGGAAGCAGCAGGATCAGAGATGTCCCTGGACCGAACAGCAGGGCCGACGATGCGGCGAACAATACCAGGGTCAGGGCTCCCGATCCCGCAGCCACGCGTACGGACATCGAGGTGGCCGTTGATGGCGCTTCTCCATCCAACCCGCGAAGCAGCCAGCGGCCGATTTCGTGGCAGCTCAGTACGAATAGCCCGGCGATCAGCAACGCTGCCGGCTCACGAACCGCGACCGGCCCAAGGGCCAGCAGAACCAGAACGTAGGGTTCCGCGCGGCGGACCGTTTTGGTTCTCAGCGCGTGGAACAAGAACGGGCCCGCGAACAGTAATGGGAGCGCGACCAGGAGGAGTCGATAATAGGAGTCACCGGCGTTCCGAAAGAACTCCACGTGCCACCGGAGAGCGGGAAGGGTGAGCGCGATCATTGCGGCGACCACTGCTCCCCATGCCAACGAGGTTGTTCGGCGGGACCATCGAAGGCGGGAGCCTTCCGGTTCCGGGCATGGAGTAACCATGGATGCTTCCAGTCAGATTACAGGATGCCCTTCAACAGGTCGGTCACACCCTGATAACCGAAATAGAACGCGCTGATTGTCGTCAGCGCCAGTACGGAGTTGGTGAACCATCCGTTGGCATAGTCCCCCATGATCCGTCGATCCGCGGTGAGCCGCAGCACCGGCAGCGTGACAATCGGGATAGCCACCACGCTCAGGGCCGCCTTCACCAGCACCAACCCAATCGGCGTCCAGTCCGTCGACAGCGCGTACAGTGGCGAAATGAACAAAAACAGCAGCACCCAGCGGTAAGCGGGCATCTCGCCGGCCTTCTGGCGGGATGCGTCGGGCGACTTGCGAATGAAACGGTAGTACGCGTCGGAGAACATGACTGCGTGGCCGGCGCCATCTCCGAGGTAGTTTGAAAAGACCATGCACCAGAGAGTGACGCCCAGAATGATGCGGCCCCCATAGCCGAAGATATCTCCGAAGATCGGGATCAGGTCTTCCACGGCGCCGACATGAATCCCGCGCGGCTTCAAGGCGCCCGCCGCCGCGATCTGAATCAATGCCAGAATGCAGAACATCCCGCACATGCTCACGATGAGCTCCCTCCTCTGGATGGAAAGGAAGGAGAGATCGCGCCAGCCCTTCTCGTGCAGGTTGGCCGAGTACTTCAGATTGCCGAAGGAAGCCATGGCCGCCGACATCACCACCATGAACACAACAGCGGGACTGTAGGGACCTTGCGGCACGGGCAGGACCGGCGTAAGCGCTCCCTTCACCAGTTCCAGCGGATCGGGCGTGGAGAGCAACGCCGTGACGGCGAGACAGGATCCCATCACCAACGCCAGCGGCTTGCTGAGCGTTTCGATGAGGCGATAGCGGCCCCAGAACATCAACACGAACCCCACCGTCCACGAGGATAATCCCCATATGGCGGCGCTATGGCGGGTTGGCAAAGGAAGCAGCAGATGAGCCGCGGCGCCCAGCAGGAGAAGCTTGGCCAGCACCGAGGTGTGCCGCTTAATGACCGCGACGATAAACCACAGCAGGACGAGCCACCGGCCGATGCGGCCGAATCCCCCGATCAGGCTTTCGCCCGTGACCATGACGTACCGCGCCGTGGCATTCAGGATGGTGAACCGCGCCACCAACCCGGCCACGAGCAGCCACAGCAGGCTGTAGCCATAGGTTGCGCCCGCGATCGAGCCGCTCAAAAAATCGCCGGGGCCGACGGAGCTGAGAATGTAGACCAGCCCAGGTCCCAGCGCCAGAGCACGGAGGGTAAAGCGTCGACGCCGGGCTGGAGAAACGGCCGCAGGGCCAGTCGTCAAACTCGCACCTTCCCTAGAACCGGAGCTTCATGCCGAATTGAATTTCACGGCTCTTGCCGGCGCTCGTAATCCGGGCGAAATCTTCCCGCAGGGAGCTCTCCGTAAATACGGCCATCCTCTCGGCCGCAGGCAGGTCGAGGTTGGTCCGGTTGAAGAGGTTGAAGAACTCGAAACGGAGGTCAAGAAAAACTCCTTCGCTCCGCGCTGACAACTGGAAGCGCTTCACCGCCGAGAAATCCACGTTGGCAAGGTTCGGCCCGATGATGGTGTTCCGGCCCAGGTTGCCGAGGAAGCCTCTCTCCGGGCGGCGAAAGGCGCTGGCGCTGACCCAGCCGCGCGGATCTCCGGTGACCGGATTCACGCTCGCGCCTGGCGCCAGGTCCGGGCGCTGGCCGATCGAGACGCCGGTTTCGTGCGTTCGAGTCCCGGTGCCGTCGTATTCCAGGCGCGCTGTGTCCGGCATCCCGGACGCATAGGTAACGATGGCGCCCAACTGCCAGCCTCCCGCCACACGCCGCCAGGCGAGACCCTCCTTCCAAGGGAGCACCCACGTCCCACTGGCCGCCACATGGTGGCGAACGTCATGACCCGACAATCCTCGATTGAACTTCGGACTCGTGTTGAGCGGAAGCACGGCGCCATTGGCCGATTCGTCGCTATCCACGAAGTTCGAGCTGTCGTCGATGCTCTTGGAGAAGCTATACGACACCTGCGTCTGCACTCCCTGCCCCAGGCGGCGCTGAAAACGCGTCTGAATGGCGTGGTAGAAAGAGTGGGCGTCGAAAGTGTGGTTCCTGATCCGGCTGTAGAAGGGGTTGATCGTCCGGCCGTTTTCCGGGAAAAACAACCGCCCATCCGGAAGGGTAACGGGCTCGACCAGATTGGCGTCCGCCGTGACGGAGGACAGCTTCACTCCGTGCGACCCCACGTAGCCGGCGCGCAACGTCGTATTCCGGTCCAGGCTCTGTTCCACGTTGAAGTTCCACTGTTGCACGTAGGGCTGGCCCAGGTCGCGCGCAAACCGCTCGACGCGAAGTTCGGGCGTGGGGTTGTTGAGCAACCGGTTGTAGCCCCCCTTGGGGAAGTCGCCTCGGCTGAGTCCGCGCACCTCGCCGCGCAAAAAGAACGGCGGATTCCGGACCCCGGCCACGATCAGCGAATTCGACAGCAACAGATCGGGAAAGATCCCATAGCCGCCCCGGATCATCGTTTGGCCGTTCCCAAATACATCCCAGGCCAGACCAACGCGCGGGTGGAAATTCGTGAGCGAGGGATTGTCGAACAGTGGATCGCCCGTCCGCACGGCCATGTCGCTGAGCTGGTCCAGATTGGCGACCTTGCCGTTCACTTCCGTGGGGACGCCGGCCGCTTCCCAGCGAAGACCGATGTCGAGAATCAGTCTCGTGGAGACCCGCCAGGCATCCTGAACATAGAACGCGCCGATCCACTGCCGGTGCCCTCGAATCGTATCCGATCCCGGGAGCTGGGCGCGAAAACGGTCCGGCACGTTGGTGAGGAACTGGGCCAGGCCGCGAAACCGGAAGTCGCCCAGAGCGCGGGTTTGGCTGTCGGTGTTGAAGCGCGTGCGCTCGAGGGCGCCGCCGATCTGTAGCGAATGTCGACCGCGGAGCCAGGTCAGGTCGTCGGTGAGCTGGATCGAGTCGAAAGCGTGCCGGTCAGTGGGCAGAGCGCCGGTGCCGCCGGGGAAGTCCGTCAGCCCGGCTACGAGAATCTGTCCCAAAGCCGCGCTGCCAGGCAGGAAGGCGAGCGCCGCATCGTCGGTCGCGGGCGTTTGGGTCCGGAAGCGGCCATCCACGGTGAAGGTGCGCAGCAAGCCCAACCGGGCGGTATTCAGCCAGTTGGGGGAAAAGATGTGGGCGTCTTCCAGTGCCAACGACTGCATGCGGGTGGCGTTGGACCGGAGGCCGAGCGCAAAGTCCGATTCGGATCGCCGGGCGCCGTCGTCGAAGTTGTAGCGCAGGAACAGCTTGTCGCGATCCTTGCGATTGTGGTCGATGCGCGTGGTCACGAAGTCCTCGTCACCGGTTTCGTCGTTGGGAAAGAGGAACAGCCCCGTATCGCCAAGAATCTCTCCATTCGGCAAAGGATACAGCGCCGCCACCCGGGCCATCACCGGGTCCACTTGCACGCGGCCGGCGCGCAAGTCGCCGCTGCGAGCGGCCTGCGTGAGAGTCGTGTTGATGGTGGTGTTGCCGCGCTCTTCGCGGAGTCCTTCGTAGTTGGCAAAAAAGAAGGTCCTGTTCCGGACCATCGGGCCGCCCACCGAACCGCCATATTGGTGACGGCCGAACTCCGGCGGCGGGCCCGCGTCGAAGAAATTGCGCGCATCGAGATTGTCGTTGCGGTGGAAATAGAAGGCGCTGCCGTGCCAGGCGTTGCCGCCGGATCGCGTGACCGCGTTCACGATTCCTCCCGCGGCGCGTCCATAGGCGGCGCCGTAGGTGCTGCTATGCACGCTGAACTCCTGGATCGCGTCCACACCGAGGTTGACTCCGTTGATGCTGCCCGGCGTGGAACCGTTGTAGGATGTCACGCTCACGCCATCCAGACGGAAATTGTTCTGCGCCGGACGCGAACCCGAAATACTGATATTGAGCCCGTATCCGTGAGTCGCGTTGCTTACCCGGGCACGATCCACCAAAGCGCCGGCTTGTAGGGTTGCCAGCCGGATGTAATCGCGCCCGTTCAAGGGCAACTGCTCGATGGTATGGGAATCCACCAGGCTGGTGAGCGCCGACGGCGCCGCTTCGATGATGTGGGCCTGTCCGAACACCAGGATGCTCTCGGTCAGGTTGCCCACCTGAAGGGCATGGTCGACGACCGCTTCCCGGTCGAGTTCGAGAGTGACGCCTTCGTGCCGGCTCTCCTTGAAGCCGTCAATTTTCGCCGTCACCCGATACGTGCCGATCTCCAGCGCCGGAAGCCGATACAACCCGTGGCGGTTAGTAACCGTCGTGCGGGACTCTCCGGTGGCCAGGTGGACGACCCCAATGATTGCGCCGTTGACCGCGCCCCCGCTCTCGTCCACTACCGATCCGGCGATGGCGCTCTTGCGGCCCTGCGCAGAAGCTCCGGCGCCCGCCAGCATGACCACACTCAGAATCGTCGCCTTCCAACATGTTGTCTTTTTCAAGGGATCGTTAGTTGCGGCCCTCGACGGCCGCCTCTCCTCTTTGGCGCTGGGTGGTGCCGATCAGATGCAAAGGCTGGACGCGTTGCTTGATGCTCATGTAGGGTGCGGCAAAGACCACCCGCAATCCTTCCGAGTGCCTCCAGTTTCGCTGGGTCAAACCGCCGCCGTACACCGCCTTCAACTCCGACAGGAAGAATTCCTTCACTTCCTCGGCAGACCTGGCGCCCACCTGCGGGTGAACCCGAAGCTCGATCTCGGTTTGATTCGGACCGTCCCGTTCCACGAGTTGATAATCCGTGCTGGTCCCGCCGAATCGCTGTGGCAGGCGAATCTCCAACAGCTTCAAAACATCTCCTCCGACCAAGGTCATTCCCTGCCCGGTCAGCCTGCCGTAACTATAGATTTGGCTCGCCTGCTGGGAGAAGCCCATGGCCTTCAGCGAACAGTGGCAGCGGGCGGGCTCGAGCCTGGCGCTGTCATCCATCTCCACATTGATCAGACAGAGCGGCGACCAGGGCAGCACCGTCGTGAACATCAGCGACTCGATCTCAACGTCGGTGAGCGGAGCGGTGCGGCGATAGCTGATGACCGCCAACGTATCCCGGCAGATGTGCACTTCGCCGGATTTCATTTCGGGGCATGCCACGCCGACCTGCCCCAGCTCAGAAACACCATAGCGGTTGTGAACATCGCAGCCTGCCATCCGCATCGCCTCGCGCTTGGCTTCCGTCAACGGCTCCGATCCGACAATGCATGTGGTGCCGCTGATGTCCAGTCCCGCGTCGGCCGCGGCCGCGGCGACCCGAGCCCCCTGACTCACGTTGGACCAGAAGATCGGCTTGACCCCCTCCGAGCAGCGGCGCGCGAGCCAGCGGGCTACCGGCGAAAAGTCGTTGTGCGGCAGGTAGTAGGGAAACAACACCGGCACCCCCAGAAGCCGCGCTTCCAGCAGCAGAAACTTCAACACCGTGCGATAGTGGCCCGCTGCCTGAAAGGCCCCGCCCAGGGCGAACCACTTGTCGTACCGGACTTGACGCCGCCCGAAATTGAGCGCCATGCGCATACCGCCGTCGGCCGGCAGGATCGACCGGATTCCCACGATCGGGCGGTGGGCCAGCCCGAACGGCCCCCACATCACCATGGTCTGCGCTTCGCGGTAGTTGAGAAACTCCAGACTCCGCCACGTGTTGGTTCCGTTGCTCCGGGTGCCGCCGCTGGTGCTTTCCAGCAGGCCACGCACCAGCGGATTGTTGAAGTCCGTCGGCCTCGCCGGCAACTGCCTGCCCGAGCGCACGATGGGTCTGGACCCCTTGAACTCGTCGTGGGCCAGATACACCCCGTTCTCGCGGAGCGATTCCAGCGTAGGCTCCAGCCCACCGGTTTTCACGGCGTGTTCCAGGTCGCCATAGGTGCAGCCGGCCCATTGAAACAGCGCGTAATATGGGTTGGAAGGATTGCTGAAGACGACTTGCCGGACCAGGTCCAGAAAGTTGCGCTCACGGTTGTCGAGCATCCGCTGGATCAGAGCTTGCGGGTCCGGTTCCACGGGGGCTCGCGCGACGCGATAAACCCCCATCATCATTCGTGTATAGTATTCGGCTTCCCGAAGCATCGGTTTCACTGGTGGTCGGTTGGGCCGGTCAAGGCTGACTGGAAGCACTAGTCTATCACCGCTTCGCGGGGTCTTGCCCGCGCCGCTTCGCGGGTCTTACCCCTCGGTGACCGTCACGAGCCGGTGGAGGGCCAGCGATGTCTTCGACCTCAAACCGACCAGCGCAAGCCGATCTCGCAAAGACCCAAGGCTCGCAAAGTTCTTCCTTGGCGGGCTTGGCGACTTGGCGAGCCATCGTCTTTTCACCCGTAACCGTTCGATCCCGTTCCCGACCGGAATGGTTGAGCCTGGACGCCGCTACGACACCCTGACGCGGGCATGTATATTGAGGTCATGACGTGACGCTGGCGGAAGCGGAGCAGGCCTTTCATAACCGGCCGCTGGTGGTGGGCGAGGTTCACAGGCACGCCGCGAAGGAGGTTCGCCGGTTCGTTCTCGGTCGGACCGACCAGGGAAGTGAGCTGACGGTCGTGTTCACGTTTCGGGGATCCTTGCTTCGCGTGATCTCGGCTCGCCCGATGAGCCGAAAGAAACGGAGGGTTTATGCGCGGAACCAAGAAGGTTAAGGCAGTTCCGACCTTTCAGTCCGAGGCTGAGGAGAGGGCGTTTTGGGAAACGCACGACACTACGGAGTACGTGGATTGGAGTCGGGCGAAGGTCGCAATCTTCCCGGACCTGCGCCCATCGACCAAGACGATTTCACCGCGAGTGCCGGCCGGCCCGCGTGCCGGTGAACGCCCAAGCCGTTAGACAGAACGCCGGCAGGGGCTTTTGAACCCGACCCAGCCGCCGCCTGCCCTCAACGGGCCCGGGCTCGCAATTCCACCGTTGACGTATGCCACCGGGTTCGGCATGATGTATATAGTTGATTTCGGACCGTGGTCGCGATGCCTGATGCTGCCTGCCTGTCTCTGTGATAGTGCCGTGCCCGCCCAGGAACCCAAGACGCCGGTCGGAAGGAGTGGAGATGAGACTTTACGTGGGGAACCTGCCTTACCAGGCCGCCGATGAAGATTTGCGCAGTCTGTTCACGCAGGCCGGTGCTACGGTAGACAAAGTAGACGTGGTGCGCGACCGCTTTTCGGGTGAATCGCGCGGCTTCGCCTTTGTGGAAATTGCCGGACATGAGGAAGGCGAGCGCGCCATCCGCGCCTGCAACGGAATGGACCTGATGGGGCGAAAGCTGGTGGTGAACGAAGCCCGTCCTCCGGGGCCGCGGACTGGCGGCGGAGGCGGCGGAGGCGGAGGCGGCGGTCGCGACCGCGGCGATCGGGGCCGGGGCCGGTAATTACCCCGACGAACTCACGCGAGCGGCTCAACCGACCGCTCGGCCGGCGTCTTTCCAGTAGGGCTCGCGCAGGGCCCGCTTGAGAATCTTCCCGGTGCCGCTCTTGGGCAGCTCGCCCGCGATAAACTCGATGCGGCGAGGGATCTTGTAGTTTGCCAACCGGGCGCGGCAGTGTGCCGTGAGCTCCTCAGGAGCCAGTGTGGCTCCGTCCTTGACCACGACGCAAACGGTCACCAGCTCGCCCCATTGCGGGTCGGGGATCCCGATGACAGCGGCCTCCTTGACCGCGGGGTGGTCGTAGACAACCGCCTCCACCTCGGTCGAGTAGACGTTCTCGCCCCCGGTGACGATCATGTCCTTGGCGCGGTCGACGATGTAGACGAATCCGCCCTCATCCTGCCAGGCCACGTCGCCGGTGCGCAACCAGCCGTCCACGATGGCACGCGCGGTTTCCTCCGGCTTGTTCCAGTAACCCTTCATGATGTTGGCGCCGCGGGCGGCAATCTCGCCGCGCTGCCCGGCCGGCACCGGACGTCCCTGCTCGTCGACGATCTCCAGCTCGACTCCGGCGCAGGGCTGCCCGCAGGACAGGATGCGCCCGGCGGTGTGGTCCTCGTCGGCGAGCCTGGTCAATAGAGGCGCGGCCTCGGTGAGCCCGTACCCCTGGGCCAGCTTGACGTGCGGCAGCTTCTCCCGCGTGCGCTTGATGATCTCCGGTGCGATGGGCGAGCCGCCGTATGTGATCAGCTCCAGGCTGGAGAGATCGTAGCGGTCGAGCTCCTCGAACTGGGTGAGGAAATTGACCATCGTCGGAATCAGGATGGTGTGCGTCACGCGCATCGCCTGGACGGCCTCGCAGAAGGCGCGGGGCTCAAAGCGCGGGATGCACGCTTGCCCCCCTCCTTCGGCTGGAGAATTCAGAATCGCGGGGAAGTCGGCCAGGTGGAACATCGGCGCCGTGTGCATCCAGACCGAATCGCCGTGGATCCCGAGCAGGCGGGTGGAATGGTGCATGTTGGCCAGCAGGTTGGCATGCGTCAGCATGACGCCCTTGGCGCGGCCGGTGGTCCCGCTGGTGTAGAAGAGACCGAAGATCGCCTCCGGCCCGTAGAACGGCTCGGGCGGGGCGGCTTCGTTTCCGGCCAGAGGCTGCTGGTCCAGAACAACCTCCCACGCCACCGTCGCGGTAGGCCGCGGGAGCGACGAGTGGCGCAGCAGCCCTTTCGGCGTGGAGTCGCGCAGCACTTCATCGATCTCGGGGACTGCGTAGCGGACGTTCAGAGGCACCACGATCACGCCCAGGCGGCAGCAGGCGTATACGAGCTCGATATACTCGAGGCAGTTTGGGAGCAGCAGCGCGAGCCGGTCACCGGGCAGGAAGCCGCGGACGACGAGCTCCGCCGCCAGCCGGTCGACACGCGCGGCCAGCTCCGCGAAGCTGAGCCTGCGGTCGACATCGACGAAAGCCGCCCGGTCCGGATAGTAGCGGACGGCTCGCCCGAGCGTGTGCGCATAGAGCATTCAGGAATTATATTGCAACCACGCGGGGTAGAATCTCTTTGATGAGAACCCTGGCAGCCGTCATCCCGCAGCCGCAAGCCCCGGTGGCGGTGGAGGAGATCACTGTGCCGTCTCCGGGGCCGGGTGAAGTCCTGGTGCGGATGGAGGCGTGCGGCCTGTGCCATTCCGACCTGATGATTGCCGGACTGGCGAAGCTGCCGCTGGCGCCACTGGTGTTGGGTCACGAAGGAATCGGGCGCGTGGTGGAAGTGGGCCCGGATGTGCGCGGCGTCGCCCGCGGAGAGCGGGTGGGCATCACGTTCCTGGACTCGAGCTGCGGCGAGTGCGACTTCTGCCGCGACGGGCGCGAACGCTTCTGTGCGCGCCAGGTGAATACCGGCTACACGCGGCACGGCGCCATGGCCGGCTATGCGCTGGGGGCGGCGCAGAACCTGGTGCGCGTTCCCGAAACGCTGGCGCCGGCCGCGGTCGCCCCGCTGTGCTGCGCCGGCTGGACCGCCTATTGCGCCATCCGCGAGACCGGCCTCCACGCGGAGCAGTCCGTGGCAATTTACGGCCTGGGGGGGCTTGGTCACCTCGGGCTGCAATACGCGCGGCGACGCGGGCTGCGGGTGGCGGGGGTGGACGTCGTCCAAGCCAAGCTCGAGTTCGCCCGAAAACTCGGCGCCGAGGCCGCGTTCCCGTCGGAAGGCTCCGGCCGCGCCTTGCAAAAACAATGGGGCGGCGTGGACGCTGCGGTGGTTTTCACGGCCACTCCGGAGGCGGTGGGGGAAGCGGTCCGGTCGCTGCGCCGCACCGGTACGCTGGTGCTGGTAGGGTTGTCGACCCGGGCCGCCGAGCTCTCGGTACAGGACGCGGTGCTCAAGGGCCTGACCATTCGCGGCAGCTATCTGGGCACGCGCGCGGACCTGGAGGAGGTGTTCCGGCTGGCGGCCGAAGGCGTCGGCCTGCCACACGTCGAGACCTTCGCCCTCGCCCAGGCGCCGCGGCTGCTGGAGGAGATGCGCGCCGGGCGGCTGCTGGGTCGGGCGGTCGTGGTGTTTTGAGGGGCCGCTACTCCATTTGATGCGGGCTGCGGCCGGCTCCTTTGAGCAGAAGCCCGGTAAACACTCCAGCGGAGTGACAAACGGCAAGCGCCGCCATCCACGGCAGGCTGCGCACGGCTCGCCACCGGTAGGCGGGATTCGTCAGCGGCCCCGGACAAGCGCTGGCGAGCATCCGCAAAGGCAGCGTGAGACTCCAGGCGAGCCGGAGTAGCCGCAGCGGGAGCGGTGACCCCGCAGCGGTCAGCCCGGCGGCGGACCGGCCGCTATGGAAGTGCAATGCGACTGTGCCCGGTCCTTTGGATTGGAGGTGGCGGACCAGAATCTCGTCATGGAAAACCACCTGACCTGCGGCCAGCAGGCGGGGCTGAAGGACGAACTCGATCCAGCCGGTTTCCGGAACATGGGCGTTCACCGCGTGGCGTTTGAAGGATACGTTGGCGCCTGTCGCCGCGCGCCGCATCCGGCCGGGCCGTATCGGCGGGAGAAACGGGCCGAAGGTCAGCAGGTAGCTGGCCCAATCGAGTAGTGATCCGGGCGAGCCGTTGAGGACCGCGCCTCCCACAACCATCGCACCGGAATGCCGTTGATGGGCTTGGATGTGCAGCCGGACAAAGTCGCGACTCGGGCGGCAGTGGTCTTCCGTGAAGCCGACGATCTCGCCGGTAGCGGCAGCCGCCGCTTGGGCGCGCAGCTCGAACACCGAAGCGCCGGGAACATGCAGCCATCGCACGTCGCGGTAGCTGTATGGCCGGGGATCCGGCAAGCCTCGTCCGCTCGAGTCGACCAGTATCAGTTCGGCGCCAACCGCGGCTGCTTGCGGGCAAAGCCGGTCCAGACAGCCCTGCGCCGACGGCCAGGGATGAGTCGTGGTGACAATCACGGACAGCGGAGGGATTTCCATTTTGCCCCGGGCACCTGCCAGTATATGCCGGCGCGGCGGGCGGCGCTATGATTGATACACAGTCGAACAGGATGCGATGGCGGATCGTGATTGCCGGGGTGGCCTGGATCGCCGGGCTGCTCGCCGGCGCCGACAGGACCGCCGTGGTTGCGTTCGAGGAGATCGCCGCACGGGCCGGGCTCCACTTCATCCTGCGGAACTCGGCTACCGGGGAGAAGCACCAGATCGAGACCATGCCCGGCGGCGTGGCCGCGCTCGACTACGACCGCGACGGATGGCTCGACGTGTTCTTCACCAACGGCGCGGGGCAGCCGCGGCTGGAGAAATCCGGGCCCGCATACCACAACCGGCTGTTTCGCAACCGCGGCGACGGCAGGTTCGAGGACGTCACCGCGCGCGCCGGGCTCCAGGGAACCGGCTATGACATGGGCGTGGCCGCTGCCGATTACGATAATGACGGCTTCCCCGACCTGTTCGTCGCCGGCGTGAACGGCAATCGGCTCTATCGCAACCGCGGCAACGGCTCTTTCGAGGACGCCACCGCGCGCGCCGGCATGTTGCGCGCCGGACCCCCGGCGTGGTCCATCGCCGCCGGCTGGTTCGACTACGACCGCGACGGGCGGCTCGACCTGTTCGTCGTCCGTTACGTCGTCTGGGACCCGGCGCGGGAGCCGTTCTGCGGCGCCGCGGACCGCTCCTATCACACCTACTGCCATCCCAAGTTCTACGCAGGGCTCCCCAACCAGCTCTGGCGCAACAACGGCGACGGCACGTTCACCGACGTCTCCGCCGCCAGCGGCATCGGCGCCTATACCGGCAAGGGAATGGGGGTCGCTTTCGCCGATTACGACCAGGACGGCGACACGGACGTGTTCGTCGCCAACGACACGGTGCCCAACTTTCTGTTCCGCAACCTGTTCGGCAACGGGGGCGGGCGCTTCGTCGAGGTGGCGTCCGAGGCCGGCGTCGCGTATAACGACGATGGCCGCGCGCTCTCCTCGATGGGGGTAGATTTCCGCGACGCCGATAACGACGGGCGCGAAGACCTGTTCGTGACCGCGCTGGTCCACGAGACCTTCCCCCTGTTCCGCAACCTGGGCCGCGGGCTGTTCGAAGACCGTACCTACCCGAGCCGGATCGGCCGCGCCACGATGCAGTGGAGCGGTTGGGGCACCGGGCTGTACGATTTCAACAACGACGGCGTCAAGGACATTTTCTGCGCCAACGGCGACGTCAACGACAACGCCGAAGTCTACTCGAGCCGCAGGTCCCGCCAGCCCAACGGCGTGCTGGTGGCGGGCGAGGGCGGAGTTTATTCCCCGCTCGCGGTGGGACCGGCAGGCCTGCATCGCGGAGCTGCCTTCGGCGATTTCGATAACGACGGGCGGATCGACGTTGTGGTGACGCGGCTGAACGAGCCGGCCCTGCTCCTGCGCAACGTCACCACAGGCGGGGGTCGCTGGCTGAGGCTGCGGCTGGAGGGTCGCCGCGGCAACCGCGACGGTCTGGGTGCGCGGGTGCGCCTGGTGAGCGCTTCCGGCCGGCGACAGTGGAACCAGGCGACGACTTCGGTGGGCTACGCCAGCTCGAGCGAGAGCATTATCCACTTCGGGCTCGGGGCACAGACCGGCGTGCGCGAGGTGGAGATCCGCTGGCCGTCCGGCGCGGTTCAGAAGCTGGAAAATCCCCCCGCCGGCCGCCTGATCACGGTGCGGGAGCCGTGAGCCTGCGCTCGAGCTTCGCCAGAAGCAGGCGCGCGGGTTCGTGGCCGGGATCAAGCGCCAGCGCCTGTTTCAACTCGGCGACGGCGCGCTCGAGGCGACTTTCCGCCACCAGGGCGCGAGCGTGCTCGAAACGCGCCCGGGCCGATCGGGGATGCGCGCCGGCGGCGGCTTCGAGCAGGGGAAGCGCCTCGGCCGCCCTTCCCTGACGGAACAGGAAGACACCATAGCCGAGGCGCGGGTCTTCTTCCAAAGCAGGCTGCGCCACTGCCAGGCCGGCGTGAGCGATGCGGAATTGCTTCTCGGCCTGCTCCGCGCGGCCGAGCCCGTCGAGCGCCTGCGCCATCGCCAGGTGCACACGGTAGGGCCGCCGGTCGACGGGCGCCGCTTTCTCGAGCGCCGCCAGGGAACTCTCGAAGCGATCGAGCGCATAGAGGGCGCGGGCCCAATAGAAGCAGGCGTCCTCCTCGGCCGCGTTCAGCCGGCAAGCAGTACCGAGCGGCTCCTCGGCGGACGCGTAGTCGCCCACGGCGCCGTACGCCACTCCGAGCGCTTTCTGGTAATCAGCCTGCGCCGGCTCGAGCCGCACCGCCTGCCGAAGCCTGGGAATCGCTTCCGCAAGCCGGCCCTTGCGGAACAGCTCGACACCGGCGCGGTATTCCCGCTCGGCGGCGGTTTGGGCCGATACAACTACGGCGAGGACTGCCGCAAATAGTTGGAATGGCACAAGTCTCATCCCGTCGAAGAAGTATACGACGATCCGAGAGATACTGGAATGGTGGAAGATCCGGTCGTGGCGCAGATCGTCGGGCGGCTGAAGGAGCTGTATCAGCCCTATCGGATCTACCTGTTCGGATCGGCCGCGCGGGGGGAGGCGACGCCGGAGAGCGATTATGACTTCATGGTAGTGGTGGCGGACGAAGCGGCGCCGAATACGCATCCGCCGGGCAGGCCGCAGTTGGGTGTGGATCGTTCGGTGGATGTGAAGGTACAAACGTGGAGCGAGTTCTACAAGCGGCTTCACCTCAAAGCGTCGCTGCCGGCGACCATCGTGCGGGAAGGGGCGCTGGTGTATTCTTCCGGCAGCGATCCGGTGCGGGAAGCCGACGCGAAACAGTGGTTGGAGAAAGCGTCGCAGCACCTGCGCGGATGCGAGAGCGTCTTGCGCCTGGATCCGCCCTTGACCGCCCTGGCCATGTTCCTGGCGCAACAAGCAGTGGAAAAGGTCATGAAGGCCTTCCTGTGCTGGCATGACGTGCCGTTCAAGAAGACGCACGAGCTGGCCGAACTGGGAAAGCTCTGCGCCCAACGGGATGCCACCCTTGGCGATGAACTGGAGCCGGCCTTCGAGTTCTCCAGTTACGCCTGGGAATTCCGCTACCCGGGCGTGCCGGATCCGACCTACGAGCGCGGCAACGAGGTGCTGGAGACGGCCCGCCGTACCGTTGCGGCCATCCTGACGCGGCTGCCGGCGGAAGCGCGGCCCTGACTTCACGCCTCACAGGTCCACCGCGACCACCTCGTGAATCGCGACAGAAGGAACCGTAAGGGACAGGTATCCACCGGTCTGTTCCACCTGGGGCGCGCTTTCGCCGACGAGCAACTGTACATTCCGCGCGCGACGGCCCGTGGGCAGGCGCAGGCGGACACGCAGGGGGCCGACGGGAAAGACCTCGCGGAACGGTCCCTTCATCATCATCGGGTTGGTGAGATTCACCAGGTGGACGGTCATCGATTCCTTCTGGCGCCACACGGTGACGTCGAGCACTCCCGGACCGGTCACGGTGACCAGGCGCTCTCCGTCGGTCGCCCAGTCGACCGCGTTAGCGAGCAGCTTGCCGTGGTCCGGGGAGAGCACTTCCCAAAAGGTACGGTCGATGTCGCCGGGAAAATAGACGACGCGGCCGGAGCCGATCTGCCGCAGATACACCTCTGGAATGTCGGTCTTTTCCACGCGCGGGTAGACCTCCTCCATGGGGAGGTCCGGATAGGAGGGGATCTGAGTCAGCGGCCGGGCCGCCAGCGGCGCCGCCGGCTCGACATCGACGCGGTGGGCCGTGTTGATGATGCGCGCGGCGTCTTCCAGGCCGGCCAGGATCGCATGGCGCCCGCCGCCGGCTGGATCGGTTTCCAACCGGATGTAAGCGTTCTGCATGGGGCCCTCGCGACGGCCCCGGAAGCGGGCGCCGAACAGGTCGGCGAGGCCGAAGTCGGCGCGGCGCACTCCCCATTCGTCGTAGAGCGAGGTTTCAAACGTCGCCACCAGGCTGCCGCCGCGGCGGACGAAGTCGCGAAGCTGCTCGCACTGAGCTGTGGAAAGAGCGGCGATGTTGGGCAGCACGAGCGTGCGGAAGCGGGCCAGGTGCGCCTGGTCCAGGAGACGGTCATGCACCATCTCGAAGGGGAGGCGCGCCTCGATGAGCGCCTGGTAGAACCCCAGGGCGTGGTCTTCGACCCTGGCCCGCGCCTGCTCGCCGCCGTAGAAAGCCGCGGTTTGCTGGGAGTAAACCATGGCGACGCGCGCCAGCGGCTCCTCGTTGCGGAGGTAGGGTTCCCAGCGGGCATGCCAGCCGTAGATCTCCTCGACCACCTTGAGCCAGCGGCGGTCGTGCAGGGTGCCGGAGAACTTGGTGAACCACGGGCGCAGTCCGTTGGCGGAGCCCTCGGCCACCCAGATGCGGATCTCGGCGTCGCTCTGGACCGAGTCCTTCCAGCGGTAGGGTTCCTCGACGCCGACGCTGAAAATGCCGGCGATGGCCTTGCGGCCGAGCGTGGCGCGGTATTCCTTGCCGTTTTTGCCGTTGGCCCACGGGGGCGTCACGCCGCGGCGCGCCTGGCGGTCGGCGAACAGAGTCGGCGCCAGCTCGCCGATGGTCTTCATGTCGAGAGCGCTGAGGGCGCCGCCGCCGGCGTTGGCGATGTAGCGCGCTTCGGGGTTGAGCTTGCGGATCTCGGCGTCCCACAGGCGCCACAGCTCGAACAGCCGCTGCTGGTGCCAAAGCATGTAGTTGCGACGCCGCGGGTCCTGGGGATCGTTGGTGCGCGGCAGATCCATCCCGAAGGCATCGCGAAAATTGCGCCGGCAGTGCTCGCAGTAGCACATGCCGGAGCCCGCCCAGCGGTTGGAGAAGATCCCGTCCACCTTGTAGAGGGTGAGGATTTCCTGGTGCACCTCGGTCATGAACTGGAAGTTGTAGGGGCCGAGTGCGCAGGTGACCCATCGCTCCGGCGTGGCCCAATGGCGGCGCCTGCGGCCCTGGGCGTCGACGGCGATCCAGTCCGGGTGCGCGTCGTGTACCTCCTGGAGGACCGCATGCGGATCGGTGCGCGCGATCACCACCATGCCGAGCTTGCGGCAACCCGCGAGCAGTTCGCCGAACGGGTCCGAGTCGCCCATCCAGCGGCTGCGGTGGTGCAGCGGGATCTTGGTCGGGTAGTAGGCCACGCATCCGCCGGCGCTCAGACAAGCGGCGTCGGAGCGGGTGCGGCGGAAATAGTCGATCCAAAACTTAGGGTCGTAGCGGCCGGGATCGTTTTCCACCAGGGTCAACTGCGCCCAGCGCATGGGCCGCTCGAACCATCCGGACGCGGCGGTTTGCGCGGAGGCGGCGGCTGCGGCCACCAGCGGGGTATCCCGCAGGAGTTGGCGGCGAGTGATCATGACATCCTTCCAGTGCAACGCTTCGTTGGACGGCCCTCGTGTCCGCGGCCCTTCATTGTGGACCACCGGCACGCAAGAGGGTCACCACGGAATCGATGATCCGTCGGGAGGGTTCCGGCCTTAAGTTGCCAACCTGGGCCATCATCAGATCCTGGCTGGCGGTGAAAAGCTTTCCGGGACGCGCATAGCTTGTGGCACGCAACGATCCCGACGCGAAGCTGCTTTCCTCGAGCCTCACTGCTCGCGCGTCACCATAAGGATTGCTGGTCACTTGGCACAAGATCCAGTCTCCCCGACCGGCGTCAGCAAGAACCACGGCCGGGCGAAGCTTGGTTTGCGACAGGTCCGAGAACGGGAAGCGCACCAGGACTACCGCGCCTGCTGCAGATGGGACCACGCCTGGTCCTCCTCCGGGCGGTTCCAATCCTGGCTAAGCGCAACCTCGCTGAGTAAGGCGCTCTCTGGGACGCTGGCAACGGGGCGATCCTCTAAGATTGTAACAAGCGCTCGGCGGGCCGATGGAAGTTCGACTGGCTCAAGCAGCCGCACGTTGCCTTGCTCATCGATTACGGCTTCGACCGTGCGAATCATCCTCTGTCCCTTGTAGGTAGTGTACACGAGGACCGCCCGCCCTGCCGAGCCCACTGGCCGCACGGCCGTGCCGTCGAACTCCGGGTTCTCTTGACCAGCGTGTTAATAAGTCGCCCGGCCGCCGCTGGCGTCGTAGCACTGGCCAGTGACGAACGAGCAGTCCGGACTGGAGAGAAAGTGGACCACGGCGGCGATCTCCTCCGGGGTTCCGGTGCGGCGCATGGGGATGCGCTGGAGCATGTAGTCGACCTGGGCGTCGGTCAACTGCTCGAGGATGCGGGTGCGGACCACGGCGGGCGTAACGACGTTGACGCAGATGCCCTCGGTGGCCACTTCCTTGGCGAGCGACTTGGTGAAGGCGATGACGGCGGCCTTGGTCGCCGAATAGCCGGTCATGTTGGGGTTGCCCTCCTTGCCGGCGATGGAGGCGATATTGACGATGCGGCCATAGCGGCGGTCGCGCATGTGGGAGATGACGGCGCGGCAGCAATGGAACACGCCGGTCATGTTGACGGCGATGATCTGGCGCCAGTCCTCGTCGGTCTGCTCCCAGAGGGGCGCGGCGCGGCCGGCGATGCCGGCGTTGTTGACCAGCACGTCGATGCGGCCCGCGCGGGCGAGCACATCGGCCACCGCGCGGCTCACCGAGGCGGCATCGGCAATGTCGAGGCCGACCGCGAAGGCGCGTCCCGCACAGGCTTCCGCGATGGAGCGTGCGACCACGCCGGCGCCCTCCAGGTCCAGGTCGGCGACGGCGACCGAGGCCCCGGCGAGGGCCAGGCGCCGGGCGATGGCTTCGCCGATTCCGGTGGCGCCGCCGGTGACGACGGCGGTCTGCCCGGTGAGATCGAAGAAGCCCATCGGGGAGGCGAGGCTATTCCTCGCGGACGACGTGCACCTGGATGTCGACGTGGACGTCCTTGTGCAGGCGGAGGGCCACCTTGTGATCGCCGATCTGGCGGATGGGGTCCTCGAGCAGGATCTTGCGCCGGTCGATGGTATAGTTCTGCTTCTCCAGCGCCTCAGCGATGTCCTTGGAGGTGACCGAGCCGAACAACTGGTCTTGCTCTCCGGCCTTGGAGGCGATGGTGACGCTGACATCCGCCATCAGCCTGGCCAGGTCCCCGGCGTCTGCCATTTCCTTGGCCTCGCGGCGCAGTGCCGCCTGGCGCTCCTGCTCGACGATCTTGCGGTTAGCATCAGTGGCCGCCACCGCCAGACGGCGAGGCAGCAGGAAATTACGCGCGTAGCCGTCGGCCACTTTGACCATCTGCCCGCGGTGGCCGAGCTTTTCCACGTCGGATCTCAGAATGACTTCCATATCGTTGTCTCCCGGTGAGCCCGTGGGGGCTCAGTAGCCCGCGGCGAACGGCAGCAGGGCGATGTTGCGGGCCTGCTTCACCGCCTCGCTCAGGCGACGCTGGTGCGGCCCGCATACGCCGGAAATGCGCCGCGGAGTAATCTTTCCCCCATCGGAAATGAACAGCGAGAGCAGCCTCACCTCTTTGTAGTCGACGTAGTCGATCTTGTCGACGCAAAACTTGCACACCTTCCGCCGCCGGAAGTATTGCTTCTTCTGGGAAATCGAAGCCTTGTCGCCGCCGGTGGGCCGCTGCGAGGCGCTGATGGGTCGTCCTCCACGAGTTTCCATGATGCTCTCCTTGCTCTCCTAACTCTGGCTTTCCGCTTCCGGGGCCGCCGGGGCTTCCGGGGCCGCCGGGGCTGCCGGCGCTGAAGGCGCTGAAGGCTGGCCCGGACCGGCGTGATCGGCCGCCGGGGCCGCGGGGGCGGGCGCGGAAGGCGGCGGACGGCGGGCCGCGCGCACAGCGCGCTTCTTCTTCTTTTTCTCCAGCAGCTTCAGTTTCTCGTCCACGCGCACGGTGAGAAACTTCAGCACCAGGTCCGAGACGCGCATCCGGCGCTCGATCTCGCGCACGTTCTCCGGGCCGGTTTTCATCACCATCAGCACGTAAAAGCCTTCGGCCCGCTTGTGGACGCGGTAGGCGAGCTTGCGCACTCCCCATTTGTCCACCTTCTCGACGACGCCGTCGGCGGAAGCGATCACCCCCTGGATCTGGGCGATGAGCCCGTCGATCTCCTCTTCGGTGGCGTCCGGGCGGACGATAAACAGTTCTTCGTAGGTCCTCATTACACCTCGATAGGGCCTTGGGCGCGACGATTGAATATCGCCATGGACTTTTCGACGCCTTCAGCCATGATGGACTCCACCGCCCGCAATGCCTGTTCGAGCAGCTCGTCCAGTTGTTTCCACAGCGCCCGCCGGACAGGGGCGAGCACAAACTCCGCGCCATCGCCGATCGGATGGCCGGGATAAATGCCCAGCCGGAGCCGGGCGAACTCGCCGGTCCCCAGGCTGTGAATCACCGATTCGACACCCTGGTGGCCGGCCGAAGAGCCCCGCCGCCGGATCCGCACGGCGGTCCAGGGAAGGGCCAACTCGTCGTAGACCAGCAGCAGGTTCTCCGGCGCCATGCCGTGGCGCTCGAGCAGCGCCTTCACCGACGCCCCGCTGAGGTTCATATAAGTTTGCGGCTTGGCGAGCACAACTTCCGCGCCGGCGATGGACCCGAACCCGACCAGCGCCTGGGCTTCCGGCCGGACTACGCGGATGCCGTGCAAGCCGGCCAGCCGGTCGATCGCCAGGAAGCCAAGGTTGTGCCAGGTGCGCTCGTACTGCGGCCCGGGATTGCCCAGGCCGACCACCAGCCACCTCGACGGCGGCGCCGGTGACGCGGTTTGGGTTTCCGGGATCTCGCTCAAGTTCACCGCGCACTACTTTTTCTTGGGCTTGGCTTCCGCCTCGCCCTCTTCCTTCTTACCCTTCTTGATCACTTCCGGCTCAGCCTCCGCCTCGGCGGCCGGCGCCGCTTCAGCCACGACGGCCGGAGCCACCTCTTCGACGATGCGCAGCTCAATGACGTGGCAGAGCACGGTTTCCGGCGAGCTCAACAACTTCATCGAGCCGCTCAGTTGAACATCGGAGGCGCGCAGGTTCTGGCCGAGCATCAGTTGGGTGACATCCATCAGGAAGTGCTCGGGAATGTCGTCCGGAAGGCACTCGATCTCGACCTCGCGCGTGACCAGCTCGAGCAGCCCGCCCTGCTGTTTGACGCCGACCGAATCCCCCTGGGTGTGCACCGGCACCTTGACCCGCAGCCGCCTGGTGAGGTCGATGCGCTCCAGGTCGATGTGCAGCAGGTGACCGTGGACGGGCTCATGCTGCCAGGCGACCACCATGACCGGGACGTTCTCGGTGTCCGGCAGGTCCAGGTTGAAGATGGTGTTGTGGCCTGTCCGGCTGTGCAGGATGCGGTTCACTTCCTTGGGGCTGACGGTTACGGCCACCGTCGGCCCACCGGTCCCGTAGAGCACGGCCGGGATGTGGCCCCCGGCCCGCAAGCGGCGCGCCTCATTCTTCCCGCGGGTTTCGCGAGGGGCGGCGACGATGGTGATGTCTTTTCTCATGGCAACCTCGATGGCCGCGGGCCGGCCGGCCCGCGAGCGCGGAATCTTCTTCTACACAAACAGCCCGCTGATGGTGGTCTCCTCGTGAATCGACTCGATGGCCCGCGCCAGCAGCGGCCCCACCGACAAGGTCCGGATGCGGCCGCAGCGCGCGGCTTCCTCCCGCAGCGGAATGGAGTTGGTCATGACCACCTCCTGAAGTCCCGACTCGGCGATCCACTGCACCGCCGGACCGCTCAACACGGCGTGCGTGGCGAAGGCGGAAACCCCCGAGGCGCCCTGGCGCAGCAACGCCTCCGCGCCTTTGACCAGCGTTCCGGCGGTGTCGACCAGGTCGTCCACGATCAGGCAGTGACGTCCTTCGACCTCGCCGATGATGTGCATCACCTCGGCCACGTTGGCCTCTTCCCGCCGCTTGTCGATGATCGCCAGCGGTGCGTTGAGCCGCTTGGCGACCGCGCGGGCACGCTCCACGCCGCCGGCGTCCGGGGAAACGACGGTCAGGTTCTCGCCGGCCATCGGTCCGAAGTACTCCATCATGACCGGAGTGGCGAACAGGTGATCGACGGGCACGTCGAAAAAGCCTTGAATCTGCGCCGCGTGCAGGTCCAGAGCCAGGATGCGGTCGGCGCCGGCGCGCTCCAGCAGGCTGGCGATCAGCTTGGCCGAGATCGGCACGCGCGGCTTGTCCTTGCGATCCTGGCGCGCGTAGCCGTAGTAGGGCAGCACCGGGGTGATGCGCTGCGCCGAGGCGCGCTTGAGCGCGTCCATCATCAGCAGCAGCTCCATCAGGTTGCGCTCCACCGGCGTACAGGTCGGCTGCACGACGAACACGTCGGCGCCGCGCACGTTCTCCTCTATCTGAACGGCGATCTCGCCGTCGGAGAAAGTGCGGATGGAGGCCGCCGAGAGCTCGCACCCCAGGCAGCCGCAGATCTCCTCGGCCAAGGGCCGATTGGCGGTTCCGCTGAACACCCGGAAATGATCGAAATTCATGGCGCGTACCGGCTTTGGGGAGGCCATTGGTTTCCCACGCTGTGCTCCCGCAAGCTGCTCCACCAGGCGGCCTGAAACCGCCCGCGGCTGATCAGGCTGACGGGCTCCACCCTCTCCTTTCCCATCGCGATACAAGCCCGGTCCCGATCGACGCCGCTCGGAAAGATCCCGAACAAGGCGGAACCGCTGCCACTCAACAATGCCGGCTCCGCTCCCAATCCGCGGAGGATTCGCTTCAGCGCTCGAAGTCGAGGAAATCGCGCAAAGACAAGGGCCTCGAAGTCGTTCTGAGAGAACCCCGCCCACTCCCGTGCTGGCGGTGCCGGCGCGAGACCCCAAACCAGGGCCTGAAACTTATCTATCTTATTGTACCGAGAGACGGTTGTCAATTCGCGGCCCAGCGCGCGATAGGCCTCGGCTGTCGACAGGGACACCGCCGGCGCCACCACCAGCGCCGGCCAGGCGGGAAGTTGCGGCAGCGGATAAATTTCCGTGCCTCTGCCGAGCCCGAGCGCGGTTCCACCGAGAAGAAAATACGGCACGTCGCTGCCGAGGCCGGCGCCCAGCTCGCGCAGCCGCTCGATGCCCAGCCGCCGACCGGCCAGGACCGGTAAGGCCAGCAGAATGGCGGCCGCATCCGAGGAGCCCCCGCCGAGCCCGCCGCCGATCGGAATGCGCTTGTCGATCCGGATCCGGACCCGGCCTCTCACGCCGCCCGCCTTCAGCAACAGCTCGGCCGCGCGTCCGGCGATGTTTTCCACAATGGGGATGCTGCTCTCCACCTCGACCGGGCTCGCGCGCCCGGGCGTGTATTCGAGGTCGATGCGGTCGGCGAGCGAAATGGTCTGGAAGACGGTGCGTAGCTCGTGATAGCCGTCGGCGCGCCGCTCGAGCACGCGCAAGCCGAGGTTGATCTTGGCGAACGCGCGCAGCCGGGCGCGACGCGCGGCGGCGCTCATCGGTCGTAGTGCAGCACGGAATGGACGCGGTAGGCGGCCAGCTTCTCGCGTCCATGGAGGAAGTCCAGCTCTACCAGGAAAGCGAAGCCGGCCACCACGCCGCCGAGCTTTTCGACCAGCTTCGCCACCGCCTGCGCCGTGCCGCCGGTGGCCAGCAGGTCGTCGACGATGAGCACGCGCCGTCCGGGGGCGACAGCGTCCTGGTGGATCTCCAGCGCGTCGGCGCCGTATTCGAGCGCGTACTCCATGCGGGCGGCGGCCGCCGGGAGCTTGCCAGGTTTCCTGACCGGCACGAAGCCCTTGCCCAGCGCACGGGCTACGGCCGGGGCGAATATGAAGCCGCGCGCCTCGATGCCGAGCACGGTATCGACGGCGTCGCCGCGGAAAGGCTGCTCGATCGCGCCTATGGCGGCGTCGAGGCCCTCGGGATCCTTCAGCAGCGTAGTGATGTCGTAGAACAGGATGCCCGGCTTGGGGAAGTCGGGGATCTCGCGGATCAGCCGTTTCAGGTGGTCCATCAGGGCAGGATGCGGAATCCCTTGTATTCTAGCATCGCCGCTTCCTGCTCGACTACGCCGCGTACCTCGGCCCAACGCGGGCCATTCCACAACAGGGCGGCCAGTTGCGACAGCTTCTGGGATGGGCCGATGGCATAGACTTCGACGCGCCCGTCATCGAGGTTGCGCGCGTAGCCGTGCAGGCCCAGCCCGGCGGCCTCGCGCTCGACGAAGTAGCGGAAGCCGACCCCCTGGACCCGGCCCCGGACGTAGTAGCGGCGAGCGATCGCCGCCGAGGTGGTGCTCCCCATTCGCAGCTTCGATTGAGTATAGAATAGCCGGCCTATGCAAACGGTTTGACCGTTTGCTCTCCTGCATCGTGGGACGCCACTCCGCCGCCAGGCGGGGGCAGCCCCTGTAGGGGCGATAGTATCCTGAAGGAGTATGGCGTTTCCCATTCACCGCATGCGCCGGCTGCGCGCCAGCGAGCCGCTGCGCCGCCTGGTGCGCGAGACGCGGCTGGAACCGGCTTCGTTCATCCTGCCGTTGTTCGTCTGCCCCGGCGAGGGCGTGCGGCGCGAGATCGGCTCGATGCCGGGCAACTTCCAGCTCTCGGTGGACGAGTTGGTGAAAGAGTGCGTCGAGGCGCGAACGCTGGCGCTCGGCGGCGTGATGCTGTTCGGCATTCCCGAGACCAAGGACGAGCAGGCTTCCGGCGCCTACGCCGAAGACGGCATTGTGCAGCGGGCGGTGCGCGCGGTGAAGCGAGAGGCGCCGGGCCTGGTGGTAATGACGGACGTGTGCAACTGCGAGTACACCAGTCACGGCCATTGCGGCAAGGTGGTGGACCGGGACGTGGACAACGACGCTACGCTCGAATGGCTGGCGGCATCGGCGGTCTCCCACGCCCGCGCCGGCGCCGACATCGTCGCGCCCTCCGACATGATGGACGGCCGTGTGGCTGCGATCCGCAGGGCGCTGGACGCCGCCGGATTCCCGACGGTGCCGATTCTCTCCTATGCCGCCAAGTTCGCCTCGGTCTTTTACGGCCCCTTCCGCGAGGCCGCCGAATCGACGCCGCAGTTCGGCGACCGCCGCGGCTACCAGATGGATCCGGCCAACGCGCGCGAGGCGATGCGGGAGATCGAGCTGGACCTCGAGGAAGGCGCCGACATGATCATGGTGAAGCCGGCCATGCCGTACCTGGACCTGATCCACGAGGCGCGCCGGCGGTTCCTGGCGCCGATCGCCGCCTACCAGGTGAGCGGCGAGTTCAGCATGATCGTCGCCGCCGCCGAGCGTGGGTGGCTGGACCGCGAGCGGGCGATGCTGGAGTCGCTCGTCTCGATCCGGCGCGCCGGCGCCGGCGTCATCCTCACCTACTTCGCCAAGGACGCGGCGCGCCTGCTGGGGTGAGGGCGCGGCCTATTTCGCCCCCAGGACGCGGGCGGCTTTGCGCACGTCGGCCGGGAGGAAATACAGAATCGCGCCGAATTTTCCCCCGCCCGCGCAGGCCGCCTGCACGGCGTGGACGTTGATGCCGGCCGCGCCCAGCTTGCCCATGATCCCGGCCAGCGCTCCCGGCCGGTCCTTGCCCTGGACGAGCACGGCCGTCTGCTTGGGGCTGATGTTCACGCCGGCCTTTCGCGCCGCCCGGCGAAGAGCCGCGCCGTTCTTCGGCACCAGCTCCAGGTTGGCCTGACCGGAGCCCATCGGGTAACCCCACAGGCCGATCAGGTCCGCGCCGCCGGCTTGAAGCGCCGACAGCACCTTGGCGCCCGCGCCGGGCTGATCGGCGATGGGCGCGGTGTAGTGTTCCACGCGAGTGATGGTGTCCGCCATAATGCTCCTCCCCGTACATGGAGCATAGTCCCACGGCCGCCGGGATGCAACGGCGGGCTACCGCCGGCTGTCCAGGAGGTGGCTGACGATCACCCCGGTGAAATCCGCGACAAACACGCTGCCGCGATTGAGCAGGTTCTCGCGGGTCATGTAGTCGAGCTGGATGTCCGGGTGCACACCGACATTTTCGATGTAGTGCGAAGTGGGGTAGCCGGGCACGGAATAAGGACGCGAGCGCACGGCCAGAGACTCCGTGTTCGAGGCGCTGGCTTCCGAATAGAGGCCGCTGGTCCAGCCGATGACCGAGCCGCCCGCGCCGGTGGTGCGCCAGCCGACCAGCGGGCCGCGGCGGTTGTCCTGAAACGCCGCCGGCACCATGTCGCCGGTCGAGGTGGAGAACTCGTCGATCAGCATGATGGTCGGCTTGGAATAAGCGATCAGGGCCCCGGTCGGGCTGCGGGCCGGCTCGTACTCGAACGACAGCCCGCACAGGGGCAGCGGTCCTGTGCGGCCGCGGTTGTTCTCGTAGGAATCGCGAATCTGGGCCACGTAGTTGCTGTAGAGGTCGATGATCCATTGGTCGGCGCGGGCGCGGCGCGCGGCATCGAGCGATGCTTGGAAGCCGTTCAGCCAGTTCAGCGTGGCGCGCAGCTCGAAGCCCAGGTAGGTGAAGCGCTGCGGAATCAGCCGGCGCAGCGTCTCCAGCCCGTAGCAGATCAGGCCGCCGGTATTGCGCGTGACGTCCACCACCAGCCCGTCGGTGTTCTGCTCGAAGAACGCGACCTCGGTTTCCATCTCCCGCAGCGCGTTGGCGGTGTTGGGGGGGCTGAAATTGGGGATGCGGATATAGCCGAGCCGCATGCCGCCGGCTTCATAGGTACCGGACAAGTGGAAGTCGGTCGGCATGCGTCCCAGCCGCTGGACGAAGTTGGGCGGCAGGGCGAAGACCGGCGTGCGACTGCCCCAGCCGAGCACGCCGTACTCCTCCAGGTTGGAGACGAACGACCAGCCCAGATCGACCAGGGGCCGCAGGTAGTCCGGCGGTTCCTCGGAGAGGGTCGAGGGAAGCCCAAAGCCGAACGTCTTTGCACCAGTCTTTACGGGGGGCCGGCCGCTGGGCGTGGGCACGGGACCGATGGCGCGGATCGGAAAGCCCGATTTCGCCCACGGGATCGTGTAGGTCTCGAGCGTTCCGTCCTGCCGCCGGATTTCCATCCGAGCGGTGTCGCCTAGCTCGACGGCTCGTGGGAACAACGACTGCGGGCGAAAGGTCAGGTAGTCGGACACGATGCGCCGCGTGGTGCGCGGGTTGGCGCGCTTGAGGAGCCGGGTGAATTGGCCGATGAGCCGCTCGACGTCGACTCCGTCCACCGAGACCAGCTCGTCGCCGACCTGCAACGGAAAGAGCCCCGCCGGCAGTGCCGTGCGGTTGATGGCGTCGATCAGCACCTTGTCGTCGTAGATATCGACGCGCACGCCGCTGTCGGCGGTGAAGGTCGAGGGATTTCGGAAGGTGACGTGTATGTCGTCGAGTCGGGCGACGTACTCCGAGCAGATTTCGAAGAACTCCAGGTCGTCGCGCGAGCCCTCGACGCGCTGGAGCCACCCCGCCAGGTCGAAAAGATCGTAGTTGAAAAGCTGCTTCTTCCACTCGTAGGGAGCGTAGCGCTTGGCGTAGACGGCGGCCAGGTTCTGGAAGTCATGCAGCTTCTGCTCGCGGCTCAACTGCGCCTGGGCGGCGCCCGAGCCGAGCGCCACGAGCACGGTCAGGATGCGGATCGGCACGCGGAATGCCATGGGATGTGACGACATCTTCCTACCTCCGGCTGTCCAGAACGTGGGAGACGATGACGCCGGTGAAATCCTCGACGAAGCGGCGTCCGCGGTTGAGCAGGTTGTCCCGCGTCATGTAGTCGAGCTCGACGTCGGGCCGCACGCCGATGTTCTCGATGTAGTAGGCGGCCGGATAGTCGGGCGTAACGATGAGGCCGGGGCGCGTGACCAGGGAGTTGGTGTTGGACGTGGAGGCCTCCGAGTAAATGCCGGAAGTCCAGCCGCTCACCGAGCCTCCGGCGCCGGTGGTGCGCCAGCCGACCAGCGGGCCGCGGCGGTTGTCCTGGATGGAGGCGGGGAACATGTCGCCGGCGGAGGTCGAGAATTCGTCGATCAGGACGATGAGCGGCTTCTCATAAGCGATGACATCGCCCGCGCGATCCCTGACCGGGTCGAACTCAAAAGAGATACTGCAAATGGGAATCGGGCCGGTACGCCCGCGATTGCCCGTGTAGGCCGACACCATCTGATCGAGGATGGTCGAGTACAGGTCGATGATCCACTGGTCGGCTCGGGCCCGTCGGGCGGACTCCAGCGCGAAATAGATGGAGTTGATGTAGCTCAGGTTTACCCGGATCTCTTCGCCCAGAAACGTGAACCGGTTCGGGATCAGCCGTTGCAGCGCCTGCGCCATGTAGCAGCCGCCGCCGGTGTTGCGCATCACGTCGACCACCAGCCCGTCGGTGTTCTGGCGGAAGAAGGCGATCTCGGTGTCCAGCTCGGCCAGCGCCGTGGGCGGCGGGGCGAAATTGCGGAACCGCAGATAGCCGATGCGCAAGCCGCCGGCTTCGTAAGTTCCGGAGAAGTGCCAGTCGGTGGGGGCGCTGCCGCGGCGCAGGACGAAATTGGAGGGCATCTGGAAGATGGGGTTGCGGGCCCCCCAGCCGAGCACGTAGTGATCCTCCGGATGGGGCACGCGGAAGTTCCACAATTCCTCGAGCGGGCGCATCCACTCGGGCGTCGGCTCCGGGGTCGGTTCGAGCGCCGGTTCGGGCGCCGGTTCGGGCGCCGGTTCTTCGGACGTGTCCGCCAGCCTCGACTTCCGCCCGGGAACCACCTGCGGCGTGGGCACCGGGCCGACCGCGCGAATCGGGTATCCGGACTTTACCCAGGGTACGTCGTAGGTTTCCAGCGCGCCCGACTGGCGGCGGATCTCGAACCGCACGGAGTCGCCCAGCTCCACCGCGCGCGGCAGAATCGACTGCGGGCGAAACGTCAGCAGGTCGGCCAGCATGCGGCGCGTGGTGCGCGGGTTGCCGGAGCGGAACAGACGGGAAAACTCCTCGAGGAGCTGCTCGACGGGCCGGCCGTCGACCGTCGCCAGCTCGTCGCCGATCTGAAACGGATACCGGGCCGTGGGCAGCAGGGTCCGGTTAATGGAGTCGATCAGCACCTTGCCGTCGTAGATATCGACGAACAAGCCGCTGTCGGCGGAGAAGGAGGAGGGCATGCGGAAACTCGAGTGCGCGTCCTCCAGCCTCGCGACGTACTCGGCGCAGATTTCGAAGAACTCCAGGTCGTCGCGCGAGCGCTCGACACGCCGGAGCCAGGGCGCCAGCTCGTACAGGTCGAAGTTTACTACCAGCTTCTTCCATTCGTAGGGCGCGTAGCGCTTGGCGTAAACGGCGGCCAGGTTGCTAAAGTCATGGACTTTCTGCTGGACGCTCAACTGGGCGTGCAAGAGTCCGCACCCGAGACAGAAAAACAGTGTGATTAGCGCCGCTTTCACGTGGAATCCTCCTGAAGAACTATTCAGCCCGTTACAAAAACCGCTCCCTGACGGTCGCGGCCCGGTGACGGACCATTCAGTATAGCTGCTTCTTGACGACCTCGCCCTTGCGACGCAGCGTGGGCGCTTTGCGTTTCCCCTCGGTGGCGGCGGCCTTCTTCTCCGCCGCCTTGCGCTCCTCGGCGGCCTGCGGCGTCATCAGCTCCTGGAGGCGCTTGCGGTCCTCCTTGTCTTTGGCGAGCACTTCGGCGGCGCGCTCCTTGATGTCCTGCCGGGAAACCTCGAGGCTGTCCTGGGTGGTCTCGATGGCGGTTGTGAGCGCGAAGCGGTAGCGTGCCAGGTCCTGGGGCGCGGCCTGCTCGATCCTGCCCAGCCGCTCGAGGAAGTCCTTTTCCGCCTCGAGCACCGCGGCCATGCCTTCGTCGATCGGAATTCTTCGCTTCAGCGCGTCGTCGGCGACGATGTCGATGGCTTCGATGATCTTGGTATAGTCCTCGAGGTTGTCGTGGATCATGGTCGAGCGGCCGGGTTTCTCCTTCGACACGAGCTCCTGGATGAGCTCCAGGCGCTGGCGCGCGAACTGGAGGTAGAGCTTCACACGGAGGTTGGGTTCCTGGACCAGGCGCACCTGGTCGACCTCGCCGGCGGCGAGAAAATCGCGCTGGGCGAAGACGGCCGGCGCGAGGCATGCAAGCAGGATGGCGCCCCGAGGCTTCACGGTTTCCTCCTCAGTTCTTTTTCTTGCTCATGATGCCGGACAGCAGTTCTTCGTGCACCTGCTGGACGCGAACAACGACCTTCTCGGCGACGCCGCGCTCGTGGAAGCTCATCTGTTCTGCGAAACCGCGCAGGCGGCGCAGCAGCCCGCGAATGCGAATCTCGGAGTTCTTGAAATATTTCGGAGAGCGGCGGGGACTCTTTCCCGTATCGCGGAGCGAGGTCTGGCACAGCTCGACCGACTCCTGGACCTCCCGCAGCGCGAACTCGACCTTACCGAGCTCGCCGGCCTGGTACAGCTTGCGCGCGGTGTCCAGAGCCTGGTCGGCGTTGACCAGGGCTTTCTGCGAGCGGCGCTCCAGGTTGATCTCGGTTTTCACGGCATCCAGATCGGCGAAAGCGGGCGCGGCCAACCCCAGCAGTGCGAGCGCCGTTCCTGCGATTTGCGGCGAACCAGTTGGCCGCCACCAACGGCACTGCGCGACAGCTTTGGAGTGCACACCACTTCGTGAACGCAGTTGGAACGGCGCGAGCAGGGGGATAATCATCTCCGTCCAACCTCTTTCTCCAGGATACGCACTCGCTGGCGGGCTTTGAACTCCTCGTCGGGATGTCCCTGGCTGGAGGCGAGGAATTTGCGGTAGCTTTCGAGCGCCGGCCGCGGCTGCCGGGTACGGTCGAGCACGATGGCACGGAAATAATGAAGCGAGGCGCCGGTCTCGCCGAGGGCTTCGAGACGATCGAGCGCGGCGAGCGCTTCGGGAAAATTCTCCAGCAGGATGAGCATGCCGGCGAGCTCGCTCCAGGCTTCGCGCGAGTGCGGCTGTGCGCGGGTGACGCGGAAGAACTCACGGGCCGCCGCGGCGTAGTTCTTTTGATCGCGGAGAACCCGCCCGAGCGTCAGGCGCAGACCGGGATTATCGGGCTCGGCGGCGACGGCGGCCTCCAGCAGCGGACCGGCCTTGTCCGGCTGCCGGGTGCGCAGATAGGCCGTTGCCAGCGCGAAGCGGTTGGCCGGAGTCGGCGAGGTGCGCACGGCGGCTTCCAGGCGTGGCACGGCTTCGGCGGCGCGGCCGGACTCGAGCAGCAACGCTCCCAGCCGCTCCCCGACGGCGGGCTGTCCGGGGAACTCCTCGTAGATGGCGATCGCCTCGGCCGGCCGGTTGTTCTTCTCGTAAAGTCCCGCCAGTTCGAGCAGGGCCTCCCGGAAGGCGGGGTCCATCCCGGCGGCGCGGCGGAAATGCGCGGCCGCCTCCTCGAGCCGGTTCTGGCGCGCCATCGCGCGCGCCAACCCCAGACGCGCGGGCGCCGCGGCCGGGTCGATCTCGGTTGCGAGTTGGTAGGATGCTTCCGCGCGAGCCGCCTCGCCGGCCGCCAGCAGCGCTTCGCCCAGGTGGAATTGCGGTCGATACTCCTTGGGCTTTTTCCGCGCCGCGGCTTCGAGCAGCGCGAGCGCCTCCGCCGGCCGCTCGATCCGCACCAGCACGATGCCGAGGTTCAGCTCGGCCTCGTAAAGCCCGGGTTTCAATTCGAGGACCTTGCGATAGCCGGCAACGGCCTCCGTGTCGCGACCGAGCAGGCTGTGCGCCAGAGCCAGGTGGAAGTGGGCGCCGTAATCGGCGGGGTCCGCCTGGAGAGCCTTGCGGAATGCCTCGGCGGCGGCATCGTAGCGCCGCTCCTGGAGCGCCTTCAGCCCCTCTGCGGCCGGGTCCGTCCCCTGGAGGACCAGCAGCAGCCACAACGCCAGTGACCGCATGGCTCTAGTCTACCGCGCGTGTGCGCCGCGGCCAACTCTCCGACTACACACAGCTCTACTACCGCAAAATCCAAACTTGAACCTGGCGCGAATCTCTATTAACATTGACCAGGCGCTTGATTAGCTTCCGTCAAGGAGTCTCGCCATGAATGCAAGAATTGCTCTCGTGATCCTCGCGGCCGCGGCGCCGATGCTGGCGCAGACCGCCCAAACCACCGGCCGCGTAACCGACCCAAGCGGCAGTGTGGTCGTGTTGGCAAGCGTGATCGCGGAAAACGTCGACACCGGCGTGCGCGCCGAAACCACCACCAACGAACAGGGCTACTACGTGATTGTTTCCCTCCGGCCCGGCAATTACCGTATGCGGGTGCAAAAGGAGGGATTCAAGCCGGTGACCCGCAGCGGCATTCTGTTGAAGGCCGACGACAAGGACCGCATCGACTTCGCACTGGAGATCGGGGCTGTCACCGAGAGCGTGAACGTGACGGCCGACATCACGCTGCTGACCACCGATTCGTCCGAGATGGCGACGGCGATTACCGGCCGCGAGTACAACCGGCTCCCGCTGATTCAGGTGGGACGGATGCGGAGTCCGGCGAATTTTGTGTTCCTGATTCCCGGCGTACACGGCAATTTGAACCTGGACGGGATTGAAAACATCTCAGCCACCAACCAGATCCAGGTGAACGGCGGCCTGAAACAAAACACGGAGGCCATGGTGGACGGGCTGGCCGCGGCCACCGGGAGCTTCAACGAGATGTCGCCGCCGGTGGATGCGATCCTGGAATTCAAAGTGCAGGGCAGCCAGATGTCGGCCGAATATGGACGCAGCGGAGCGTCGGTGGTGAACTTCACCGTCAAATCAGGGACCAACCAGGTTCACGGATCGGTGTTCGAGTATCTCCGCAACGACAAGCTGGATGCCCGGAACTGGCTGGCGCCCTCGCGCGCCCTCACGCGGCAGAACGAGTTCGGCGTCTCGGTGGGAGGTCCCGTTTATGTGCCCAAGCTGTATCACGGCAAGGACCGCACCTTCTTTTTCTTCGCCTACTCGGGTTCGCGTAAACGCGGGCTGGACAACATCGAACGCGTGCGCATTCCCACCCCGGATTACTACCGAGGCGATTTTACCGGGCTGCTGGACAGCCGCGGCGCGCGCATTTCGATCTACGATCCGCAAACCACACGAGCGGCGGGCGCCGGATTCACGCGCGATCCGTTCGCAGGCAATCTGATCCCCTCCAACCGCCTGGACCCTGTTGCGGTCAAGACCGGCCCCCTGTACCCGCAGCCGAACCTGAGCGGCGCCGGCACGCTCAACTATCAGGACTGGATCGGGGAATCCAAGCTCGATCCCGACGTGGTGACGGTCAAGATCGATCATTCGTTTTCCAGCCGCCAGAAGGTGTTCGGCACTTTCAACTGGAACGACATTCCACGTTTGCGAAACCGCGTGCCGCTGCCCGATCCGGTCAACGACGGATTCATTCAGGACATCAAGAGCCGGATTATCCGTTTGAGCCACGATTTCCTCCTCAAGCCATCGCTGTTCAATAACCTCGCGTTGGGCTACAACCGGTTCCGCAACCCCAACGGCACGCGCTCACAGGATGGCGGGTGGCCGGCGAAGCTCGGTCTCACCGGCGTTCCGGGCACCATGTTTCCGGTCTTTTCCTTCACCAACGGCTACCCCACGGCCGGCACTTCCGGCTGGAGCGATGGCATTGGCCAGACCTGGTTCTTGCGTGACGCGGCGAGCTGGTCGCGGGGGAGCCATCTGATCAAGTTCGGGCTCGAGATTCGATGGGATCAGAACAACAACAGAGCGCTCAGCAATACTTCGGGCAGCTACGCCTTCAACGCGCTGGGCACGGGACTACCGGGCAACGCCGCCACCGGAGACGGGTTTGCCAGCTTCCTGCTGGGGCAGGTGCAGTCGGCCAGCCTGAGCTATCCTGCCTCTTCCGGCACGCGGCGGTCCTATCGCGGATTCTTCGTGCAGGACGATTTCAAGGTGACCCCAAGCTTCACGCTGAATCTGGGAATGCGTTTCGAGTACGAGAGGGCGCCGTATGAGGCGGCTGACCGTTACAGCGTGATCGACCTTACCGTCCCCAATCCGAGAGCGGGTAACAATCCAGGCGCTGTCATCTTTGCCGGCAGTGGGCCAGGCCGCACGGGGAGCCGTACCCTTTCGAAGACTGATTTCTCGGCCTGGGGTCCGCGCATCGGCTTCGCCTGGCGCGCGAGGAACAAAACCGTGGTTCGGGGCGGCTACGGCATCTACTACGCCAACAGCCAGCTTGGGCTCGCCTCCACCATCGGATTCAACGTTGCGGCCAATTTCGCTTCGACCAACAACGGTGTTACTCCTGCCTTTGTACTGAAGGACGGCTTCCCGCAGAACTTTTCCACGCAACCCGCGATCGATTCCACGATTCTCAACAACCAGAACGGAACGTACCTCGAGCCATCCTCCGGGGCGATGCCGCGCACCCAGAATTTCAGCTTTGGCATCCAGCGCGAGATCACGCAGAATTTTCTGGTGGAAGTCAACTACATCGGCAACCACAACACGCGGCAGTCGGACCCGCAGTTTGTCAACATCAACCAGGTGGATCCGAAGTATCTTTCGCTGGGCGCCCTGTTGACCCAGAGCGTCACTTCCGCCGGCGCAGTCGCCGCGGGGATCAAGGTTCCCTATTCGGGCTTCTCGGGATCGGTGGCACAGGCGCTGCGGCAGTTCCCGCAGTATCGGAGTCTCACCGCCGCCGCAACCAAAGCCGGAAGCGCCGACTATCACGCCTTTGAGTTGCGGGTCAAGAAGCGCCTTTCGTCCGGTTTGTCGATGGACGCCTCCTACACGTTCTCGAAGAACACGGGGTACAACAGCCCGTCGTTTATCGGCCGCGCGACAACGACCGATGTTCTGTTGCAGGATCATTTCAACCCGCGACTCGAGCACGCCATCCTGCCCTACGATATCCCGCACGCGTTCCTGCTGCACTACGCCTACGACCTTCCGTTCCTCAACAACCGGCGCCTGGGAGGCTGGAGCATTTCCGGCGTCCACCGCTACCAGAGCGGCAATCCGATTCCGCTGTTCATGACGAATTCGATGCCGATCTTCAACCGGGTCCAGCGGCCCAATGTGGCGGCCGGCCAGAATCTGATCACCGGCGCCAGCCGTGCGAAGTTCCAGCCCGATGTGGACCGTGTCATCAACCGCGCCGCGTTCTCCGATCCGGGCGCATACGCGTTCGGCAACGCCGCTCCCTATTACCAGGACCTGCGCAACTTCACGGTGCTCGGCGAAGATTTTTCGGTGATCAAGACGACGCGCATCACCGAGAGGGTCGTGAACGAGCTCAGCGCGCAGATTATCAATGCCTTCAATCGCCATCGCTTCGGCGAAGTGGAGAGCAATTTCCGCAATGCGAGCTTCGGAACCGTAAGGGCGGCCACCTTCCCGAGGTTCATTCAGCTTGGCTTGCGTTTCCGCTTTTGACACTCCTGGGCGCCTGTTTCGATATACTTCCTCCGACTATCCACAGCTCTGGGGGAACCGATGTCTGACGTGATTGGACGAACTGTTCTGACTGCCTTGCTGCTGGGCGCCGTTGCTCTCCAGGCGCAGGAAACCCGCGGCATGATCTACGGCCGCATCCTCGATCCGCAGGGCAGCGCCGTTTCGGCCGCCACCGTGACGGTGACCAACACCGGTACCAACACTTCCTCCGTGCTCAAATCGAACGACACCGGCTACTACGAGGCCAGCCTGCTGCTGCCCGGAGACTACCAGGTGTCGGTGGACGCCGCCGGATTCCGCAGGTTCCTCCGCACCGGCGTCGTTTTGACGGTCAGCACGCGCCTGGAGATCAACGCCGAGTTGCAGCTCGGCTCGCTGTCGGAGACCGTGTCGGTCACCGCCGAGGCGCCCATCCTCAACACCAGCACTCTGTCGTCGGGGCGACTCATGGACAACCGCACCCTCATGAACATCCCCGTGATCGGCTCCAACGCCATGGTCCTCGCCAAGCTCACGCCGGGCATCCAGACCAGCGGCGTCAACAACTGGCTGGGGCTGCATTCCAACATTGGCAACTCGGACTACTCGACGGCCGGCAATGTCGGCGGCAACGAGTGGGCCATCGACGGGGTCCCCAACGACGGCCCTTCCCGCCGCACCGCCTACATGCCCCACGCCGACACCATCCAGGAGTTCAAGGTCGAGACCTCGAACTTCGACGCCGCCATCGGCCACACCACGGGAGCCAGCGTCTTCATGATGACCAAAGCGGGCGCCAATGCGCTCCACGGCACTCTCACCGAAGAGCACTGGCAGCAGCGCTGGAACGGCACGCCCTTCTTTGTCAAGCAGCTCTACTACCGCAACATCGCCGCCGCCGATACCGCCGGCGACACCGCCCTGGCGAGCCGCCTGCGCTCCCAAGACAAGCAGCCCAGCGGCCACGAGCACAACTACGCCGGCACCATCAGCGGGCCGGTCCGGATTCCCAAACTCTACAACGGCAAAGACCGGCTCTTCTTCTTCTTCAGCTACAACGGCTTCAAGGATATCCGCTCCGAGGAGCCCAGCAACATCAACCGCACCATCCCCACGCTGGTCAACCGCCGCGGCGATTTCTCCCAACTGCTTAACGTCGACGCCCGCCGCTACCAGGTCCACGATCCGCTGAGCGTGCGGCGCGATTCCGCCCGCCCCAACAACTTCATCCGCGATCCGTTCCCCGGCAATGTCCTGCCGGCCTCCCGCGCCAACAACCCAGCCTACAACGCCTACGTCAAGTTACTGCCCACTCCCAACAACGATCCCTCCGACCCCCGCCGCGAGCCCGTCAACAACTACGTGGCCGTCGCCACCCCGCTTAATTTTCAATACGCCGCCTTCGCCAATCGCGTCGATTACCAGCATTCCGCCGAGCACCGCTTCTTCGGCCGCTGGAGCTGGAACGACTACAACGAGGACCGCGGCGACTGGACCTACGAGTCCGCGCGCGGCCTGCACACCAGCGGCCTGAGCCGCCACAATATCGGCGCCACCGTGGATTGGGTCTGGACCGTGTCCGCCAACACGGTCCTGGATTTCGCCGTGGCCGGCAACAGCTTCCGCGACGGCAACAAGATCACCGTTCCGTTCCAGTTCAAGCCTTCCGACGTCGGCCTTCCCGGCTACATCGACGCCAAGGCGGGCCCGAATGTCATTCTGCCCCAGATGAACTTCACCGGCTACCAGACCATCGGCCGCGCTGTTCCCACTTTTACTAACTACCGCATGCTTACGGCCAAGGTCGACGTCTCGCACGTCCGCGGCAAGCACACCCTCCGCGCCGGATTCGACGCCCGCCAGCATTTCCGCACCGGCGGCGGCGGGGGCAACACCTCCGGCGTATTCACCTTCAACAACCTGTACGTGCGCCGCAACGACGACACCTTCACCCCGGCCGGTGATCTCGGGCTGAGCTGGGCCGCTTTCATGCTCGGCATCCCCAGCGGCATCAGCCTCGCCACTAACGACACCTTCGCCACGCACACCCCCTACTACGCCGGGTACGTGCAGGACAACTGGCGGCTGACGAAGAGGCTGTCGTTGAATCTCGGCCTGCGCCTGGAGCACGAGCAAGGGACCACCGAGCGGTACAACCGCGCCATCGGCTGGTTGGATCCCGCCGCCAGCCTGCCGATCACCCCCGCCGCCGAGGCTGCCTATGCCCGCGCGCCCGTTCCCGAGCTCCCTTCCGGCGCTTTCTCGGTCCGCGGCGGCAGCCTCTATCCCGCCGTTCAAGGGGCCGGCCGGCGGCTGTGGCGAAGCCAGCTCCTGTGGCTGCCGCGGGCGGCAGCGTCGTTTCAGCTCAATGAGAACACCGTCCTGCACGCCGGATATGGCGTGTTCTACGACACCATCAACGTACTCAATGAGGCGCCCGATCAGACCGGCTTCAGCCGCACCACCTCGACCAACGTGACCAACGATTTCGGCGTCAACTGGCTGGTCGGCGATCCCCGCAACGGCGTCTCCCCTATGACCGACCCCTTCCCTCTGCGCAGCGACGGAACGCGCTTTGACGCGCCCACCCGCGACGCCCTCGGCCTGATGGCGCGCGCCGGCCGCGGCTGGAGTTTCCTCGATTTCAACCGCGAACATGCACGCCAGCGGCGCTGGCGCGCCAGCATCCAGCGACAGCTCAGCTCCAACATGGTCGTCGAGGCGGCCTATGCCGGGTCCCGCTCGGACCGCGTCGCCGTGCCATCCCCGCTGTCACCCCTACCCGAGCAGTATTGGGCCTCGGGGCTCGGGCGCAACGACGCCATCGCCACCAACCTCAACGCCAACGTCGTCAATCCTTTCCGGCTGTCGAACTTTTCCGCGCTGCAAAGCTCAGATCCGCTGGTCTATCAGGACATGGCCACCCAAGGCTTCTTCACCAGCGCGACGATTCGCAAGTCCTCGCTGCTGCGGGCCTATCCCCAGATGAACGGACTCACCAACAACGCCTCCGCGCTCGGCCAGGTGAAGACGCACGAGCTCCAGATCACGTTCGAGCGCCGATTCTCGAAAGGCCTCAGCATCAACTTCGGCTACACCCGCATGCACAACATCGCCCGGGACGTGTACCTCAACGAGTTCGATCCCGGACCCTCCTGGCGCCCAAGCAACAGCTCCCGGCCCCACCGCATCGTCGGCACATTTATCTATGAGCTGCCCTTTGGCCACGCCAGGACCTGGCTGCGCGACGGCGCTCCCGCCCGTCTGTTCGGCGGCTTCCAGTTAAGCGCCACCTTCGAATGGCAGCCCGGCGCCCTGCTCGATTTCGGCAACCTGTTTTACTATGGCGGCAATCTCGACGATATCCGCAAGGGTGAGCGAACCCTGGAACGCTGGTTCAACACCGACAACTTCGAGCGCCTCGCCGCCCGCGGTCCGGCGGCGTTTCATCGCAGCGAATTCCCCACCCGCATCGATGGACTCCGGCAGGACATGACCAGCCAGTGGAACACCAGCCTCCTCCGGGAGTTCAAGTTTCGCGAGCGCGTCGCCTTCCGTGTGCGCTTCGACGCCATCAATCTCCAGAACCGTTCCCAGTTCGGGGCGCCGGATCGCAACCCTTTCTCCACCAACTTCGGCCGCATCACCGCCCAGAGCGCCGCCCTGAACCGCCTGTTGCAGATCCACAGCCGGATTCAGTGGTAAGCGTCTGTAACGAAACAACCGATCCAACCGCTCCCTTCGGTCGCGGCTCGGAACAGCATGTCTCACTTGCGCAAATACCGGCCTGTGTACGAGGCGGCGACCGCTGCCACCTGCTCGGGAGCGCCTTCAGCCACGATGTGCCCGCCCGCCTCTCCACCCTCCGGGCCGAGGTCGATCACCCAGTCGGCGGCGCGGATCACCTCCAGGTTGTGCTCGATGATGAGCACGCTGCCGCCGGATTCGATCAGCCGCTGGAAGGCGTGCAGCAGCTTGGCGATATCGTCGAAGTGCAGCCCGGTGGTGGGCTCGTCGAACAGAAACAGGGTGTGCTCGCAGGAGGCCTGGGCCAGGTGCGCCGCCAGCTTCACCCGCTGCGCTTCCCCGCCCGAGAGCGTGGTGGCCGATTGGCCCAGCCGCAGATAGCCGAGTCCCACCTCATCGAGCACGCGCAGCCGCGTCTTCAGCCGCCCCACGTCGGAGAAAAACGACAGCGCCTCGCGCACGGTGAGCTGGAGCACCTGATGGACGTTGAGGCCGCGATAGTGGACCGCCAGGATGGAGGGCTTGTAGCGAGTGCCGTGGCAGTCCTCGCAGACCAGCTCGACGTCGGCGAGAAACTGCATCTCGACGGTGACCGTGCCGTCGCCCTGGCAGGTTTCGCAGCGACCGCCGGGGACGTTAAAGGAGAAATGTCCGCCTCGGAAGCCGTGGCGCAGGGCCTCCGGGGTGGCGGCGAACAGGTCGCGGATGATGTCGAACGCCTTGATATAGGTGATGGGGTTCGAGCGCGGGGTGCGGCCGATGGGCGACTGGTCCACCAGCACCACATGGTTGAGCAGCCGCGCGGCCTCGACCTCGCGCCAGGTGCGTCGGGCGGCCGTTTCCGGCGCCTGCTCGTCTTCCCGCTCCTCGATCTGCTTGTTCAGCCGCGCCGCCAGCGACCGGTAGATGACCTCGTGCACCAGCGATGACTTGCCCGAGCCCGAGACGCCGGTGACGGCGACCATCATGTCCAGCGGCAGCGCCACGTCGATGTTCTTCAAGTTGTGCGCGCGGCAGCCGAGGAAGCGCACCACGCGCCGCGGCTTCACCGCGCGGCGCCGCGGCAGGCGGGCGGTGGCGAGCTCGCCGCGCAGATAGCTGCCGGTGAGAGAGTCGCCGCCGTCGGCGGCCAGCGCGTCATAGCTGCCTTCGAACACCAGGCGCCCGCCCTGCTCGCCGGCGCCCGGGCCGAGGTCGACGATGTGGTCGGCGGCGCGCATCAGCTCGGCGTCGTGCTCCACCACGACGATGGTGTTGCCCAGGTCGCGCAGCTCGTGGAGGATTCCGATCAGGCGCCCCGTATCGCGGCAGTGCAGGCCGATGGAAGGCTCGTCCAGCACGTAGCAGGCGCCCACCAGCCGCGAGCCCAGACAGGTGGCCAACTGGATGCGCTGCGCCTCGCCGCCGGAGAGCGTGGCCGACAGCCGGTCCAGCGTCAGGTAGTCGAGGCCGACGTCGTGGAGAAACTTCAGTCGCTGGCGGATCTCGACCAGCACTTTCTCGGCGATGGCTGTCTCCTCGGGGGAGAGCCGCAAGCCGTCGAAGAAGGCCAGCGCGGCGGCGATGTTCATGGCGCACACCTCGCCGATGGTGCGGTCGCCGACGCGGACGTTGCGCGCCTCCGGGCGCAGGCGCGCGCCGCCGCATTCGGGACAGCCGGAATAGCCGCGGTAGCGGCTGAGGAACACGCGCACGTGCATCTTGTACTTCTTCTTCTCAATCTCGACGAAGAAGCGGCGGACGGCCTGCTCGACCACCTGCTTCTCGCGCGGCAGCAGCTCGGCGTAGGGAACATGCAAGCGGACGTCGGCGCGTGCCAGGCGGCGAAATTCGTCGAAATGCGAGCGGTACTTCGGCTTGGTCCAGGGATCCACAGCGCCATTCTGGAGCGATCGCCAGGGGTCGGGAATCACCAGGTCCAGGTCGTAGTCGATGATGTTGCCGAAGCCCTGGCAGCGCGGGCAGGCGCCGAACGGGCTGTTGAAGCTGAACAAGTGCGGCTCGGGCTCGAGAAACTCGATGTCGCACTGGTTGCAGGCGAAGCGCTGGGTGAAGCGCAGCCGCTCGAGCCCCCCGGCGCCGGCGGGCTCGAACAGTACCTCGCCCGACTGGCGAAAGCAGGTCTCCACCGTGTCCACGAAGCGCTGGTGCACTTCGGCGCCGGCGGGCGGGGCGGGAATCGCCAGCCGGTCGACCAGCGAGAACAGCGGGCTGGAGAAATCGATCTCGAGCAGCGATTCCGGGGTCGAGAACTCGAAGGTGCGTCCCTGCTGGTACAGGCGGTTGAAGCCGGCCCCGCGCAGCTCGAACAGGCGGTCGCGGAGCTGGCCGGTCTTCTCGGAGTGCGGGATGGGGAACAGCGCGTACCAGCGCGAGCCGGCGGGCTGCTCGAGCAGGCGTGCGGCCACCTGGTCGACGGTATCCTTGCGCACCTGGACGCCGCAGCGGGAACAAGTGGTGCGGCCGGCGCGGGCCCACAGCAGGCGGAGGAAGTCGTAGAGCTCGGTCGCGGTGGCCACCGTCGAACGCGGGTTGCGCGTGGTGTTTTTCTGGCGGATGGCGATGGGCGGCGCGATGCCGTCGATATCCTCGACGTCCGGCTTCTCCATGCGCTCCAGGAACTGCCGCGCGTAGGCGGAAAGCGACTCGACGTAGCGGCGCTGCCCCTCGGCATAGATCGTGTCGAACACCAGCGAGGACTTGCCCGAACCGGAGACGCCGGTCACCACCGTGAACCGGTTGTGAGGGATGGAAAGGGAGAGATTCTTCAGGTTGTGGACCCGGGCGCCGCGAATGACAATAAAGTCTTGCAATACGGTGTACTTTGCCGGCAGGTAGAGAACCCTTCATTTTACCTTCGCGGGAAGCCCGCGCGATCGGCGGCAATCTGATCGCCTGGTACCGGCGCGCGCGGCGCAAGCTGCCGTGGCGGCGGATGCGCGATCCCTACCGCATCTGGATCTCCGAGATCATGCTCCAGCAGACGCGCGTGGCGGCGGTGATTCCTTACTACGAGAAGTTTCTCGATCGGTTCCCGGACGTGGCCGCGCTGGCGCGCGCTCCCGAGGCCGCGGTGCTGGCCTCGTGGAGCGGGCTCGGCTACTACTCGCGTGCGCGGAACCTGCGGAAGGCCGCACGCCAGATCCTGGAACGCGGCGGCTTCCCCCGCGACTGCGCCGGGCTGGGCCAATTGGCCGGGATCGGCGACTACACCGCCGCCGCCATCGCCAGCATCGCCTTCGGCCGGCCCCATGCCGTGCTGGACGGCAACGTGATTCGCGTGCTGAGCCGGCTGGCCGTCGAGGACGGCGACATCACTGCCGCCGCTACCAGGAGCCGGCTGCGGAATATCGCCGAAGGATTGCTGGATCGCCGCCGGCCAGGTGAGTTCAACCAGGCGCTCATGGAGCTCGGCGCCACCGTTTGCCTGCCGCGGGCGCCCCTTTGCGGATCGTGCCCCCTGCGCGAATCTTGCCGGGCCTTTCGCGAAGGCAGGCAAGACGCGCTGCCGGTGAAGCGCCCCGCCGCACGCCGGCTGGCGGTAGAAGTGACGCTCCTGGTAGTCAAACGGCGTGGTTGCGTGTTACTCTGGAAAAGACCTGCCGGTTCGCAAAGGCTGGCAGGTTTCTGGGAGTTGCCGGAGGCCGAGCAGTTGCCTGCGGCTGTGATCCGGGGATCGCTGGGGGTTTTCCGACATTCCATCACCAATCATCTGTATCGCTGCTCGGTGGTGGAGGCCAGCCTGCGGCGCGTGCCGAAGGGATTCCGGTGGGTCGACAGGCAAGAGTTGGCGCGGATTCCCCTGAGCACTACCGCCCGCAAGGCCGTCGGACGCTTAGAGTTATGAATTGTGAAATATCGCGTTTTTCATCTTGCCGGTGACACCCCCCCGCGGTAGACTATCCGGAACCTGGGTTTGAATAAGGATGAACCGAAACAGCAAGATTCTTGTCGCCAAATCGGCGGTCGCGGCCGTTGTCATTCCGGCCATTCTCTATGCGTTTGCGGCGGGGCCGGATCCCCGTCATACGGGCGCGCCGGGAGACCAGACCTGCGCCAAGGCCACCTGCCACGTCGGCACTCCGGCCATGGGCGGCGTCGAGATCGATTTCCCCAGCGGCACCTCCTACACCCCCGGGGTGAGGCAGCGCTGGACGGTCCGCATCACGGGCGCTACAGGCCGCGTATACGGCTTTCAGGCGACGGCGCGGCTGGCGAGCAACCTTCCTAACGGCCAGGCCGGCGGTTTCTTCCCCGTCGACGGCCGGACGCTGGTGCTGTGCGATGACGGCAAGGACAAGAACCAGTCTCCGGTGGGCTGCAACGCGCAGACGCCGGTCGAGTTCATCGAGCACAGGCTGGCCGGCTCGAGCAACAGCTTCACGTTTGAATGGGCGCCGCCCGCCGAGAACGTCGGCAACGTGCGCGTCTACGTGGCGGGCAACGCCGCCAACGGCAACGGGCAGGCCGACTCGGGCGACCGGATCTTCCTGGCGAACTTCACTCTGTGGCCACCCCCGCAGATCCGTACCGAGCAGCCGGTGTTGCAGGTCTTCAGCGGCATCGCGGGACTTTCGAGCGGCACTTGGCTCGAAATTTACGGGACCAACCTTTCGTCGACCACGCGCGAGTGGGCGGGCTCGGATTTCAGCGGCAACCGCGCTCCCACCGTGCTCGACGGAGTGAGCGTGAACATCAACAGCCGGCCGGCGTTCGTGCGCTACATCAGCCCGACGCAGATCAACGTGCAGGCGCCGGACGACGACTCCACCGGCCCGGTGAGCGTCGAAGTGGTGAACCCCGGCGGACGCGCCTCGGTTACGGTGAACAAGACGCGGACTTCTCCGGCGCTGCTCACCACGCCGGCTTTTATTGTCGGCGGGCGCCAGTACGTGGCGGCGCTGCACACGGACTTGCAGACCTTCGTCGGCCGGACCAACCTGATCGCCGGGGTTCCGTTCCGGCCGGCCCGGCCCAATGACCGGATCATCATCTACGCGGTCGGCTGCGGGCCGACCAACCCGGCCTCGCCCGCGGGGGTGATCGTTTCCGAGGTGAGCCCGCTGGCGTCGCCGTTCCAGGTGAGCTTCGGCACCACCGCCGCCACCGAGGCGCAGGCGTTTCTATCGCCGCCGTTCATCGGCTTGTGCCGGTTCGACGTGACCGTGCCGAACGTACCGGACGGCGATATCCAGATCGACGCGCGCGTGGACGGCACCATCACGGGACAGACGCTGTTTACGACAATTCAAAGATAACCAGGAGACTCCAGTGGAGAAGACAAGCACACGGTTGATTATTTCTCTAACTCTGGCCGCTGTTCCGATAGCCCTGTATGCGTTTTCCGACGGGCCGCCGCTGCGGCGCACTGGCGCCGCCGTCGATGGCGGCCTGGACTGCACGGCTTGCCACCGCAGCTTCGCCCCGGCCAACTCGGACGCACGCGGCCGTGTCGTGATCGAGGCGGCCGCCTACACGCCCGGTGTGGCGCAGACCCTGCGGGTCATGGTGGAACACCCGGAAGGAAATCGCTGGGGCTTCCAGTTGATCGCGCGCGAAGCGAGGAACGAGTTGCAGCAGGCCGGCACGTTCACCGCCTCGAGCACCGTCCGCGTGGCCTGCGACCCTTCGGGGTTGGCCCCCTGCAACGGCGCCCGGGAGTTTGCCAGCCACTATCGTGTTTCCACACAGCTCGGGACGCCGGAGCGCGGCGTTTGGGAGATCCAATGGACGCCGCCCTCGACCGACGTCGGCGAGGTGGTGTTCTACGCCGCGGGCAACGCCGCCAACGGCAACAACGCCAACACCCTGGACAGCATCTACACCACCAGCCTCCGCATCTCGGCCGCCTGTAGCCTCAACCGCCGGCCGACAATCAGCCGCGTGGCCAACGCCGCCTCCTTCGGGACGAGCTACTCGTTGAACTCGATGGTCACCATCGGCGGGACCGGCTATCTGGAGGCCGGGCAAAGGCGGCTGATCACCGGCGAGGACATCGCCGGCGGCCGTTTTCCGACCGAGCTGGCATGCCTGGCGGTGGAGATCGATGGGCGCCGTGCCCCGCTCACCTACCTGGACAGCACGTCGATCAACGCGCAGATTCCGAGCACCAACTCGCTCGGACCGGTCGAGGTGCGGGTGATCGCTAATCCGGGAAGGCCCAACGAGCTGCGCAGCGAGCCGGCCCGGGTGACGCTGGAAGCCTATTCCCCGACGTTCCTCACTTTCCTGCCGAGCCTGAGCATTGCGGCGCAAGTGTCCGGCACTCCGACCTTCGTGGGCACGCTCGGCGGTATGCGGCCGGCACGTCCCGGCGAGCTGGTCACGCTGTACGGAATCGGTTTCGGCCCGACCGAGCCGTTCTACCAGGCCGGCGAGATCACCCTCGGGGCGGCGCCGATTCGCGATCCGCTCACGGTGATCATCGGCGGGGTCGCGCTCGGGGCGGCTGACATTCAGTACGCGGGGCTGGCCGGAAACGCCCTCAGCGCTCTCTACCAGTTCAACGTGCGCGTGCCGGAGTCCGCGCCCGATGGCGAAGTTCCGGTGACCATCCGCATCGGCGGGCTGGAGACCCAGCGCGGAGCGTTCATCCCGGTCCGGAGGCAGTAGACAGAAACAGCTTTCGCCGCCGGCTCGCCGGGAGTACAATGGGGATAGATTCCGACTGATCTCCGTTCGTCATGCGAGCAGCGGCAGTGCTGCTGGCCGGGCTCTGTCTCGGGTGCCCCCTGCGCGCCGGGCAGCCGCCCAAACGGGAAGCGCCGAACTACACCGCAGCCAGCATTGTCAACTCGGCCTCAAACCTGCCAGGGGAACTCTCTCCCAACGCGATCGCCACGATCTACGGGAAGGAGCTGGCCTACATCACGAGGGCCATCCGGGCGGAGGATATCCACAACGGCGTGCTGCCAGTGACGCTGCCGGGCACGGGTGTTCGCGTGCTGGTGAAGCGACTCACCCCGGCCCACATCTACTACGTTTCGCCGGGCCAGGTGAATTTTCTCGTGCCCGCCAATCTCCTGCCGGGGCCGGTGGAGATCCAGCTCGTGGTGGATGGGCGGGCCGGGCCGGAGATCACGGTGAATCTTGGAAGTGCCTCGCCGGCGCTGTTCCAGCTCGATGCCACCACCGCACTTTCAACCCACGCCGACGGCTCGCTGGTGACACGCGATACGCCGGCGCGACCGGGGGAGGACGTGGTGGTGTACGTCAACGGGCTCGGCCAGACGGATCCGTCGCTGGTTTACGGAGAAGTGGCGCGGGCGGCGGCGACGATCCGGCAGCTCGCCGAGCTGCGGGTGTCTCTCGACGGGGTCGTGTTGGACCGCGGGGCGATCGCCTACGCGGGCGTCACACCCGGCTCGGCCGGCTTGTACCAGATCAACCTCAGGCTCCCTCGGGAAACGCCGGCGGATCCGGAATTGCGCATCGCGATCGGGGAGGCAGCCAGCCCGCCGGGGGTGCGGCTGCCGGTCCGGCCGGATTGAACCACCGCGACACGGAACGCAACTGTAGGCCCGTCGCGCGCGTTTAACTCATATGTGGACTACAATTGCTTAGGAGGGTTGTTTGATGAGACTCCACTTGGCTCTGTGCGGGCTGGCGTTTTCGGCTGTGCTGGTGGGCCAGGAGGCGGCTCCGCCCACCCAGGCGGAGGAAGGCACCCGGGGCGACTACGTGGTGGGTACCGGGACGAGGATCCCTCTCAGCCTGATCAACAGCATCTCCACAAGGCAGGCCTCCGACGGCGACCGCGTCTACCTTGAGACCGCTTTTCCCATCCTGACCAAGGGACGCATGGTCATTCCCCCCGGCAGCTACGTGGCGGGTACAGTGACGGGAGTCAAGAGACCGGGTCGAATCAAGGGCCGCGGCGAGATCTACCTCCGGTTCGACTCGCTTACGCTGCCTAACGGCGTCACGCGCGAGTTCCGCTCGCGCATCGGTGGCCTGGACGGCCGCGCCGGCGAGGAACTGGACCGCTCGGAGGGCAAGGTGCGCAGCGAAGGCAACAAGAGCGGCGACGCGCGGACGGTGGGTGAAGCCGGAGCCGCCGGGGCCACCATCGGGGCGATCGCCGGAAGGAGCGGCCTGGGGGCTGGGGTGGGGGCCGCCGCTGGAGCCACCGCCGGCCTGCTCGGCGTGCTGCTGACGCGCGGACCGGACGCCGTGCTCGCCAAGGGGACCACGTTGGAAATGGTGCTGGACCGACCGCTGAGCTTTCAGGAGTCCGAGCTGGAGTTCTCGACCATGTTCCGCCGGCCGTCCACCGACACCAGCGGGCCGCTGCCGGCCAGGAAGCAGCAGTCGTTGCCGATGCCGGGAAGGCGCTGGCCCGGCGGGATTTGGCCTTTCTGACGACCGGTTGGCGCTCGATCGCTGAGGTGTTCGCCCGAGCCAGGGCTAAGATGGATACCCCAAGCTCTCCCGTACACGGGATCCTGTACGAAGGAACCAGCGCTTACACTTCATTTTGATCCGGCGGCTCTATTTCTAAGGTGCAATATCGCCGATTAGAATATTAACGAGTCATGGACCTAGGAGCCTTAGAAGTTCAAATATTCGTAAGCCTTGTAGTGGTTCTGGGAACCGCCTTCGTAGCACTGGTCTGCGATTTCCTGAAGGGGAACAACGAGCAGTTGCGCGAGCGCAACATCGAGCTTCGTGTCCGGCAGGAAGAGCGGGAGGAGAGCGGCGGGCTGGTTCATCCCGGAGCCTGGTTGCAGGGGTTGGCGTCAATGTTGAAGCAGCACATGACGACTCCCTCGCAGGCCGCCCAGGAAACCGCGGCGGCGGTGCAACCGGAAGCCGTTGGGACCCGGCGCGCCTGGGATCCGGCGCCACAAACCCAGCCAACCGAGCCGACGGCACAGCCGGAACCGGCGCCCACACCGTACTCAAGCGACGCCGAGCCGGTCGAGGAAGTGTCCCATTCCGAGGAGCCCGCAGTCCCAAGCCGACGCCCGCTGTGGAGGAATGAGGAGGAGATGGAGCGCGTGGCGGGACTCGCGGCGCGGATGCGTGCCCGGCGTGTCGACGAGCCAGCCCAGGCGGCACCCGAGCCGGTCCAGGCGGCACCCGAGCCCGTCGTAGAAGCCGAGGAAACCCCGGCTTCCCCGCCCGAGAAACCTGTCGAGGTCGCGGCTTCGCAACCCGCGCCCGTGGCCGAGCCCGTGCCCGAGCCGGTGTTCGAGCCGGTGTTCGAGCCGGCGCCCATAGCCAGGGAAGAGGCGCCGGCCATCGAAGCCGTTCCGGCTGTCACCGCACTGTCCATCCGAGGGGAGGTGGATTCCTCGCGCGTAAAGGTGTTGCGGATCGATTCGCTCACACGGGACCGGGGCGAGCAACGCCAGAATCTGGACCTTGGCCAGGAACTGCGCCGGGTCGCCGAGCTGATGGGCGTCCACGCCGGCGAGCCGAAGACTCTCGAACCGGTCGTCGAACAAGAACCGGTGGCCGCCGAGACCACCACAGTGGAAGAGCCGGCCGCGTTTGCCGAGGAAACGCCCACTCCAGTGGCTGAAGTGGCATCGGCGCCGGTCGAAATCGAAGCGGAGGAAATCTACTCTGCCTACTCTGCCTTCCCCGAGACGCATGCCGAACCAACTCGTGAACCCGAGCATCTGACCTCGCTGAGGATTCCGGCGGGCGTCCAGGCGCCGCAAGTTTTCGCTGAGTTGATGGAGAGCCCGAACCCCTTCACCGGTATCGTTGCCTTGGTCAGCATCAGCGAGACGGACGCCGAGAGCGGCGAAAGCCCGCCCAAAGCCGACGTGACCGCCACGGTGAACCACCTGATCGCTTCCATGCTCCGCGAGCGGGACTTCGCCTGCCGCACGCGCGAAGACGAGTTTGTTCTGATCTATCCGGACGAAACCGGCGCGTCCGCCCAGCGTCGCCTGCATCAGGTTTCCGAAAAGCTCTGGGATTACCAGCTTCGCTCGATGGGCGCGCTTTCGATCGGTTTCACTTCGGGGGCTCTCGAGGTGCATGGACAACCCTTGAACGCCGCCGTAGCCTCCGCGCGCGAGCGGATGAATCAGAACAAGCGCAATCGCAAGTCGATGCGCACGGGTTTCTCATCCACTGAGAAACGGGCGGTCAACGCCTGACCATCAGGCTATACTCCCTCAGATAATCACCCACCCCGCGAGAACTCGCCCCCCCGGCATTCACTACACGGTTGCACCTTAAATCCTAACGTGTAGGTCCGGGTTCCCTGAGCCGGCCACTGCGGGCAAGTCGTTCGTCGGCCTGCCGCGAAAAAGTGGCGGGAGCTCCAGGGTCCGATACCCGAACTGCGCCCGCCGGCCGGAGCAATGCCGCACCCGGTGGAGGAGGAGGTGTGTTCACCGCCGCGTGAGCTTCCACACAAGGGGATTCAGTCAATGCTCACATCGACGAGTAAGATTAGCTTTTTCTGGATGGCATCGCTGGCGGTCCTTCTGGCTGCGGCCCCCGCCCAGGCCGGAGTCATTGTTTACGACGACCCGCTCGCCTGGGAAGCCGATGTCGCCGGCTACAGCACCATCGACTTTGAAGGCATCACGGATCCGGGCACCGTCGCCGGCTTTGGTTCCGGCCTCACGATCGACGGAGTCACCTTCTACGGCGCCCTTTCTTCGACGGCCGGGATGTTGGACGTGATCAATCCGCTCGATGGCTGGGGCAGCGATTTCGATTCGGGGGCCGTTCTGAGCGGGCCGTCCTACAGCTCGGATGCGTATGAGCAGGCCATCGTGGTGGATCTGCCGCCGGGAACCACCGCCTTCGCGGTCGACCTGATGAGCCTGGACCCGGGAGGGTTGAGTTTCAAGATCGTTCTCTCGATCGGGGACATCATCATGCCGATCACGACGGCGCTGAAACCGACCAAAACCTTCTTCGGGATCACCTCGGATGTGCCGATCGACTCGATTAGCTTTATCATCTACCTCGACCCGGGCAACACGGCGATTCCGACCGCCATCAGCCACGCGCTGCTCGACAATTTCAAGTTCGGTCTGGCCGCCGCCGCCGGTCCCGATCCCGGAGCAGAGACGATCGAGCTGGCGACGTTTTTCTACGTGGGCACCGGCGTGCTGATGCTGGTGCTGACCAAGCGCAACTGGGACCGGCCGGCATAGCCGCACACGCGCGCGCCGCGCGGCTCGGCAGAGGATGCTATGTTACGCTCGGGAGGATGAAAGCCGCCCGGATCCACGAGCATGGCGGGCCGGAAGTTGTAGTTTACGAGGACGCGCCCGAGCCCGCCATTCGCGCCAATGAAATTCTGCTGCGCGTCCGCGCCTGCGCCCTGAACCACCTGGATCTGTGGGTCCGAGCCGGCATCCCGGGAATGAAACTCAAGATGCCGCACGTGCTGGGCAGCGACGTCGCCGGCGAAGTGGTCCGTACCGGCGAGTTGTGCGAGCGCATCCAGCCCGGCCAGCGCGTGCTGCTCGCCCCCGCCCTGAGCTGCCGCCAGTGCTTCCATTGCGTTTCCGGCCGCGACAATCAGTGCCGCGCCTACCGGTTGTTCGGCGCGGGCATCGACGGCGGAAACCGCGAGCTGATGCCGGCCCCCGAGTACGCGGCCATCCCCATTCCGGACGACTTCAGCTTCGAGGAAGCGGCGGCGGTTCCCCTGGTGTTCCTCACGGCCTGGCACATGCTCTTCACGCGGGCGCGCCTGGAGGCGGGCGAAGAGGTGCTGGTGCTGTCCGCGTCGAGCGGTGTGGGATCGGCCGCCATCCAGCTTGCCAAGCTGTTCCACTGCCGCGTGATCGCCACCGCCGGCAGCGAGGCCAAGCTCGCCAAGGCCAAGGATCTGGGCGCCGATGAGGTGATCGACCATTACCGGCAGGACATCTCGGCCGAGGTGCGCCGGCTCACCGGCAAGCGCGGCGTGGACGTGGTGTTCGAGCACGTCGGCGAGGCCACCTGGCAGAAGAGCGTGGAATCGCTGGCGCCCAACGGCCGGCTGGTGACCTGCGGCGCCACCACCGGCCACGACGTCAAAGTGGATCTGCGGTTCCTGTTCAGCCGCCGCCAGTCGCTGCTGGGCTCCTATATGGGAACCATGGGGGAACTTCACCAGGCGCTGAAGTTCGTGTTTCGCCGCCAGGTGAAGCCGGTGATCGACCGCGTGTACCCGCTGGCGGAAACCGCCGAGGCGCATCGCCGGCTGGAGGCCAAGGAGCAGTTCGGAAAAGTGGTTGTGGTGCCGTGAACGTCCGCGCCGGGCGTCATGCTTCGATCGCGAAGCCGTGCTGGCGGCGATGGTGCGGGCCGTCGAACTGCTTGCTGGACTTGAACAGCTCGTGCCGGCCGTCGCCGGCCTCGTCCTTCACGCGCGCCACCAGCGCATCCTGCTCGGCCTTGGTCATGGGGCTGAAATCGCGTGCCAGAGCGATGTCCTCCTTGAGTTGCTCCATGGTGGTGATGCCCACCACCTGCGTGGAGACCGGCAGGCTGAGGCAGTAGCGGTAGCATTCCCGGGCTGTCAGCTTCATGTCGCTGAGCAGCCGCCCCTGCGGATTGCCGCCGGCGAGTCCTTTCATGCCGATCACGCCGACGTTCTTCTTCAGGCAAACCGGAACCACCTGGTTCTGGAAGCTGCGGTAGTGGGCGTCCAGGACGTTGATGGGCATCTGGGCGGTGTCCCAGTCGTGGGGCTTGCCGAGCATCTTCAGGTGAATCAGCGGGTCCTTATGGCCGGTGAAGCCGATGTAGCGGACCTTGCCCTGGCGGCGGGCCTCGAGCGCCGCGCGCAGGCCCCCTTTCTCGAACACCCAGTCGGGATCGTTGTCGTAAACCATCTCGTGGAACTGCCACAGGTCGAGGTATTCGGTCTTCATCCGGCGGAGGCTGTCCTCGAGGTCCTTCATGGAACCGGCGTAGTCGCGCTCGCAGTTCTTGGTCATGAGGAACACCTTCTTGCGCCGGCTGTCCATGGCCAGCGCCCGGCCCATGATCTCCTCCGAGCGGCCGTTGTGGTAGTCCCAGGCGTTGTCGAAGAAGGTGAGGCCTTCATCGATGGCGGCGTGCATGATGCGGATGGCTTCCGTGTCGTTCTGGACCGCGCCGATGTGCCAGCCGCCCAGACACAGGATGGAGACGCGTGTGCCGGTGCGCCCGAGAAGACGCGTGGGCAACCCGGTGGCGGAGGCGGGGCTGGTCTGCGCGATCACCTGCTCGGCGAGCGCGCTCACCGACAGCGCCGAGGTCGCTTCTTTCATGAACTCTCTTCGTGAGGCTTTCCTGGGTGCCATGACACTCTCTCCTGCGGGCGACCGCGAGCTTGCCCCGCGGTTAGCGGTTGACTTCCGTCGAATCCGATTCTACCCTAACTGCATGTTGTCGCGATTGTCACTCAAAGAATCTTCCCGTAGAGAATGGATGCAAGCGCTCGTGGCCGCCGGCGGCCTGGCCCAGCTTGCCCGCGGAGCGCAGGTATCCTCGAAGGCCGCACCGAGCCGGCTGGCGATGCCCGGTCCCTATCGTGGCCGCGTGATCGGCGTCACTCATCCCGGCTCGATCACCGGCGGCCGCTTCCAGCGCGAGCCGATCCGGGAGATGATCGGCAAGGGAATGCGGGAGCTCACCGAAGCGCCGGACGCGACCGCCGCCTGGCGCCAGTTCTTCGAGCCGGGCGACGTAGTGGGCATCAAGCTCACCCCCGTCGGGATGCCGCATGTCATGTCGTGCGCCGAGGTGCTCCAGGAGGTGATCGCCGGCGTGCGGAGCGCGGGCGTCGCGGCGAAAGACATCGTCGTCTACGACCGCTACCGCGCCCAGTTCCTCAAGGCGGGCTTCGACAAGTGGCTTCCGGAAGGAGTGCGCTGGTCGGCCGCGTGCGAGGACTACGAGCGCGTGCAGCAGGCCATCGAAGGCTACGATCCCGACCACTACATGGACATGCCGGTCACGCTCGCCGGCTACGACGTCAACAACCTGACCGCGCGGCGATCCTACGCGGCGCGGTTCATTACGCGCGACGTCAACAAGCTGATCAACCTGCCGGCGCTCAAGGACCACCAGTCGGGCGGGATCACGCTGGCGCTGAAAAACCTCTCGCACGGGCTGGTGAACAACGTCAACCGCAGCCACTCCACGTCGACGCTGAACGTCTGCGGCGCCTTTATTCCCGCCGTGGTCTCGCTGCCGGTGATCCGCAACAAGACGGTGCTGCACATCCTGGACGGAATCAAGGGCCTCTACCATGGCGGGCCAGGCGCCCGGCCGCAGTTCGTGTGGGAGCACCAGACCATCTACTTCGCCACCGACCCGGTGGCGCTGGACCGCGTGGGATGGAAGGAAATCGACAAGAAGCGGCTGGCGGTGGGCATGAAGCCGATCGCCGAGGATCGGCCGGACCGGTTCAGCACCTTCCTCAGCCGCCAGCCGGAGCACGTCGAGATCGCCGGGGCGCTCGGGCTCGGCGAGTGGGACGAGAGCAAGGTCACACGCCGGCAGTTCACACTCGCCTGACCGGCTTCCGGGAGGTTGCCATGAGAAATTTTCCCGTTCTTTTCGTGCTGATTGCGACCGCCGCCGTCGGCCAGGTGGCTTCGCGTATTCGCGGCACGGTCCGCGACCCCTCCGACGCCGTCGTCCACGGGGTGCAAGTCACTGTAGTGGACCTCCGGCGCGGGGACACCCGGACGACCCAGACCAACGACGCCGGCCAGTTCTCCTTCCCCAACATGATCGTCGGCGACTACCGCGTGGCGGCCGAGTTCGCCGGCTTCAAGAAAGCCACCACGGGGGACTTCAAGCTGGACGTCAACCAGACCGTGGAGGTGAATCTGCGGCTGGAGGTTGGCCAGGTCAGTGAAACAGTGGAAGTGCAGGGCGCCGCCGCGCCGCTGCTTCAGACCACCGATTCGCAGGTCGGCAACCTCATCGAGACCAAGAAGATCGTCGAGCTGCCGCTGGCCGCCCGGGACTTCATGCAGCTCGCGCTGCTCTCGGCCGGCGTCGCCGAGTCGGGCGGCAACAGCCGCCACCAGACCGAGCGAGGCACCTGGATCGGCTCGTTCACCGTCCACGGCCACAACCCAACTTACAATCAGTATTTATTCGACGGCATCCCGGGCAAGGAGGCGGCCCACCAGACCAACATCTTCGCCCCCTCGGTCGACTCCATCCAGGAGATCAAGGTGGAGACCGCCAACTACTCGGCCGAATTCGGCAGCGAGGCCGGCGGGCATCTCAACATCGTCACCCGCTCCGGCACCAATGAGCTGCACGGCGCGGTGTTCGAGTTCGTCCGCAACGACTACTGGGACGCCCGCGACAGCTTCGCCGACCGCAAGAGCCAGCTCAACCGCAACACCTTCGGCGGCACCGTCGGCGGCCGCCTGGTCCGCGACAAAACCTTCTACTTCGCCTCGATGGAGTCCATGCGCCTGCGGCAGGGCTTCACCCAGAACACCACCGTGCCCACGCCTGCGATGCGCGCCGGCGATTTCGCGGCCCTGCTCGGTACCGATTCCTCCTCGCGCACTCCCATCGCGCTCTACGACTGGACGACCCGCCAGCCGTTCGCCAACAACCAGGTTCCCCGCAGCCGCATGCATCCTCTGCCCCTGCGGTTCATCAACGAATTCGTGCCGCTGCCGATCCGCGCCGGCATCGGCGGCATACTGCCCAACGCCAATTACCAGTCGCTGGCGCCCCAAAAGACGCGCACGGATCAGTACCTCGCGCGCATCGACCACGTGCTGGGCGATCGGGACCGCCTCTACGGCCGCTACACCATCTCCGACACCACCACCGTCGGCCCGCCCGTGTGGCCCGCCTTTGGCTACAGTCACGAGCTGCGCGGGCAGCACGCCGTGCTGAACTGGTCCCACACCTTGAGCCCGATGACAATCAACGAATTCCGCGCCGGCTACAGCCGCTTTTCCCAGTTCGAGCTGGTGGAGAGCGCCTTCCTGCGCGACGTCGCCGAAGAGTACGGCCTGCGCGGCACCTGCCGCGTGCCCGCCTGCTGGCACGCCCCGTATTTTTCCGTTCAGGACTTCAGTCTGATGGGCAACCCCAGCGGCCAGACCCGAGGCCAGGGCGTCTCCGGCCCTCGCGGCTGGAAGGACGAGATTTTGCAGATCCACGAGAGCCTGCTGATGGTCCGCGGCAAGCACACGATTCGCGTCGGCTTCACCGGCAATCGCTACCGCGACACCTTCCCGGAGGCGATCCGTCCCGTCGGCGAGCACATCTTCAATGGCCAGTGGACCGCCGGTGCGGGCTCCCGCGGCTTTGCCCTGGCCGACGCGCAGCTCGGCCTGCCCCGGCAGATCCGCGCTTCGATCGACATCTTCGATCCGAATTTCCGCGCCGACCAGACCATGCCCTGGATCCAGGACGACTGGAAGATCACGCGCGGTCTGACGCTGAACCTCGGCTTCCGCTACGAGTGGCTCGGGCGCCCCTACGCCAACCGGGACAAAATTTCCAACTACCTGGTTACCGGTCCCGGCCAGGGCCGCATTTTCACTCCGGCCGACCGCCCCTCCGACATCGGCCGCGCGCTCCAGCGCAACGACAACAACAATCTCGCTCCCCGGTTCGGCTTCGCCTGGCAGGTTCGCCCCAACTGGGTGGCCCGCGGCGCCTACGGCGTCTTCTTTCAGAAAGTTTCCCAGCAGGAGTCGATCAGCCTTTCCATCAACCCGCCATTCATCCGCACCGGCGACGTCGTACTCGGAGTCAACGAGCAGGATTTCCGCAATTTCCCCATCGACGACATCACCCCGGTGGTCAACTTCATCGCACCCGGCAGCCGCCCCGCGCTGACCTCGGTCGATGTGGACATGAGGGACGCCTATATCCAGCAGTGGAACCTCTACCTGGAGCGCACCCTCGGCCAGAACCTGGTGGTGAAGGCCGGCTATGTCGGCACCAAGTCCACAGGTCTGGCGATTTACCGCGAGGGGAACGCGCCGCTGCCCGGCGCCGGCGGCGTGCAGGCCCGCCGGCCCTTCCAGAACATCAGCTCGAACCGCATCGCCCAATCGGAGGGCTTCGCCACCTATCACGGACTGGAAACCTCGGTCCAGCACCGTTTCCACAGGGGCCTGTCGGTGGAGGCCAACTACACCTGGGCGCGCACCATCGATAACAACGGGCAGATCGACTTGCGGAATTACCCGCTGAATAAGGCGCTTTCGGGCTTTCACATCGCGCACCGCTTCCTCGCCGCCGGCGTCTGGGAGATTCCCTTCGGCCGGGGGCGGCAATTCGGCGGAACCGCCGCGCCCGTGGTGAACGCCATCCTGGGGGGCTGGCAGGCCAGCGGCATCCTCGTCTTCCGCACAGGCAATGCGCTGACTATCGGGATTCAGGGCGACAACCTCAACACCGGCGGCGGCTACACCCAGGTGGCCAACCGGCTGCGCGAGCCGACCCTGCCTCGAGGCCAGCGCACCCGCGGCCGCTTCTTCGACACGGGCGTTTTTGAGCGCCCGGCGCTCTACCAGATCGGCAACGCCGGCCGGAACATCCTCATCGGGCCGGGCAACAGGAACCTGGATTTCTCCGTCTCCAAGGCCTTCCCGCTGACCGAGCGCAGGCACTTGCAGCTCCGCGCCGAGTTGTTCAACGCGGCCAACCATCCCAACTGGGGCAACCCCGGGACAACGCTCGGCACAGCCGCGTTTGGGACGATCAACTCCAACGAGAACCTGCCGCGGATCATGCAATTGGGGTTGAAGCTGGTGTATTAGTTTTGTTAGGCGCCCCTCGCGCAGTCATCAGCTTCGTCCACGTCATGGTCGCGCTCCCAGGACAAACCGCGCCCGCTCGCGCCGAAGCATCTCGAACGGCGTCATGCACTTGATGCCGAGGCCGATGCAGGCGTCGGGTATCTTGATCCGGCGCGTCGGCGCCGAGGGGATTTCGTGCGTGACGACCGTATGCTTACCCGCGTGCGCATGAGCCACGAGGTAATAATCGGCCACCTGAAGGAAGGTACTCACCGCGGATGGCTCGTAGCGTTGTCCGCTTGCCCAGGCGCTGACCGCAGCCAGCGCGGGGAAAACAGTAGCGTCGGGCCGGAGAAACAAACCTGCGCCACGGGCTTCGGCCCATTCCGACAATTCATCTGCCAAGGCCTGCACTTCGTCCCCCACCTTCTCGACGCTGAATACCCCGCCGTTCGCGTTGTTGGCGATGATCCAGTCCCAGAACGCCGGACAGAAGTCGAGACCGTAATGCAGGTTCTTCGCATTGATGAATACATTTGCGTCGAGGAGATAAGCCATCAGGCTCCGACCCCGAGGCTGTGCCCGAGCTCGCGAAACGTCGCCATCTTCTTGAATCCGAGGAGCCGAAACGCCTCAGTAAAGGACGATCTTCCTTCCAGGGTGCTGACAACGAGTGCGCGCGCGAACCGTTTGCCCGCACGAGCGCCTAGCGTAAGGTAGAAATCGCCGCCGCCCCCCGTTGGCATCGCCCGGAGACGTTCCAGTTCTTCCCGATAAGCGCGCCAGAGTTGGTCCTGCGTCAGGCCGCCCGCATCGTGGATCCGCCGCAGGACGACCAGCGTGCTCACCTTAAAGTGCCGTGCCAGGCGGTCGGTCTCGTCCCGCAAAGGCTTGCCCGGCTGATACTCCCCTCGCAGGACGGTGATCGGAACCAGAAGCTCGGCAGCAACCCGGTTGCACCACCGCTCGACCTCGTGCTCCGGCACTTGCGACGCCTGTACGTCGGAAACGGCGGACAGCCCGAGCCAGATATGGGCTAGCTCATGCGCGAGCGTAAACATCTGGGCGGCCTTGGTGTCGGCGCCGTTGATGAACACGAGCGGCGCGAAGTCGTCTGCCAGGGCAAAGCCCCGAAACTCCTGCGGATCGAGCTTGCGCCGGTTGTTGCTCCCCACCACGCCGTTCACCATGACCAGCACGCCGAGCGCGTCCGCCTGCTCGATGAAGCGGCGCAGCGCGTCGGCCCAGGTAGGTATCTGGCGGCGCTCCTCGACGTCGAACCCCAGCACGCGCCGAATCGTCGCCGCGGTCGCTTCGACGTCGTCAGTCAGACGCGCGGATCCCACGAACGGAATCAGCTCCTCGCCCTCCGATCGCGCGAAGTCGCGGTACCACTCCTGGCGTTGCTGGCAGATGTACAAGGTGTCGAGAAGGTCCGGGCTCGGGCGTCCGATGCGTTCGTTACCGACGGTGCGGAAGTCCGGGATGGGAACGCGCTCGATCGGCGGCTCTTGCAGGAAGAGGTAGCCGATGGGGGTATGCGTGGCCTTGGCGAAGCCCTCCAGTTGCTTGAGGGTCGGACTCGCTTCGCGGCGCTCCCAGGCATCAAGCTGCGGAAAGCGGTGGGCGAGCGCACCAGGGTCCAGCCCGGACCGCTCTCGCGCCCAGCGCAGCAACTCCGGTTTGACCTCGACGCGCATCATTGCGGCACCCTGGCCTTGTTCTCGTCGTTCGCCTCAGCGTCGCTCTGGCGACCACTTCCCGGCACCTCCATCTTACCTGTCACCGCCGCGGCAGTCGGCGCCACCTGAGGCCCTGCACGCAGGGTCCGGAGTGTGATACAAAGTACCTGACAGGGCCCCATGAACTTCTACGAGGAGTTTGGGCTCTCTCCGTCAGCCTCGACCGAAGAGATCCGGCAGGCGCACAAGCATCTGGCCCGCCTTTTACACCCCGACAACTACCAGGACGAAGAGTTGATACGTCTGGCGGAATGCCAGATGAAGCGCGTCAACGCGATCGTCAGCGTGTTGACCGAGCCGGTTTCACGGGCTCGCTACGACCGTGGCCTCGGCGCACGAGCCCAGGAGCCGATCCCGGATGCAGTCGCCACGCGGGAGGATTCCTCCGAGCGCTGGCTCTCGGTCTCCTTCCACGTCACGTTCAACGCGATGCGCCGCAATATCGTTTGGGTGCTTGCGACCCTGGTGTGTGTCACCGCCATGTACTGGTATCTCGGCAGCCAGGGAACGCTTTCCGCCCGACGCGAGGCCAAGGCCGCCGAGGGAGTTGCCGCGCCGGCGGAACAACCGGCGGCGGAGGGTCGCGCGGCGCGGCGCGCGGGGAGCACGACCGCGCGCCTCACCCGGCAAGCTCCATCGGGAACCGCCGGCGGACCGGATCAACGGGTGGCGTTACCAGGGCCGGAACCGGCTCCTTTCCACGCGGCGGGGCCGAGACCCTCGTTGGCGGAGCCGGTGTCCTCGGGCACAGGTAAGGAGCAACAGGCGGGCGCCGATTCGGTCCGCAGCGCTCCGGCCGCGGCCGCCTCGGAGAGAGTTCCCGATGGCAGAAGCACCATGGGGAGCGGCCTCACCGGCACGTGGGTCTATCTGCGGCCTCCACTCGATGCCGTCGCGACCGATCTCTATCCGCCCGAGTACATCGAGGTCCTCATCGTGGAGCAGGATGGTTTGCTTCGCGGCCGCTACCGCGCTCGCTACCGCGTGGCGGACCGTCCGATTTCTCCCGACGTGAACTTCTATTTCGAGGGCAAGCTCACACCGGCCGGCCGGTTCCCCTGGACGGGCAACGGGGCGGCCCGCGGGGAAGTACAGTTGCGCCTGCTTTCGGAAAGCCGCATCTCCGTGGACTGGTTCACCAGCCAGCTCGGCAGCGGCGCCAGCCTAAGCTCGGGGACGGCGGTGCTGGTGCGACGCCAGGACCCCTAACAGGGCGCGCTCACTGCTTCGACGCGGTCCACGGCTCGAACGGCAGAATCTCGTAGCCGTAAGAACGCCCGTTCAAGTAGATCCTGATCACGCGATAGTCGTCGCCCTGACGAGTCAGCACCAGCTCGCCGTCATTGGTGGACTTCTCCGCCGCCGGTCCGATGCGCATGACCGGAACCAGGATGCTCTCGCCATCCGCCGATTCCACGATCAGAAAGAGCGTCTCGCCGCCGGAGGTGCGAATCTTGTAGTCGCCTTCCGCCAGCGTGGCCTGTCCGAAGTGGGCCTTGACCGGCAGTTGAACCTTGAGGTTTTCCCCTGCTTGGGCGGTGGCCAGACTGAACAGGCACACCGTCGAAGCCGCGACAAAGAAGTTACGAAGGATGGATCTCATTGCGTGTCTCGCCTTCTGTTGAGTTGATTTGCTTGGGCTGATGCATTTCCGCACACCCGTACTGATGCAGCGCGCGCGCTGGAGGTCACGCCGGTTTCGCTAAACTTAACATTCTTGATCGGCCTTTTACGTTACTTTGCGGAACCAAACCGGGCTTCGGACTATCCTGGAATGCAGGCGGGCGGGTATCCGCCAAAAGGCGTAAGCTAATGGATGTGGACAAGAACCGTTGGCACACCTTGCGCGGCTGGCTGTTCCTCGGACTGCTGGCGGTTCTTTCCGCCGTCCTCGGTGTGCTTCAGTACCGATGGATCGGCGAGGTGAGCCGGGCGGAGCGCGAACGTCTTCAGGCAGGCCTCCAGACGAGCCTCTACCGGCTGCGGCAGGACTTTAACGCGGAGATCACGGCGGCATGCTCGGCGCTGCTGCCGGCCGGCGTTGCCCTCGACGATGCCGATCGGGAAGAGGCGTACGCGGGACGATTTGTCCAATGGAAAGCATCGAGCCCGCATAACCGCCTGTTTCGCCGCATCGCTCTGGCGATCCCGCAGGGGGATGCCCTCGTGTTGCGCAGGCTCGATCTGGACAAGGCCAGCTTTGGGCGTGGGGAATGGCCCGTCGCGTGGACGCCCGTGCGCGAGCGCCTGCTGGCACGGCTGGCGAATGAATCGCTCGCCAATCGCGGGCCTATCGTGCGGCGAACGATCGAGGAATCGGTTGAGATCGACCTGCCTCGCTTTTACCCGCCGCAGCCACCTGGCGAACGACGCCGGCCGCGGGTGCGCGCCGAAGCCGACTGGCTGATCGTCGATCTGGACATCGACTACGTGCGCGCCGCCATTCTCCCGGGGTTGCTAGAGCTGCACCTGGGCGGCAAGGGGAAGCTGGAGTACCAGTCGGAGATCGTCCTGCGCGATGAGCCATCCGTATTGATCCACCAGGCGAACGGAACCACCCGTATCGGCGGGCAGGCCGACGCATCGGACTTGATGTTCGACGTGCAGTATGAAGAGATTCTGCGGCGGTCCGGCCTCTTCCGCGGCCGGGAAGCCAGTGGGGCCGGACCCAGGCCGGCGCAGGCGATAACGCCTACCAGCCGGGGCCGCTGGCAAGTGTTGGTGCGCCACCGGGCCGGCTCGCTCGAAGCCGTGGTGAATCAGACGCGCCGGCGCAACCTGGCCGTGGTGACCGGAGTGCTCCTGCTGATGCTGGCGGCGGTGGCGACGCTGGTCCGCTTCGCGCAGCGCGCGCAGAGACTGGCCCACCTGGAGATGGAGTTCGTCGCCGGCGTTTCGCACGAGTTTCGGACGCCGTTGAGCGTCATCCGCACCGCCGCCCATAACCTGTGCGGGGGGCTGGTGGGGAACCCGGAGCGGATCAAGCGATACGGCACGCTCATCGCGGCGGAAGCGGACCGGCTGACCGCCATCGTCGAGCAGGTGCTCCGATTCGAGGGCGCCAAGGCGGGCCGTACCATCAACGTGCGCGAACCGGTCCCGGTGCGGACGCTGATCGACGACTCGCTCGCCGCGATGGCCACGGTGCTCGATGAATCGGGCTGCGTCGTCGAAAAGCAAATCGATCCCGAGCTGCCTGCGGTCTTCGCCGACCCGGTCGCGCTCCAGCACGCCTTGCAGAACCTGCTCGCCAATGCGGCCAGGTACGCCTCCGCGGGCGGCTGGATCGGCGTCTCGGCGTCGGCGCCGAAAGGGGAGGAGGGGACGGTGGAAATCCGAATCGCCGACCGCGGCCCGGGAATCCCCGCCGGCGAGCTGGGCCAGATCTTCGATCCGTTCTATCGCGGCAAGAAGGCGCTGGCGGACCAGATCCATGGAACGGGCCTGGGGCTGAACCTGGTGAAACGCATCGTCGAAGCGCACCAGGGCACGGTGACGGTTCTCAGCGAGCCGGGCCGGGGCACGGAATTCCGGCTGCGGATTCCCACGGCGCCCGTCGAACAACGCCATGAGCTCGCGGATTCTCTTAGTCGAGGATGAGCCCGGCCTGGTGCTGACCCTCTCGGACCTGATGGCCGCCGAAGGCTACCAGGTGGAGACGGCAACCGACGGACCCAGCGGGCTGGCGCGAGCCACCGGCGAGCCGTTCGACCTGATCATCCTGGACGTGATGCTCCCCGGCAAGAACGGCTTGGATGTCTGCCGCGAGATCCGCCAGCATGGCTCCGACGTGGCGATCCTCATGCTGACGGCGAAAACCCAGGTGATCGATCGCGTGGTCGGACTCAAACTGGGCGCCGATGACTACCTCACCAAGCCGTTCCATCCCTCGGAGCTGCTGGCGCGCATCGAGGCCCTGCTGCGGCGCGTCCACAAGGAAGGACTGGCCCCCGCGCTTCGCTTCCAGTTCGGAAACGTGCAGGTGGACTTCGAGAAGGCCGAAGTGCTGAAGGACAACCTGCCGGTCAGCCTGGCGGGCAAGGAGCTCCAGTTGCTCCGCTACCTGATCGACCACCGCGGGAAGGTCCTGACACGGGACGAGCTGCTCCAGCGCGTCTGGGAGTATCAGCCGGACATTTCCACGCGCACCGTCGACGTGCACGTCGCCTGGCTGCGCCAGAAACTCGAAGACAACCCACCGTTCCCGAAGCACATTCTCACCGTGCGCGGGTCGGGGTATCGGTTTTCGGCGTAGCAGCCCGTGGGACGGGCCTCCTGGCCTGTCCAGGTAGAACGGCTCTCAGTTCGAGGTGGGCGCGGGCGGCTGGGAGCGCTGGACCAGCTCGACGTCGATGGTGATGTTCACTTCCTCGCTCACGGTAACGCCGCCGGCTTCGATGACGCGGTTCCAGGTCATGCCGAAATCCTTGCGGTTGATCTTGGCCGTGGCCACGGCGCCCATGCGCAGGCCGAAGCGGTCCTTGATCGGCTGCGATAATCCTTCGATGTGGAAGACCACCGGCTTGGTGACGCCCCGCATCGTCATGTCACCGGTCACCTTGAGCGCGCCGGCGCCGGCGGGCTCGGCTTTGGTCGACTTGAAGGTCATCGTCGGGTAGGTGGCTACGTCGAAGAAGTCGGGACTCTTGAGATGCGCGTCGCGCTTGGCCTCGCGCGTTTCGATGGTCGAAACATCCACTTCGGCCTGGACGCTGGCGGCCGTCGGGTTGGCCGGGTCGTAGCGAACCGTGCCGGTGAGTTTGCCAAAGTGGCCCCGCACCGTGGACACCATCAGGTGGCGTACGGAGAATTGCGCCGCCGAGTGCCCACGATCAATCTGCCACTCCTGGGCGAAGGCAACGGAGGCAATGAGGGAGGTGAAGACAAAGATCCTTCGGGTCATGGAGGGAAGGCGTTGCCGGGCGTAGCCAGGTTACAAAGCGCTGGCAGCGGTGGCTTTATGGTTAACATGTTGGCCGCTGTGTAAAGGCCCCGAAAAGGCTTTGTTAAGAACGTAAAGGTTGCTGTCCAGGCTGTGACTTAGGAGGAAGAGCCGGCATCTCTCACGTGTGGGACGACGCGCCGCGAATCCGGGCCTCCTGGCTGCCCTGAGCGTGCTGTGTGCGGCCGGCGGCGCGAATGCGGAATCCAAGAACGGCTTCCGCTTCGACCAGGCGCCGTCGTTGCGCTTCGGCAAGACGCTGCGCATCGACTTCAAAACCAGGATCCACGGGGATTTTTCTTCCAACGACGAGCGGCCCGAAGGCGTCTTTGACCTCCATCGCGCCCGAGTCGGGATCGAGGGACAACTCTTCAAACGCCTGGAATTCGAAGTCGAGCGCGAGCTGACGCCCAAGAGCCAGTTGTGGAAGGACGCGTTCCTGAACTTCCGTGCCTCGCGGGCGTTGGAGCTGAAAGGCGGCCGCTTCAAGATCCCCTTCAGCCTGGACCAGCTCACGCCCATCAGCCGGCTCCCGTTCGTGTACCGCTCCCGCATCGCCGACGAGCTCAGCTCCGGGCGCGACCTGGGAGTGATGGCGCACGGGCGGCTGTTCAAGCGCGGCCTCAACTACCAGATGGGCGTGTTTCGCGCCGACGGAGACAACGCCCGCACGGACTACAACCTGGTCGCCGGCGGGCCGACCACGGCCGGCCGGGTCACCACCGATCTGTCGCGGGTGATCCCACTGCCCCGTGTATTTCGCACGCTGGAGCTGGGCTCGGCGTTCACGCTCGGCTCGGTGAATGACGGAAAAAACGGACTGCGCGGCCGGGCGGTTTCCGGCGAGACCTTCTTCCCGAGAATGTACGTGGCCGGCCGGCGGCTGCGATGGGGAGCCGAGATGGTGTGGAGTCCCGGCCCGCTGACGCTCCAAGCGGAATTCATTCACGTCCGCGACGAGCGCAAGGGGCAGGCTCTGGATTACACCGATCTTTCGCCGGTGAGCACGCGCGGCTGGTATGGAAGCGCCGTGTGGAAGGTCGCCGGAAAAAGGCGCGAGAAGAGCGTCGAGCTGACGGCGCGGCTCGAGCGCATCCACTTCGGCTCGGCCGAGCATCCCGGCAGGCCCTCGCGCAGCCGGTTTGCCGCCAACATTCTGCCGAACGCCGATCGCGTATGGACCGTCGGCTCCAACTGGTGGTTGAACCGCTACGTTCAGATTCAAGCCAACGCGATTCATGAACGAACCGACGATCCGCTGCGGACTCCTGTGGCGGGACGACGGGCGCTTTGGCTCGGCGTCTGCCGGCTGCAATTCGTAATGTGACGGAGAAGGATTATCCGCGATGACACCACACCATCGGAAGCAGCTCACCATGGCCGGAATCCTGCTTCTGGCCGCCTCCGCTGTTCCCGAGGCCGGGCGCGCCGCCACTCAGGAGCAATTCTTCGACTCATCGGTGGTCCACGAGATCCGTGTCCGGATGGATCCCGCCGACTGGGAGAAGCTCCAGCAGAACTACACGCTGAACGATCACTACCGCGTCGGTTTTGAGTGGCGGGACCAGAGCGTACCGAACGTATCCATCCGATCCCGCGGATTCGGCAGCCGCAGCGCGGTGAAGCCGGGCCTGCTGGTGACGTTCAACCGCTACGACAGGCGACAGCAGTTCCTCGGCCTCACGGCGGTCGTGCTCGACAACGCCACCCAGGACGGCTCGTTCATGAGAGAGCGGATCGCGATGACCGTGTTCGCCGGCATGGGCATCCCGGCGCCGCGCGAGGCGCACACGCGTCTCTACCTGAACGACCAGTACATCGGCCTCTACATTATCGTCGAGCGCATCGACGAGGCTTTTCTGCGGCGTAACTTCGGGAACGCCGACGGCGACCTGTACGAATACAACTGGCTGGCGGACTACTGGTTCGAGTACCTGGGCAGCGACCCCGCCCGATACGTACCCATGTTCGAGCCCAAGCTCGAATACGACCCGGAGCTGGACGTTCTGGTGAGCTTCATCCGAACCATCAACCAGGCGCCCGACGAGGAATTCCTGAGCCAGATCTCGAAGTATCTCGACCTGAATCAACTGGCCGCGCACCTGGCCGTGGAAAGCTTCCTGGCGGAGTTCGACGGCCTCACCGGCAACTGGGGCCTGAACAACTTTTACCTTTACCGGATGCCCGGCGGCACGCGGTTCCTGTTTTTGCCCTGGGACAAGGATCACGCCTTCCACGACGCCGCCCAGGCGATCGACTTCAACTTCGACCGGAACGTCCTCACGCGACGGCTCCTGCGCACCGCCGAATTCCGGGATGCCTTTATGCAGGCGAACTATCGCGTCATGCAGCAAACACGCGGATGGCTCGACGAGCAGATCTCCCTGATCGAGGAGCAGATCCGCATCCCGGCCTACGAGGATCCCTTCCGGCCGTGCGAGAATCGCATGGGCTCCTGCACCGGCGAGGTGTTCACCGGGGACGTCGACTTCCTGCGTGCCTTCGCGCGCGAGCGCGAGGCGTTCGTCCTGGAAGCGCTGGCCAGGATGCAGGCGCCGCCGGCGGAAACGCCCTAACGATCCCACCGGGACCCGTTGTCAACGCCGACGCCACGGTGGTATAGTGCGTATCGCCGCCATGCGAATGTTGGAGGAGCCAAGCAAGATTCTGGGGATCGCCGTCGGCGCCGCCGCCGTGTGCGTCGCCCTGGTCCTGATCGGTTTGCAGTGGGAGGAGCTTGGCAAAATTGCCTCGGTGAAACAGGAGCAACTTCCCTTCGCCCAAGGGCAGGAGATGCCGCTCTCCAGTTCCAATCCGTTCGTGGAATTGCTGAAGCTGATCGGCGCCGGCCTCATCGGGATTGTGGTCACGGCGGTGCAAGGGCTCTACCAGCGCGACAAGCCGCTCGGCCGTTCCATGGTGCAGGCGCAGATCCTGCTATGCGTTTCCGGCGCCATGATGATGGTGATCATAGGCGGCTCGCTCGCCCGGGCCCTGGGCATCGCCGGAGGCGCCAGCATTATCCGCTTCCGGACCCCGGTCGAGGACCCGAGGGACACAACCATCCTGTTCCTGCTGATGGGCCTCGGGATGGCGTGCGGGCTGGGCGCGTTCGCGGTGGCCGGGCTGGGAACCGCCTTTCTGTGCGTCTCGTTGGTCATTCTGGATCGCTTCGGCGAGAAAAAGCCGCGGGTGATGATGCTGGAGCTGGTCGCCGACGGCAAGGTGTTCCCGGTCGATCACGTCCACAACATCCTGGCCGGCGCGACCGATTCCTACGAGCCGCGCGAGGTCAGCGAGGATAAGGAAGCGAGCCGCAAGTACCTGGTCACTCTCGATCGCGGCGCCTCGCTCGCCTACCTGAGCGAGCAACTGATGACGCCCGGCACGGGCATCAAATCCGTCACCTGGGAGCACCCAAAAAAACTTGAGTAACCCGGTCACTTCGCGGGAAAACCAGGCTGCGGAAACCCACGCCTCGCGGCCGCAGGATTTGCTGGTGTTGTCTCCCGGGCAGCGGTTGGAGACCATCCTCGGAGTGATCCGCGCCGCACGCCGGCGGCTGGCGTTTTCCCTGTTCCGCTGTGACGAATACCAGATTCTGGACGAATTGGCGGCGGCGCTGGAGCGCGGTATCCAGATCGAGGTCCTGATCACCCCCCGGGCCAAGGGGTGGGGCAAGCGGCTCAAGAATCTGTGGATTTATCTGGAGAGCATGGGCGCGAAGATGCACCGGTACGGGGGAGCGGGAAAATACCACGCCAAGTACATTCTTAGCGACGACGGTCCCGCCCTGATCGCCTCACTGAACTTCACCAAGAGATGCCTGGCGAAAACCAACGACTTTCTCGTGGTTACGCACGACCCGGCCGTGGTCACCGGGCTGCGGGCGCTGTTTGAGGCCGACTGCCGCGCGCCCGAGTCCAGCATGCCCGAAGGTCTCACCGAGCGCCTGGTGGTGGGCCCGGACCAGGCACGTCAGCGCATCGGGGACATGATCCGCCAGGCGCAGCGGCGCATCCGCATCGTCGACCACAAAGTCACCGATCCGGAAATGCTCGCCGCGCTGGACGCGCGGTTGGACGCCGGAGTCCAGATCGAGCTGCTCGGCAGCGGCGCCTTCCGCAAGCTCCGCTCGCACGGCAAGCTGCTGCTGATCGACGACAAGCTGGCGATGATGGGGAGCATTTCCTTGTCACGCCCCGGCCTCAACGACCGTCGCGAAGTTGCCATCCTGGTCGACGATCCGGCCATCATTCACCAGCTCGGCGACCATTTCCAGACCTTGGCCAAGGCTCCCGTATCGGCGATGGATGCCGGCGAGGATGAAGACGAAGACGACGAAGAAGAGGAGTCGGAGGAAGATTGATGGCCGCTCGCCAAACGCTCGCCCGGTTGCTGCTGGCTGCCCTGCCGCTTTGCGCCGGAGACGCTCCGGTCGACCCCGCGCCCACCCCCGCACCGGCTGCCGCCGAGTCCCAGGCCACCGGCCAGGATGCGGCCCAGGAAGAAGAGAAAGCTGAGGCCGGCCGTTGGCGCTTCCGCCTTCGGTTTAGCAAGCAGCCGTCGTTTCGCATCCGGCGGGTGATCCGCGTCGATTTCCGCGTCAAAATGCAGACCGATTTCCGCGGCTACGATGAAGAACTGGATGCCAGGGAGCTGTTCGACTTCAACCGCCGCCGGATCGGCATCCAGGGAACATTCCTGCGTCACTTCGAATTCGAGGTCGAGCGCGAGCTGCGCGAGGTGGCAAACCCCTGGCGCGACGTGTTCGTCAACTTCAACTACCTGCGCCGATTCCAGATCCGCGGCGGGCGTTTCAAGATCCCGTTCTCGCTCGACCAGCTCACCCCGCCGAGCGACCTGGACTTCGTCTACCGCTCGCGCATCGCCGACCAACTGGCGCCCGGGCGCGACCTGGGCATTGTGGCCCACGGCCGCCTGTTTCAACGCGACCTCAGGTACGAGTTCGGTATCTTTCGCGAAGACGGCGACATCGCCCGCCTGGAGGACGACACCAGCGGCGGCGAGCGCACCTTCGCCGGCCGCCTCACGGGAACGCCGTTTCGCCGCCTGCCGGCGCCGTTCAAGCGACTCGAGCTCGGCGGCGCATTCGCATCCAGCACCGTTCCCGTGGGCCTGAAGGGCCTCCGCATCCGTACCGCGTCGCGCGACGTCATCTTTCCACGCATCTTTGTCCAAGGTCACCGGCTTCGGATCGGAACCGATTTCGATTGGAACTGGGGCCCCGTCGGCCTTCGCGGCGAGTTCATTCATGTCAGCCAGGAGCGGCTCGGCCAGGGGCTGCGCGGAAACGATATTCCCAACCTGGTCTCCCGCGGCTGGTATCTGGGCGGTACCTGGGTGGTGACCGGAGAGAAGAAATCCGGCGGGGTGAATCCAAAGAAGGAATTCCCGTGGAAGGGCATCGGAGAAGTGGAACTGGCCGCGCGCTATGAGGCCATCCGTTTCGGCAGCGCCGAGCATCCTGGCCGGCCGTCGCGCACGCCGCGCGCCGCCGACATCCTGGGCAATAGCGATCGCCTCTGGACCTTCGGCGTCAACTGGTACATAAACCGCTACGTGAAAGTACAGGTCAACGCCATCCGCGAATCCATCGAGGACAAGCTCCATCCGGAGCGCACTCCGGTCCTGGGGCGAGGGTTGTTCTGGATGCGTGTCGCCCGGATCCAGTTTGTGATGTAGTTTGTGATGTAATAAGAGAGCGAAGCTATCCAAACGGTTAGGACGCTATCCGTTCAGATAGTGGGTGGGGGCGTGATCGGTTGGGGGCTCCTTTCATTCTCTTTGTGAAATCAATGAGTTGCGGAGACCATGGGCAGGGCTCAGGAAGGCCCCCGGGGTGCTTAACAACTGATGGCCCCGGGTGGAGGATTTCGGAGAAACCCGGGGCGGGTGCGAGCGCGGAGCCCAACCGACGGCAGGGAGGTTTTGATGCGGATGATTTCTGACCGAAGATGGGCTGGCAGGACATTGTGGATTTCGGCAATACTCTGGGCGATGGCCGTGCCGGGCTCCGCGCAAAGCGTGGATGATTTCTTCAAGGGCGACGTCATCCACGACCTCTACCTCACCATCTTTCCCGACGACTGGAAGAGGCTCAAGGACAACTTCCTCGACGACACCTACTACCCCGGCGACATCGAGTGGGGCGAAGCGTACTTTGAAAACATTGGCGTCCGCTCGCGCGGCTTGGGTTCCAGAACCGATCTCAAGCCGGGGCTGAAGGTCGACTGCGATCGTTACGAAGATGGGCAGCGGTGCCTTGGGCTGAGATCGTTCCACCTCAAGAACATGATCCAGGACGCCTCCATGCTGAAGGAGCGCGTGGCGATGCTGTTCTTCCAGCGCATGGGCTTCCCGGTGCCGCGCGAGGCCTACGCCCGCCTGTACATCAACGACGAGTTCGCGGGGCTTTATATCATCGTCGAGTCGATCGACAAGGTCTACCTGAAAAAGAACTTCGACGAGAACGACGGCCACCTCTACTCCTACGAGTACGCAGGCCCATACTATTACGAATGGCGCGGTCCGGAGGCCTCCAAGTACGTGCCTTCGCCATTCAAGCCGAAGACGCGGGAAAAACTGAAGGACCAGAACGCGGAGCCGCTGGTGGCTCTGATTCGCTTGTTCAACGAGGCCCCGGTGGAGAGCTTCGACACGGCGCTGGCCGACCACATCGACATTCGCAGCCTCCTGACGGAGGTGGCGGTCGAGAATTTTCTGGCGGAATTCGACGGGATCCTGGGCGAGTTCGGCACGGCCAACTTCTATATCTATCGCTTCGAGAAGAAGAACTTTTTCCGGTACCTGCCGTGGGATAAGGACAACACCTTTAACGCGGTGGAGCGCTCCATCTGGAAGAACACCAACGACTACGTCTTCATGCGCCGCGCCCTGGAAAACCCGTCGCTGCGCATGGCCTACCTGGAAGCACTGGCCAAGGCCATCGAGCAGGCGGGCGGGCCGGGCGGCTGGCTGGAGGAAACCCTCAACACCCAGTACAATCTCATCCGCCAAAGCGTGCTCGATGATCCGCTGAAACTCTGCCCGCCGCTGCCGTTCCGGCCGATCGAGCGCTGCACCAACGAGCAGTTCGAGGCCGAAGTGGAGCGGATGCGGAATTTCATTCGCGAGCGGGCGCTCTGGATGCGCCCGGAGCTGGAATCGGCCGGTTACGTGTTCCCGCAGTAGTTGCCGCCCCAGGCTGGCATCTATTTGACATTAGGTCACCCTCCCCCTTTCTCAGCCCGGCGACTTCAGGTAGAATGATGCCAGGAAGTATCGGGAGCTTGGGCGCCCTATGAAAATCACCCGACGCGAGATGGTCGGCCTCATCGGGGCTGCGGCAGTAGCACGCGCCGCCTCACTGGCGCGGTTTCCCTATGTCGGGAATGTCGTCCGGGATCGCGCCACCGTCACGTGGACGTCCCTGGAGGAGGGCTTCGGCCTGGTGCAGTTTTCAACCGACCGCAGTTTTTCCCGAAGCGTCGCCGCGCGTGCCAGCTACTTTCCAGACTCGACCACCGGTCTGAGCTTCCCCTACTATCAATTCCAGGCCGAGGTGACCGGGCTGAACCCGGGAACCGAATACAACTACCGCATCGTGCAGGACGACGAGATCCTGCACGAGAGCAGCCAGAACCGCTTCCGTACACCCACGGCCACGGGCTCCTTCCGGTTCCTGGTTTTCGGGGACACCGGCCAAGGGCACCGGCAGCAGTACGAGCTCGTCCCACAGATGATCGCCGAACAGGCAGCCCTGGTGGTCCATACCGGCGACGTGGTTTACCCCGTAGGCGGCTGGGCCCAATACCAGTCCTTCTTCTTTGACGCCTACCGCGACCTTATCAGCCGGGTGCCCATGTTTACTTGTCTGGGAAATCATGAATACGACACCCCGGGAGCCGCGCCGTACGTGGCCCAGCAAGCGCTGCCCACCGAGGGCGTCCCCCCCGAAGATGCGGGCCGTTATTACTCTTTCGACTGGGGAGACGTTCATTTCATCTCCCTGGACAGCAATGTATCGTTCCGGCGCGGTTCCCAGGCCACCGCCCGCATGCTCCAGTGGCTGGAAGACGACCTCCGCCGGACGCGCAAGTTCTTCCGCGTCGCCTTTTTCCACCACCCGCCTTATGCTACCGGGAACAACCTACTGGATCCGCTGAACGGGTGGGTACGCAATAATCTGGTGCCGATCTTCGATCGCCACAACGTGGAGCTGGCCGTGGCCGGTCACGAGCACAGCTACCAGCGCAACAGGCTAATGCGCGCCGGCGAGCCTGTCGATCCGCCGTTCGGCGTGCAATACCTCACCAGCGGCGGCGGGGGCGCCTCGCTCTACGCGGTCGCCATTCGGCCCTACCATGTCACCGGCGCCGCGGAGTTCCACTATCTGCGCGTCGATGTATCCGCGGGACGGATGAACATCCGCGCCATCGCTCTGGGCGGCCGGGAACTCGACAACTTCACGCTGGCGCCGGCGCCCCTGGTGACGGGGCCGGCGCTGAATTCGGCGTCCTATACGCCTGCCATGGCGCCCGGCGGATTGATCAGCGTCTTCGGCGCCCGCCTCGGGTTTCAGGAAGCGCAGTTCACCAGGATCCCCTTGCCGACTGAGCTTGCCGGAATAACGGCCACGCTGAACGAGCGCCGCCTGCCCTTGACCTACGCCGGCCCCGGCCAGGTGAACCTCCAGTTGCCGTTCGATGTGACCGGGAGCGCCACGCTGCGGCTAACCACCGCCAATGGGTCGGTGGAGATTCCGTTAATCATTTCCGAGACCGCCCCAGGCATCTTCACTGACGGCGCAGGCAGACCCGCCATCACCCACGCCAACGGGAACCTGGTCAGCGAGACGGACCCCGCGGCGCCGGGGGAGACCGTGGTGGTCTATATGACCGGCCTGGGCCGCTGCCGCGAGGAAATCGCCGCCGGCCAGCCCGCTCCCGGCGCGCCTCCGCTACGGGCCTCGGCCCTGGTGGAGGTTCAGCTAGGCAATGCCATGCTGACGCCCGACTTCGCCGGTCTGACTCCGTTCTTTGCGGGCTTATACCAGGTTAACGTGAGGATTCCGCAAAGCACCGCCGATGGAATGTACAACATGCAGGTCATGGCGGGCGGGGTGGCCAGCAACAGAGTCCGGATCTCGGTTCGGCCTCCAGCCTGAGCACGCCCGTGGCGGAAGTCCCGAAAGACCGCTCCCTCACGGTCGCGGCTCGGTTTGCGCGTCGAGTCCCGGTTATTTCTGAACCGCCGCCTTCGGGATTTTCTTGGTGAGCAGCTTGCAGCCGCCTTTGCGTTCCAGGTGCTCCAGGTAATCGACGACTTTCGCCCGTATCTCATCCGGGTCCCGGTAGGGCGACTTCTTGAACAGCAGCCGTGTCATGTTCTCCAGGTACGCGAACGTCGACTTGGCGGTCTTGTCCGGATGCTTCGGCTCATGGATGCGGTAGCAGGCCTCGGCCGCCGGAGCAAACCGAAACAGCTCCACCACCCAGCTTTTGGGAATGCCGGTCGCCTTCCCGAACGCGAATGCGCTTTCCAGGTAGGGCGCCGCGATCACGAACATTCCCTCCTTGAGCGCCGGCTCGATTTCCCAACGCAGCCGGAACACAAGGTCGTTGGCATAAAGAAGCAGCAAGGTTCGAGGGGAGGGCCCGGGACGCTCTTTGTCCCGCCGCCGCAGCTCGAAAAAGAGCCCGGAGGCATCCCACTGGCTGACTCCGGCGAGGATCCCCTTCTTCTGAAGGCGGCTCGAAAGGTGGCGAGCCACCGTGATCAGGTCCGCGCCGCAAGCGCCCTCGAGCGCGATGAGCCGGCCCTTCTTGCGCGCCTCAGGCCTGGCTTTCACCCGTCTCCTCCTCCGAATCCCGCCTCCTGCCCACCAGCCACTCGGCCACCGGATCCAGGTTCCACTCCGCCCACCGGCGACGTTCCATTTGCTTGAACCGGTCGCGGAGCACGCGGCTTTGCTCGTAGATGGACTTGTCGGTGTCCACCGTCACAAACTGGAAGATCAGCGACAGCGCCTCGTACTGCCCGACCACCCGGTTGATGAACTCCCTGTAGCTGGCACGCGCATCCTCCATTTCGGTGACGTCCTGGCCGGCATCATAGAATTTCGGCGCCTTCTTCTTAGAAGTTCGCCGATCGGCCAGCTTGTCCGCCGAGACGGAGAAATAGAACACGATGTCCGGCCAGAGAATGGGCTGGTAGATGTTCATCAGCCAGTGCAGGTCCATCCCGCGGCTGATGTCGCGTGCCAGGCTGGTGAACAGGTAGCGGTCCGCAACCACGGTTTCTCCCTCCCACAGCGCCGGAAGGATGCTGTCTTCCAGCCGATTCCGGTAGTCGGCCGCCAGCAGCAGCGAATGCTCCCTCGGGCTGAGGGCGTGCAGCTTCTTGCGCGCCTTCAACAGAGGTTTCACCAGGGCGGAGGCGCCGAACTTGCGCTCCGCCAGCTTGTATTTCTCGCTGGTGAGCCAGTCCTTGAACAACCCGCGCTGCGTCGATCGGCCCGAACCCTCCGGTCCTTCGAAGGCGATCAACAGCCCGCGTTTTTCTTCGCGCTGTTCAACAAGATCGCGGATACGCTTAGGGGCTTGTGTGGAATGCGTGTCTACCAGCAGAGACATTGCATTGAACTGTTACGACTCGTAATCCAGGAAGTATATTCGGCGGGGAGGTCGGAAGTCAATTTATCAGCCCGTGGCAGAGGTCCCCGAATGCCGAGAAGAACAGGCCAGCAGGCCTGTCCCACAACGCTAACCGTCCGCGCTGCCTACGCCGGATTGCAACTGGGGCTCGGTGGTCGCGCCGCGGTTGCGCCGCTGCCCTCCGAACTCGACCGGCGCGCCCCCGCGTTCGCCGCCGGGCCAATCCGCGAAGGCACTCCGGATCAGGCCGAAAATCGCAGGCCCGTTCCGCACGATCTGATTGATCCAGGCCCAAACGCTCTTCTGCGGGAAGTAGATGCCGCGGAAAAACAGGCGGGCGATCAGGACGTTAATCCGATACGGAACCGGCGCGTCGCGGATGGCCTCGATGGCTTTCCGCGTGGCCGCGGGTGTGTAGGAGTTCTTCCAGGCTTGCTCGACTTCGATCTGGACCTGCGGAATGGTCATTTTCAGAGGTGTGTGCGCCATCTGGAACGGCGTGAAGTCCAGCCAGTGCAAGGGTCGCGTCAGCCGGCCTTCCTTCTCCAGGCGCTCGTATAAAGGAGTAGCCGGGAAGGGAGTGAGCTGACCGAAAACGGGCAGACCCGGCGGCCATTCGCGGATCTGGCTGAGCGTGCGCTCGGCTACTCCCGGAGTGTCGTTGTCCAGCCCGAAGATAAAAGAAGTGATCGCATAGATGTGCCGGCGGGCCAGTCGGTTGAGTACGGCGGCATATTCGCCGGGCTTGTTGAAGCTCTTGTTCACGCTCGCCAGGTTAGCCGGGTCGATCGACTCCATGCCAATGAAGATCCACTTGCCGCCGGATTCGGCGATCAGATCCACCAATTCCTCATCCCGCAGAAGGTTCGCGCTGATCTGAGCGACCCAGGCGACCTGCGCTTCGGCGTCGATGATGTCGCGCAGCAACGACTTGGTGCGTTTGATGTTGATGGCGAAGTTGTCGTCGACGAAGAAGACCGCGATCTTGCCGCGCGTCTTGTGGGCCCGGGCTTTCAGCCGCAGCAACTCTTCGACGATGCTCTGGTTGGTGCGGAAGCGGATCGAATCTCCGAAGAATCCGGTGACCGTGCAGAACTCGCAGCCGTAGGGGCAGCCGCGCCCGGACTCGATGGGGATGATATGGAAGGTTTCCCATTCCGCCCGGTAATGCAGGGCGATGCGGCGCAGGAAACCGGGGACCCGATTGAACTGGCCCAGGTCGAGCGATTCCCAGGGGATCTGCGGGTAGTCTTCCAGGCTGGGCTTGCGCTCCTGGCCGAAATCGTCCACCGGCTTGTAGACTTCCTTCAGTTGACCGCGGGCGGCGTCTTCGACGATACGAGGCCAGGTCTGGTCGGCTTCGCCAAGCGCGATGGCGTCCGCATGGCGCTGGCCGCCATTGCGGCCCAGGGCCTCGTCGGGTACCTCGGTGACGTGCGGTCCCCCCATGACAACCCGGACGCCGGCGCGGCGCAGCGCATCGGCTACCCGGTAGGCTTTGGCGATCATCCGTGTCATGGCGCCGATTCCGACCAGTCCGATATCGTTTTCCAGCGCGAACCGCACCATGTCCTCGTCGCTCATCGGCGATGTGTTGCCGTCGACCAGCAACACCTCGTGACCAGGAGGGGTCAACGACTGGAGCAGGAACATCCACAGATGCGGCATGAAGTTGCGTGTCACGCCGTTGTCCGGGTTGTAGAGGAGGATCTTCATGTGCGGTTTCCAGTAGACCGGTTTATCAATCCTAGCACTACCGGCCGCCGAACGGCCAGATATTTCGGCCCAGCAGCGGCCACGGAGAGCCGAATGGTGAAATATCCGGCAGAAGCTGAAAAGCTGAACCCGTAACCTTGTACCCACGGGGATCATCTGATATAGTCATTTCGATATGCCGGCCCCTACAGGGGCTGCCCCTGCCTGACGGCGGAGTGGCGCCCCACAATTTGGGGAGCAATCGGTCATACCGTTTGCTTAGAAGCATCCGGCGGGGGCCAGGGGATGCACAGACCGGGAAAGGATGGTGTCTCGTGAGTTCGAAGAAAGAACCTGAGGTTCAACCGGAACCCAAAGCCGGGTTCAGCCGCCGGGGATTCCTGCGCGGAGTAGGGATCGGCGGCGGCGCACTGGGAACAGGCCTGCTGGAGCAGCAGGCCGAAGCGCAAACGGCGGCGAACGTCGTCGGCCCGGGCGAGGTTAGCATCACGCTGACCATCAACGGCGCCCCGCAAAAGCTCAGCGTGGAGCCGCGCGTCACCCTTTGCGACGCGCTGCGCGACCGGCTCGATCTCACCGGCGCCAAGCGCGTCTGCGACCGGGGCACTTGCGGCGCCTGCACCGTGATCATGGACGGCAGGGCGGTCTACTCCTGCACCGTGCTGGCCATCGACGCCCAGGGCAAACCGATCCAGACTATCGAGGGCTTCTCGGGCGCTCCGCGGCCCCATCCCATCGTGGGGGCGTTCGCCAACAACGACGCTCTCCAGTGCGGCTACTGCACACCGGGCTTCGTGGTGGCTTCCAAGGCTTTCCTGGATAGAAACCCCAGTCCGACCTACGAACAGGTGAAGACCGGCCTTGGCGGTAACCTCTGCCGGTGCGGCACTTACGTCGGGATCCGTAAAGCTGTACTTGAAGCAGCGAAGGAGCTGAAAGGAGCCCGCAATGCCTAACTACAACTACCCCCCCATGAAAGACCGCCGCGTGATAGGCAAATCCATCACCCGGCTGGACGGAACGGAAAAAGCCAGCGGCCGGGCCAAGTATACCTCCGATCTGAACCGCCCCGGCATGCTCTACGGCGTTCTGCTCACCTCGCCTCACGCTCATGCCCGCATCCGCAGCATCGACATCGGCGAGGCCGAGCGGCTTAAGGGTGTAACCGCAATCCGGGTAATCGCCCCGGCCGGCACCGAGATCCAGTGGGCCGGCGCCGAGATCGCCGCCGTGGCCGCGGTCAACGAACAGGTGGCCCGCGACGCCGTGCGGAAGATCAAGGTGGACTATGAAGTGCTGCCGCACCTGGTCCGCGAAGAGGATCTGGGGAAAGCCGGCAATCGCGCCAAGCCCGCCGGGGAGCAGGTTTCCGGCGACCCCGACCAGGCCTTTAAGGAAGCCGAAGTCACCCACGAAGGCTATTACGGCATCCCCGTGATCACGCACTGCTGCCTGGAGCCGCACGGCCAGGTGGTGGCCTGGGATGGCAACAAGATCGACTACTGGCCTTCGACGCAGAACGTTTCCAATATCGGCGGCGACCTGGCCAAGGCGCTGGAGATTCCGGCCAACGTCGCCCGCGTGCAGATGGATCACGTGGGCGGAGGATTCGGGGCCAAGTTCGCGTCGGACCGGTGGGGCGTCGAAGGCGCGCGGCTGTCGCGTGCCAGCGGCGGCAGGCCGGTGAAGCTGTACCTGGATCGTGCCTCGGAGCTGACCATCGCCGGGGTGCGTCCTTCCGTGTTCGGGAAGTTCAAGCTGGCGGCGAAGCGCGACGGCACCATCACGGCCTGGCAGTCGGACACCTGGGCGACCGGCGGCTTCGCGGGCGGAGGTATCAACGCCGACGTGCTCCCCTACGTCTACCGCAACGTGCCCAACCGCCGCGTGAATCACACCGCGGTGTCGATCAACGCCGGGGGCGCCCGCGCCTGGCGCGCGCCCAACCACCCGCAGATCTCCTATCTGAGCTGCGCCGCCATGGACGACCTGGCGGCCAAGCTGAAGATGGATCCGCTGGAGTTGTTCCTCAAGAACGCCGACTACACGGCACGAGCGCCGCACTACCCGGACGTCTATCGCTCGCAGTTGCGGAAGGGAGCGGAGCTGATCGAATGGGCCAAGCGCTGGCACCCGCGCGGCGACACCGCCCGGGGGTCCGTCAAACGTGGGCTCGGCCTGGGGGTGGGCACTTGGGGCGGCGCCGGCCACGCCAGCCAGTGCCGCTGCAACATCCACCCGGACGGCACCGTCGAGGTCGAGCTCGGCAGCCAGGACCTGGGAACGGGCACGCGCACCATCATCGCCCAGGTGGCGGCCGAAAGCCTCGGGCTTCCGGTGAACGCCATCAAGGTGAAGATCGGCGATAACCAGTTCCCGCCTTCGGGCGCATCCGGCGGTTCCACCACCGTGGGAGGTGTGGCCGCTTCCACACGCAAGGCGACCGTGAACGCGCTGGAGAAGCTGATGGAAGCCGTGGCCTCCGGCCTGGGCGCCCCGGTGGACCAGCTCGAGGCGGTGGACGCCAAGATCCAGGTGAAGGGCAACGCGGCCAAGAGCCTTACCTGGAAGGCCGCCTGCCAGAAGCTCGGCGTACGCACCATCTCCGAGACGGGCGCTCACGATCCACGCAACCCGATGGGGCTTTCCACGCTTGGCGTAGGGGGCGTGCAGATGGCCGACGTCTCGGTGGATATCGAAACCGGCGTCGTCAAGATGAACAAGATGGTGGCCGTGCAGGACTGCGGTCTCATCATCAACCCCAGGACCGCCGAGAGCCAGATTCTCGGCGGCTGCATCATGAGCATCTGCGCCGCGCTGATGGAAGAGCGCGTCATGGACCAGCAGACCGGCCGCGTGCTGAACGCCGAAATGGAGTTCTACAAGCTGGCCGGCATCGGCGATATCGGCGAAATTGTCGTGCATCTGGATATCACCCCCGAGCACGACGCGCGCGGCGTCATCGGTCTGGGTGAGCCCGCGGCGGTGCCCGGCATCGCCGCCATAGCCAATGCCGTAACCAACGCCATCGGCGTTCGGGTGCCTGTGCTGCCATTGACACCCGATCGCGTGCTGGCTGCCCTGGAAAAGAGGAGCGCGTAAAATGCAAGCCTTCGACTACGCCAATCCGACAACACTTCAGGAAGCGCTCGGTCTGCTGGCGGCTCGCTGGGGAGAGGTAGACATCCTCGCCGGCGGCACCGACCAGATCAGCCTCATGAAGGATTACATCCACACGCCGCGGCGTGTGGTGAACATCAAGGGCATCAAGGAGCTGGGCGGCATCACCAAGACCGCCGCCGGCCTGCGCATCGGCGCCACCGTGACGGTGGACGAGCTGGCGCGCAACGCCGCCGTGCGCGCCGAGTATCCTTGCTTGACCGCCGCGGCGCAGGGAATCACCAGCCCGCAGATCCGCAACATGGGGACCGTGGCAGGCGACCTGTGCCAGCGCCCGCGCTGCTGGTACTTCCGCAACGGCTTCGGCCTGCTGGCGATGAAGGACGGCAAGAGCCTGGTGTTGGACGGTGAGAACCGCTACCACGCCATCTTCGGCGACGGGCCGGCGTACTTCGTGAGCGCCTCCAGCTTCGCGCCCGCGCTGGCCGCCCTCGGAGCGCGGGTCAAGCTGGTCTCGGCCTCCGGTCCGCGCGAGGTTGCGGTCGACAAGTTCTTCATCGCACCGAAAGACGGCGCCAGCCGGGAGACGGCGCTGCGGCCCGATGAGATCCTCACGGAGATCATCGTGCCCGCGGCGCGCACCACCCGCAACGCCACCTATGAGGTGCGCCAGAAGGAGGCGCTCGACTGGCCGCTGGTGGCCGCTTCGGTCGTGCTGCGGATGAAAGGCAGCACGGTGGCGAGCGCCCGTGTGGTGCTCGGCCATGTCGCCGCCACGCCCTGGGTGGCTGCGGGCGCCGAACAGCTCCTGGCCGGCAAGTCGCTGACCGAGGACGTCGCCCGGGATGCGGGCAACGCCGCCGTCGCCGGTGCGCGTCCGCTCAGCGGCAACCGCTACAAGGTCCAACTGGCCAGCGTCGCGGTCAAGCGCGCGCTGCTGGAGGCCGTTCGCGTCAAGGCTTAAACTCATGGAACGGGCGGGCATCGGACGGATCGACGACGACCGCTGCGATTTGCTTCGCTGGAAAGGGCTCTATATCGAGGCCGAATGGGACCCGACTCTCCCCCATTCGAGCGACCGGCTGTTCTGGTGCCACAAGACCCAGAACTGCCTGGGCCCGGACGGCAAGGTGGTCGACGACTACGAGTGCAACGAGACCCGCTCCTGTTTCCGGGGGCTTTGATCTTCACCCATACGTTCGATCCCGTAGACCGGCCGGCGATTTCGCCTTCAATCGCGCCGCCGTTTGTGGTACAGTACTACAGAAGGGGAGGTATTGCATGAGGCTCCTGGCAACCCTCACGATTTCACTGTTGTTCGCCGCCACCTTGTTCGGCGCGGGAATTCCCGCCAACTCGGTCACCGGCCATTATGTCGAAGCGCGCACGGCCGACGTGTACGTCGCCGCCTGCTTTGCCAACGCCGAGGTCGGCATTGTCGGCGACCTGGCTGTGTTCGGCTGGAAGGTCGACAAGGGGACCTTCGATGGAGTGCGGCTGGATGGCCTGGGCGTGGTCGGCGTGGTCAAGGCGAGCGCCACACTGGGCGACGTTCACAACAACGCCTACCCGGTCCGGAGCGTGCTGATTGTCGACGAGCGCGCCACACCCGAGCAGCGCCTGGCCTTGCAGGGCTTCGCCCGCAAGATGGCCGGCGATCTGCTCCAGAACATCGTGCGCATCGACTACCAGCCGATCGACCTGAAGATGGAGGGCGGCGTCCACGACGCGCGCGCCACGCTGAAGGCGGGCAACCTGGCCGCCATCGAGACGCGTGCGCTCCACGGCGAGGACAAGGTCTGCTCCAACGAGGTGGTGTGGTACCTCCCGCTGACCAAGTTGGAGCACGCCATGCCGGCCTACACAGTGACACACAGCTTCCGCGGGCAGGGGCTCGGCAGCGTGTGGAGCAATCCGGACAAGCGCAGCGCCTACGTCGGCAGCTTCCACTACCAGGACTGATCTGAGGCCCCGGCCGGCGACGTTCACCGGAATACCACGATTTGATCGCCTCCTTCGAGGCTCGCGTGGAGACGTGGCCACAAGTGCTCGAAAGCCGAGAGCAGTTTCCGAGCCGCGACCACAGGGAGCGGTTGTACGCGCATTTCTGCAACTTGGTCTGGTCGCCCGGAGCTGGCTATCGACCAGGAACTTCACGAGTCCTGGAGCTCGGGATGATCCGTCTGGTGCGCGGCGTACTCAATCGCGGCGAGGATGTCTTCGCGCTCCAGGAACGGGTAGTCGGCCACGATCTCTTCGATAGATGAACCGGCGCTGAGCAACTCAAGGACATCGCTGACGCGCATGCGGAAGCCGCGGATACACGGGCGCCCGCCGCACTTGCTTTCTTCAACCGTGATGCGATTGAGTCGGTCGAGCCTCATGACACCACCGATAGTTTACCAGACTTCACTCACCATCAGCTCAGCGCTTTTTTACAATACTCGAAGCACTTCCTGACTTCCGCCACCGTATCCTCGCCGCGATACTCGTACTCGATGTTGGCGGCGATCTGATATTTCTTCGCCTTCATCAGTTGCAGCACTTCGCGGATGGGCGTGTCCCCTTCCCCGAACGGTACGTTGGCGCCCTGGTCCTTCTTGCGGTCCTTGAGGTGCAGCGTCAGGATTTGGGCGTGGTGCCGCTCGAGAAAGCTCACCGGGTCGAAGCCGGCGGCGACGAAGTGGCCGATGTCCAGGTTGATGGCGATGTAGGGCGACGCCCCATGCATCGCTTCGGCGAAATCCTCCGCACGCGCGAATTCGTTCGGCTTGATGTTGGAGTGGTTGTGCATGCCGACGTAGACCTTCGCCTTGGCGGCAAAAGGATCGATTCGCTTCGCGGTGGACACGTTGGAGGAGGCCGTCAGCCGGTTGATCCCGAGCGCGCGGGCCATTTCCATGCCGCGCGCGACCTCCTCGTCGGTGAAGTCGTCGCGGAAGCTGTAGTTGTAGGCGTAGATCTCGATGCCCGCCTCGTCGAATTTCCGGCGGACCCCGCGGAACTCGTCCATCGAGACGGAAAGGCGCCACTTGCGCAGTTCTTCGCGGGTCGCCTTGCGCGGCTCGACGTGGCCTTGCCACAGCTCGACGTAGCCGAGGCCGACCTCCTTCATCGCCGCCACGGTCTCATCCAGAGAGCGATCCCGAAAACTGTAACTCTGGGCGCCGATCATGACGCCTTCGATCTTCGAATTGATGGGCGCCGCTGTTGCCGCCAGCGGGATGCCCGCCAGGGCCAGGTTGCCGAAGTCTCTCCGTGTGATTCCCATAGGCGTAAGCATAACACCTGCGGAACAGCAGCGGGCCGTGGCTCGCTCCTCAAATCCGCGGCCCGAGTGCCGATGAGAGCGGTATGGGCCGTAGTTTTGCGTTTCGCGTACTGGTCTGTCTTCTGACGGCGCCGGCGGCGATTTGTGGCGTCGCGCTGCGGAGTCTGGACAAGCAGGTGCGGTGGCCCTCGGGATCGCTGCGGCTGCATCTGAGCCGCACCGTGCACCTGGCCGACGGGGCCTCAGGCGTGGACCAGCGCGACACCGCCGCCTCCGTACACGGCGCCCTGATCGAGGCCGTCCAGGTCTGGACGCGGACGGGCCGTGCGGCGCTCGGCATCACCACCGAATTCACCGACAGCACGCGCGTAGGGAACCCGGGGGAGAACCTGGTGACATTCACCGACCCGGCGCCGTACGACTCCGGCCTCTGCGACAGGAACGTGTTCGTCGCCTGCACGGTGCTGTTCTATTCCACCGAGACCGGCGAGATCCAGAATTTTTATCTCGCGTTTAATCCGTACTTCCGGCACTCCTCGATCGGCCTGGCAGGGGCCTATGACATCGGCACCACGATGCTGCACGAGGTCGGCCACGCTCTGGGGCTCGACCATAGTCCCGTGTTGGAGTCGATCATGATGCCGACGGTCGGGTTGAGCACGACGCGGCCGGGCGCGAATTTTCCGCAACGCACTCTCTCGATGGACGACGTATTCTCGCTCGCCGAACTGTATCCGCTCGCCGAGGCCGCTCCGGCGAGCCTGTTGCAGGGACGCGTGCTGCGCAACGGGGCGCCGGCCCGCGACGTCCACGTCGTCGCCTGGCACACCGACGGACGCGTGGCGCGCGGAGCGCTCACGGCCGCCGACGGCAGCTACTCGCTCGCGATCGACCCGGGAACCTACCTGCTTGCGGCCGAGCCGCTGGACGGTCCGGTGCGGGGGACCGACTTCATCCAGCCCATCAGCGCCTACGTCCCGTTTCCCACCTTGTTCTGGACATCGGAGGGCGGCCACGGTCAGGACGGCGAACCGGTCCAGGTGCACGCTTATGAGACCCGCTCGGGGCTGGACTTCTTCGCCGGCGACGGCGCGGTGAACAATATCGAGACCATCGGCCTGATTGACGCGGGCGGCGTCTACCGCGGGTCGGCGCGGGTGACGGTGGGGCGCGGGCGCGATTACGAAATCGGTTTCACACGCGCTCCCGCCGAGGGCGAGCCGGCTGTGCGGATCCTGAGCGGGTCGGTCTTCTCCGAGGGCGCCGCGACCAGCCCCGCTTCGATCCCGCGGCTGGTCCTTCAGAAGATCCGCATTCCCGCGGACGCCCCTCTCGGCGCGTACAGCCTTCACTACCACAGCGGCGGGGCAGGCTCGCTGCTCGCGGGCGCGCTGCGAGTGGTTCCCAACCCGGCGATCGCCTCCGTTCACGATGCCCTGACCGGTGAGCCACTCACCGAGGCTGCTCCGGGGCAGCTCATCGCCATACGCGGCTCCGACCTGGCAGCGACCGAAGTCCTCGCCGAACGGCCGTTCGATGGGGCGCCCTGGCCCAGCCACCTGGGCGGCGCCTCGGTTCGCATCGGCGAGCGCTTCGCGCCGCTGAAGTCGGTCTCCGCCGCCGAGATCCTCGTCGAAGTGCCGGCAGGTATCCCAGGGGACGCCGCGACGCTCGTGGTCTCGACCGGCGCCGGGATCGAAAGCGCGCCTGTGACCATCGCGCTGCGGCCAGGGTCCGTACAATAGGGAGTTTGCCGGAGCTTCTCCCGATCCTACTCGGGGCCCTGTTCCCGTTGGCCGCGGCGTGGTCGCTCGGCCGCGCGTGCCTGCCGGGGCTTCCGCACACGCTGGGCTTCGCCATCGGCGCGGCGCTGCTCAGCCAGGTGGTGTTCGCGATGCTGGCGGCCGGCATCGCCGGGCGCGCGACGTTCGCCGTGGCGGGCGGGCTGGCGTTGTTGCCCGCGATGTGGAGGCTCGCCCGCCGGCGCCCCTCGACGGCACGGATCCTCCGGTGGCCGAACGAACGCCTTGCCGCGGCTCTGCTGGCGCCCTACGCAGTGCTTTACCTGGTCCATGCGCTGGCACCGGAAACACAACCCGACGGCTACACGTACCATCTGGGCCTGGTCGGGGAGTGGATCCGTAATGGCGGCTTCCCGGATCGCGTCGGATTCTACGAAATGCTGCCGCAGGGCATGGAGATGCTGTTCGCCTTCGCGTTCGCTTTCGGGGGACACTCGGCGGCCAAGCTGGCGCACTTCGCCTTCCTGGCGCTGACGGTGCCGCTGTTGTTCGACACCGCGCGCCGGCTGGGGCTGGAGCGCCGTGTTGCCGGCGCCGCGGCGGTGTTCTACGTGTGCTCGCCGGTGGTGGGCACATACGCGACGGCCTCCTACAACGATGCGGCGCTGGTGTTCTACATCCTGGCCACGGTCGACCTGCTGCTGGCCTGGGCCGGGTCGGACGACAAACGCCACCTGCTCGCGGCGGGCATCGCCGCCGGTTTCTGTTACGCCATCAAGTTCACCGGCGGGATGGCGGCGCCGCTGGCGGCAGTCTACGCCGGCCGGCGGCGCGGATGGAAAGCGGGGCTGGCTGCCGGAGCGGGCGCGGCGGCGATGATTCTGCCGTGGGTGCTGCGCAACCTGTTGATGACCGGCAATCCCGTGGCGCCGCTGTTCAACCGCCTGTTTCCGAACCCATACTTCCACGTCTCGAGCGAGCAGACCCTGGCCGCCTACCTGCGCAGCTATGGAGATGTCACGTGGGCACGCGCACCCCTGGAGCTGGCCCTGTTCGGGCAGGCCCTGCAAGGGCTGGTGGGGCCCCTGTTCCTGCTGGCGCCCGTGGGGCTGCTCGCCCTGCGCCATCGCGCCGGGCGCGTGGTGCTGGCCCTGGCGATGGCGGCGGCGCTGCCGTGGGGCTTCAACATCGGCACGCGGTTTCTGGCGCCGGCGCTGGTGTTCCTGGCGCTCCTCGTGGCGATGTCGCTGCCGCGGCGGGTGGCCGCCGCCTGCATGGTGTTCCACGCGATCAGTTGCTGGCCGGCGGTGGTGGAACTCTACGCGGACGCGGGGGCCTGGCGTCTGCGCGGGTTTCCGTGGCGCGCCGCGCTGCGGGTGGAGCCGGAGTCGGTCTACCTGGAACGGGAACTGCCCGAGTATGCGGTTGCGCGACTGGTGGAAGCCAACATTGCCGCCGGGGAGCGCTTCCTGTCGCTGGGGGCGTCGCCCGGGGCTTACTTTCGCGCCACCGCTGTGAGTCCCTGGCAGTCCGCGGAAGCCGGGCGGCTGGCTGACGCGCTGGAGACGGCGGTGGTGGCCGATCGCGGCATGCTCTACGAGCTGCGGGCGCGCTGGCCCGAGCAGCATCTGGCTGCCGTGCGCTTCGAGCTGCGCGAAGGGCACGCCTTCGAGAAGTGGAGCGTGCATGAAGTGGAGCTGGAGCGAGACGGGCAAAGGATCGTGCCACGGCGGGGCTGGCGCGTTTCGGCGCGGCCGAATCCGTGGGAGGCGCCGCTGGCGCTGGACCGTAATCCCGTCTCCCGCTGGCGAACGTGGGAGCCGCGGCGTGCGGGCATGTACTTGGAGGTCGAGCCCGGCGGCCGGTCGCGGCTCGGCGGGGCGCTGCTGGTGTGCTACCTGCCCGAGCAGCGGCGGCTGAAGGTGGCCGTTCTGGGCCTGGGCGCGGACGGCGTCTGGCGGCTGCTCGCCCAGGACATGAAGGCCGCAAGCCGGCCTTCGCTCAACCTGCGACTCAGCGCGACGCGCCTCCTGCGCCGCTCGGGCATCCGGTACGTGCTGACGCCGATCGGCAACGAAGGCCTCGCGCGCACCGGACGCGACCTGGTGGATCACCCCGGCGACTGGGGAATGGAGGTGGTGGGCAACGCCGGCAGCGTCTATCTACTTCGCCTGCGCTGAGAGCGACCGCGCGATCGCGTCGGCGATTTGCCGGCCGTGGAAGCGGCCGTTTTCGATAAAAATCTCGTTGGTGTGCATGCCCGCCACCAGGACGCCGGCGAGATAGAGCCCGGCGCGGGCCGCTTCCAGCGTCTCGGGGTGCGTGTAGGGGCGGCGCGTTTCCGGATCGAATGTAATGCCGTGCGCGGCGAGAAACCCGGTATCGGGATGATAACCGATCAACGCGAACACGAAGTCGTTGGGGAGCCAGAGAAGGCCTTGCGGCGTTTCGACGTGGATGGAATCGGGTCGGATTTCGAGCAGCCTCGAGTCGAAGAACGCTCGGATTTCCCCGTTGCGGATGCGGTTTTCGATGTTCGGCTTGATCCAGTACTTCACGCTGGAGGAAATGGCCGGGCCGCGGTGAATGAGCGTGACCCGGGCGCCGGTCCAGTGGAGATCGAGCGCGGCGATGGCGGCCGAGTTCTTGCCGCCGATGACGGCGACGTCTTGGTTGTAATAGGGGTGCGGCTCCTTGAAGTAGTGGAGCACTTTTTCAAGGTCCTCGCCGGGAACATCGAGGCGGTTGGGCAGATCGTAGTAGCCGGTGGCGAGGATAATCTTGCGGGCGTCATAGCGTTGCGGGCAGCCGAGGCGGTCCGTAGTGTGGACGGTGAACTCCAGGTCCGCGCCGGTGATTTCGCGTACCAGCTCGTACTGATGAACATCGAGCCGGTAGTGGGCGGCGACGCGGCGGTAGTACTTCAGCGCCTCAGTGCGGGTGGGCTTCTCGCCGAGTGCTGTCATGGGAATGTCGCCGATCTCGAGCAGCTCGGGCGTGGTGAAGAAGACCAGGTTGGTGGGGTAGTGGTAGATCGAGTTGACCACGCAGCCCTTGTCGATGATCATCGCGGAGAGGCCGCGGCGGGTGAGCTCGATGCCGCAGGCCAGGCCGGTGGGGCCGGCGCCCACGACGATGGCGTCCCAACGCGTCAAAGCAGGGCCTCTACCGAGGCGTAGAGGTTCTCCAGGGCGGCGCCGAGCGCCGCGGCATCCTTACCGCCCGCCTCAGCCATGTCGGGTCGACCGCCACCCTTGCCGCCGACGGCCTGGGCGAGAGCTCCGGCGAGCTTGCCGGCGTGGACCCGCGCGATGAGATCCTTGGTGACGGCCGAGACGATGGCCACGCCGCCCCCGTCCTCGGCGGCCGCCAGCACGACGACGGCGGTCTTCCAGCGATTGCGGAGGTCGTCGGCGAGGGTGCGCATCTGGCCGCGGTCCAGCCCGTCGACGCGGACGGCGAGCACGCGCACGCCCTTGACCACGCGCGCCTGGCTCTCGAGCGACTCCAGTTGCGAGCGGGCGTGTCTGTCCTTCATCTGCTCGAGCTGGCGCTCGAGCGACTTCTGCTGCGCCAGAAGCCGTTCCACGTGTTCGACCAGGTCCGCTTCGGAGGCGCGTGTGAGCCCGGCCAGCCGCGCGAGCGTGGCGGAGGTCTCCTGCAGGCGGCGAAGGGCGCCTTCGCCGGTGATCGCCTCAATGCGGCGAACGCCGGCCGAAATACTGCCTTCCTGAACGATCTTGCACAGGCCGATGTCGCCGGTGCGGGCGACGTGGGTTCCGCCGCACAGCTCGCGGCTGAAACCGGCAATGGAGACGACGCGCACGCGGTCGCCGTACTTTTCACCAAACAGCGCCGTGGCGCCGGTTTCCAGAGCCGCCTCCAGGTCCATCAGGTCCGTGTGCACGCCCCGGTTGGCGAGGACCTGTTCATTGGCCAGGCGTTCCACCTCGGCGATCTCGTCGGAATCCATGGCGGCGTAGTGGGAGAAATCGAAGCGCAGGCGCGCGGGTTCCACGATGCTGCCCGCCTGCTTGACGTGCGCGCCGAGAACCGTGCGCAGGGCGGCGTGCAGCAGGTGGGTGGCGGTGTGATTGCGCATGGTGGCGTGGCGGCGCGTCGGGTCGACATCGGCGCGGACTTCCTGCCCGGGCCGCAGCCCCGCCGGGAGCGCGGCCTGGTGGACAATGAGGCCCGGCACAGGGCACCAGGTGTTGACGACTTCCGCGAGGCGCTCGCCGGAAGCCGGGTCGAACAGACCGCCGCGGTCGCCGACCTGGCCGCCCGCCTCGGCGTAGAACGGCGTGTTGTCGAGGACAATCCCGGCGGTGGAATCCGTTTCGACAATCTCGACAACACGGGCGGGCGCCGAGAGCTGCTGGTAGCCGAGAAAACCGGTGCGGCCCTGCTCGAGCAGGCGTTGGTAGCGCGGGTCCGCCTGGGCCCTGGCGGCGCCCTTCCAGGAGGCGCGCGCGAGCGTGCGCTGGCGCTCCATCGCTTCCTCATAGCCGGCCAGGTCGATCGAGAGAGCCAGCTCGCGGGCCATCTCCTCCTGCTCGTCGAGCGCGAGGCCGTAGGTGTCGTAGAGGCGGAAGGCGACCGCGCCGGCCAGGACGCCCGCGGAAGCGGCGCGCGCTTCCTCGTGGAAGACCTTTTCGGCGACCTGGAAGGTGGTTGCGTAGCGATGTTCCTCGTCCTTCACGATGCGGGCGACACGCTGGAGGCTCTCCATGAGCTCGGGCCAGGCGGGGCGCATCAGCTCGGCGACGAAGCCGGTCAGCTCGAACAGAAACGGCTGGTGAACGCCGCAGCGGCGCGCGTGGCGCATGGCGCGGCGCATGATTTTGCGCAGCACGTAGCCGCGGCCTTCGTTGGAGGGCGTGATGCCGTCGTGGATGAGGAAGGCGGCGGCGCGGGCGTGGTCGGCCGAAACGCGCAGCGCGGTGTCAATGCGCTCGTCGACGCCGGCGGTGACGCCGAACAGCGCGGCGGCCTTTTCGACGATCGGGGCGATGAGGTCGGTTTCGTAGTTGGAGAGTTTGCCCTGGAGGACGGCGGCGACGCGCTCCAGGCCCAGGCCGGTGTCGATCGAAGGACGCGGCAGCGGAGTCAGTTGGCCGCTCGCGGAGCGGTCAAACTGCATGAAGACCAGGTTCCAGATCTCGACGAAGCGGCCGCCGCCGTCGCTGGGGAAAGCCTCGTGTTCGCGGCCGGGCTCGGCGGCTTGCGGGCCGAGATCGTAGTGGATCTCCGAGCAGGGGCCGCAGGGGCCGGTCTCGCCCATTTGCCAGAAGTTGTCCTTCTCATCGAGACGGAAGATGCGGTCCCCGGCGACGCCGGCGACTTTTTGCCAGAGCTCGCCGGCATCATCGTCATCGCGGAAGATGGTGACGTAGAGGCGGTCCTTGGGGAGGCCGTATTCGCGCGTGACCAGGTCCCAGGCGAAGTCGATGGCCTCGGCCTTGAAGTAGTCGCCGAAGGAGAAGTTGCCGAGCATCTCGAAGAAAGTGTGATGGCGGCGGGTGTAGCCGACGTTCTCCAGGTCGTTGTGCTTGCCGCCGGCGCGAACGCACTTCTGGGAGGTGCAGGCGCGGTTGTAGTCGCGCCTCTCGACGCCGAGGAAGACGTCCTTGAACTGGTTCATGCCGGCGTTGGCGAACAGTAGCGTGGGGTCGTTGGCCGGCGCCAGCGAGGAGGAACGGACAATGCGGTGGCCGCGGGCGGCGAAATAATCGAGAAACTTCTGGCGGATCTGGTGACCGGTCACTTTCCCTATTCTGACATACGGGCGCGGTTCGCTATTCCGAGCACGGACCGAGCCCGCGCTTCTACTTCGGGTGCGGCGTGATCGCCACGATGGTATAGGTATCTCCCGCAATGGCGAAGTAGAAGCGCCATCCTCGGTTCACCCTCGCCTGCCAGAGGTCAGGGACTCCCTCGTACTTCTTGGCCTGAAGTGATGGGTGCCGCAGATGCCCCACGAGGAGCCGGACCTGCTTATCAAACGCGCGCTGTACCGCGGGAGGAGCATCCCGATAATCTTTCCGGGATCGCTCGGTGTGGAGCCACCTCATCGGAGAGGGGCTGCGTTCCTCGGTCTCCGCGGTTGCTTCCTCCCGCGGCCTTTTAGCGAGGCAAGCAACTCATCCACGGTATCAAACGGACCGGAGACGCGGCCTTTGCGAATGTCCTCCAGACCTTCGGCGAGTGCGCGGTCAATGACCGCCTTGGGGGTGAGGGTGATCTTGCCCTTCTCTACCCTCGCCCCCAGCATGTCGCCCACGTTGAGCCCCGCCTGCTGGCGCAGCTGGTCGGGCAGCGTCACCTGGTATTTCGTTTTCACTTTCACGAGTGGCATATGAGTGAGAAAGTTTGACTGTCCTCACCCCCCAGTCTAGCGCCTGTGTTGGAACTGTCAAGGCACCAGTTTTGTGCCGGCTTGACACGGCCGGTTTTGCTGGGCCGCCGAACTTTTTGCCGGAGCGCGCCGGCATCATCGACATCGCGGAATGTTGTGCTTGCCGCCGGCGCGCACGCACTTCTGGGAGGTGCAGGCGCGGTTGTAGTCGCGCTTCTCGACGCCGAGGAAGACGTCCTTGAACTGGTTCATGCCGGCGTTGGCGAACAGTAGCGTGGGGTCGTTGGCCGGCGCCAGCGAGGAGGAACGGACAATGCGGTGGCCGCGGGCGGCGAAATAATCGAGAAACTTCTGGCGGATCTGGTGACCGGTCACTTTCCCTATTCTGACATACGGGCGCGGTTCGGCCAGCCCGGTTCATGGTATTCTCATTCGGGTATGCCGCCCGCTTCGCCGGACCTGGAGGAAGTGAAGCGTATCGTTCTCGAAGGACTGCGCGGCCACAGCGCCCGCGTCTTCCTGTTCGGCTCCTGGGTACATGGACAGGCGCGTCGATACTCGGACATCGATGTGGGCGTGCTGCCGATCGAGCCTCTCCCGGCCGGCCTGCTGCTGGATATCGAGGAGTCCCTGGACAACAGTCTGGTGCTGTACCCGGTGGACCTGGTGGACTTGTCATCGGCGCCGGCGGCGCTGCGCGAGCGCGTCCTCCGCGAGGGCATCCCGTGGAGCGCTTGAGAGAACGGCTGCAAGTGGCCCGGAGGGCGTTGGCCGCGCTCGACCGCTCGCGGCGATGGAACCGCGAGCCGCCACAGGCGACGGTTAGTCCGCTTGCTACGCGCGCGGCTCGGAAACGCTATTCCGAGCCGCGACCACAGGGAGCGGTTGGACTTTCAGAACTCGTAGCGCAGCGCGAACTGCATCTGGCGCGGCGAGTTCAGCAGGCCCGTGTACTTGCCGAAGCTGCCGGAGTTGCCCAGGTCCATGTTGATGCCGGCGAACCGCACCGCGTTGGTCAGGTTGAACGTCTCCCAACGGAACTGCACGCTGTGCGACTCCGCGTAAGGCATGAGGAACCGCTTGGCGACGCCGAGGCTGACGTTGAAGCCGCCATCGATGCGCACGGAGTTGCGGAGCCCGGACTGACCGGGCAGCGTGAAACCCCAGGAATCCAAAGCGGCCTTGGGATCGGCGAAAAGGTTCGGACCCGCGCGGCCGGCCACGGCCGGGGCATTGCGCGTCTTGGTGGGAACCGGCGGCGTACCGACCGGCGTAGCGAACCCGGTAATGTTCCAGTTTGTGGGCCAGTTGCGACCGTTGCCGACACCGACGGGCAGCTCGGTGCTCTGGTTCCAGGACGGCGTGATCTGCCAGCCGCCGATCACGGCGTCCAGCGCGCGTCCCGAGCCGCCGCCGAAGCGCCTGCCCTTGCCGAACGGAAGCTGCCAGATCATGTAGGCGTTGTAAACGTGGCGGGCATCGTAGTCGGAGACGGCCACGCGCTGGTCGGGTGAGAACGGGTTCAGCAGGAACCCGGCGAACGAGCCGGCCCGCTCGGCGTTCGAGGACATGTCGATCGATTTCGACCAGGTGTAGTTGAAGTCGAACGTCAGCCCTTCGCCGAAGCGCTTGCGCACGGTCCACTGCATGCCGTGGTATTTGCCGCCGGCCACCGAGCTGAGCGCCGAGAGCGCCGAGAACTGGCTGGAGAACATCATGTTGCATCCCAGCCGGCCACAGAACGGATCCTCGAAATGGTCAAAGTCGGCCAGCGCCGAGGTGGCATCGTTCGGGTAGAAGCGGTAGACGTTGTAGGCCTGCTGGGTCGCGGTCAGCCCGCCGCCGGCGGCGTTCGAGTAGAAGTTCTCGAAGAACGGCAACCGCGGCACCTGGGCCGTGGGCGTGCGGCGGGCGATGTGACGCGCCAACTCGGCAGCCGCCTCAAAGTAGGTCTGGCCGGACTGCGGATCCGTCAGGTTGGTGGGCATCGCCAGGTCGCGCGTGATCAGCGACTTTCGCGAGAGCCGGGCGGCGTAGGATCCCTCGATGTAGAGTCCCCGGCTGAACTCGCGCCCCACGGTCAGGTTCATGTTGATGGTGTAGGGCGGCTGGATCGTGTCGTCGATGCTGTTGGTGATGGCGAAGCTGCCCACCCCGCTTACGGGATGCCGCACCGGGAACCCCCCTGCCGGCGCCGGTCGGATCAACTGTGACGGCAGACTGTAGAAGCCCGTGAAGCGCGGCGCGGTGAGTGAGGTGATCTGCCCGGCGGGATTCACCAGGTTCGTGGCCAGCCCGAATGCGCTGGCGTCGAAGGTGCGGATCAACGGCTGCCCGAACAGGTCATAGAACATGCCCCACCCGGCGCGAATGGAAGTCTTGCCCGGGCCGCCGGTCAGCCAGCGCACCCAGCCGTCGGTAGACTGCGGAGACCAGGCGAGGGAAAGGCGCGGCGCCACGTTCTTCTTGTGGAAGGCGTAGAGAGGCCGCCCGCCGGCGGAGTTATGGAGAACGTAGGTGATGAGGCCGGCTTCTTTCTGCGCCCTTCCCTCGTAGCCGAGAGCGGCGCGGCGGTCGAACCAGTCGCCGAGCGAAAGATTCTGGGCCGAGGTCTGCACGCCGTTGCCCTCGTAAACGGGCGGCATCAGCGACCAGCGGAGGCCGGCCGAGATAGTGAGGGCGCGCGTGACGCGCCAGGTATCCAAAAAGTACATCTCAAACTCTTCGTTCTTGTACAGGCGGCTGATGGGGGCGCCCACCGGAAGAACGCTGCCCTTAATGTCGAAGTTGTAGAGGGCATTCCCCTGGGTCAGGATGCCGAGCACCGCCAGCATGGCGTCGCCGTAGGCAATGCGGTTGCCGGGCACCAGGTCCGGTACGCCGGTTTGCAGATCGGCGCCCGTGCCGCGCAGCCAGGAGAGGTTGGCGATCGCCTGGTGGAACGAGCGGCCGTAGTTGTTGGAGGTGTTACCGGTCCACCGCAGCGTGCCGCCGAAACGGATGTCGTGCGCACCGCGGTTCCAGGCGAAGTCCTGGGTGATGTGATGCACCGGGATCTGGCGGGTGATGCCGCGGGTGAGGGCGAATCGCGAATCAAGGTTGCGGAAGGTGACCGCCGAGGCCGTCTGGATGCCGGTGGACTCGGTCGACTGGCGCGTCTGGCCGTATCGGAAGGTGCTTACCAGGCTCGGAGTGACGACGTAGGTGTGCCCGAGCGCGTAGCCCTTGGCGTTTTCCAACCCGGCCGAGGCGGGCGGATCGCCGGGAAACTGCGGTACGCCGTTGGCGCGATCGTTCTGGAGGTTGCCGCGCAGGAACAGGGAGTGTTTGTTGTTGAGGTTGTAGTCGAACCGGGCGATCCAGGTATCCTGCTTGCTGCGCACGGGAGCCGTGAAGCGATAGCCGAGGATGTTCAACCCGTCGCCCAGTGCGAAGTCATTGGGGACCGGGTAGGACTGGAGCAGTTGCAACGAGGCCTGGTTGACACCGATCCCGGCAGGATCGATGCGGCGAATGTCGGCCGGAGCGAGCTCCCTGACTCCGCCGGCCGTGGATTGGTACTGGATGATGCCCTGGCGCATCTTTTCGGAGGGAACGGTGCGGGCGACATTGGCGGCGCTGGCGTCGCGGCGACCCTCGTAGTTGAGGAAGAAAAACAGCTTGTTCCTCGCCACCGGACCGCCGATCGAAGCGCCGAACACATTGATGAGCAGCGCCGGGCGCTTGACGCCGGAGAGGTTGTTGAAGAAGCTGTTGGCCGCCGTCTTGGTGTTGCGGTGATACTCGTAGAGCGATCCGTGGAAGTCGTTGGATCCGTTCTTGGTCACCAGCGAGATCTGGGCGCCCGAGGAGCGGCCCATTTCGGCGTTGCCGCCCGTGGTTACGGTGCGGAACTCCTGCACCGAATCCAGCGTGACGCGCAGGACGCTGGTGAACGCGAAGCGGTTCTGCTGGTCGTTGACGTCGATCCCGTCGAGCGTGACGTTGGCCTGGTCGCTCTTGCCTCCGTTCACCGCGCCGTTGCGGTCGTCGGTGGTGGAGGCGTTGAAGGCGGTCACACCCGGCTGATAGGCGAGCAGGCCGGCGACGTTGCGCGCGAAGAAGGGCAACTGGAGGATGGCCTGGGTGCCGATGGCGTTGCCGACGGAAGCGTCGGTGGTGTTCAACTGGACGGCCTCGGCGCTGACCGAGACGGTCTCGGCGACCGTGCCCACCTTTTCAAAGGTGATGTTGATCTTCACCGGGCTGTTGACCAGCAGGCGGACGTCGTTGACGAGGACGTCGGCAAAGCCGCGCGCCTTGGCCAGGATCCTGTATGTGCCCGGCTGGACCTGCGGGTAGCTGTAGCGCCCCTGATCATCGGAAACCGTGTCGCGGCTGATCTGGGTGTCGACGTTCTGCAACGAAATGGTCGCCCCGGCCATCACAGCGCCGGTCGGGTCCGACACGTTGCCGCTCAAGGAAGTAAACGCCTGGCCAAAAAGACCGGGCGCGAAGACAAGACACATCAGCACACACAGACGGATTGCCAGTTGCATTGGAACCACCCTCCCCTTTAACCTTTCCCCTTAACGATGTCCCCACTAACGGGTACCTAAGAATTCTTATCAGAATGGGAGAGTGGTGTCAACCGGCGACCCGTGTTAACACGGAGCGTCGTCCGGCGACGCTGGATCCAAGGGTGTTTTCCAGCGGGCGATGTGAGCCTCCGAGGCCAGCTCATCCAATTCGCGGTCGAGCCGGCGTCGCCAGCGCTCGAGCGCCCCGGATTTCAACTTTTCCAGCAGCTCGAGGCGGCGGCGGCTGAGGAGGACTCGCGCGCGCTGCTCGTCGATCCGCTGGGCCAGCTCCCGTTGTTGTTCCTCCAACCGCTGAAGCCGGCTGCGGACGTAGCGCCGGAACTCCTCCAGAGCAGCCAGTTGCCCGGCTTCCATCGAGCCCTCCGACAGGAGGGAGGTCTCGGCATGACGACGCTCGGCGTATAGATCCGCTTCGGCCCGGTGCAGCGCGTCCCGCTCGGCGAACAGGCGCTGTAGGGCCAACTGCTCCATCTCGAGCTGTGTCCTTCGCCACTGCCGGACGCGCTCGAGCGGGAAGCGGAAGGCGCGCATTGGATCAACCGGAACGGACGAGCTCGGCCAGCCGGGACAGGGTCACCTCGATCGGCGACTTCTCTTCGGCGGGCTGGGTGAGAAACTCGGCGAGCCTGGGGCGGAGCCGGATGGCGGCGTCCAACTGGGGGTTGGAGCCAGCCGCATAGGCGCCGAGGTTGATGAGATCCTCGGAGCGATGATAGGCGGCCAGGGTCTCGCGAATTTGGCGTGCGGCTTCGCGCTCCTCGGGCAATGCCAGCCGCGTCGCCAGTCGGCTGACCGACTGGAGCAGGTCGATGGCGGGAAAATGGCCGGCCGCGCTGAGCTCGCGGGAGAGCACAATATGCCCGTCCAGGATGGCGCGCACGGCGTCCGCAATCGGCTCGTTCAGGTCGTCGCCTTCCACCAGAACGGTGAAAAATCCGGTGATCGACCCGGTGGGAAACTTCCCCGCCCGCTCGAAGATGCGCGGGAGCAGGCTGAACACGGACGGTGTGTACCCCTTCATGCCGGGAGGCTCGCCGGCGGCGAGGCCGATTTCGCGCTGCGCCATGGCGATCCGGGTAACCGAATCCATGACCAGGAGCACGTCGGCGCCCTGGTCGCGGAAGTACTCGGCGACTGAGAGGGCTACGAAGCACGCGCGCAGGCGCAGGGGCGCCGGGCGGTCCGAGGTGGCCACGACCACCACCGCTCGCTTCAGGCCATCCGGACCGAGCTCGTGTTCGATGAACTCCAGCACTTCGCGGTTCCGTTCGCCGATCAGGGCGATGACGCTGACGTCGGCGGCGTTGTGGCGGGCCATCGAGCCGAGCAGGGTACTCTTGCCCACCCCGCTGCCGCCGAAGATGCCGATGCGCTGGCCCTTCCCGCAGGCGAGCAGCGAGTCGATGGCGCGGATGCCGGTGACCAGGCGGTCCGATATGGTGTCGCGATCCAATGGTCCCGGCGGGGCGGCATAAAGGTCGCGGGAAGCCTCGGCGGCCGGAAGCGGGCCGCCGTCGATGGGAGAGCCGAAGCCGTCCAGGACGCGTCCGAGCAATTGGGGGGCCGACCGGGACGCGCGTCTCGCCGCTGCGCGCCACGATGGCGTCGCCGGCCTCCAGTCCGCCGGTCTCCTCCAGCGGCAGCGAGAGCACGTGGCCGTCGCGAAAGCCGATGACCTGCGTCCGGATGGAACGACCGCCGGAGGCGCGCACCTCGCAGAAATCGCCGATAGCGGCGGCCGGCCCCTCCGACTCGACCAGCAGCCCCACCACCTTGCTGACGCGGCCCGCCCGGCGCAGCGGATCCAGCCGCGCGAGCGCCTCCAGGTAGACGGAGAGATCCCAGGATTCCTCGGTGTTGGTCATGTCCGTCGGCGGAGCAGATCGGCCAGGCCGCGGTCGATCTCCTCCAATTGAGTGTCTACGGAAGCGTCCAGGGTTCCACGGGCGGTTTCAAACACCAGTCCGCCGCGCTCCAGTTGCGGGTCCGGCACCACCTCCACGCGCCCGGGCAGTCGCAGCGATTCCAGCTTTCTTTCCATCAGCGGCGCGTCCTTCACATACACACGGAGGCGATGAACCTCCCGCGCCTCGATGCTCTCCAGCGCCGCCTTCACAATTCCGACGAGCGCCTCCGGATCGACGGTGAGCTCGCGGTGCAGGACGCGTCGGGCGATCGCGAGGGAGAAGCGGACCATGTCGCCCTCCATCTGGCGGCGGAGATTCCGGCGCGCGCCCAGCAGTTCTTCCACCCCGCGCGCCTGGCGTTGCAGGATCGCCTCCACCTCCGCCTGGAAACCCCGCCCGAGAGCGGCTTCGGCTTCCGAGTAGCCGGCCTGACGCGCCTCCTGCTCGCGCCGGGCGGCCTCGCTCTCCAGTTGCGCGATGCGTGCCTGCAAAGGCGACGACGACTCGACGCCGGCCGCGCTGGCCGGTGCGTTCAGTGAGAGCTCGCCGACGCGGCGCAATGCGAGCGGCTGGGGCTGGTGGCTCTCGTCGTTGTGGAGGATCTTACACGACATACTGCTCGCCGACGGTTCCCTTCAGGCTGACCACGCCTTCGCTCTCCAGTTGGCGGACGATGGCGATGATCTGCTGCTGCCCTGCTTCCACTTCCTTAATCTTGATGGGGCCCAGGGCGTCCATATCCTCGCGCATCATGTCGGCGCCGCGTTGGCTCATGCAGGCCAGGAAGTGCTCCTTGAGCTGCTCGCTTGTACCCTTGAGAGCGACGGTGAGCACCTTGCGGTCGACCCGGGCGAGGACCTCCTTGAGCCCGCCCTGGTCCATGAGAAGTATGTCTTCGAAGACAAACATCAGGTGGCGGATGGAATCCGCCAGGTTGGCGTCCGATTTTTCGATGTAGTCCAGAATCTGCCGGCTGGTTCCCGAATCCAGGCGGTTCAGCATCTCGGCGACATTTTTGACGCCGCCGTAAGATTCGCGGCTCATCTCGCCAAGCGCTTTCAATTTCATGCCGATGATGCTGGCGATGCGGGAGATAATCTCCGGGGAGATCTGGTCGAGGCTGGCCACGCGCTGCACCACGTCCGACCGCAGCTCCACGGGCAGAGAGAACAGCAGCGCTCCGGCCTGGGAGGCGTTCAGGTGCGACAGGATGAGGGCGATGGTCTGCGGATGCTCATTGTGGATGAATTTGGCCAACTGCTGGGGATCGGCCTTTTGCAAGGCGTCGAAGCTCAGCGTATCGGTGCCGAGGAGCTTCATCAGGCGGTCGAGCATCTTCTTGCCGACCTCCGCCCCATAGGCCTGCATCAGGACTTTACGCGCGAACTCGATGCCGCCCTTGAGCACGTAGTCCTTGGCGATGGTCATCTGGTAGCATTCTTCGAGCACGGCCTCGGACTGCTCGGTGGAGACGACGGGCAGGCGGGCGATTTCCCGGCTGAGGTTGGTGGCCTCGTCCTCGCTGAGGTTGCCCAGGATTTCGCCGGCCACGCTGTCGCCCAGCACCACCAGGAGAATGGCCGCCTTGCGGAGGCCGGGCATCATGGCAATCGGCCGATCCGTATTGGTAATCACCGGCTACAACTCCCTCTCGCTCAATCCATCTCGCTTAACCAGGTTCGAACCACTTGCGCCATGACCGCCGCATCCTTCTTGGGCTCCTCGGCCAGGTGCTTGGCGAGGACCTCGGCCTTCTTGGTCGCCACCTGGGGCATCTTGAAGGCGCTGAGGATCTCCAGCTCCTGCCGCTCCTTGAGGGCGTGCTGCTCGGCGAGCTTGGCTTCGATCTGGTTCTCCAGGGAAGACTTATCGACCTGCGCCTGGCGTTCGACATCAGCCGCCGTGATGGCCTTGGTTGCCAGCGCGGCCTCCACTTTGGCCTTCTTGCGACGCTTGCGAAAGATCAGGAAACCGATCACGGCGAGGATGGCAAGCAGGCCGACGCCGGCCAGGGCGCCGAGCACGATCATGTTCCGCTTTTCGATGGCTTCCAGCAGCCATGCCGGCAGCGTGAAACCAACCGCGGAGACCTTGAGGACGGCGGGACGTGGTGCCGCCGCCGGCGGCTCAGCGACCGGCAACGTCGATTCGAACGGCAGGCTCTGGACGACGAGCTGATCGCCGCGATCCGGCTGCAAGCCGATGGCGCCCGCCACCAGGTCGCGAATCGCCTGAAGACGCTCGGGAGTCTGCGGCTCGACGAGGCGGTTGCCGCGATTGTCCAAACGCACGTTGTGATCCACCAGCAGGGCGACCGAGATGCGCTTGATAGCGCCCTGGGGAATATGGATGCGGCGCACGGTGCGGGAGCTTTGGTAGGCGATGTTTTCCGTACGTCGGCTGAGGCCTGGGGCGCCGGCGGCAGGCCGCGCGGCCGGGCGAGGCAGGTTGGAGGCCGTACCGGGAACGCCGCCGCCGGCGGAGGAGGCGCCGCTTGCGTCCTCGCTGCGCTGGGAGGTGACCATCACCGAACGGGAGGGATCGAAGGTTTCCTCGCTCTGCTCGCCGCTGGTGAAGTCGCACTCCACCGAAACGCCGGCGCGGAACTTTTCCGAGCCGAGCAGCGGCTCGAGCGTCGCCTGGATCTTGGCGCGCAGGTCGCGCTCGTTGCTCTGCCTGTATTCGAGCAGCGCCTCGGACGGCTCGCCCGCATCGTTCAGGGAAGCGCGCCGCGGACGGCTCAACAGGTTGCCTCGCATGTCGAGCACGGAGACGTTCTCGGGAGCCAGTCCGGCGACGGCGCTCGCCACCAGGTGCGTCAGCGCCTGGACGTTTTCCGGTTCCAGACGAGCCCCCGAACGGAGGCGGACCAGGATGCTGGCCTTGGCCGGCTGGCGCAGATCGAGGAAGACGGAATCTTTCGGCTTGGTGATGTGTACGCGGGCCTGCTGGACTTCGGACAGCGTGAGCACGGAGCGCTCCAGCTCGCCTTCCAGGGCGCGGTGATAATTCACCTGCTCTGCAAATTCGGTGGCGCCGAAGTTGTTCTTATCGAAAACCTCGAAGCCGATGCGGCCGCTTTTGGGAAGACCGGAAGTAGCCATTTGGAGCCTGAGGTCGGCGACCTTCGCCAAGGGCGCCAGGATGGTGGAGCCGTTATCGCGCAGGCGGTATTCGATTCCCGTTTCTCGCAGGCGATTGACAATCGCGCCGGCGTCCTCGGCCGCCAGCCCGGTGTAGAGCGGCTGGAAATCGCGCTCCCGGTTCCACTGAAGGAATCCATAGAGCGCGCCGGCCACCACCACAGCGGTGACCGCCAGCGTGATCTTCTGCCGCAGCGTCAGGCTCGCCAATAATCGCTTGAGTTGCTCCACTCTCCCCCGCCAACCGCACTCCCCCTATCGCGCCTATAACTGCATGCGCATGACTTCCTGATAAGCCTGCACCACCTTGTTCTTGACCTGAACGAACATCTCGAAGGCGAGCTCGGCGCGCTGGGTGGCAAGCGCGACCTTGTGAAGATCTTCGTCTTCGCCGGAGAGGAATCGTTCCACCGCCTGCTCGGAATTGTTGCGGAACTGCTCGACGCGCTCGACCGCCGCCGAGAGAACGGACTGGAACGCCTGCCCGCCGCCCCCCCCGACCGCGGGCATCGGCGACGGCAGAAGAATGGCAGCGGGTGTGAACCCTACGGAGGAAATGGGGATGGGCATATCAACTCACCGTGTTAACGAAGAAGATCCAGCGATCGATGAATCATGTCCTTGATGGCGGTCATGGCGGCGACGTTGGCCTGGTAGCCGCGCGCGGCTCCCATCAGGTCCACCATGTCCTCGGCCGGGTTGACCCTAGGGAAGGCGACGTAGCCGTCCAGGTCGGCATCCGGATGGCCGGGAAGGTACCGCTTCTCGGGCGCGCGCGTGTCTTCCATCACTTCGGCTACGCGGACCCCCGTGACGCCTCCGCCGAGGGCGGCCTGAAATACGGAGGAGAAGGGTGAAACCTGGGCGTCGGTCTCAAAGACGGCGTCTTTGCGGCGGTAGGGGCCGCCGTCGGGGGTTCGCGTGGTTTCGGCGTTGGCCAGGTTTTCCACAAGCAGCCCGGCGCGGGTGCGTTGTACAGCCATGCCGGAGGCGCTGACAGAGAGAAGTGAGAACAAACTCATCCGTTCTTACCCTCCTGGATTGCCGTGCGAACACTTTGGATCTGGGCGCGCAGCAGAGTCGAGGCGACGTTGAACCGCAAGGCGTTTTCCGCCAGCAGCCGGGCCTCGCGATCGAGGCTGACGTTGTTGCCGTCGTTGGAGGCCTTCAAGCCTGACGCGTCAATGATGTTGGGGGAGCCGCCCTGGATCTGGCTCATGTACTCGAACTGGAAATCGATGTCGCGGGTCTTGTAGCCGGGCGTCTGGGCGTTGGCAATGTTGGAGGCGACCAGTTTCTGACGGTGCGCAACCAGGTCCAGATAGTGCTCCAGGTGGCCGGCGAGTTGGGACAGCATCGGGCAAGATGAGGCACGCCGGGCGCCAAAGGGTAAGCTATTGCAACAATTGAGGAATCGTCACAATTCGGACTTGACACCAGGACAGAAGTCCGACCTGGTACCAAGTCGCACAAATTCGCGCACAACACCTGATTTCCATGCCAACGGGGTGCTATGCTGGCGGCATGAGGCGCCTGGTGGTTGCCTTGCTGGCTGCGGGAACGGCTTGGGCGCAGCCGGAGATGCGTAGCTGGTGGGTGAATGCACCGGCCGAGGACGTGGCACGTGGAACCGGGCGGGTTGTGGCCTCATCGAGGTTCGCGGCCGTGGCCGGCTATTGGCGCGGCGGGCAAACTGCCACCACTGTGCACCTGCGGCTGCGGGCATCCCAGGATGGCCTCAACTGGACCTCCTGGGAGGAGTCGCACGCCGAGCATCTCTTGGATGATGAGCGGGTCGCCGGCGGGGTGGTCTTCTTCGGAGGACCAAACAAGTATTTGGAATATGAGCTGGAGCCCGCCGGGGCGTCCCTGAAGGACCTGCGTTTTCTCCTGATTGACCCGGGCGACACTCCACCATCGCAGATGGAGTCGATACGGCGGAAGGCCGGCCAGCCGTTAGCGGTGAGCGCGCCGACCATTCTCAGCCGGGCAGAATGGGGCTGTACTCCTCAGAGTTGTCCGGTCCAGGGCGCCCCCTCTTTTACCTCCGTCACTCACCTGGTTGTCCACCATACCGCCGGCGCTAACTCGCGCTCGGACTGGGCCGCGGAAGTCCGTACCATCTGGGTGGCGCACGTGCGTGGAAATGGTTGGAACGACATCGGTTACAACTACCTGGTGGACCCCGATGGGGCGATTTACGAAGGACGGGCCGGCGGCGATGGCGTCCTGGGTGCACACTTTTCCGGGGTGAACTCGGGGACTATGGGTGTGGCGCTGTTAGGACACTACTCCTGGGTGGAGCCTCCCCAGCCGGGATTGGGCAGCCTGCGGCGTCTGTTGGCATGGCAGGCCGAGAAATGGAAGCTGGACGCCGGCGGCCAAGGCACTCACGCCGCCAGCCAGTTGCCGTTGAAGCTCATCAGCGGGCATCGCGACGCCGGGCTTTCCCCTCGCGCCACCAGCCGCACCGAGTGCCCTGGCAATGGACTATACGCCGCGCTGGTGGAATTGAGGGGTCAAGTGCGGGCCATGGTCGAAGACGCCTGTCCCGTGGCGCCGGCGGAATCCAGCCGCTGCGTAGGTCCTGAGGCCGGCGGCTTGTCGATCGCGGTCACTGCTCCCGCCGGATGCCGCTGGACGCCGGAAAGCACGGCTGGATGGATCCGTGCGGGCCAGCCCGCCGCGGGTGGAATGGAGCTCTCGGTGGAAGCGAACCAGGGCGGCATGCGCAGCGGAACCGTGCGGGTTGGGGGGCGTTCGATCCGTATCACGCAGGCGCCGGCAGGGGTCTGGCCGATGCCATGCGTAGCCGGGGACGGAATCGTGTCGGCCGCCGGCGATTCCAGGCCGGTAGCGGCGGGATCGTTGATCTCGATCTACGGCTCGCATTTGGCCGGCCCGACCAAGGTGGAAGTCAATGGTAGAGAGATTCCGTTGCTGTTTTCCGATGCCGGCCAGATTAATGCTTTGCTTCAGGGCTCGACCGGTATCGGCACCGCACGACTAGACATCACATCCGCGGGAATCCGGGCTCCGGAAACCCACTTCTGGGTGACCGAAACGGTACCGTCGATCTTTACCTATGGCGAGAACCGCGCGCTGGCGCACAACCACGAAGACGGAACGGTAAATGGACCCGGCTCCCCCGTGCGTGCCGGCGGCATCCTGGTGGTGTACCTCACAGGGGTGATCCGAACCACGCTGCCCCCCAGCGCCAGGATCGGTGCCCGCGCGGCCGAGGTCCTCTACCTGGGACCGACTCCCGAGTTCCCAGGGCTCTCGCAGGCCAACCTGGCGGTCCCCGCCGATCTTCCCGCGGGCGACCAGGTGGTGGTCATCACTGCCAGCGGCGTCTCCAGCCGGCCCGCGACGGTAAGCGTGCGGTAACGAAGCGTAGTATATTTGTCTGCCGGGAGGGACATCATGAGTCAACGAAAGCTCCAGACTTTTGACAACCATACGAGGCTGCATCCGCCGTTCCACTTTTTCCTGCTACCGGTTCTGGCCGGCGGCCTGGTAGTTTCGATAGTGAACCTGGTGTGTAACCCGGGCTGGCCGGCGGGAGGGCAGGCGCTGTTGTCGGCGGCGCTACTGCTGGCGGCTTTCATGATTCGGGTGTACTCCTTGAAAGTCCAGGATCGTGTGATCCGACTGGAGGAGCGGCTGCGGCTCACGACCCTGTTGTCGGAGCCGCTGCGCGCGCGCATCGGCGAGCTGAACGAGTCGCAGATGGTCGGGCTGCGATTCGCCTCCGACGGCGAAGTGGCCGAACTGGTGGAGAAAACGCTCGCCAACGGATGGAAGAACGCCGAGATCAAGAAAGCGATCCGCGCGTGGCGTCCCGATTACTTCCGGGTATGACAAGACTCCTGCTGCTGTCTGTTGTGGCGGCGGCCGCCTACGCGCAGCCGCGCGGGACCTTCACCGTCGGCGGAGTTTCGGCAGTTCCCGGCGGCATGGCCTCGGGCATGCTAGCGGTGAGCGCGGGGGCGGACATCCCGGTCACAGTGATTCACGGGAGCAAGGCGGGACCGGTGCTGGCGCTGGTGGCCGGCACGCACGGCTACGAATACTCGCCGATCCTGGCGTTACAGCGGATGCGCACGCGTGTCGCCGCCGCCGATCTGGCCGGGACACTGATTCTGGTCCACGTCGCCAACATGCCCTCGTTCCTGCGCCGCACGATTTATTACGGGCCCGAGGACTGGAAGAACCTGAACCGGGTTTTTCCCGGCAAGCCGGACGGCACGCCGTCGGAGAGAATCGCTCACGTGTTGACGCGCGAGGTGATCGAGCGCTGCGACGCGCTGATCGACCTGCACTGCGGCGATGGCAACGAATCGCTGCGCCCGTACAGCTATTGGATGCGCACGGGCAACAAGGACCTGGACGAGCGCAGCCGGCGGATGGCCGTCGCCTTCGGGCTGGATCACATCGTGATCGACGACGAGAGGCCGCGTGACCCGGCGCAGTCGATGTATTGCTCCAACACGGCGGCAACGCGAGGCAAGCCGGCGATGACGGTGGAGTCAGGCGGGGTCGGCGCGGTGCCGGTGGGTCTGCACGCGGCCGACGAGGCCATCACCAGGCTCGAGGACGGTATCGGGCGCACCCTGCGGCACCTGGGCATGCTGGCGGGGAAGCCCGAGCCGCGCCCGGAACCGGTCTGGATCGTGCGCAACGCGGTGCTGCGCAGCCCGCACACGGGAATTTTTTACCCCGAAGTGCGCAAGGATCAGGCGGTGCGCGCGGGGGAGGTGCTGGGCACGGTCACCGACTTCTTTGGCACAAAACTGTTCGAGGTGCGGGCGCCTTTCGCGGGCAAGATCCTTTACGTGATCGCCACGCCGCCCGTGAGCGCGGGCGAGCCGCTGGCGATGGTCGGCGAGCCGGGACGGCCGTAACGGGCTCGGCTACTTCTTTTTCTTCGGCGGAAACTGCTGGAAGGCTTTTTCGATGTCCTTGTCGATGCGCTTCTCGAACTTAGTCGGGTCGCTGACGGTGTCCTTGCAATGGGCGCGCCAGACCAGCTCGTTACTCGAGGCGTTCAGCAGGTCGATCACGATCTGTCCCTCCGTGTAGCGGACCACGGCGCGGCGGGTGCGCCAGCCGCGGCGGCCGGCGGGCCATGTCTCGATCTCCTTCTTCTCGGCTGCGCCCACGACATAGGTGACCAGCAGATCCGGCGAGATGGCGGTCTCGGTGAGCCCCTTGGCCGCCAGTTGGGCGTTGACGGCGTTCTTCAGGCGCTTCTCCAGCAGCGAGTTGTCGAGCATCGGGTTCTTCTTGCGCACCTGCCCCTGTTTCCACCCGTAGGTCTTGAAGCGGGAGAAATCGACCGTCTCATCGAAGTCGGTGGTGACCTTCTGGGCGACCGCGGCCCAGGGGACCAGCAGGAAAAACAGGGTGAACGATGCGATACCACTCACATGCATAATGGAATCAAAATAGCATGGAAGCAGTGGAGCCATGCCGCTGCCGGACTTCAACAGTCAAGGGGACTTACCCCCGGGTGTATATCAGGCAACGCTGGATGAAGTGCTTCTCCGATTCGGCGGTGGCACCGCGCAGCGGCAAGCTGTCACCGCCCGTCTGCTGCAGATCTGGCAACTCGCCAACACCACAGGCAGAACGGACCGTCTCGTCCTCTTTGGAAGTTACATCACCGCCAAACCTGATCCCAATGATATTGATATCCTGCTGGTCATGCGCGATGATTTCGATATCCAGGGCTGTGATGAACCCACCCGCGGGCTGCTCGATCACACCCAGGCGGCAGAGAGGTTTGGGGCCAGCGTCTTCTGGATTCGCCCGGCGCTGCTCCTGCTGGAGACCTTGGAAGAGTTCATAACCCATTGGCAGATCAAGCGTGACGGGACACGCCGTGGTATTGTGGTGCTGAGAGCATGATAGGCAACGACCGTGAACTGCAAACGATGCAGGAGCGTATCGCGTATTTTCAACGCCTGCTGGGACAGTTGCGGGTCACCGCCGCGCCTGAAGAATTTGCGCTCGTGGCGAGCGGCTACCGGGCAGAGATAGTCCGGATGCAAGATGAAGCGCTGGAGTACTTGACGCGGTATGCCGGCGAGTCCGTACCCGTGGAGTCTGCCTGAAGGCCTGGAGTTTCTTGCGCCGTCTTGAACTCGCCCATCCACGCCATAGAACCTGCCTCTTGCGGACGGCTGATGAAGTATGAGTTGCCCTTGACAGTGCGGAGTCACAGCGTTACAGTGGCGGCACAGGCCGAGCTGGGATCTGGCTTGAGCGGTTTTAACAAACCGGGGGATTCGGCGAACGGGAGGGTATGGCGATGCTGGGACGTATTCTGGTCACGGTGGGACTCACAGGTTTACGGCCACGGAGGTTGGCACCCGGTTCGTGCGCACGGCCGTCACAGGCACCGACGGCCAGTACGTGCTGACGACGCTGCGACCCGCGCAGTATGAGATCGCGGCAGAGGCACAAGGCTTCCGCACCTTCCGGCGCTCGGGCATCGAGCTGTTGACCAGCCGAAGCTTGACCGTCAACATCACGCTGGAACTGGGGGCGGTCACCGAGACCGTCACGGTGGCCGGAGCGGCGGTGCAGGTGGACACGACCACATCGACCCTGCAAGAAGTCGTGGATAACGCGCGCATCGTCGAGTTGCCGCTCAATGGGCGCGACGCGGCCCGGCTGGCCACGCTGGTGGCCGGTGCGGTGCTCGAGTCGGTGAGCAATGAGAGCGCCAAGTCGATTTCGGGCCAGTTGCGTCTTTTCCGCCAACGGGACCGGCCTGGTTGATGTGCGGCCTCCCGGCCCAAGGGGCGGCTGCCGGTTCGGCCCGCGAAATCCGCTCCCTGTGGTCGCGGCTCTGAATAGGGGCGCTGTGATTGCAGACAGTTACCGAGCCGCGACCGGAGGGAGCGGTCAGTGAGAGCCAAGCTTTCCCAGAATCGTTAAGCACCCGGCCGGACGCTGGCCGGTGACCCGGGGGTGTGATATACCTTAAGCGAAAGAGCCTCATGCGGCGTGCCCTGATCGCACTGCTCGGCGGCGTGGCTGCTTATGCGGCCGACGTGGCCCCGTCACGTCGGCTGGATTTCAACCGCGACATCCGGCCGATCCTCTCCGACACCTGCTTCGCCTGCCACGGGCCGGACGAAAAGCAGCGGCAGGCCGGCCTGCGGCTGGACACGAAAGAGGGCGCTTTCGCCGAGCGGCCCGGTTACAGGATCCTGGTCCCGGGCGAGCCGGCGCGGAGCCGGCTGTTCCAGCGCGTCGGCGCATCCAATCCCTCGACGCGCATGCCGCCGCCGGGCTTCGAGCGCAGCCTCACGGACCGGCAGGTGCAGCTCATCCGCCAGTGGATCAAGGAAGGGGCGAATTGGGAAACGCACTGGTCGCTGGCGGCGCCCCAGCGGCCGCCGCTCGCCGAAGTGAAACGCAAGAGCTGGCCGCGCAACGGCATCGATCATTTCGTGCTGGCGCGGCTGGAGCAGGAGAGGCTGGCGCCGTCTCCGGAAGCCGACCCGGTGACGCTGCTGCGACGCGTCACGCTGGATCTGACGGGCCTGCCGCCCACCCCGGCCGAGATCGACGCCTTCGTTGCCGACCGCGGCGCCGGCGCGTACGAAAAACAGGTGGACCGGCTGCTGCGCTCGCCGCGCTACGGCGAACGGATGGCGATGCAGTGGCTCGACCTGGCGCGCTATGCCGATACGCACGGCTACCACATCGACAGCCACCGCGACATGTGGCACTGGCGGGACTGGCTGATCTCGGCCTTCCAGCGTAATCTGCCGTTCGACCAGTTCACCATCGAGCAGCTTGCCGGCGACCTGCTGCCGGAGGCGACCGCGGCGCAGAAGATCGCCACCGGCTTCAACCGCAACCACATGATCAACTTCGAAGGCGGCGCGATTCCGGAAGAGTACCAGACCGAATACGTGGTGGATCGCGTGGAGACCACCGCCACCGTGTGGATGGCGCTCACCATGGGCTGCTCGCGGTGCCACGACCACAAGTACGATCCGCTGCGGCAGAAGGATTTCTACCGCTTCTTCGCCTTCTTCAACACCATCGGAGAAAAAGGCCTGGACGGGCGCGCCGGCAACGCCGAGCCGATGCTCCCGCTTCCCTCCCCCGAGCAGAAGCTGCGCGAAGAGGAATTGCGGAAGGAGATGGCGGAGCGGGAAGCCGGGATGAAGGAAGCGGAGATCGCCGCCGCGCAGGCGGAGTGGGAGAAGGGGCGCGGCGCGCACCTGCCGGCCGCCTCGCGCGTTGGACTGGTGACGCACTGGGAGCTGGACGGTCACCTGGCCGATACCTCGGGCGGCTATCGTCACGGTCGCGCGGTGCGGGGCGAGGTCACCTACGCCGAAGGCCGCCTGGGGCAGTCCGGCGCGCTCAGTGGAGAAACGCACGTCGAGCTGGGAGAGACGGCTTCTTTCGACGGCGCCGGTCCGTTCACCATCGCGCTATGGATGCGGGCCAGCGGGATCCGCACCCAGGGAGTGCTGCAAAAGCTGGAAGACGGCGAGGGTCGACGAGGCTACGAGCTGGTGCAGGAGGAAGCGCAAGCGATCGGCGATCTCAAGCGCGGCGCGCACCTCTCCTTCCGCCTGTCTCACCGCTGGCCGGACAACGCCCTCGCGATCCAGACCCGCAAGCGGCTCACCTTCGGCGAGTGGTGGCATGTCGCCATCACCTATGACGGCACGGGCAAAGCCGCGGGCGTGCGGCTGTACGTCGATGGCAAACCCGTCGAAGTCGAGGTGTTGCACGACAGCCTCGCAGGTCCGGCGAAAACCTCCGCCGGGCTATCGATCGGCGACAAGAAGCTGGGCATTCCGTTCAAGGGCAGCCTCGACGATGTGCGGCTCTACAACCGCCGGCTGGAGGCCGCCCAGATCGAGAACCTGGCGATCCATCACCCGATCCGCACTCTGTTGGAGGGGTCCGGGAAGCGCTCGGCGGATCAGCGCAACCGGCTGCGGCAGTATTTTCTCACCCAGGACGCCCCGGAGCCGCTGCGGAAACTCAACGCCGAGCTGGCGCGCCTGAAGGCGGAAAAGACGCTGCTCGACAAGGCGATCGCCACCAGCATGGTGATGCAGGAAATGGCCAAGCCGCGAGACACCTTCGTGCTCGAGCGGGGCGATTACCGCAACAAAACCGAGAAGGTCACTCCGGGAGTGCCCGCGGTGCTGCCGCCGCTCGCCAAGGAACTGCCGCCGAACCGCCTGGGGCTGGCCCGGTGGCTGGTGGATCCCGCGCACCCGCTGACGGCGCGTGTGGCGGTGAACCGCTACTGGCAGATGTACTTCGGCCTCGGGCTTGTGAAAACGGGGGAGGATTTCGGCGCGCAGGGCGAGGCGCCGAGTCACCCCGAGCTGCTGGACTGGCTGGCGACCGATTTCGTCCGCACGGGCTGGGACATCCGCGCGATGCAGCGGCTGATTGTGACTTCGGCGACCTACCGGCAGTCGTCGCGGGTGAGCCCGGAGCTGCTGGATCGCGACCCGGAAAACCGCCTACTGGCGCGCGCCTCGCGGTTTCGCCTGCCGGCGGAAATGGTGCGCGACAACGCGCTGGCCGTCGGCGGCCTGTTGGTGGAACAGATCGGCGGGCCCAGCGTATTCCCTTACCAGCCGAAGGGCGTTTGGGAAGAGATCGCCTACGGGGACATTTACTCGGCGCAAACGTACACCGCGGGCGGCAGCCAGGACCTCCACCGTCGCAGCATGTACACATTCTGGAAGCGCACCAGCCCGCCGCCGTCGCTGGCGACCTTCGACGCGCCGGACCGGGAAAAATGCGTCGCCCGGCGCGCGCGTACCAACACTCCGTTGCAGGCGCTGGTGCTGATGAACGACCCGACCTACGTCGAGGCCGCCCGCGCGCTGGCGCAGCGGATGCTGATCGAGGGCGGATCCGATCCCGAGCGGCGGCTGCGCGCCGGGTTCCGGCTGGCGGCCGGGCGCAAGCCGGCCGGGTACGAAGTACGCCTGCTGGCGCGGCTGGCGCGCGAGCAGCGGGCCGATTACCAGCGCGATCCCGCGGCGGCGCGAAAGCTGCTCGACGTGGGCGAGTCAAGAACGGATGGCAGGCTCGATACCGCGGAACTGGCGGCCTGGACCGCCGTAGCGAACGTGATCCTGAACCTGGACGAAGTCATCACGCGGGAGTAGACGTGAATCCCCAAGACGAGTTGCGGTTGCTGATGACGCGCCGGCAGTTGTTCGGACGCGCCAGCACGGGGATCGGCGTGGCGGCGCTGGCGGCACTGGTGAAGCCCGAGTTGTTCGCAGGGACCGGCGTGGCCGGCCTGTCGCACTTCGCTCCCAAGGCAAAGCGCGTGATCTTCCTGCACCAGTCCGGGGCGCCGTCGCAGATGGACTTGTTCGACTACAAGCCCCAGCTCCGGAAATTCCACGGCGTCGAGCTGCCGGACTCGGTGCGTCGCGGCCAGCGCATCACGGGGATGACCTCGGGCCAGTCGTCGCTGCCGGTGGCTTCGTCGATGTTCCAGTTCCGCCAGCACGGCGCCTCGGGCGCCTGGCTCAGCGAGCTGCTGCCGCACACCGGCCGCATCGTCGACCAGATCGCGATCGTCAAGACGATGCACACCGAAGCGATCAACCACGACCCGGCGATCACCTTCATCCAGACCGGCAGCCAGCAGCCCGGCCGGCCGAGCCTGGGCTCCTGGATCAGCTACGGGCTGGGAAGCGAAAACCGCGACCTGCCCGCGTTCGTCGTGCTGATCTCGCAGACCAGCGGGCTGAACGTCGACCAGCCGCTGTTCTCCCGGCTGTGGGGCAGCGGCTTTCTGCCGTCCAGCCACCAGGGAGTGAACTTCCGCTCCAGCGGCGACCCGGTGCTGTATCTCTCCGACCCGCCCGGCATCGACCGTACCGGCCGCCGCCGCATGCTGGACGCGCTGGGACGCCTGAATCAGGTGCGTGCGGAAGCCTTCGGCGACCCGGAGATCGAAACGCGCATCGCGCAATACGAGATGGCGTTTCGTATGCAAGCCTCCGTACCCGAGCTGATGGATCTCTCCGGCGAGCCGCAGCATGTCTTCGACCTCTACGGCCCGCAGGCGCGCACGCCCGGGAGTTACGCCTCCCACTGCCTGCTGGCGCGGCGGCTGGCCGAGCGCGGTGTGCGCTTCATCCAGCTCTACAAGCGCGGCTGGGACCAGCACAACGATCTCCCGCGCGACCTGGCGCTCCAGTGCCAGGCCGTGGACCAGCCGTCGGCCGCGCTGGTGGCAGACCTGAAGCAACGGGGACTGCTCGACGACACGCTGGTGGTGTGGGGCGGCGAGTTCGGCCGCACCGTCTACTGCCAGGGAAGGCTCACCGAAACCAACTACGGCCGCGACCATCACCCGCGATGCTTCTCGATCTGGATGGCCGGCGGAGGCATCCGCGGCGGAATGAGTCTCGGGCAGACCGACGACCACTGCTACAACGTGGTGGAGGATCCCGTGCACGTGCACGACCTGCAAGCGACCATCCTGCACTGCCTCGGAGTGGACCACAAGAGGCTGACCTTCAAGTTCCAGGGCCGCCACTTCCGGCTCACCGACGTGCACGGCAACCTCGTCACCAGGCTGCTGGCGTAACAGACGTCCCGGCGAAGCCGACGTACTGCACTTCCTCCTCGAGCACGAGTCCGAACCGGTCCCGGACGCGTGTTTTCAGCTCTCCGATCAGCGCGCACAGATCGGCGGCTGTGCCGGCTCCGGCGTTATAGACAAGGTTGGCATGGTAGTCGGCCACGTGGATGTCGCCGCGCGCGAGTCCCTTGGCGCCGGCCTGTTCGAGAAACCACGCCGACGGCACCTTGCCCTCGCGAATCACCGCACGCGGAACCGCGGCGGCCGCCTCCGCCGGCAGCTCGGCGAGGAGCAGGTTTTTGAAGATGCTGCCGGCGCACTTCATCGACGGCGGGTACTTGACATTGCGGATGGCGAGGATCTCCTGGGCCTTGCGGCGCAGCTCGGCCGGCTCGCCGGCGTCGAGCAGCAGCTCGGCGGAGAAGATGATCCAGTTCTTGTTTCGCTTGAAGACGCTCTCGCGGTAATGGAACTCGCAGCCGTCGTTGTCGATCCATCGCACTGCGGCCCCGTCATAGAAGCGCACACGCAGGAGACGCTCGGAAATCGACTGGCCGTAGGCGCCGGCATTGCCGTAGATGGCGCCGCCGGTCGAGCCGGGGATGCCCGTCATGGTCTCGATGCCGCGCAGGCCGCGCGCGATGGCGAAATCGACCACCGCCTGGAGCGGGGCGCCGGCGTCGGCCATGACACGGGTGCCGGCGGCGAGGATGCGGTCGGCGCCGAACCGAAGCACCACTCCGGGGAAGCCTTCATCGGAGACAATGAGGTTGGTGCCGTCGCCGATGACGGCATGATCGAGACCGCTCTCGCGAACGGCCTCCAGCGCCGCGATGAAGGTTTCCGCGCTGTGCGTTGCGGCGAGAATGGCCGCCGGGCCGCCGATGGCGAAACGGGTATGGCGGCTGAGGGGGACGTCGCGGGAAACCTGCAACCCTTCCAGGGCCGCGAGGCGATAGAATATCTCATCGATGGCGAGCACTGCTTCCGATTATAAGAGAGCGCCGGCGACCGCCTCACGCTTCGCGGGATTCCCGGCCGCGGCGCTGACCTTCTTCCGCGGCCTGGATCGCAACAACAACCGCGAATGGTTCCAGGCGCGCAAGCAGGTGTTCGAGGAGCAGGTGAAGGCTCCGATGACGGCGCTGGTGGAGGCGATTAACGCGGAGCTGGCGCGGTTCGCGCCGTCCTACCTGACCGACGCCCGGGAAGCCATCTTTCGCATCTACCGCGATACTCGCTTCAGCGCCGACAAGCGCCCGTACAAGACGCAGATCGCGGCGGCCTTCCGCCGGCGCGGCATGGAAAAGCACGCCGGCGGCGCGCTCTATTTCAGCGTTTCCCACAAACAGATCGAAGTGGCCGGCGGCGTCTACATGCCCGGACCCGAGCAACTCCTCTCGATCCGCAACCGCCTGGCGGAGCGCCACGTCGAATTCCGGCGTCTGCTCGCCGACCGCAGACTCCGCTCGCTGATGGGCGAGCTCGCAGGCGACCGCCTGACGCGAGTGCCCAAGGGATTCCCCGCCGACCATCCCGCCGAGGAGCTGCTGCGCGGCAAGCAGTGGTATTTCTACGTGCTGCTCGACGCCCGCCTGGCGAGCACGCCGAAGATCCTGCCCGACCTGTTGGGACGCTTCCGCGCGGTGCTGCCGGTGGTGGAATTCCTGAACGCTCCGCTCGGTCGATCATAATCTGACTTCGAGGCGGGCCGTGGCAAGCCCTGGGGCTCGTCCACGCGGCCGCCGCACCGCAAGCCGAAGCGGATCGGTCCGTAACTTGATGCCGCACAGCGCGATGGCGGCGGTGGCGCGGGCGACCTTCTTATCTTTACTGGCGCAGATGTTCCTCGGTGAGTTGGTCCGGGAATAGGAAGGGGCCGGTGAGAGTCCGGTCGAGAGTGCAGTTTGGTAGAATTCATGAAAATGTTCCAGACGATAGGGAAGGCTGCTGAAAGGTCAATCGTGCCCACGCTGAGCCGCCGGATGCTGGCGCAAACTCGAATGATTGCCAAAGGCAAACGAATTCGGGACCTTCGTCGTCTGGTGGCCCGCTACGGAGGGCGGCCGTCGAAGTCAGAGTCGAATTGAAGCGACACCAAATCGATCAGCAATGATAGTGAAACTACGAGGGAAGAATACACCGGATCGAGATCTGACGCCAGAGCAGCCGTACGTCGTGATAGGAATCGAAGGGGACGACTTTCGAATTCTGAACGACGCGGGGCAACCTTATCTCTATCCCCCTGGCCTCTTCAAGGTGCTCGACGCCCGCGAACCAGGCGACTGGGCCACTGATTTCGGTGAGGAGGGCGAGCGGTACGCCTATCCTGCGCCGTTGAACAATCCTGGATTCTTCGAGGACTTTTTTGACCACAAGCCCAAGGCTGTAAGGATGTTCTGGCGCGTGGTGAACCAACGTCTCGCAAATGTCCGCGAGGTCGCATAGCCCTTATCGGGCCTGCTAACGAGGCATGCACCCGACCGCCCAAAACCGGGCGGCGGGTGATGCCCAAGCCGCTAGTACCAACTTGCAGAAGTTGGCGTGTAAGAAATCAGGTGGGACCGCTCCCTTTGGTCGCGGCTCTGTAAGGGTTTCCGAGCCGGTAGAGGAAGAGCCGGCCATTCGCGGCAGGAGCCAGCGTGTGAAGAAACTGGCGACGAGGTGGCATGTCAGTCGGCGACCGAAGAGGATGTCTCCGCGCGAGTGGTTGGATGGTTGGGGAAAGGGTGCCCGCGCGGAGAACATCCACCTTCTACTGAATAGACGTACGCCGCCGCCCCTGGTTTTGTTCCGCCGATAGACCTTTACCGGTGTAAAGAAAAACTCACTTCGCGGGGAAGCCGGCCTCCGCCTTCACTTCCAGGATCTGGGCGGTGTGGCGCTCGCAATGGGCAGCCAGAAACAGCAGCCACTGGTAGGCGTCGAGCTCCTTGAGAACGAAGTGCGGGTAGAAGTGCGCGCGGAGGTCGTCCTGCGTGCTCCGTGTGAAAGCGATGGTGCGGGCGCGGGTCTCCTCGAATTGCCGCAGCAGGGCATCCCGGCCGGGCCAGCGGCTGGTGGGCCGCACGGCCTCCGGCGCGGTGACCTTGCGCGAACGGTCCGGCACCGCCTTTACGACCAGCTCGTCCTTGCCCCGGGCGAGCTCCTTCTTCTCCGGCTCGGCGGGGGCTTTCAGAATCTTCTGTACCGCCCCGAAAATAGCCTGCTCGGTCACCGTGATGTGCTCGGCGCACTCGGCCGCCGACCAACGCTCGGGCGAGGGTTTGAAGTTCCATTGCGCGTCGGAGAGCCCCCCGACGGCGTCGAGAAGCTTCTTCTCGCTGGCATGCAGATATTGGACGGCGCGAGCGCGCTCGGCGTCCGAAATAGTTTCCCCCATCGCAGCCGTGGCCATCAGGAACAACGCAAGTCTCCTTAACATGTCAGACGCTCCGCACCTCGCCCGGGTTCACGGAAGCATCAACTCCGCCGCCGCGATCCCCTGCTCTCCGCATATCGAATAGAACAAGAACGTCTTTCCATTATCTTCGAGGACGCCTGGGTCGCGCAGTTGCCGTACCCGTCCCTTCACGTCTCCGACCTCCGATGGGGCGACGGGCAGGTCGCCGCACTCGTACGCCGGCTCGGGCCGCAGCACCTCCACCGGTGCTGATGCCTTCCAGTCCTTCCAGTCTCCCGTCAGGTTCATTGTCGCCATCATGATGCGTTCCGGCGCTTCGCCTATGGCGGAGTAGAGAACATACAATGTGCGCCCTCGCAGGAGAGTAGCTACATGGCGGACACGGTTGGCATGCATTGATTCCCGGAACGGGTTCGGCCCTGGTTCGAAGCCCGCGAGCGGATCCTTGGACCGCAGCAGCCGCCCGAGCCGCGCCATACCGTAGAAGTAGCCCCCGTACTGGAACACCCGCAGATAGTTCTCTTTGGTAATGGCCGGCCGGGTCGCGAAATGGATCCCGTCGCTGGATTCGGCCGCCTGCGTGAACTGACCATATCCATACTGCCTGGCCCAGGCCTGCGCCTCGGAAGCCTCCGGCGGCCACCGTTGGCCGGCGGTCCACCAGCCGTGAAACCACATCACCAGTCGCTTCCGGGTTGGGTCCACATAAACCTCCGGCGAAGCGACGTGGGTATAAAAGCCCGGCGGGCTTTTCGGTGGATCGGGCTGCGGGCGAAAGAAGGCCGTGTCGCGCACGTGCAGGACGCCCGGCTCGTAGATCTTCCACGGCCCGGTGATCGAATCTGAGTATGCCAGCCGGATGAATTCGCCCTTGTGATGCGCAAAGTACAGGTAGTAGCGCCCCAGGGGCTGTTGGACCCACGCCGGCACGCGAATTACGGTCGGGCCATTCACATCGTCGCCCAGGGAGGCGGACGTGTCCACGGTGATGAGAGGATTCTGTTTTAGCCGTATCGCCTTAACGTCGGCAGCGGCTGCTACCAGTCCGAGCAGCATCCCCAGAACTGCAATGTATGGCGCCATGCGTTCAACAGGAAGACCTCCAGGTTATGCCCTGAGCATCCCCACCACGGCATTGACCAGGATGGAGCCAAGACCGATCGGAATCATCCATTTCCAACCGATGTTCATCAACTGGTCGTAGCGGAAGCGGGGGAAGGTGCCGCGGAACCACACCATCGTGTAGATGATCACGGCGACCTTGAACAGGAACCAGAACACGCCGACGATCGCCTGGTTCACCACCGGGATCACGAACAGCAGCCCGGCGCCGATCAACCCGAGTGCGATCACGGCCAGGAAGATGGCCTGCGGGCGGCTCGGCACGCGGCGGGTGAGATGCAGGCAGCCGAGCCCCGCACCGGCCAGCAGCACCAGCGGGAAGCCGGTATTCAGCGGGAGGTCCAGGAACCCGACGTTGGGGAACGGCCGCAGCCAGCCGCCCCAGAACAGCGTCACCGCGACCGAGCAGACCACGAAGATATTGGCGTACTCGGCCAGGAAGTAGAGCGACCAGCGGAAGCCGCTGTACTCGGTGTGGAAGCCGGCCACCAGCTCGGACTCGGCCTCCGGCAGGTCGAACGGCGCGCGGTTGGTTTCGGCCACCGCCGAGATCAGGTAGACGACAAACGGCACCAGCATGAGACCGAAGTTCTCGAAGGCGAACCAGACCTGGCGCTGTTGCTGCGCCTCGACGATCTTCACCATGCTAAGCGTGCCGGCCGTCATTACGCCGGAGAGCAGCGCCAGGGCGAGGGCGACCTCGTAGCTGATAAGCTGCGCGGCGCTGCGCAGCGAGCCCAGCAGGGCGTAGTGGCTGTTGGAGGCCCAGCCGCCGAGCACGATCCCGAGGATGCCGACGGCGGTCATGGCGGAAATCACCAGCAGCCCGACGTTGACGTCGGCGACGAAGATCTTCTGGCTGAATGGAACCACGGCAAAAGCGGCCAGCCCGGTGACAGTGGAAAGCACCGGAGCGAGCCAGAAGATGGCCTTGTCGGCGTCGGCGGGGATGATGTCTTCCTTGAGCAGGAGCTTGACGGTGTCGGCGATCGGCTGGAGCAGCCCGTGCGGGCCGACGCGCATCGGCCCCAGGCGCACCTGGAAATCGGCCAGGACCTTGCGCTCCACCAGCGTCAGGTAGCCCGCCACCAGCGGGAAGACGGCGATGATCACCAGCGTCAGGATCAGCGGCGCGAACAGCGGATGTTGGAGGACGGTTTCCATCGGGCTACCTGATGAGCGACGATTGCGCCAGCCGCACGAACGGCTCCGGATAGATGCCGATGCCGAGCGTGAGCGCGGAAGTGATCGCCAGCGCAACGCGCACGCCGAAGCTCGAGCTGAGCGGGCCGGAGTCGACCGCCTCGCCGACGAACATACTGCGCACAATGCGGAAGTAATAGTAGATGGCCACCGCGACGTAGAGCGTCGCCACCACGGCCAGCAGGTAGTGCCGGGTCTGGATCAGCGCCAGGAAAATGTAGTATTTGCCGAGGAAGCCGGCGGTGGGCGGAATGCCCGCCAACGAGAGCAGGAAGATCAGCATCAGCACGGCGTAGACGGGACTCTTGTGCATCAACCCCTCGAGATCCTCCAGGTCCTCGCCCATCAGGTCCTTGCGACGCAGCGCGACGATCACCAGGAAGGCGCCCAGGTTCATGAACGTGTACACCAGGACGTAAATGGCGACGCCCTGGATGCCGGTTTCGTTCCCGGCGACCAGGCCGAGCAGAATGTAGCCGGCGTGGGAGATCGAGCTGTAGGCGAGCAGCCGCTTGACGTTGGTCTGGGTGATGGCGGCGAGGTTCCCCACGGTCAGGCTGAGAACGGCCACCACGATCAGCAGCGGCTCCCAGGTGGCGCGGGTCGAGGCCAGCGGGCCGAGGAAGATGCGCATCAGGAAGGCGAAAGAAGCCGCCTTGGAGGCCACCGAGAGGTAGGCCGTCACCGGGGTCGGCGCGCCCTCGTAGGCGTCCGGCGCCCACATGTGAAACGGCACGGCGGAGATCTTGAACAGCAGGCCGACCGCGGTGGTCGCCATGGCGAGGAACACGATCGGGTCCCAGGCGTCGCGGGCGGCGATGGCGGCGGCCACGTCGCGCAGACGCGTCGAGCGCGCTATCCCGTACATCACCGAGAAGCCGTAGACCAGGAAGCCGCTGGAGAAGGCGCCGAGCAGCAGGTACTTCATCGCCGCTTCGTTGGATCGCCGGCTCGCGCGCAGGAAGCCGACCATCACGTAAAAGCAGATGGCCATCAGCTCGAGCCCGACGAAGATCGTCACCAGGTCGGTGCCGGTGGCGAGGAAGAACATGCCGCACTGCGCGAGCAGGATCAGGCCGTAGTACTCGCCGTGATGTTCCTCTTCGATATCGAGGTAACGGTAGGAGATCAGGGCGACGATCAGCGAGGAGGCCAGAAAGATCCAGTTGAACAGCAGGGCGAAGCCGTCCACGGTGAGAGAGCCCTGGAAGGCGGTGATCTCCTCGTAGCCGCGGGTCACCAGGATCTGGTGCTGGCGGAACAGGCCCCAGCCGGTGAACCCTTCCCCGATCGCGAGCAGCCACAGCAGCCATCGCTTGTAGCGCGGCTCGGGGGGCAGCAGGAAGTCGAACAACAGGACGGCGCTGCCGAACAGGGCGAGCATGATGGCCGGGTTCAGCACGAAGTGGTCGGTGGCCGTATAGAATTCGCTCATCGATGGCTGGCCTCCCGAACGGGCGCGGCCACTCCCGCTTGCGGCGCGGCCGCTTCCACCTTCGGACCGCTGTAGTAGCCCGGCCGCACGCGCTCCACCAGCCGCGCCACGGGCTTGTCGAGGATCTCAAAATACGGCTTGGGATACACGCCGATCGACACCGCCCAGGCGATGAACGGCAGGAAAACGGCCCACTCGCGCAGACTCAGGTCCGGCAGGCGCAGATTCCGCGGGTTGGTGATCTGGCCGAGCATCGTGCGCTGGTAGAGCCACAACAGGTAGGCCGCGCCCAACACCACGCCGGGCACGGCGAAGGCCGCCCAGGCGCGGTTGGCTTCGAACACCCCTTGCAGGATGGTGAACTCGCCGACGAAGCCGTTCAACAGCGGCAGGCCGGCCGAGCTGAGCATGGCGAAGGCGAACACCACCGAGAAGGCCGGCATCACGTGCGCCAGCCCGCCGTATTCCTTGATCTCGCGCGTGTGCCGGCGCTCGTAGGCCACGCCGACAATCAGGAAGAGCATGCCGGTCGAGATCCCGTGGTTGATCTGCTGGATCACGCTGCCGGCGATGCCGTTCGGGTTGAGCGCGAAAATGCCCAGCGTGCAGAAGCCGAGGTGACTCACCGAGGAGTAGGCCACCAGTTTCTTCCAGTCCTGCTGCATCAGGCACACCAGCGCCCCGTAGAGAATCCCGATGAGGGAGAGCGCCGCCAGGATCTGCACGATCCACGGCTCGATGGAAGCCTTCGGCAGCAGCGGCAGCGAGAACCGCAGGAAGCCGTAGGTGCCCATCTTCAGCAGCACGCTCGCCAGGATCACTGAGCCGGCCGTGGGCGCCTCGACGTGCGCGTCCGGAAGCCAGGTGTGGAAGGGGAACATCGGCACCTTGATGGCGAAGCCGATAAAGAACGCCCAGAAGACCCACTGCTGGAGACCGAGCGGCAGATCCAGCCGCATCAGCTCGGCGATGTCGAAGGTGAACGCGCCGAACTGCTGCTGGTACTGGAAGTACAGCGTGAGAATGCCAAGCAGCATCAGGACGCTGCCGGCCAGGGTGTAGAGAAAGAACTTGATGGCGGCATACAGCTTCCTCGGCCCGCCCCAGACGCCGATGATGAAGTACATCGGCACCAGCACCAGCTCCCAGAACACGTAGAACAGGAAAAAGTCGAGCGCGATGAACACGCCGATCATGCCCGTCTGCTGGAGCAGGAACATCGCGTAGTAGGACTTCACGCTGTCCTGGACCGCGTTCCAGGAAGAGAGGATGGCGATGACGCCGGTGAGCGTGCTCAGCATGACCAGCAGCAGGCTGATGCCATCGATGCCGACGTGGTATTGGGCGCCCAGCGAAGGAATCCACTCGACTCGCTCGACGAACTGGAAGCCGCCGTCGGCGCGGTTGAACCGCGTGACCAGCGGAATAGAGACCAGGAAGCCGGCGATGGCCGACACGTTGGCCCAGACGCGGATCAGGTTCTTGCGCCCGGCGGGCAGCAACAACAGCACCAGCATCCCCGCCAGTGGGGTGAACAGCACCAGGCTGAGGAGCGGAAGATTCATGAGGCGCTCATCGCATGTAATAGTAATAGCCGAACATGGCCAGCGCGCCGGTCACCATCGCCAGCGCGTACGACTGGACGTAACCGGTTTGCAGCATCCGCGCCGGGAACGAAGAGAATTTCACCACAAACGACGCGAGCCGCACGGCGCCGTCGATAATCCAGACATCCCACAGGATGGAGACCAGCGAGGTGATGCGCGTCAGCGCGCCGGCGCCGTTGACCCCGCCGTCTACGACGCGGCCGTCGAAGCGGCCGAGCAGCCGCCCGCCGCCCTTGCATAGTCCGTTGACGAACAGGAAATCGTAGAGCTCGTCGACGTACCACTTGTTGAGCAGCGTGCGATAGAGGCCGCCGCTCGCGGCCTGGATGGAATCGCTCGCCGCCGGGCGCAGCAGGTAAAGGTAGCGGGCGAGCAGGATTCCGCCGACGGCCACGGCCACCGACGCCCCCATCAGCAGCCATTCGATGGAGGTGTCGTGATGCGCCTCGGCGTGGGCCGCCGTGGCGGCGAACACCGGCTCCAGCCAATGCTCGAAACTTCGGAAGACTTCCGGGAAAGCCGACCACAGCTTCGGCACGCCGATCCAGCCGGCAAGCACGCTGCCGGCGGCCAGCACCGCGAGCGGCGCCGTCATGGTGGCGGGGGATTCGTGCACGTGCGCGGCGGCATGCGGCTCCACGCGCGAGGCGCCGTAGAAGGTCAGGAACATCAGCCGCCACATGTAGAACGCCGTCATCGTCGCGGTGATCAGGCCGACCGCGTAGACCGCCTGCGAGCCGTGCGGCGAGCTCCACACCTGCCAAAGGATCTCGTCCTTGGAAAAGAAGCCGGCAAACCCCGGGATGCCGGCGATGGCCACCGAAGCGATCCACATGGTGCGGAAGGTCACCGGCACTTTGTCCTTGAGCGCGCCCATCCTGCGCATGTCCTGCTCGCCCGACAGGGCGTGGATCACCGAGCCGGAGCCCAGAAACAGAAGCGCCTTGAAGAAGGCGTGGGTGTACAGGTGGAAGATGGCCACCCACCAGGCGCCGGCGCCGAGCGCCATGAACATGAAGCCGAGCTGGCTGACGGTGGAGTAGGCCAGCACGCGCTTGATGTCGTTCTGCACCAGGGCGATCGAGGCCGCCAGGATCGCGGTGAAGGCGCCGACGATCATCACCACCATGCTGGCCTCCGGCGCCAGGCGGAACAGCGCGTTCGAGCGCGCCACCATGTAGACGCCGGCGGTGACCATGGTGGCGGCGTGGATCAGCGCCGAGACCGGCGTCGGGCCTTCCATCGCATCCGGCAGCCAGGTGTGCAGCGGCACTTGCGCGGACTTGCCGGTGGCGCCGACGAACAGCAGCAGCGCCATGACGCTGAGGACGCCGAATCCGGCGGTCTCGGCGGGGAAGCGGCCGCTCGCGAGCGCCTGGTTGACGTCGACGAAACGCACCGTGCCCAGCACGGCGAACATCAGCAGCATGCCGAGCAGAAAACCGGCGTCGCCCACGCGGTTGACGACGAAGGCCTTCTTGGCGGCATCGCCGGCCGAGCGCTTGTGGAAATAGAACCCGATGAGCAGGTAGCTGCACAACCCCACGCCTTCCCATCCGACGAACAACAGCGCGTAGTTGTTGGCCAGCACCAGGATCAGCATGAAGAACACGAACAGGTTGAGGTAGCCGAAGAAACGGTAGTAGCCGCCCTCGTGCCTCATGTAGCCGATCGAGTAGACGTGGATGAGGAAGCCGATGCCGGTGACCACCAGGATCATCACCGAGCTGAGGGGATCGAGCAGAAACCCCCAGTCGGCGGCGAAGGTGCGCAGGCTGCCATCCGCGGCGTGAAACGGCAGGCCGGCGACCCAGGTGAACTGGATCACCTGGTGTACTTTTTCCGACTTGGCTGCCAGTTGAAGCACGGCCCCGGCGGAGAACAGGAAGCTTAGCAGCACCATGCCCGGGCACAGCAGGCTGATCAGCAGCCTGGTCGGCGCCGAGTGGCCGTGAGGGTGCTCGTGGGAGCCGCCCGAGTGGGAGTGGCCGTGTTCGTCGTGGACCTCGTCGGGGACCTCCTCCATGTCGGGCGCGCGGGCGACTTCGGATGCCGCCTGGGGATCCAGGCGCTTGCCGAAAAGCAGCATCAGCAGCGCGCCGAGCAGCGGGAACAGCGGGATCAGCCAGATGGAGTCGAGAAAGTTCATCCGCGGGTCCTCACCACTTCAACAAGTCGATCTCGTCGGCGAGCACGGTTTCCTTGTTGCGGAACAGTGCGATGAGAATGCCCAGGCCGACCGCCGCCTCGGCGACCGCGACGGTGATCACGAACACGGCGAAGATCTGGCCGTGAACCTGGTCGAAATGCCTGGAGAAGGCGACCAGATTGATGTTCACCGCGTTCAGGATCAGCTCGATGGACATCAGGATAATGATGATATTGCGCCGCGTCAGCACGCCGAGGGTGCCGATGAGAAGCAGCGCCGCGCTCAGGACCAAGTAGTGGATGGTGCTCACCGGGTGCAGCATCAGGTCCTCTTTTTCGCCATGAGCACCGAGCCTACAATGGCCACCAGCAGCAGCACGGAGGCGACCTCGAACGGCAGCAGGTACTCGGAGAACAGCACGTCGGCCACCTGCTCGGTGTTCCCCACCGTGGAACCGGCAGGCGCCGGGGGAGGCAGCCGGAAAGCGCTGGCGCCGGACCGGAGGAAATAGGCCACTTCCACCCCGACCACGGCCACGCAGGCGAGCGCCAGCGCCCACTGCCGGTTGAACTGCTTCTGGCGGGCCGCCACGTCCAGGTTGACCAGCATGATGACGAACACGAACAGCACCATGATGCCGCCGACATACAGGACAATCTGGACCGCGAACAGGAACTCGGCCTTCAGGAGCAGGTACAGCCCGGCGGTACCGAGCAGCGAGACGATCAGCCAGATGGCGCTGTGCATGGCGCTGCGGCGGGTGACCGTCATCACGCCGCCGCCAAGAACCAGCAGCGCGAACGCGTAGAAGAAGAAGGTGTCGATCATCGTATGGGGCGCAGCGTCAGGCGATTCATGGGGCGGGCCGGCGTCAGTAGCGGTACCGGGTCGGCTTGGGTCCTTCCTCCAGCATCTGGCGATCCCAGATCAACCCGTCGCGGGTGAAGCTGGCCAGCTCGAAGTCCTGCGTCAGCTCCAGGGCATCCACCGGGCAGGCGTCCTCGCAGAGCCCGCAGAACATGCAGCGGGAAACGTCGTAGGTGAAGTTGGTCAGGTCTTTGCGCCGGGTCTGCTCGTTGCGCACGCTGGTGACCACGATGAGATTCTCCGGGCAGGCGACCGCGCATAGGTCGCAGGAGATGCACAGGGTCTGGTCGTTATCGGGATTAATATTCAGCCGCGGCGCGCCGCGGTAGCGCTCGCCGACCAGGGGGCGCTCGGCAGGGTACTGTTCGGTGTAGATGTGCTTGGGATGCTGGTAGCGGAAGGTGACCCACAACCCTTCGATCAGGTCGATCAGAAATACGGTCCGCAACAGCTTTCTCATATTCTCCTGTTCCGCGCGCCGCGCCTCAGCGATCCACCTCGCCCAGCACGATATCGATGGTGCCGATGATAGCGACGATATCGGCCACCAGGGCGCCGCGCGACATCCGGTCCAGCGCCTGCAAATTGATGAATGACGGAGGACGGATGCGCACGCGGTAAGCCTGAGTGGTCCCATCGCTCACCACGAAATACCCCAGCTCGCCCTTGGGCGCCTCGATGGAAACATACGCCTCCCCGACCGGCGGCTTCAGTACCTTGGGAACCTTGGCCATGATCGGCCCTTCGGGAATTGCCTCCACAGCCTGCTGGACAATGCGCACCGACTGGCGCATTTCCTGCATGCGAACGACGTAGCGGTCGTAGGTGTCGCCGTTTTCCCGCGTGGGGATCTCGAAGTCGTACTTCTCGTAGCCGGAATAGGGCTGGGCCCGGCGCAGATCCCATTGGACGCCGGCGGCGCGCAGCATCGGCCCGGTGACGCCGTATTGCTTGCAGTCTTCGGCGTTGAGCACGCCGACGCCGGTGAGACGCCGTACCCAGATGCGGTTGCCGCTGAGCAGCGCCTCGTACTCGTCCACCTTCTCCAGGAAGGTGTTGACGAAGGCCAGTACCTCGCTCTCGAAGGTGTCGTGGATCTGGTACTGGAGGCCGCCGATGCGGAAGGCGTGCGTGGTCAGCCGCGCGCCGCAGTAGTTTTCGAAGATCTTCAGGATCTCCTCCCGCTCGCGCAGGGTGTAGAACAGCGGTGTGATGGCGCCGATATCGAGCGCGTGCGTGCCGAGCCAGAACAGGTGGCTGGCGATGCGGTTGAGCTCGGCCAGAATGACGCGCACCACCTGGGCGCGCGGCGGCGCTTCCGCCTGGAGGAGTTTTTCGATAGCGAGGCAGTAGCCGAGGCCGTTGGAGACGGCGGCGATGTAGTCGGTGCGGTCGACGTAGGGGGCGAACATCTGGAAGGTGCGATTTTCGGCGATCTTCTCCACGCCGCGGTGGAGGTAGCCGATCACGCACTCGGTGCCGGTCACTTTCTCGCCATCCAGCTTGAGGATGACGCGCAGCACGCCGTGAGTGGACGGGTGCTGCGGCCCCATGTTGAGGACCAGCTCGGAGGCGTCGAGGAAGGTGGATTCCGGCATGGAGCGCTATTGCCCGCTTTCGATCCCCAGGTTCTCCCGCACCCAGCGGTTGTCCATCTGAATGATTCCGTAATCCTTGCGCAGCGGGTGACCGTCCCAGTCTTCCGGCAGCAGGATACGGCGCAGATCGGGATGGCCGTCGAAGCGGATGCCGAACATGTCGAACACTTCGCGCTCCAGCCAGTTGGCGGCCAGGTGAACGCCGACGGCCGTGGGCGCCGCCTGCCCGTCGGCGATGCGGATCTTCACCCGCACGCGCTCGTTGCGGGCGAAGCTATACACGATGTAGACCACCTCGAAGCGTTCCGGCCTGTCCAGGTAGTCGACCGCGGTGAGATCCACCAGGTAGTCGAATTCGGCGTCCAGCTTCAGGTATTCGAGAACCTCGATTAACGAGCCCGGCGCTACGACCAGGAAGTTCTGCCCGACGTAAGTGGAGCATTCCAGGATCCGGTCGCCGAAGTGCCCGCGCAACTGGGCGATCAGATCGCTCTCCCACGGCGTGGCCGCCATGACTGCGGGAGCTTTCGGGGGTGTGTGCCCAGCCGCCGGCTTCTCGCCGCCCTCCGGTTTGGTTTCGTCGGCCATCCACGCGTCGGAAAGAGAACATCCACGTTTACCACGATGAAAATGTTGCTGTCAAACCAACTGCGGTCGCACCAGCACCCCGCGCGAGTCTTTGTCAACGCGCCTGGAACGGAGCCTGTGGCTGGGAATGTTCAAACGCCGCCAGCTCCGCCTCGGTGATCAGAAAGCCCTCTTCCAGGTACTCCATCTCCGTGTTAACCCGCCAGAGGTCATAGTTGCTTCCGAGGATGTTTCGGGCGGCCAGCATGGCGGTCAGCATCGAATGGTCCTGGTTGTTGTAACGGTGCATCCCGTTTCTACCCACAAGCTGGAGGTTCGGCAGTCCCTCCAGGAACCGCCGGATGACGGCCAGCGCCTGTTGGCAGGAGTCATCGTAGACGGGATACGCCTTCCGTATCCGCCTCACCGTCCCGTCCATCACGCGGCCCGGTTCCACCAGTTTCAATCGGCCCAGTTCCTGGGTGGCCAGGCGGATCAAATCGGTATCCGGGGTGTTCCACAGCGAGTCGTTCTCGAAACAGAAATACTCCATTCCGAGGCAAACCGCGTCCGGATCCGGCAGCATGTCCGCGCTCCAGTTGCCGTAGTTCTGAATTCTGCCCACTCGAACTTCCGGCGAATGCACGTAGATCCAGTTGTCGGGAAACAGGTTAGGGCCCCGCATCATCAGCGCCACCGTGAGGAAATCGCGATACCGCAGCCGGTCAGCAGCCTCACGCACCTCCTGCGGCGGCGCCGGCGTCATCGCCGAGATCAGTTCGCGGATCGGCATGCTGGAGAGGAAATGGGTTCCTTCATACCACTCTGGGCCCGCTTGGACCCGCTCAACCGCTCCGGGTTTCCACTCCACCCGGGAAACCGGAGCCTGCATCACCAGCCGCCCGCCTTGCCGCTGGACGATCTCCGCCGTGCGGGTCCACATCATTCCCGGCCCTTCCCGCGGATAGTCGAACTCCTGAATGAGCGTTGTCAGCTTCCCCCGCGGGCGTGCTCGGGACCACGGCCGCAGCCATTCTCTCACCAGCGCGCCGATTGACAACCCACGAATCCGCTGCGCCCCCCACTCCGCTCCAATCCGGTTACAAGGGATGCCCCAGACTTTCTCGGTATAGGTGCGGAAGAAGAGCTGGTACAGCCGGGCGCCGAAGCGGTTCGTCAGCCAGTCTTCCAGATTCTCTTCCTGCCGCCGGGGAAATACGCAAGCCTTCAGGTAACTTGCGGCACAGTGCAGAGCCTCGAGCAGACCCAACCCGCGCAACGCGTCCAGCGGCTCTAGTGGATACCGGAAGTAGCGGTCGCCGTAATACACGCGCGACAAGCGCCGGCGCTTGAGAAAATCCGCTCCCAGCACCTCGCGCCACATGCGATCCACAACCTGGACCTTGGTGTGGAAACGGTGCCCACCCATGTCGAAACGGTATCCGCGGTATTCCTCGGTCCGCGCGAGTCCGCCGACAATCGAGTCCATCTCGAGAACCGTGCAAGCCACCCCCTTACCGGTCAGCTCATAGGCCGCCGTCAAGCCGGCCGGACCGGCGCCGATGATTACCACCGGTTTGCGCTGCAACGGGTCTCGATCCACAGGGCGATGCGGCATTCGGCTATTTTTCCGTCAAGACCCGCCCGCGGGGCCCCTGCAATTTCATCCGCAGCGGCTCGCGCGGCAGCTTGGGCGGCAGCACCCGGCAGAAGGCAGAGAGCGCGCCAAGCCGGCCGCACTGCCGCCATGCGCTGCTGGTCTCCAGCGTGCGCCGAAGAATACCATGGTGCGGCGGCGAAGGATTGGCAGGACGATGCTCGTCCAGGACGACCGTCTGGATGGCCCATCGATCCAGCGCCGCCTCGGTCTCCTCCGACCCGCTCACCCGCAAGCGGTAATAACGGCCACTGAAGCTCTCGTCCGCGAGTGTCTTGGTCGCCCGCGCCACCACGCTCGACGGCCGCTTCTCCCGCGCGCTAATCAGCGCCACCCATACTCCTTCGCGCACCGGATTCAGAGCCGAAACCAGAAATCGCGCCGGCTGCCGCAGTTGGCCGACCAGCTTCTCGCTCCCCGCGCTCTGCTGGCTGTAATAGCGCCAGGGGAATGGAATCATGACGGCTGCCAGGGCTGCCACCAGGGCGGCCTGCCGCCTGGGGCCCGCGGACACCTCTGATGCCCACCGAATCGCGGTGAGGTCCAGCAGCAGGAGCGCGGGCAGAGCGCCGATCCACTGCCGCGGCTCGCCCATCGCTCTCAGGAAGTACGAGGCCACCAGCGTGGAGAGCACCAGCGCCGCGGAACCGGCGGCGAACCCATTCTTGCTCCTCGCCAGGGTCAGCATACCCGCTGCCGCCACCAGGACAGCCCCGGGGCCCGCCAGTCGGACCAGCGGCATCAGGCTCCAGGGCGTCGGACCAAGAAATCCCGCCCACAGCAACATGGTGCTCACCGACTGGTCCCGCGCCAGGTACCAGCCGACGCAGGCCAGGATCACCGCGCCCACCGCCAGCGCTGGCGGCGCCGCCTTTCGCAGGTGAATCGGCCGGCGCATGATCAGCAGCGCCAGCACGGGCGCCAGAACGAGGCTCAACCCGGTACCCTTGACCAGCACCGACAGGCAGCAGTAAACAGCCAGCTTCACCGCCTCCCGTCTGGCGCCGCCCTCGACAAACCTCACCAGGGCATCCAGGAACAGCACGGCCAGCAGCAGGATCAGTTGCTCGGTCATCACCCTGGCCGCGGCCCGCTGGAAAACCGGCGTTGCCACCAGCAGACCGCTGAAAACAAGCGCCCATCCCGGTGTCGCCATGCGGCGCGCCAAACGGTAAAACGCGAGCGCCGAGACAGTGCCCAGCAACCCGATCAGCAGCATCACCGTCGAGCGCGACGGCGGCAGAAACAGCCACCAGGCGGCCTCGACCAGATGAAACAGCGGTGGCCAGTGTCCGAGCGCCACTCGCGGGTAATGTATGTAATACTGCTCCGCCCACACTCTCGGGCTCGGAAACGGCCACTGGAGCATGTAGTCCCGCAGCATCAATCCGGTCATGAAGTGCGAGGCCTCGTCGCTGAAGCCGTCGAACTCGGCATGGAACGCGCCACCGCCCCACTGGATCACGCCGAGCACCAACACCGCCGCCAAAGCGGCCACCCAAGGAACAAGGCGGTCCCGCCTGACCTCCCACCGCAACACCCCCATCAGGAATCCCGCCGCGGCCGAAAGCTGGTGGACGAGGAACAGAGGGAAAGACGCCCCGGCGAATGCCGCTCCGCGCTGGCGGGCGAAAAACCGAAACAGCGGCCACTGCAACACCATTACCGCCGCCGGCATCGCGGCCGCCACACCGTACCACACCCCCCCGTGCCGCAAAGCCAGCCAGAGCAATGCCGGAAACAACGCCGACGCGGCCACTGTCGCGCGATCGCTCCGGCGGAAGTTGAGCTTCTTCGGCCACCCGTGCTCAAGGATCAGCTCGGTCCATGGCATCGCCCTGAGTACGATATCGGTCCGTATCATGGAGGCAAGCGTCCAGTTCTTGTGGTGCTTCACCTGAATCGACGGATCCAGCAGGATTCTGCCACCCGCCTCGTGCAGCCGCGCCCCGAACTCCACGTCCTCCACGGGATGCAGAAATCCGCCGAGCTGTTCAAACCGTAACCGCCTCACCGCGCCGCATCCGGTCCAAAAGGTCGTTATTTCCCCCGCGGAGCGGTGATGAACATGGGCATGCAACAGGTTGCGGAAGGTCGCGATCCGGCCCGCGCAGCCTGGCGTAAGATCATACGAACCGACTACCGCATCCAGGGACGGATTCGCTACGAACGCCTCCGCCATCCGGCTGAGTGTCCGGACATGCACGGTCACATCGGCGTCGATAAAGACAAGGATGTCGCCGGTGGCCAGCCGTGCCGCCGCGTTGCGGGCCGGACCGGGTCCCTGGCGGTTCTCGAGACGCACGAGCCTGGCGCCATTGCGATCGCAGGTCTCGGCAATCCGCTCCGGAAACGGCGAACCGTCATCGGCCACCAGCAGCTCGTAGTCGCGGTACTCGGAGTGGCCGATGGAAACCAGGCAAGCCTCCAGACATTCCGGGTCGCCGGAGACCGGCACGATGACAGAGAGATGGGCCATCGGACGTTCTCGTACCTAATTTCGTTGGAGACCCGCGAGCCGCTCCAGACTGCGGTGAAGCGCCGCCGGCAGCAGCAGGCCGCTGAGGCACGCCGCGCCGGTCAACCAGTTCCTCGAGTCGGCGAGAAACCGGGCCGGCGCGCATGAGAATCCGCGGCCCACATACCCCATCGCCCGGCGGTAGTCGTAGGATTCGTAGGCCAGACGGGCAAAAAAGCGGTTCATGTTCGAGCGGGCGAAGCGCTCGACCGGGGCGACTTCCTCCGGCAACAAGCGCCTCATTTTCGCAACCACTCGCTCCCATTCGCCTTCCAGCGCAAGGAAGTCGCGGCTCATCTGCGCGTCGTGGCGGCGGTAGAGCATCAGATCACGCGGCACGGCCTCGATGTTGCGCGGCGTCAGCAGCGCGATCCGCAGGAACAAATCCAAATCGTACATTCGCGGAAACGCGGGATCGACTCCACCCACCTTATCGATCGCCGCCCGGCGCACCACGACGTTGGAAGTCCCACCGATTACGAAGTCTGTCAGCAGGTCACGGAAGTCAATCGTTCCACAATAGCGGTTCGACCGCAGGCCGATGTCGCGACCGGCCCGGTCCACCACCCGGAACCACGAAAATGTGAGATCGATCCTCGGTCGCCGTTGCAGCCAATCCACATGCACGGCGAGTTTGTCTCTCTCCCACAGGTCATCCTGGTCGAGGAAGGCCACATATTCCCCTCGCGCCGCGCCAAGGCCCACAGCAACAGCCATCGCAGCTCCGCGCTGCTCCTGCCGCGAGAGTCTCAGCCGCGGGTCGTGATAGCCGCTCACCACGGCGACCGACTCGTCGCTGGACCCATCATCGACCACGATCAACTCAAACCGCCCATAGGTCTGCTCGAATGCCGACTCGATCGCGGCGCCAACGAACTTAGCTCCGTTGTACACGTTCACAATTACGCTGACCAGCGGCTGTGCGGAGTCCTCACTCATCTATGGCGGCGCCGGAATGCAGTAAGATCAAACAAGTTGGAGGGCAGGTTCATGCCAAAGCGAGGATCTGGTGAGCCGGGCGGGACTCGAACCCGCGACCCTTTGCTTAAAAGGCAAATGCTCTACCACCTGAGCTACCGGCCCCAGCACTGTTCTCCAGCGTAGCACAGGGCGTCAGTCCTGACGCCGATGTCGATGGTGTAGAATCTCAATGACCCGATCCAGCCCAGGGCAGGTGTCGACGGCTGCGCGGGATAGGACTCGCATGAGCATCGGGGAACTGCTGGCTACCGGGCGCTTCTTCGCCCTCCTCCCTTTCTTCCTTCGCAACCGGATCTCTCTCCCCGAGGCCCGCGCCGCCATCCGGGCGCGCCTGGAACAGCGCGCCGCGCGCTTGCTCGACCGCATCCGAGGTGATGTGTTTCTCCACCCGGGCTCGGCCTGGCATCGCCTCTTCCGCCACGCCGGCTGTGAGTTCGGCGATGTGGAATCGGCGGTTCGCAAAGACGGCGTCGAAGCGGCGCTCGGGGGTCTGTTCCGAGCCGGGATCTACCTCAGCATCGATGAATTCAAGGGCCGCGCTCCGGTCATTCGAGGCTCGCTTCGGCTGGACGCCGACCCGGCCTCCTTCCGCTCTCCACGTGCCTCCGGCGATCTCACCGTGTCCAGCGGCGGGAGCCGTAGCGCGGGAACCATGACCTTTCTCGACTTCCGGTTCATTCGCGAGTGCGCCTCCAACCATCTCCTGTGCCTGGACGCCTGGGGTGGGACCGAATGGGTCAAGGCGGATTGGGAATCTCCCGGATTCGGAGCGCGCTTCCGGCTCTTCAAGATGGCGGCTTTCGGCGATCCGCCGCGCGCCTGGTTCTCACAAATCGATCCCGCCGATCCATCTTCGCCGCGCGCTCTCGGCTGGCACGTTCGTGGGCTGGGGGCCGTTAGTGCGATATCGGGCCGTCCGCTCCCGGCGCCGGTGTGGGCGCCGCTGACCGACCCGACGCCCGTGGCGCGCTTTCTGGCGGCCACGCTGCGGCAGGGGGACATACCCGTCGTCCATACCTTCACCGGTTCCGCCGTCCGGCTTTGCCTGGCGGCCCTCGAACGGAAGATCGACATCGCAGGCTCGCGCTTCATGCTCATGGGTGAGCCGATTACCAGGGCGCGTGTGGAGACCATTGGCCGCGCCGGTTGCATCTCCATTCCCCGTTTCGGCACCATGGAAACCGGCGCCATCGGCTACGGGTGTCCGGCCGGAGAGCAATCCGATGAGGTCCACCTGTTGCAGGATATGTGCGCCGTCATTCAACCCGGCGAGGACAACGCCTGCGGCCTGCCGCCGCGCGCGCTGCTATTCACCGCCCTCAGCAACCACTCGCCATTCCTGATGATCAACTTTGCTCCCGGCGACCAGGCCCACCTCCACCGTCGCGAATGTGGCTGCCCGCTACACAAACTGGGCCTCCCGCTCGTGCTGCACGACATCCGCAGTTACGAAAAGCTCACCGGCTGCGGGGTCACTTTCCTCGGCACCGAGGTCATCGACATTCTGGAAACTGCCTTGCCGGCCCGCTTCGGCGGAGCCCCCACCGACTACCAACTGGTGGAGGAAGAGGAGGCCGACGGCCAGGCGTTGCTGGTGCTGGTCGCACATCCTTCCCTTGGGCCTGTCGATGAAGAAGATCTGGGCAGGTTCTTCCTGAATCGCCTCTCCGCAGGTTCTGTCTCCGCGCGCGGCATGGTACAGATGTGGCGCGACTCCGGCACGCTTCGCATCGCGCGCCGGCCGCCTACCGTTTCGCGCGCCGGCAAGATCCTGCACTTGCACGTCACGCGTCCCACCGCCAGGGAACAAGTGTCGTAGAATGTCAATGATCCAAACCCGAGCAGGTATCGACGGCTGCGAGGGATCAGACGCGTATGAGCATCGGGCAACTGCTGGCTGCCGGGCGCTTCTTCGCCCGCCTCCCTTTCTTCCTTCGCAACCGGATCTCCCTCCCCGAGGCCCGCGCTGCCATCCGGGCGCGCCTCGAACAGCGCGCCGCGCGCCTGCTCGACCGCATCCGGGGTGATGTGTTTCTCGACCCGGGTTCGGCCTGGCATCGCCTCTTCCGCCACGCCGGCTGTGAGTTCGGCGATGTGGAATCGGCGGTTCGCAAAGACGGCGTCGAAGCGGCGCTCGACCGACTGTTCCGAGCCGGGATCTACCTCAGCATCGATGAATTCAAGGGCCGCGTTCCGGTCATTCGAGGCTCGCTTCGGCTGGACACCGGCCCGGATTCCTTCCGCTTCCCCCGTGCCTCCGGCGATCTCACCGTGTCCAGCGGCGGGAGCCGCAGCGAGGGAACCGTGACCTTTCTCGACTTCCGGTTCATTCGCGAGGGCGCATCCAACTATCTCCTGTGCATGGACGCCTGGGGTGGGACCGAATGGGTCAAGGCGCTCTGGTCGTCTCCCGGCATCGGAGCGCGATTCGAACTCTTACAGATGGCAGCTTGCGGCGATGCGCCGCGCGCCTGGTTCTCTCCAATCGATCCCGCCGATCCATCTTCGCCGCTCGCTCTCGGCTGGCACGTTCGTGGGCTGGTGGCCGTGAGTGCGATAGCGGGCCGTCCGCTCCCTGCGCCGGTGTGGGCGCCGCTGACCGACCCGACGCCCGTGGTGCGCTTTCTGGCGGCCACGCTGCGGCAGGGGGCTATACCCGTCGTCCTTTCCTTTCCCAGCCCCGCCGTCCGTGTTTGCCTGGCGGCCCTCGAACAGAACATCGACATCGCCGGCTCGCGCTTCATGCTCGTGGGCGAGCCGATTACCCGGGCGCGTGTGGAGACCATTCGCCGCGCCGGATGCATCTCCATTCCCCGCTACGCCACCATCGAAACCGGAACTGTCGGCTACGGATGTCCGGCCGGAGAGCACTCCGATGAGGTCCACCTGTTGCAGGACAGGTACGCCGTCATTCAACCCGGCGAGGACAACGGCTGCGGCCTGCCGCCGCGCGCACTGCTACTCACCGCCCTCGGCAACCGCTCGCCATTCCTGATGATCAACTATGCTCCCGGCGACCAGGCCCACCTCCACCGCCGCGAATGCGGCTGCCCGCTACACAAACTGGGCCTCCCGCTCGTGCTGCACGACATCCGCAGTTACGAAAAGCTCACCGGCTGCGGCGTCACTTTCCTCGGTACCGAGGTCATCGACATTCTGGAAACCGCTTTACCGGACCGCTTCGGTGGCGCGCCCACCGACTACCAACTGGTGGAGGAAGAGGCGGCCGACGGCCAGGCGTTGCTGGTGCTGGTGGCACATCCTTCCCTGGGGCCTGTCGATGAAGAAGATCTGGGCAGGTTCTTCCTGAATCGCCTCTCCGCAGGTTCTGTCTCAGCGCGCGGCATGGTGCAGATGTGGCGCGACTCCGGCACGCTTCGCATCGCGCGCCGGCCGCCTACCGTTTCGCCCGCCGGCAAGATCCTGCACTTGCACGTCACTTGTCCCGCCGCCAGTGAAGAAAAGGTCGAACCGTAGGCGTAGGGTTCAGCGCGGAGTCCCCCCAGTGGCCGACGCGGTCGCCTCGCGATAATACTCGCGGCCCTTGGGGAGGATTTTCTGGAGCGCCTGGATGGCGCGGTCCACGTCCTGTTCGGTGAGGATGTAGGGCGGTAGGAAGCGCAGCACGGTTTCGTGCGTGCAGTTGATCAGCAAGCCGTGCTCGAGGGCTTCGAGCACCAGTTGCTTGCCGGGCATCTTCAGCTCGACGCCGATCATCAGGCCGAACGAGCGCACCTCGGAGATAAACTCGTAGTGCGAGGCGATTTCCTGGAGCCGCATGCGGAAGTAGCCGCCGACGCGGTGAATGGCGGGCAGCAGGGGATCGAGGATGTCGAAAAACTCGAGCGCCACGCGGCAGGCCAGCGCGCCGCCGCCGAAAGTGGAGCCGTGCATACCGCCGCCGATGGTCTCGGCCGCCTTTTCACTGGCGATGATCGCTCCCAGCGGCAGCCCGCAGGCGATCGGCTTGGCCACGGCCACAATGTCCGGCATCACCACCGGCGCCAGCAACTGGTACGAAAAATACGTTCCCGTGCGGCCCACTCCGCACTGGATCTCATCGAACACCAGCAGCGCCCGATGGCGGTCCGCCAGCTCCCGCGCCTTGCGCAGGAACGCGGCCGAGGTCAGACGGATGCCGCCTTCGCCCTGGATGCCTTCGACCACCAGCCCCGCCGTGCGGTCGCTCATCGCGCGTTCGAGGGCCGCCAGATCGTTCGGCGGCACAAAGCGCACGCCCTCGAGCAGCGGCTCGAAATCGCGCCGGTATTTCTCCTGGCCTGTCACCGAAAGCGCGCCCACGGTCCGGCCGTGGAAGGAGTTTTCCAGGGAAACGATCTCGTATTTCTCCGGATGGATTCGCCGGCCGTGGGCGCGTACCATTTTCAGCGCGCCTTCCATGGCCTCGGTCCCGGAGTTGCAGAAGAAGCTCCGCTGGAGGCCGCTCGCCTGGCTCAACCTGGCAGCCAGCTTTCCCTGGTATTCGTGATAGTAGAGGTTGGAGCAGTGCACCAGCAGGCCGGCCTGCTCGCGCAGCACGCGCAGAATCCGCGGATGGGCGTGCCCGAGCGCGTTCACCCCGATGCCGGCGATGAGGTCCAGGTAGCGCTTGCCGTCCAGGTCAAAGACGTAACAACCCTTGCCGCGGTGCAGCACCAGCGGGTAGCGGGCGTAGTTCTGGAAGAGGTACTGCTTCTCCAGTTCGATGACGCCGGCCGGCGCGGAGGCGCCGATGGGGCTCGCCATTCAGTCATCATACCGCGTGTGGAGCTCGATGCCGATGGCGTCGTGGTCCGACAGCGGGACGGCCCGGCGCTCGCGCAGATCGTGCAGCACGGCGGGATTCCGGGCCCGCAGCCCGCGCGTGGCGAACCAGTCGAGCTTCAGCGGGCACCGGCCGCCGTGCCTGCGCAGCGCCCAGCGAATGAACGGGAAGCACCATAGCGGAACCCACTCCGCCAGCCCCTGGAAGGTGCGCTCGTCGACAACGTCGTAGCAGATGGTGTGCTCGCCGGCGACGTTGGCCGAGCGCCAGTCGAACCCGCGCCGGTCCAGAAGCCGGAACAGGCGCCGCTCGAACCACCGCTCCGGGTGCAGGTAATGGTTGCGGATCACGGTTTCGGCGCCCATCAGCACGCGCAGCCAGTAGCCGAGGATGGCCGAGAGGGCGGTCGAGGAGTTGAAGGTCGTGGTATTCCAGTCGCCGCCGACGATCACCGGCCCCGCGGCCGGCAGCGCGTCCAGCACGGCGCGCATCTGCCGCGCCCGGTGGCGCTGTGTGGAATGCGCGTCCAGATGCACGCAGGCCGCCGTGAGCGGCAGACCGGGCAGCGCGATCTCGGCCACCACTGCGGTCTGGCGTCCCAGCCGCTTCTCGCGCGCCGCCATCTTGTCGATGCCGTTCTCCAGCGGCACGGCGCGCGCGCCGAGAATGGGATACTGGCTGAGGATGGCGTTGCCGTGCAGGCCGAGCACGTTGTCTCCATCCACCTCACGCTCGACGCCGGAGCCTTTGGTCAGATTCAGATAGCAGGGGGCGAACACGTAGGACATGCCCAGCTCGGTGGCCAGCGTCCGCGCGACGTCGACGTTGCCGGAACGCGCCATGCCGGCGTCGGTCTCCACCAGCAGCAGCACGTCGCAGCCGCGCAGGTAGGGATGCGTGCGGAAGGCCTCCAACTGGAGGTCCAGCCGGGTGCCACGCTCGATGTTCCAGGCCAGGACGCGGTAGCATTCGCGCCCAGGAGCGGGGGCGGCACGAAAGTCGCCGGCCTGCGGTGTTTCGAGCGCCTCGCGAATCTCAGGCAGCAGCCGACGATAGAGCGGATCGCTGTGCAGCTCGCGCGTGGACGCGGCTCGCGCCAGCCCCGCCAGGTGCGGGAGAATCCGTTCGCGAAGCCGCTGGAGCTGCTGCATGGAAACGGAAGGTGTTACGGATGTTAGAATCGTGCTGGAAGCTAGTCTTGGCCGGTGCTGGGCCTGGTCTTCAAAACCAGCGTGCGGCGCACCGCGTTGCAGGTGGGTTCGACTCCCACTAGCTTCCGCCAGCGCAGTCCAACCGCTCCTTTCAGTCGCGGCTCAGCGGATGGCGTTGAACCGCGTCTCGATCGCATTCCAGTTGACCAGATTCCACCAGGCGGCGATGTAATCGGCACGGCGGTTCTGATACTTCAGGTAATAAGCGTGTTCCCAGACGTCCAGTCCCATAACAACGCCCTTGCCTTCCATGCACGGATTGTCCTGGTTGCCGGTGGAGAGGATCTCGATTTTCCCCCCGGAAGCCACCAGCCAGGCCCAGCCGCTGCCAAAGCGTCCCATGCCGGCGGCGGCGAATTTCTCTTTGAAGCCGTCGAAGCTGGTGAAGGCGCTCTGGATGGCGGCGGCCAGGTTTCCCCCCGGGGCGCCTCCGGCGCCGGGCGCCATGATCTGCCAGAACATGGAGTGGTTGGCGTGCCCGCCGCCGTTGTTGCGGACGGCGGTGCGGATGTTCTCCGGCACCTGGGCGCAGTTGCCGGCCAGCAGATCGTCGAGCGATTTTCCGGCCAGCGCCGGCGCCGACTCGAGCGCCTTGTTCAGGTTGGTAACGTAAGCGCCGTGGTGCTTGCCGTGGTGAATCTCCATCGTCGTCTTGTCGATGGAAGGCTCCAGCGCGTCGTGAGCGTAAGGTAGTGCGGGCAGTTCAAAAGGCATCGTATCCTCCTCGATGGTTCATGCGGCGGCGAAGCCGCCGGCTTTCTCGTACGCGTCGGCCAGGCGGAACATCTCCGCCTCGCGAAAATGGTCCGCCAGGATCTGCATGCCGACCGGCAGACCCGCGGCAGTCGCGCCGCACGGGACGCTCATGCACGGGATTCCGGCCAGGTCGCCCGTGATGGTGTAGATGTCGGAAAGGTACATCTCGAGCGGGTCGTCCATTTTTTCCCCCAGCTTGAAGGCGGGGAAGGGCGAGACCGGCGTCACCAGGCAATCCACCTGGCGGAAGGCGTTGGCGAAGTCGCGCGCGATCAGGGCGCGCACTTTTTGAGCTTTCCGATAGTAGGCCTCGTAGTAGCCGGCGCTGAGCACGTAGGTGCCGAGCATGATGCGGCGCTTGCACTCGGCGCCGAACCCCTCGCCGCGCGTGGCGCGATACATCTCGATCAGCGATTCCGGCTGCGAACAACGCGTAGTGTAGCGCACGCCGTCATAGCGGGCCAGGTTCGAGCTCGCCTCGGCGGTGCAGATGATGTAGTAGCAGGAAATGGCGTAGTCGGTGGCCGGGAGGCTCACGTCCTGAACCTGGCAGCCCAGCCGTTCGAGCACCGCGATGCCGCGATGGATGAGGTCCCCGGTCTCGCTGGCCAGTCCGTGGAAGTATTCCCTGGGAAGACCGATCTTCATGCCTCGCACCCGGCCGTCGAGCGCGGCCAGATAATCCGGCACCGGCGCGAAGGCGGAGGTCGAGTCCATCTCGTCGCGGCCGGCGATGACGCCGAGCAGACGCGCCGCGTCGCGCACGTTGCGGGCGAACGGGCCGATGTGGTCGAGCGAGCTGGCGAAGGCCACCAGGCCGTAGCGGGAAACGCGGCCATAGGTCGGCGTAACTCCCACCACGCCGCAAAACGACGCCGGCTGGCGGATCGAGCCGCCCGTGTCGGAGCCCAGCGACACCACGGCGGTGCCCTGCGCCACCACCGCCGCCGAGCCCCCGCTTGATCCGCCCGGGACGCGCTCCAGATCCACCGGATTGCGCACGGGACCGAAGGCCGAGTTTTCGGTCGAGGATCCCATGGCGAACTCGTCGCAGTTGGTCTTGCCGAGGATGACTCCGCCGGCCTGTTCGAGCCTATCCACGGCGGTGGCGTCGTAGGGCGGAATGTAGTTGGCGAGCAGGCGGGAGCCGCAGGTGCTGCGCACATCCCGCGTGAGGATGACGTCCTTGACCGCCACCGGCGCCCCGCCCAGCGGCCCCGGGTCCTCGCCGCGGGCGATTCTCTGGTCCACGCGCCGGGCAGCGGCCAGCGCGCGGTCTTGCGAAATCAGAAGATAGGCGTTCGTGCTGGGGTTTTCGGTCTCGGCGAATCGCAGCGCCTCGCTCGCCAGCTCGACGGCGCTGAAGCGTCGCGCGAGCAGTCCTTCCCTGACCTGGTCGATGGTGAGAGTGGCGACGTTCATCAGCGCTCGATCACGCGCGGCACTTTGAAGTAGCCGGCGCCGGCCCCGACGCCGGGGGGGGAGTTGGCCAGCGCCTCGCGGTTGCTCAGCGAGAGGCGCTCCACGTCGTCGCGCAGCGTCGCCGTTTCGCCGGCTTCATAGAGGACCTGCGCCATGGGCTCCACGGTAGCGGTGTCGATCTCGTTGAGCTTGTCCATGTGGGTGAGGATCTCGTCCAGGTCGTGAACGAGTTTGGCAATCTCCTCGTCGCTAAGCTTAAGGTGGCCGAGCGCCGCCACGTAGCGCACTTCCTTTTCGGTGATCTTCACGCCGTCTGCCTCCGGCGCTCAGCCCGAAACAGACGCGCCAGGATGGGATCCTCGATCCGGTCGGCGTCCCCGGCGGGCCCGCCGGCCGAGGTGCGCACGGGCCGCAACTCCTGTTTCGCCGGACGGCGTCCGCGGGCGACGCGGAACTCCAGTTCGCTCACGATGCCCTGCCCCACCACGCGCTCCAGCTTGTCGAGAATCTGGCGGCGGAGGCCGTGGAGCTGCCGTTGCCACAGCGCGTCCTCCACTTCGATCACCAGGCGGGATCGCACCAGCGCCAGGGCTGTCGTGCGATCGGCCAGTCGTTTCCCCACCGCTGCCCGCCAGGCGGCCTTCGCCAACTCCTCGGGAGTGACGTACCGGCCGGCGATCGAACCGGTCCGCAGCAGCTTAGCGGCGCGTTCCATGGTCTGCGAAACCGACATTGTAGCACTGAGCGCGCGAGCCGCTCCGGGTCGTGTACCCCGTTCGTGTACAATGATTCGCCAACGAGGTCCTCCATTGCCACGATTCCTCATCCTGCTTCTATCGACGGCGGTGGCCGCGCTCGCGCAACTCACCGATCAGAGGCTGGCCATCCTCGGCGCGACGGTGGTCGATGGAACCGGCGCGTCTCCCCGGCAGGCCACGGTGCTCCTGCGCGGGGAGCGCATCGAAGCGGTCGGCGCCGATCTGGTTCCCCCTGCCGGCGTTCGAATCCTCCGCGCGGAGGGTCACACGCTGATCCCAGGCCTGTTCGACCTGCACACGCACCTGCCCTACTCGGCGGTTGGCGGGCTATCCGGAGACTGGGGCAAGAACCTGGCTGCCTACCTTCTCTGCGGCGTGACTTCGGTGGTCGACTTCGGCACCTACCCGGAGACGTTCGAGCCCATGCGACGCCTCGTTGCCTCCGGAGCCGTCGCCGGCCCGCGGATTCACCTGGCCGCGCGCGTCACCACGCCGGGCGGGCATGGCGCGGAAGGCGGCCGCGGCCGCGTCTTTTCGCTCGAAGTGCTGACGCCGCGCGAGGCGCGGGCGGCAATGGCGCGCATTCTGCCGTATCGCCCGGACGCCATCAAGGTCTTCACCGACGGCTGGCGTTATGGAACCGCCCCCGACATGACCAGCATGGAGGAGGAAACGCTGGCAGCCATCGTCGAGGAGGCCCATCGTCACGGAATCGAAGTGCTCACCCACACGGTGACGCTCGAGAAGGCCAAGATCGCCGCGCGCGCCGGCGTCGACGTGATCGCGCACGGGGTCGGCAACGCGCCCGCTGACGAAGAACTGATCCGGCTGATGCGAGCCCGTGGGACCGTCTACGCGCCGACGCTCGCGGTCTATGAGCCGCGGGACCGATCGGTCGTCGCCGAAAGTCTGCGCGCGCTGCTCGATCCGGCGGCGCTCAAGCTGATCCGGCCGCAACCAGCACGCTCCGGCGCACCGGCTGAGGGACCGCGCATGGAGCGATGGAAGCTGTTGCAGCGGAATACCGCCGCGCTGCGCGCCGCCGGCGTCCCGTTCGGGACCGGCACCGACGCCGGGGTGACCGGGACCTATCACGGCTGGTCGACCTTGCGCGAGCTCGAACTGCTGGTCGAGGGCGGCCTCTCCCCGCTCGAAGCGATCACCGCCGCCACCGGCGCGAGCGCCCGCGCGCTCAAGGTGGACGCCGAGCGCGGCGTCATCGCCGCCGGCAAGCTCGCCGACCTGGTGCTCATCGAGGGCGCGCCGCACGCGAAGATCGCCGACATCGTGCGCATCCGCCGCGTCTTCCTCGGCGGGCGCGAGATCGACCGCGAGGCGCTGGCTCGCCGGATCGCCTCCGAGGCGGTGACGCCGCTCGCGCCGCGGCGTCTCCCGGCGCTGGTCGACGACATGGAAAAGCCCGACCGCACATCGCTCGGCACTTTGCGCGTGAACGGCACCGACTCCGGCCACGACCATTCCCAGATGATCTTCGGCCGCACGCGCCGCGCCGCCGGCGGTCACGCGCTCTCCATCCACGCCTGGATGGCCGAGAAGAACCGCCCGCTGGTTCGCCTGGACCTTCCACTGACTCCCGGCGCCGTCGAGCCGGCCGACGCCCGTGGGTTCAGCGGAGTGCGATTCGAGGCCCGCGGCGATGGCGCCTACCGCCTGGTAGTCCCCACGCGCGGCGTGCGCGACTCGGCCTTCCACGCGGCGCCCTTCCGGACACGGGCCGCCTGGACCACCGTCTCCATCGCGTTTGCTTCGTTGAGCCGGGCCGATGCAGCCGGCGCTGTTCCGTGGACGGGATCGGACCTGTTGATGCTGTCGTTTGAACTCGCGCGCGACGCCGGCGCTTTCGCCTGGCTGGAACTGGACAACGTACGCTTGTATAAATAAATGACCATGCGGACTCTGTTCCTTCTCTCGGCGGCCGCGACCGCGCTCGCCGCCCAGGACGCCGTCGTGTTCGAGCAGCGCCCGGGCCGGCGATTCTCCAACGACAAGCTCGAACTGATCGTGCTCTCCCGCGGCGGCGCATTCTCCAGCCTCCTGCTGCGCGACGATCCGCGGAAGATCGACCCCATCTGGAACCCGGCGCGGCTGGCGCGCGAGACGGGCGTCGATTCGACCTTCGGCGCGAGTTTCGGGCACTTCGTCTGCGTCGACGGCTTCGGCCCGGTCTCCGAACAGGAGCAGGCCGCGGGGCTCCCCGGTCATGGCGAGGCCCACCGCCAGCCGTGGGAGCTGGTCTCGGCGGGCAAGTCCGGAAAAACGCTCACCGCGATCTTCCGCGCCGCGCTGCCGCTGGTCCAGGAGGTGCTCACGCGGAAACTCGAGATGGTCGACGGCGAAAACGTCGTCTGGGTGGAGAGCGGGCTGGAAAGCCTGGTGGCCTTCGACCGTCCGGTGTTCTGGGCCGAGCACGGCACCATCGGCGCTCCCTTCCTGGCGCCGGAAACAACCGTGGTCGACAGCTCCGTCGCCGGCTGCCGCACGCGCGCTCATCCCGCGAAGCCGGGCGCGGTTCCCCGACGCCTCGCGCCGTCGCGCGATTTCGTCTGGCCGATGGCGCCCACCGTCGCCGGCGGGCTGGTCGATCTTCGCATCGCTCCCGCAAATCCCAACTCGATGGACCACACCACCTGCCTGATGGATCCCAACCGCGGGCTGGTCTTTGTCACCGCGCTGAATCTCGAGAAACGCCTGCTGCTCGGATACTTGTTCCGCCGCGAAGAGTTCCCCTGGGTGCAGAACTGGATGAACTACCCGCCGAGCGGAAAGCTGGTACGCGGTCTGGAATTCTCCACCCAGCCGTTCGACGTCCCGCGTCGCCAGGCGCTGGAGGCGAGCCCGATGTTCGGCGCCCCGACGTATCGGTGGCTGCCGGCGAAATCGAAGATCGGCTCGCGGTACCTGATGTTCTATACGCAGGTGCCGGAGGGTTTGCGGCGGGTCGACGACGTAACGCTCGCCGGCGGCCGGTTGACGGTGGAGGACCGAAGCTCGGGCGTCCGCGTGGTGCTGGCGGCATCGCTTTCGCTTTAGCAGAACTCAAGACGCATGACCGAGGGATGCCCGGCCTTTGCCCCAACACGCAATTTGACATAACGTCCATTATAATGTACATTAGATGGTATACAGCTTATGATAGTGGACGTTATTGGCAAGGGTCAATCATCTTCACGGACACCGATACCGGTGACCCGCGCCCTCCGGAAGCTGGGGCACGATATCCGTGATGCCCGGCGGCGGCGGCGTATTCCCGTCGCGATCTTGGCAGAGCGAGTCTCGATCAGCCGGATGACCCTAAGTAAGGTGGAGAAGGGTGACCGCGGCGTCTCGGTCGGTACTTACGCCACTGTCCTGTTTGCGCTCGGAATGGCCGACCGACTGGCCGATGTGGCTGACCACCGGCACGATACCGTCGGGCTTGAGCTTGAAGAAGAGCACCTGCCGGAACGCATCCGGCTGTCGCGTCGGCAGAAGCCCACGAAGCGAAAAAGAACGGGTGCGGAGTAGTGGACAAAGAAGCTCTCGTATACGTGGACCTGCAAGGAACGCCCCACCTGGTGGGGCGGCTGTGGGCGCGTATGCGCAAGGACCGAGAGAGCGCCACCTTTGAATACGACAAAAGCTGGCTCGATCATCCCGAGCGTTTCTCCCTCGAACCGGCCCTCAAGCTAGGGCCGGGTCCATTTCACACGCCATCCGACAAACCTCTTTTCGGGGCCATCGGCGACTCCGCCCCTGATCGATGGGGGCGAGTATTGATGCGACGCGCGGAGCGCCGACGTGCTGTCCACGAAGGACGGACTCCGCGCACCGTGAGGGAAATCGACTACCTGCTCATGGTGGACGATGAAGCGCGCCAGGGCGCGCTGCGCTTTGCCGAGCGGGAAGGGGGGCCGTTCCTGGCTGAGCACGGACCCACAAGAATACCGCCGCTCATCGAATTGCCGCGACTCCTTTCAGCGGCGGAGCATGTCTTGAGCGATACCGAGACGGACGAAGATTTGCGCGTGCTGCTGGCGCCCGGCTCATCGCTCGGCGGGGCCCGCCCCAAAGCATCAGTCAGGGACCGCGACGGCCATCTGGCGATCGCCAAGTTTCCGAAAAAGGGAGACGAGTTGAATACGGTTCTGTGGGAAGCCGTGGCTCTGACACTCGCAGAGAAGGCCGGTATTCCGGTGCCCGCATGGCGGCTTGAGATTGTCGCCGGCAAAACCGTTCTCTTGCTGCGCCGTTTTGATCGGGAGGAGGGGACACGCGTGCCATTCTTATCCGCGATGAGCATGCTCGATGCGAAAGACAACGAGGCCCGCAGCTACCTGGAATTCGTGGATATCCTCCGCCGGCACGGCGCGGCGCCGAAAGAGGACATGCACGGGTTGTGGCGCCGCATTGTCTTCAGCATACTGATTTCGAATACCGACGACCATCTGCGCAACCACGGCTTTCTATGGCCCGGTCCTGCCGGGTGGCGGCTATCGCCGGCTTACGACCTCAATCCTGTGCCCACCGACATCAAACCGCGCATACTGACCACCACTATCGATCTTGACGACGGCACCGCCTCACTGAAGTTGGCGCTCCAAGTAGCCAGCTATTTCGAATTGAGTGAGGACGAGGCCCATAGGATCGCAGGGCAGGTCGGGCAGGCGCTTGCTGCGTGGCGTCGGGAGGCGAAGAAGCTCGGCCTTACGCCGCCTGAGATCGACCGCATGGCGTCGGCCTTCGACCATGAGGATCTGAAAGCTGCGCTAGCACAGCATCTATAATAGTTACTATCTCGATGCTTCCTCGCTGTCTTTTCGCCTTCTGCGTCGTATCGGCGCTCTGTGCGGCTGCGCCGCTCACTTTCTCGACGACCGTCCGACCGCTGCTCGCCCGCCACTGCATCGGCTGCCACAACGAGAAGCTGAGAACCGGCGGGCTGGCGCTGGACCACTACCGCAACGCCGGGTCCACGCATCTCGATCGCGAGGTTTGGGAAAAAGTCCTGAAAAGAATCCGCGGCGGCGAGATGCCGCCTCCCGGCAATCGCAAGCCGGATCCAGCCCAGGCGCGGGCGATGGCCCGGTGGATTGAAGGCCGGCTGGCCTGGTTCGACCGCACGCTGCCGCCCGATCCCGGGCGTGTGACCGCGCACCGGCTGAACCGCGCCGAGTACAACAACACCGTCCGCGACCTGCTGGGGGTGGACCTGCGCCCCGCCGACGATTTCCCGATCGACGATTCCGGCTACGGCTTCGACAACATCGGCGACGTGCTCTCGCTCTCGCCGGTGCTGATGGAAAAGTACCTGGGGGCGGCCGAGAAGGTCGCCCGCGCGGCCATCGTTGTGCCGGTGACGCTGAAGCCGACGCTCGAGCGCTACCAGGCCGACACGGTGGCGCTCACCTCCCCCGGAGCCATCGAGGCGCGCCACGTCTTTGCCGCCGACGCCGAGTACGAGCTGCGCGCCGGCGTCGTGGATCGGCGCCCCGAAGGCTCGCCCGCCTCGCGCGTGGCCCTGTTCGTGGACGACCGGCAAGTGAAGCTGGCCGACCTTCCCTCCGGCCCCGGGCGCCCGCGCATTCTGAACGCACGCCTGCCGGTTCAGGCGGGCAGCCATCCCATCCGCGTGGCGTTTCTCGACGATCAATCGCGGCCGTACGATCCGAACCCGCCCGGGGCCGTGCGGAACGTGTTCGTCGATTTTCTGGAAGTGCGCGGCCCGTTCGACGCGCAGCAGGCGTCACTGCCGGAGAGCCACCGGCGCATCTTCCGCTGCGGCCACGCAAGCGGCGCCCACCAGCCCGAGTGCGCCCGGACAATCCTCTCCGACCTGTCGCGCCGCGCCTGGCGCCGGCCGGTCACCTCAGAGGAAGTCGGGAAGCTGAGCGCGTTCGTCTCGCTCGCCGAGCGGGAGAACGAGCCGTTCGAGCGCGGGATCCAGCTTGGTCTCCAGGCGATCCTGGTCTCACCGCACTTCCTGTTCCGCATCGAGCGCGACCGGCGGCCCGCCGATCCGCTGGCCGTCCACCTGGTCGGCGAATTCGAGCTCGCCAGCCGGATTTCCTATTTCCTGTGGAGCAGCATGCCGGACGAGGAGCTGTTCCGCGCGGCCGAAAAGCGTACCCTGCGCAAGCCCGGCGTGCTCGCGCTCCAGTTGCGCCGCATGTTGAAGGACCCGCGCGCGGAGGCGTTCACGGAGAATTTCGCCGGCCAGTGGTTGCAGCTCCGCAACCTGGACAGCGTCTCGCCGGACCCGGCCCGCTTCCCGGCGTTCACCAACGAGCTGCGCGAGGATATGCGCCGGGAAACGCGCCTGTTCTTCGAGGCGGTGATGCGCGAGGACCGCAGCATCCTCGATTTCATCGACGGCCGCTTCACGTTTCTCAACCAGCGGCTCGCGCGCCACTATGGAATCACGGGCATCGAGGGGGATCCATTCCGGCGCGTCGCGCTGGCCGGCAACCAGCGCAGCGGCGTGTTGACCCAGGCGAGCGTGCTGACCATTTCCTCCTACCCGACCCGAACCTCGCCGGTGCTGCGTGGCCTGTGGGTGCTCGAGAATTTCCTCGCCGCGCCGCCGCCCCCGCCTCCGCCGGACGTTCCGCAACTGGACGAGAAGCAGGTGGGTCTCACCGGCACGCTGCGCCGGCAGCTCGAGCAGCACCGCACCAACCCGAGCTGCGCAGTCTGCCACACGCGCATGGACTCGATCGGCTTCGGCCTGGAGAACTACGACGCCATCGGCGCCTGGCGCACACACGACGGCAAGTTTCCGGTGGACGCCGCCGGAGGGCTCCCCGGCGGCACATCTTTTCGCACGCCGCGCCAGTTGAAGGGCATCCTGCTGGCCGAAAAGGACGAATTCGCTCGCTGCCTGACGGAAAAAATGTTAACTTATGCTATAGGACGTGGGCTGGAGCGCTACGACAAGCCGGCCGTCCGGAGGATCGTCCGCCGGCTGGCGCTGAATAACTATCGTTTCTCCAGCCTGATCCTGGAGATAGTCACCAGCATGCCGTTTCAGAAGCGCAGAGGCGACCCCGCCAGACTTCCGGAGAAGAAATCATGATCACCAGAAAGCACCTGCCGCGGCGCAGTTTTCTGAAGGGCTTCGGAACCGCGATCGCCCTTCCCGTGCTCGATGCGATGAGCCCGGCGCTGGCGTTCGGCGCCGGCTCGAAGAAAAACACCCCCTGCCGCATGGTGTTCGCCTACGTTCCCAACGGGATCATCATGCAGGACTGGACCCCGGCCGAAGACGGAACCACCTTCAGCCTGCCGCGCATCATGGAGCCGCTGGCTCCGTACAGGGAGGACATGCTGGTGTTCTCCGGGCTGACGCACAACGGCGGACGTGCGCTGGGAGACGGGCCGGGCGATCATGCCCGCGCCGCGGCATCCTATTTGACGGGCGTCCACCCGAAGAAGACCGCCGGGGCCGATATCCGCAACGGCATCTCGGTGGACCAGGTGGCGGCGCAGGCGCTGGGACAAGCTACACGGTTCGCGTCGCTCGAGCTGGGCATGGAACACGGGCGCCTGGTGGGTAACTGCGACTCCGGCTACAGTTGCGCCTACAGCAACAGCGTCTCCTGGCGCGGCGAGAGCACGCCGATGCCGCCGGAGGTGCACCCGCGGCTGGTCTTCGAGCGCCTGTTCGCCGGCGCCGATGGCGCGGAAACCCCCGCCGCCCGCGCGCGCCGCGAGCGCTACCAGAAAAGCATCCTCGATTTCGTGCGCGAAGATACCGCCCGGTTGCAGGGCGAGCTGGGCGCCACCGACCGGCGCAAGCTGGACGAGTATCTCACTTCGGTGCGCGAGATCGAAAAGCGCATCGAGAGCGCCGAGCGCAACCCGGCCGAAGGCCTGCCGGCGCTCGACAAGCCCACCGGCATCCCGCTCGATTTCGTCGAGCACGCACGGCTGATGTTCGACCTGATCACGGTGGCCTTGCAGGCCGACCTGACGCGTATCGTGACCTTCATGCTCGGCCGCGAGGGCAGCAACCGCATTTACCGCGAGATCGGCGTCACCGACGCGCACCACGGGCTCACTCACCACCGCGGCAACGCCGAGTGGATCGAGAAGATCACCCGGATCAACCGCTACCACGTCGAGCAGTTCGCCGCCTTCCTCGGCCGGCTGAAGGCGATTCCGGACGGCGACGGCACGCTGCTCGATCACTCAATGGTGGTCTACGGCAGCGGGTTGAGCGACGGCAACCGTCACCACCACCACGACCTGCCGGTGGCGCTGGTCGGCCGCGGCGCGGGCGGCATCCGCACCGGCCGCCACGTGCGCTACGCGAAGGACACGCCCATGGCCAACTTGTTCCTGTCGATGCTGGACCGCATGGGCGTGCGGGTGGAAACGCTCGGCGACGGCAACGGGCAGTTGACGGGGCTGTCGGAAGTGTAGCGGCTACCGTTCCAGCTTGCCCAGACGCGTGTCGAGCTCGCTGAAGCGGTGAAGCATTTCGGAGTGGTTCCTCTCCATCGCCGATTCCACGACCTTCATCGCCGATTCCAGGACCTTGATCTCCGCCCGGAGCAGGTCGCGCATGTCGTCGATGCGCCTGCTCATGTCACCGATGCGCAGGTTGTTGAGCACAGCGCCGCCATAACCGCCAGCACCACGATCGCGATGGAGAGGATTTCGGCGTCGGGCACCGTTGCAGTGGTCTCCTGGCCCAGTATAGCGCTGCGCGCCCTGGTCAGTACGCTCCCCGAGGCAACAGCACGGCGCGCACCGTGCGCGCGAGCACGTACAGATCGAGCCACGGCGACCAGTTGCGGATGTAGTAGGAGTCGCAGGACTCCTGCACTTCGAGCGACCCCGCGCTGCGGTCGCTCACCTGCCACAATCCGGTCAAGCCCGGAGGCACGCTGCGTCGCAGGGAGCGAAACTCGGTGGAGAAGCTCTCCAGGTGGTAATAGGGGAATGGCCGCGGCCCGACCAGGCTCATCTCGCCTTTCAGCACGCTCCACAACTGCGGCAGCTCGTCCAGGCTGAACCGCCGCAGCAGGCGGCCCACGCCGGGGATCACTCGCGGATCGCGCTCCAGCTTGTAGTGGGTTTCCCAGAGCCGCCGCTCCTCGGGGTGGCTTGCCAGGCGATCCTCCAGAACCCGCTCGGCGTCCACGTGCATGGTGCGCAGCTTCCAGATGCGGATCGTGCGGCCGTCCTCGCCTTCCCGGAGCTGGCTGAAGAACGCCGGTCCCGGACTGCGCCACTTGATCCACAGCGCCCCGACGGCGATCAACGGAAGCGACAGCAGGAACAGCGGCAGGCCGAGCACGGCGTCGAGCGCCTGTTTCAGCCGGCGGTTGGACGCGAGCAGCAGGTTGCGCTTCAACTCCAGGCCGAGTACACCGCCCAGGTCGCGCGAGACGGTCCAAAGGCTTTGCAGCCCCGGCAGGTCGGGGATGAGAATGACTTGCGGGAAGTGCAGCCCGTTTACGAGCCGCGCCAGCCGGCCGCGATCGAGCGAGGGCATGGCGAGGATGGCCGTGCGCACCTGGCCGTTGAGCAGGCGCGCGGCGCTCAGCGGTCCCAGCACCGGGACGCCTTCGAGCGGGCTGGTCCGTTTGGACGGGTCGTCGTCGAAGGCGGCCACCGGAACCAGGCCGATGGAGGGCTCCCGGCGCAGGCTGCGGATCACGAGCGCACCAGTGGCGCCCGCGCCGAGGATCGCCACCGGCATGCCGTCGTGTCCGAGCTGGCGCAAGATCTGGCGAACGCTGGATTCGGCCAGCGGCGGAAGCACCAGCGCGAATCCCAAGGTGGCGAGCAGAATGCCGCGTGACCACTGGCGGTCCTGCACCAGGTAGTCCCAGCCGATCAGCAGCGAGAAAACGATCAGCGTCGCCCAGACGCGGCCGCGCAGCCTCTCGACGGGACCCATGCCATAGCCGGGATAAAGGCCCATGAGGTGGTAGGCGAGCACCACGAGCAGGATGCCCAGCGCCATGCCCTGGTATTGTCGCGGGCCGATTGCGACCGGCCACCAGTCCAGCAGCAGCATGCGCACCAGCCAGCCGAGAAACAGGGACAGCTCCAGCGCCGCCGCATCGGCCAGCAGGACACACCACGGCCCCCACGGCCGGAATGGCCGCGTTGCGATGAGAGGGGCGGGTACGGTAGCGGTGCTCATCCGGCGCGCCGGAATCCGATGAGTTGTAACGCAAACAAGTACACGAACCTGGGGTTGTGTCGTGTGTAACGCCGCCACAGGCGTCGCGGCTCGGTGGCCATGCGAAAGAGCCATTCCAGGCCCACGCCCATCATCCAGCGCGGCGCCTGCGGCTTGGATCCGCCCAGAAAATCGAACGCCGCGCCGACGCCCAGCATCACGGCGCGAACCCTGCCGCGATGACGCGCCATCCAGCGGTCCTGCTTCGGCGTGCTCAGGCCGACGAAAAGTATGCGCGCGCCGGACTCGTTGATGGCGGCCACCGCCTGCTCGTCTTCTTCCGGATCCAGTGCCCGGAATGGCGGCGACCAGGAGTAGGCGATCCGCAAGCCAGGGTACGTCGAGCGAGCGAAGCCGAGCAGCCGTTCCAGCGCCTCCGGATGTCCGCCATAGAAGCCGACCGGGACTCCTTCGCGGGCGCAGGCCGCCAGCATGGTACGTGTCAGGTCCGGACCGTAGACCCTGGTCGCGCCGGGAATGCCGAGCAGTCGCAGCGCCCACACCAGCGGCATCCCGTCGGGGGTGACCAGATCGGCCTGGTTCATGACCTCCATGAGCTCCGCTGAGTCGTGCGCCTCCATGACGCTGTTGACGCAGGCCGCGCACAAATAGCGGGATTCCCCCCTGCCGGCCCACTCCAGCAGGCGGCCGGTGGCGTCGTCGTAGCTGGTGGCGTCCACCCGCATGCCGAGCAGGTTGCGAGACGTCACCGGGCGTTCTCTCGATCCCGCTCACAGAGCACGGCCAGGTGCGCATAGTAGAAACGACTCCAAAGGGGCGCCATATACCGGGGCAGATAATGTTGGGATGCAAATCGCAGGAGCTGCCGGGAACGGCCGGAGCCATCCTTCCTGCACACCAGGCGAATCGTCTCCAGATCAAAAACCGGCACATAGCGGTGGCGGTCGAGGATGCGCAAGCCGCTGGAGTGGATCAACCGCTCGAACTCCTCCTCACGGAAGAAACTAACGTGCCCGGCGCTCTGGTTTCTCCCCCAGAGCGTTGACTTCAGCCGCAGCAGCGGGAGGTTCTCCAGGGGAACCTCGATGATCGCGTAGCGGAATCGGACTCGATTCGCCAGGGACCTGAGCAACGCCTGCGGATTTTCTATGTGTTCGACCACATGGCTTAAGACGACGACGTCTATGTCCTCACGGACTTGAAAGTCCGCTGATCCGATATCGGCAACCATGGTGGCGACGTCACGCGTTCGCCCGCGCAGATACCGGATAGCCTCCTGGGAGCAATCTACGGCGAGGTATCTGCGTGCAAGTGCCTTTTCCCGGCACCCCTCGATGACAGCGCCTGTTCCGCACCCGAGTTCCATCAGGACCGTTGGATGAATGCCGTTGCGATTCAACAGGCACTCGATGCTTCGGGTCTTAGGCGGTGCGCCGCGCCGGAGCCATTCGGCTGCCCATTTCAGGTTGTCCTGGTAGATCAACTGGTAGGGGTTTGTGATTTCGGCTGCTTGCATGATTGCCTCCGGGGCATGGCAACGCCCTCAACCTGCGGCGGCCCGGGCCCGGGCGTAGATTTCCATCAACAGAGGATAGTTGCGCTCGGCCGTGTACTTGGCCTCGAACTCGGCCCGCGCTTGCTGCCGCATGCGGTGCAGTTCCCAGGGGCGGGAGAATGCCCACTCGACCTTGGCGGCCAGGTCGTCCGCGTCGCCGGGGCGGAAGCGCAGGCCGCTGCGGCCGTCGTCGACCAAATCCTTCAGGCTGCCGGCATCGCCGGCGATCACCGGGCAGCCGGCGGCGAAGGCTTCCATAACGCTGACCGGAGAGCCTGAGCCTTCATAGCAGCGCGAGGGAAAGACCAGAAAGCGGGCCTCTTTCATCAGCCCGAGAACATCCTGGCGGGAAACGTGGCCGAGCCACTCGATACCCGCGAGCGGGCGAATCTCGGCCCCGAGCCAGCCTCCCAGCGGCCCGTCTCCTGCGATCTTCAGCGGGAACGGGCTACCGAGCCGCCTCCAGGCTTCGATCAGCGTCTCCAGCCCCTTTTCCGGCGACAGGCGCCCGGCGAACAAGGCGTATCCTCCTCCGCCACTGCCGGCTCCCGGATCCGGATGGATGAAACCCGGCTTGACGACGACTCGATCCGCGGGAAACCCCGCGGCGAGGAATTTCGAGCGTGCGAATTCGGAAAGGGCAATGTAAATATCCACGGCGTTCTGCCAGGTGCCGAGGGCGCGATGTACGGAAAGCATCGCCGCCACGGCGGCGGTCGCCGGCCGGCTGTCGCGGTAACAGCCGTGCATCACCCCCGGCCAGGCCACGGCGCGGCCCAGGCACTTTTCACAGGGCGCGCCGTTGCGGAACAGGTTCGCGTTCGGACACAGCAGCCTGTAGTTATGCAATGTCTGGACGACGACCGCCCCCTCTTCTTTCGCCGCGTGATAGCAGGACGGCGACAGCAGCGGGAAAGTGTTGTGGAAATGCACCAGCTCGGCCCCGTGCTCGCGCACGAGTCGTCGAATCCGCCGGTGGGAGTCCCCGTTCCAGATGGCGCCGGCCAGCAATCCGATCGGCCCCACGCCGTTGAGCCGGTGGTTCGTGTCTTCGTACCTCACCACCCGCTGGCCCCGGAGCTCCAGCAGCCGTGCTTCGTCGTAAAACACCTGGTCCTCGCCGCCGGGATTCCGATAGTGGTTGTGGGCTACCAGGATCGTCACCGCGCCAGGACCTCCTCAATGTCCCGTTCGATCATTTCGGTAATCTCGCGGTAGGGTTTCAGCCGCGCCGGGTCCGATCGAGGAATCTCTCCACGGACGGCTCGCCGCAGAGCCGCGGTGAAATCGTTCTCGTCGAGCGGATCGAACAGGTTCTCTTCGGTAAGCAGCTCGGCCGCACAGCCGGCGTAACGCGAGCAGAGCACCGGCAATCCCGACCAGATGGCCTCGTTCACCACCAGGCCCCAAACGTCTCCCAAGGTCGGAAAGACCAGGCAGTCCGCGCTGCGGTAAATTGCCGGCATCCGCTCGCCGGGTACGGCGCCTGCAAAATGTACGTGCTCGAGGCCGAGTCCCCGGCTGGTTCGCTCGAGCGCGGCGCGCTCCGGTCCGTCCCCGATCAGCAGCAAGGAGAATTCGTGGCCCTGGAGGCGGAGCTTGGCCGCCGCGCGCAACAGGCGGTCGACTCCCTTCAGGCCGACCATTTGGCAAACGCACAGCAGGACCGGCTGCGGTCGCAACTGGGGCTTGGGATGGCCTGCCTCCCGGTAAAGCCGCTCGTCGACACAGTTCTGGATTTGCAGAATGCGGTGGCGCTCGACGCCCACCCCGAGCAGATACTCCGTGGAACTGCGGCCGTAGCTGATCCACCGTGGCACCCGCCGCACCAGCAGCCGGCGGACAAGGCGGCGCAGGAGGCCGAGCCGGCTCTCGGTGTGCGGCGTTCCGCCCCACCACACCCAGACCGGTTTGCGGGACACGGCTCCGTACAGCAGCGCCACGGCGGTGCGAAATCCGATCTCGTTGGTGACGATGGCGTCCGGCCGCAGCCGGAGCAGGTCGACCAGGTAACCGGGGGTGATGTGGAAAAACCGCTGGTTGTAGACCCCGCGATTCCGGCGCTCCGTCCTCTCCAGTGTGAGTCCCCAGGACCTGCGCACGGCCAGGGCTTCGTCCCCGGCAGCATCAGGCCAATGCGCCCGGTTGCTCTCGGTCCCCGAGGTGAACACGGCCAGCCGGAAGCGCCGCGCCAGTTGTCGATACACCGGCAAGCGGTACGGAGCGGCGATGTTGGTCAGGATCGCCAGCTTCGGCAGGCTCGTGGCGCCTCGCGACACCTCATCGACCGCGTCCGCGATCTTGCCGGCAACCGCGGCGGGGGTCAGGCCGGAGACCGATGCGCAAGCCGCACGGCCCATGGCCTCCAGCTCATCGGGCGACGCGTTGAGGGCGCGATCGACCGCCCGGAAGGCGTCCTCGGCGCGGTCGGGACAGAAGACCCAGCCATTGACGCCGTCCCGCACAAGCTCTTCGACCGCCTGGCTGTAGGCGCTCCCCAGCACCGGAAGTCCGGAGGCGAGAGCTTCATTGACCACCACGCCCCACTCGTCGGCCAGGGTGGGGAACACGAAGATTCCCGCCTGAGCGTACAACGCCGGCAGATCCGCATAGTCGACGTTACCGCAGAAGCGCAATCGCAGGTTCCGGGGAAGCTCCATCTTCTCGAGTCGCGCCCGCTGGGGACCGTCACCGGTCAGCCAGAGCTCCACGAACCGCTCGCGGTTGCGATCCGCCCATTCGCGGAGCGTCTCCACAAACGGAACCAGGCCTTTGCGCTCGCTGAGACGACCCACGTAGAACAGACGCCGGCGCTCGCTCTGGGCCCTTGGTCCGGACATCCGGCCAAACAGCTCCACATCCGTGGTGTAGGGAACGCGGAACACACGGCTGTCATCCACGCCGACACGGCTGATGTACCGTGCCCCGCTTTCTCCGTTCACCAGGACGCCGTCGGCGTGCCGCAGCAGGAAGCGACGCAACCGGGATCGCCAGGCGCCCCGTCCCTGCTCGGTATGCTCGGAAACGGTGGCCCAGACCAGGAGCTTGCTGCGCGGACGCAGCAGCCGATAAAAAACCGCTTGCAGCGTCCGAAGCCCCATCTCCGCGGAGATCACCACCCGCGGGCGCGTGCGAAACAGCCTCCACAGCGTGTCGTAAGGAACATGGATACACAGCGGCTCGCGGAAGCCGCGCGGATGGCGCCACAAGCCATTCAGAGTGACGTTCCGCTGCACTTCCACGCGCAGGCCGCCGAATTCGGCCCTCCAGGGTCGGTCCGGTTCCATGGCTGTGGAAATGAAAATGCGCAGGTCGCCCACGCGTCGCGCCAGTTCCTCAAATACGGGAATCCGGTAAGGGGGAACGAAATTGGTAATCAGGGCGACCCGGTCAGGCGGCAAGGGTTTCCCTCCAGGCGGCGGTTGCCTTTTCGCGGCCGGCGGCGCCGGTACGCCAAAGAAAGCTGAGCAAAATGCTGAGCCCGATGGTGACCGCGTTTCCAGCGCCCGCCAGGATATTTTCGGTGCTCAGGGCCAGCGCCAGGGCCGGCAAATAGGCGAGGGCCCCGCTGGCGGGAGACGGGTTCCCCTGCTCCCGGTAGCACGAAACGACGCCTCCGGCCAGGCCCAGCAGGGCGAGACCCCACAGCAGGAAACCAACAAGCCCCCACTCGTAGAGAGCGCGCAGCCACTCGTTATGAATCACCCGGTTAGGGTCCAGGCGATCGATGCTGTAGGCTCGGGGGAAAACAGTCATCGCGACCAGGCCGCCGTTGGAGGTGCCGTGGCCGAACAGCAGCTCGGGCATGCTGGCGCTGTCCAGCGCTTCCAGAACACCGTTGTACATGGCCAGGCGGAAACCCATGTTGCGCAGGCCCGCCGAGGCGGCCGTATCTTCTCCGGTGAACGCTGCCGCCAGCGTCGCCGCCAGGCGGCTGCTGGTCTCCCAGTACCTGTCCGCTTCCAGCAACCCGAGGTTCACGCCCAGCAGCACCAGCACCACGCATCCGGCGGCGACCAAGGCGGCATGACCGGCGCCACGTCGCCGTGAGAGCCAGGCATAGATCAGCACTACTCCCAGCCCCCCAAGGCACCAGGCCCGGGAGCCGTTCCAAACCAACGCTACCCCGAGCATTGCCGCCAGCAGCCAGCGCCGGGGACCGGACAGCGATTCCGCCCACAGCACGCAGGCCAGCAACGCCACCACCAGCGCCGCGTACTGCTGGGCGCCGACAAAGCTGGTGAACCGGATTGCCTGGTCGAGGCCATCGAATCCGAAGGTCGTGCCGCGGAACACCAGCGTTTGTACTGTACCGAGCCCGAGCGACAGAATCACGAACGCGGCAAGCGCCAGCGTATCGAGCGCGCCCGAGCGCGCGAACTTTTCCAGCACCACCACGGCCAGCAGAATGCCGATCATGTTCCCCACGATTTTGGCTGCCGACAGCGGAAATGAGCTCCACAACGCGGCCACCGCCGCGTAGGCGATCAGCAGCATCCAGATTCTCGCGGGAAGGCTGTGCCAGAGACGGCTGGGAACCGCGCGCAGGCGCCAGCAAAGATAAAGCGGCAGCCCCAGGCTCTTCAGCGCGTTGATCCAGCCGATGTTGGCGTTGGAAGCCAGCCCCGGGCCGGTGGCGTCCAGGTGGGTCATCGCCAGCCAGCCCAGCAGCGCCCACCTGCGCGGCGCCAGCAAAACAATCGGTAGCAGGACCCAGAACAGCAGCCGCGCGAACAGGACGGCTTCTAATTGGTTTCCTGTGGGCATGAGGTCGAAAGAATCGCCGGGCGCAGGTCGCCGCGGCCCGTGATTCGCAGCAACGCCGCTGCGAGTACCACCGCCTGCGCGATCTGACTGAGCAGGAACAGCGCGGCGGCTCCCTGGAGACTCCACGCCGTCAACAGCGGGATTCCCAGCGCACCCGAAACCGTCGCACCCGCGGCAGTGGACCACAGAATGACTTCCGGGCGCCCCGCGGCTCGCACGGACGTAGCGAACGCCAAATCGGATATGCCACGCACGAGCATCGCCGCCGTCATCAGCGGCAACAATTCGGCGACCCGGTACAAGGAGTCATTACCGTAGAGGATCCCCGCGAGCGGCTCGGCGGCTGCGAGCAAGGCCAGCGCGTACAATCCCCCGGCTACACTAGCCACCAGGAGGCCCTTGGTCGCGAAGCGTTTCAGGTACTGCGTTCCCCGCCTGGCCGCCTGTGCCGAGGCCCAAGGTAAAAGCAGCAGGGTCATCGCAGCAAGCACGTGCTGCATCGGCAGCAGCAGGTTCTCCGACGCGCGGAAGCTGCCGGCGGCGTCCAGCCCCAGCCGCCATCCGATCAGGGCGGGAAACGCCAGGTTGGCCACCCAATGGAGGAGCGTCACGGCGGCGACCCACTTTCCGTAACTCCAATGGCGCCGGAGGAGGTCGACAACCCGCGGACCCGGGCGGCCCGCTGTTTCCGCCGCAGTCAGGCGCCATCGTCTCCATAACACCAGGCCGCCGGCGGCGCTTGCCAGGCCCATCAGGAGCAACGGGGTCATCGGGGTGTCCCTGGGCGCCACCATCATGGACACCCCCATCACCGCCGCGTAGGCGACGCTTCCCCACAGAGCCGCCGCAGGGCCCAGGAAGACGTAGCAGGCGCGGCGCAGCAGCCACAGCAGCAAGATGAATGGCATAGCCAGCGCTAATGCGGTGAGCGATGCGCCGAGCGCCGGAACGCGGCGAGACAGGAGGGCTGAACCCATGAGCATCACGGCCAGCAGGCCAGAGATCCCCACGTGGAGCAGCACCGCGGCTCGTAAATACGGACGCCTGCTTTCGCCGTACCTTGACGCGCCCAGGACGCTCATCGGCTCCAGGATCAGGGCGTTGTGGAACCCGCCCAGGAACAGGAAAATGCTGAAGGCGACGGCGAAGGCCCCGTAGTCGGCCGGGGCCAGCCAGCGCGCGAACAGAACGCCGGCGAGGAAATTCGAGCCGGACACGAGCCCCTGGTCGAGCACGGTGAGCAGCCCTCGGCCGGCCCAACGCCCGCAAGTATCGCGAGCCTCGCGCACCAGCCGGATCATGCTGATCATCGGCTCCGCCGGGCCGCGGTGGGAGCCGGTGCGCGGCGCGGCTGCCTGCGCACCCACTCGGGGTAGCTCACCCCGGCTGCTTCGAGCAGCAGCAGAAACTCATCGGGATTCGCCGCCAGTTGCGCGCTGAAGTTCGCCGACGCCGTCAACTGCGCCAGCAGCAGATCCTCGGAAGAGTAAGCTGCCAGCAGGCGGCTCTTCATCGGCGAGTCCGGCGGCCGCCCGCGGTCCCAGTCGGCGCGCAGCGATTCGAGCAGCGCCTGGTCGCGCCGTGCGATGGCGGCGATCAGATTGCGCGCCGCCGCCGGGGTGCGCAGCGTCTTGCTCTGTTGCAGCAGGAAATTGTCGCGCCAGAAGATGTGCTGGAGGTACTCGACCGTGCGCCGGAAAGAGACAAAATCTTCGCGATTGTTCTGGACGGAGGGCTCGAGAGCTTCCACCTGCCGCAGCAATTCCGCGAACGGCTGCGCGCTCGCGCGCCCCGTGAGCAGGACCGCGAGCAGCGCCTCGCCGTTGTCCCAGGGCTGCGGCAGCACCGGTCCCAGCGAGGCGGGCGTGCAGCTTCTCCGGTACGGGGTCGCTTCGTAGTAGCCGCGGAACATCTCCTCCCAGGCCGGGCTCCAGGCGGCGCCGTAGTGGCGCTCGACGAACCGCGCGAGCGCGCCGGAACGCGCCGCCGCGCTGCCCTCTCCGAGCACCACGCCGGCGTAGGCCAGCCCGTCCCAGATCGAGTTCTGCAAGTAGCGCGTCGGCACCCAGTTGGTGGCGATCAGTCCGAGATTGTTCGGATCCTCGATCGCAAGGTAGGTGTCGGCGTAGACATCGATGTTCCGCAACTGCTGCTCCCCGACCCGCAACCCCCAGCGACACCAGCCGAGCGCCGGGCTCCCCAGGATCCGGAATCCGTTGTCCAGCGCGCGGCGCGCGGCGGCGCGGATGGCGGCTGGGCTGGTGGTCGCGTAGTCCCAGTCGACCAGGATCACCTCACGGCTCAGGTATTTCAGGATCTCCGGCTCCCCGCGCAGCGGGTGGTCGCCCCAGATCATCAATTCCTTGCCCAGCCGGCGTGCCTCCCGCTGGAGCGCGTTGACGTGATCGGCCCAGATCTCGGCGCGTCCGCGCGTGGCCAGCGCCTGTTGCGAGAGATCGGAGCCGCCCCAGGTCACCTCGTCGCAGCCGGCGTGCAGGTAGGGCGACGGGAAGATCGCGGCCACTTCCTCATACAGGTCGCGCAGGAGCTCGCGCGTTTTCGGATGCACGGGAATGAGCGTGTTGACCGTCCGTCCCGTGCGCGGGTCGCGCTCGGTCAACTCCCGATGCGCGGCGGACCGCGTGATGTAGCCGGCGTGGCCGAAGGATTCCACCTCCGGGATCAGGCGCACGCCGCGCGCTTCGCCGTACTCCGCCAGCTCGCGCGCCTCGGCGGTCGTAAGAGCGTTCTGATGCGTGATCAGCTCGGGGTGGCGTTCGAAGCGCAGGGCGCTGCCCTGATCGTCGGTGAGACGGAACAGGATGGCGTTGAAGCCCCACTCGGCGGCGAAGTCGATCAGCCGCCGATAGTACTCCGGCGACTCCGGCAGCCGCGCCGGATCCACCGCCAGGCCGCGGATGGGCGGCGTCGCCCCCGCCAGCGGCAGCGCGATCAGCGCCAGTGCCAGCGTCGCCAGCAGCGCGTGCAACTCAGGAAGTTTTCTTGTGGGAGCCATTGTCGCCGTAGTAGCGGCGGTAGTATCCGTAGTAGTAATAGCTGGCGCTGACGTGGCGCGTCACCTCGTTCAGAACCAGGCCGAGCACGTTGGCGCGCAAGCGGCCGAGCGTGCTCAGCACCGAGGCGACGGCCTTGCGGCTGGTCTGGCCGGCGCGCGTCACCACCAGCACCCCGTCGACGGCAGCGGCCATCTGGAGCGGCTCGGGGAAGCCCAGCAGCGGCGGCGCGTCCAGCAGGATCAGGTCGTATTCGGAGGAGGCTTCCTCGATGATCCGCGCCAGGTTCTTGCCGATCAGGTCCGCCGCCGCGCGTGGGGAAGCCGAGCCGGCGGGAATCACGTCCAGGTGCGGCGTGCCTGGCGCCGCTTGCACTACCTCGCGCCAGCAGCGCTCTCCGACCAGCACGTCGGAGAGCCCGGCCAGGTTGGGCAGGTGGAAGCGCTTGTGCACGCTCGGCCGGCGCAGGTCGCCGTCGATCAGCAGCGTCCGCTGCCGCTGCTGGGCATGGGCGATCGCCAGGTGGATGACGATGGTCGACTTGCCTTCCGCCGGCGAGGCGCTGGTCACCAGCAGCGTTCGCAGGCTGCGGTCGAAGTCCGTCAGCAGGATGGAATTGCGCAGCGTGCGGATGGCTTCCTCGTAGGTGGTCAGCGCGTGTCGCCCGTTGGAGGACGCCCCGGGCTGGCCTTGCCCGTTGACGTGCAGCGGCGCCAGTTGGCCCTTCCACGGCTTCACCTCCGGAAGCGAGCCGACCACCTCGGCGCGCAGCGTGCGGCGCACCTGCTCCGGATCGCGGATGGTGTCGTCGGCCACGTCGCTGACGATGGCCACGCCCACGGCTGCGAGCGAGGAGAACAGCAACGCCAGCAGCAGGTTCAGCCCGGTGCGCGGAAACACCGGCTTGCGCCCCGGGCGCGCCGGATCGGCGATTCGAACCGCGCTGTTCTGGAAGCTCGAGTTGATGGTCGCTTCGCGGATCCGCCTCACCAGCTCCTCGTAGAGCTTCCGATCGCCCTCGGCCTCGCGTTTCAGCGCCTGGTACTCGAACGAGCGCGCGTTGAGCCGGTCGAATTCCGTCTTGCTTTCCTGGATGGTTTTTCCGAGCATGCGCTCGCGTTCGGCCGCCTCGTCGAACTCGATCTCGACGCGCCGTGCGATGCTCAGGACCGTCGCCTGGCGCAGCCGCTCCACCTCGTTCAGATGCGCGGCCGCCAGCAGGTACTCGGGATGATTCGGCCCGAAGTGCGTCTGTATTTCGGCGAACTTCTGCCGCGCGGTGTTGAAGTCCTCGGTCAGCTTGCGCAGCGCCTCGCCCTGGCTGGAGGTGTGCGCCGCTTCGAGCGAGTTGTCGCGGGTCGAGCGGAACGCGGCCTCCTTGCGCACGCGGTCCGACTGCGCCTTGGTGAATTCCGAGTTCAGCTCCAGCAGCCGCGCGGTGAGGATGCTGGTCTTCTCCTCGGGGCTGATGATGTTCAGCTCCCGCTCGTGGCGCGCCAAGGCATCGCTCGAGCGCTCCATCTTGGCGCGCATCTCGTCGAGCTGCTTCTCCATGAAACGGGACAGGCCGGCCGCCGCCTTGTAGCGGATGTCGTAGGTGTGCTCGAGGTAGGACTGGGCGATGGCGTTGGACACCTCCGACGCCAGCCTACGGTCCGAAGAGCGGTAGCCGATCTGCAACAGGTACGTGTTGGGCGGACGCGTCACCTTCAGCTTCTTCAGCAGCACGGGCGACTCGGCGTCCCGGGCGCGCTCCTCGGCGGTGTCGCCGCCGGATTCCTCCTTGGTCTCCAGCAGGCGGAACCGCCCGGCCACCGGCCGCAGCACGGAATCCGACTGGATCAGCTTCACCTGGGTCGCCAGGAACTGGTCGGCGTCGTTGGTCGCCGACTGCACGGCCTCCTGGCCGACGATACCGGTCGGCGTGCGGCGATCCACGTCCACCGTCGTCGTGGATTCGTAGATCGGGGTCAGGCGGAAGCTGACGATCAGCGTCGCCGCCGCGCAGCCGGCCACGAAGCAGAGGATTCTCCACAAGTGCCGTCGCAACACCCACAGGTAGTGCGAAAGCCCGACCGGGGGCAGCTCGTGCGGATACTCCCAGGCGCCGCCGGCAGCGGCGACGGGAGCGGGTTCGGAAAGCATCGGTAGATTGCGCATGGGGTCCTACCGGCGCCAAATGAGAACGCCGGAAGCCGTCGAGGCGCCGAAGCTGGTCACGCGGTCGATGACGTTCATCGCCCTCCGCCGGCCCTTGTTATCCGGGATGTAGAGGATGTCGCCCGCCACCAGCTCCGGATCCGGCAGCTTACGGTCGAGGATCTTTTCCAGCTCGATCGGAATCTCCTTCTTGGTCGACGAGCCCGCCTCCTGCCGGTACACATAGGCGCGCTTGGCGGCGAATTGCACCAGTCCTTCGGCCATCGCCAGCAGCTTCAGCACGGTGGCCTCGCCCGAGTCGCGCATGGGAAACGATCCCGGCTTTTTCACGTTGCCGACGACGAAGATACGGCCCGCCTCCGGAACCAGCACCTCCTCGCCTCCGGTGAGAACCAGGTTCAGCGACGGATCCGCGGCCTCCAGCAGCCGCTTCACCGAAACCCGCGCCGTCGCTTCGCGCGGCCGGCTCACCAGGATTTCGCTGCCCGCATCCGGCATCAGGCCTTCCGCGCGGGCGATCGCATCGAGCAGCGTCACGCGCCCGATCGCCTGGAAGGTCACCGGCTTTTTCACCGCTCCGGCAACGCTGATCGGGCGGCTGAAATACTCGGCCACGGTCACCTTCACCACCGGGTTCACCAGGATACCGTCTCTCTTGAGTGCGGCCGCGATCGCGCCTTCCAGCTCCAGCGGCAGCAGGCCCGAGGCACGAATCGGTTCCTTGAGCAACGGCAGCAGCAGGGCGCCGTCGGCCTCCACGCGCGCCGTACGCGTCAACTCCGGCGATCGATAGACGGAGACCGCGACCAGATCATAAGGCCCGATTCGCTGCGCCGGCAGGTTGGTGCGTGCCGCCTCCTCCATCACCCCGGGGCCCTGGGCCGCGGACAGGCCGCAAGCGATCAGAAAAATGGTTTTCTTCATTGGTTGACCTACGACGGTTGACCTACGACGCCGGGCCGGCGATCCGCTCAAGGATCTGGGTGACTTGCCGCAGCGTCAACTGCACTTCCGAGAGCCTGTCCTCCACCATCGACAGGCGCCCCTGCAAGTGGTTCACCTGCTGGCCGGATTGAAGCACGGTCAGCAGCTCCGAACGTGCGAAGTCGGAAAGGTTCCGCCCACCCTTGGCCGAGCAGGCGGTCGACAGGTGGTCGTATTCATCCTGGGTCAGTCGAAACACCAGGACACGGTCTCTGCGTTTCAGGATGGTCACGAGTTCTTCCTCGAACCGGCGTTGTTCGCCGGCAATGTTGGGGGGTTATTGACGGACCGCGCGCAGCAGCTCGCGGTCGATCTCCACGGCAATGGATCGTTGCAGAAGCTCGATGTTGATGATCACCCGGCAGGCGTCCTTCTCCCGCGCCAGCGTGCCTTCCACGCCGGCCAGCGCACCCTCTTCGATGCGCACCTTCTGGCCCGCCTTCAGGTATGGCCACGGCCGCACCGGCATTCCCGATCCGAGGGCAGTGCGGATGGTATCGATCTCTTCTTCCGGAACAGGCGCCGCCTGCCTGCCGAATCCGACGATCGACGTGACGCTGGGGATATTCAAAACCTCCAGCCGGTTCTCATATGCCAGCTTGCAGAAGACGTAGCCGGGGAACAGGTTCACTTCCACCTGCCGGACCCGGTCCGACCACCTCCGCGGCTCGCGGTAGCTGGGCGCAAACGGCTCCAGACCTTTCAGTCGCAGGTGCTCGGCGATGGTCTGCTCGTGCCTGGGCCGGACGCTGAGTGCGAACCAGGCGGAGCGGCCGGTTGGGAATCCGGATGTCACGGTTTTGGAAGGCTTCGGGCGGAGCTATCGCTCGGTGAGCCACAGAGACTCTGCTCACAACCCTAAGAGAATCTACTGTATACAAAACGGATACAAAGTCAAGGGGAATTTTTAACCCTCACCGCAAACCTGTGAGCGGGCGCGGGTTAGGTTGTCACTTCGATCGGGAACGGTTCAGCACAACCCACCCGGCGCCACCCGCACCACCGCCAACCGCACTGGCGATGGCGACTTTGGTCCCGGCCGACATCCCCCCGCCTGTGGCGACCGGAGGAGGCGTCGGCATAGTGACCGGGCCGGCGGCGGTGGCAGGGCCTGGGCCCGCGGGCACCTCGGCGCCGAGCGCTTGCGCCACGCTGCCGCATCCGCCGGTGTCGAAGCGGGTGATGCTGGTGACGTCGAGCACCTGAAACGCCCCCGCGACCGGCTGCGCCGTGACGCTGGTGGTGCCGTTGGCCTGGACGCGGTTTCCCCATTCGCGCTCGAAACCGGAGCCCCGCAGCTCCACGATGATGCGCGTGGTCTGGTCGAAGAGGATCCACTTGCCTTCCTTCTTCATCAGGCAGCCGAGGAAGCTGGATGGCGCCGCTCCGGTGGTCCCCTGCGGCTCGAAGTCCAGCGCCATGCCCGGCTCGACGTGTGAAACCAGGATCCCGTTGGCGGTATGGACGCGGAAGGTCCCCTTGAGCGCCGCCACCTGCACCTTCCGGGCGCCCTGGAGGGCGACGCGCGCCGCGGACTCGGTGTCCACCGCCGTGATGCGCAGGGATCGCGCTTCGATCCGGTAGGGTGAGGAGGCGCTCCAGTCGCCGAATCCTTTTTCGAGCACCAGCCGATCTTTTTCAACACGCGCGCGGGCGTTCGAGCTCAGTTCGATGCGCGCGCCGTTGTTGAGTTGCAGCCTCGAGGTGGAGCGGCCGGTCTCCAGCAGTGCGCCCTCCAACAACGTGGCGTTGCCGCTGACAGGGGCGCTGTTGAGTCGGAACTTGCCGTTGGCGGTGACTACGCCCAGCGCAGGCTCTGCCGCGGGCACGGGGGGGAGGAAGGTCGCGAGGAGGAATGCAACAACCAGCGCCTGGCAGGCGCGAAAACCGTTCCAATACATGAAGAGGGCTCCGATCCGATTGGAGATGACATTTCAGTATGGAAAGGAAGCGGGAGAAAAAGCAAGCGCGGCGCCCGGGGGGGCTGGTGGAAAAAGCGCTACCATCTTCGTGGACATGCCTCGCACTATCCTGGTCGTCGCGGCGGTCGCCTGTTGCCTGGCGTGCAAGCAGGCTTCCCATTCCCCTGAGATCCGGAAATCGGCATACGTGGACGCCAAGGTGTGTGCCGGCTGTCACGCGGAAATCGCGAAAACTTACCGGGCGACCGGCATGGCGCAAGCGTTTCATCGCCCCGGCAGGGAAGACCTGACTCGAACCGGCGCTTACTTCCATCCCGCATCGGAGCGCCAATATGAAATGGTGGCGCGCGATGGGCGCCTGTACCAGCGACGGTCGCAGAACAGGGAAAACCTGTTCGAGCTCGAGGTGCATTATGTGCTCGGCTCCGGGAACCACAGCCGCACTTACCTGCACCTGACCCCACAGGGAAAACTGTTGGAGTTGCCACTGGCCTGGTATGCCGAAAAGCGCGGGTATTGGGCGATGAATCCGGGCTACGACAGGCCGGATCACAGGGATTTCAGCCGCGGGGTCACCAATGTCTGCATGTTCTGCCACAACGGGTACGGTCCGCTGGCCGATAGTCCGGCGCGGCCCGGAGACGATGCCCATTTCCCCGCCAATCTCGCGGAAGGTATCGACTGCCAGCGCTGCCACGGTCCGGGGCGCGAGCATGTCGAGGCTGCGTCGGCGCAGCGCGACAGCCAGACGGTTCAGGCCGCAATCCTGAATCCAGGAAAACTATCGCGCGACAGGCAGATGGAAGTTTGCATGCAGTGCCATCTGGAGACAACCAGCCGCACGTTGCCGTATTCCATCGTCCGCCACGAACGGGGAGTGTTCTCCTACAAGCCCGCCGAAGAGCTCTCCTCTTACATCCTCCACTTCGATCGTGCCGAGGAAAAGGGTCCCGAGGACAGCTTTGAGATCGCCCACGCCGCCTACCGGCTGAGGAAATCGGCATGCTTCGCCAAGAGCGAATCGATGACCTGCACGACGTGCCACGATCCCCACCAGGCCTTTCGCGGCGAGCAGGCCCTCCGGCATTACAAGGACGCCTGTGTGCAATGCCACTCAGCAGCCCACAAGCCGGACCAGGATTGCATGGGTTGCCACATGCCCAAGCGACGGACGGACGATGTTGTCCATGTGATCATGACGGATCATTTCATACAGCGACGCAAACCGGCGCGCGATCTGTTGGCTCCGCTTGCCGAGAAACATGACACCCCGCGCACAGCCTATCGCGGGCCCGTGGTTCCCTACTATCCGCGCCGATTCCGAGAGGAGATCTACCTTGCCATTGCGCAGGTCTCCGAGGGCTCGAACGTTGAAGAAGGAATCCGTCAGCTTGAGCCCCTGGCCCAGAAAGCCACCGAGGGGCTTGTGTTCCACCAACTGGCCGAGGCCTATTGGAAAACAGGGGCCGTTGACAAGGCGATTGCCAACTATGAAAAAGCCCTGCTCCTGCGGCCCACGCTACTGCCCTCCGTCCGCAATCTGGGGGATGCCCTCATGGCAAAGGGGGAACACGCCAGGGCCGTCGAGGTTCTGTCTCGTGCCCCGAACGACGCCGCGAGTTTGGCCAACCTTGGGGAAGCTCACCGGCGCCAAGGCAATCACGCGGAAGCCATCACGGCACTGCGCAAGGCGGCGGACCTGGATCCGGTGCTCCCCGAGGCAAGGTTCTGGCTGGGACGAGCGCTGGAAGACTCGGCAGGAGCCCAGGCCCGCGGCGCCTACGAGGAAGCGATCCGGATCAAGCCGAATTACGCCGAGGCGCACTACTATCTTGGAACGTTGTTAGGCCGGAGCGGCGATAGCATGGCGGGTGAGAAGCATCTGCTGGCCGCCGTCAAGTACGACCCGCAACTCGCCGATGCTTACAACAACCTGGGAAATCTCGCGGCGCAGGCGGGTCAAGCGGAAAAGGCTCTGGCTTACTTCGGAAAAGCGGTGGCAATTAATCCGGGACATTATTCCGCGCACTTGAATCTCGGGGTGGCTCTGGGAGAACTCGGACGACCGGAGGCCACCAGTCACTTCCGCCAGGCAGCAAAAAGCGGCGACCCTCGGGTGAGGGCCGCCGCGGAAAAGGCGCTACAGTACCTAACCGAGCCGCGACCGTAAGGGAGCGGTCCTACCAGGCGAGCTTGAGGCCGAACTGGTTCGTTCGCATTTCTCGGGCCCCCGTGATTTGGCCGTACTGAGCCGACGTCAGGTTCGTATTCGGGAAACCCCAGTTGGGATGGTTCGGGAAGTTGAAGGACTCGAAGCGGAATTCGAGATTCGTCCTTTCGCCGAAGTTGAACCTCCTCAAGATGGAGAAATCCCATCCGAGGACGCCGGGACTGATGTAAGCGTTCCGGGTAACGTTACCTTCCCGGTAAGTCAACTCGTTGAATCCTCGCGAATCGAGGGACGTGCAGGTGATGCCGGCGGCGCCCCGTCCGGAGGAATGCCTGGTATAAAACTGGTCCGCGGTGGGGTTATCCGGGAAGAGGCTGGCGCCGGTGGCGTCTCCGCGGCTGCCCTGGGTGATGCCCGCGATATCGCCGCAACCGCCGCCATTGAACGGCGATCCGGTCGCCATCGTCAGAATGGTGCCCAGCGACCAGTCGCCGAGTATTGCGTTGGCGGCTTTACCCAAGTCCTTCTTGCCTCTGCCGATCGGGATCTCCCAGAGCGCGGATGCGGTAAGGCGGTGCAACTGATGGAACTGAGAGAGGCCATGTTCGCTGCTGAAGTCATGGCTGTTGGCCGGGAACAGGTTGTCGCCGTCGTTGGTGCGGATTCCGGAGCCATCATCGATGGAGCGCGACCAGGTGTAGCCGACCAGGTAGGTCAGCCCCTTGCTGAAGCGCTGCTGGAGCTTCACAATTCCCGAGTTGTAGTTCGAGTTCACGTGACCGCCGATGGTCTGGATACGGCCGTAAATGGCGCCGCCCCACGGTCGCCTGTCATTGGCGCTCCGGGTGTCATCGGGACCGGTCTTGAACATAGGATCGTTCCATCCGTACATACGTTGGAGCTTGTGTCCGGCATTGCCCTGGTAGCCGAATTCGAGCAGGAGCGAATCGGTCAACTGATGCTGTACGTTCAGCAAATACTGGTGAACGTAGGCGGTTCTCCGGTCCACTTCATTCGAGAATGTATAGAGCGCGGACAGGCACAGGCCGCTCCAGTTGGAGCAGGTGCCGGAGTCAAGCGACTTAAGCGCCCAGGGGTTTGCAACATTCGCCGTGGGAAGCAAATCGAGCGACCGGGCGGACTCGCGGAAACCGAGGTTGCGCGCCATGTCCCAAATCGGGTTGACCGTATCCTGAGCGAAGAAGAGCCCGTAGCCGGTGCGAACCGTCCAGCGGGCGCTGGGCTGCCAGGCCACACCAATTCTCGGCGCAAAGTCATTCTTGTCCGGTTTGACGGTCGCCCGGCCGAACAAGACATCATCGCCTGCCGCCTTCGGAACGTTGTCGGCCATGTGGACATTCAGCCCCTCGTGGAAGTCGCCAGGGCCAGGTCTCACCAGCACAGGCACCGGGCAGCTCTTGTCGAGCCCGCTGTCGTTGATGCCGCTGCAAAACAGCTTCACGTTAAAGATTCCGCGATGGCGGTCTTTGAACGGCGGCGTGAATTCGTAGCGCAGGCCGATGTTCAAGGTAAGGTTCGGTCTGATCTTCCAGGCGTCCTCCATATAGAAGGACTCCGACCACTGCCGGAATTGCGTATTGGCGATTCCCAGCGCGCGCGTCGATTCCTGCGTCCATCCCAGCAGGCCCGTGGCAAACGCCGAACCGGTCCGCGACAGATTCCCCGGATCGGCGCTGTACCGGGCTGGAAATTCGAAGAACCCCCGCGGAAACTGGTTCCCGATCTGATTGAAGCGCCGGCTGACAATCTCTCCGCCGAACTTGAAGGTATGCGCGCCCCGCACCCAGCTCAGGTTGTCCAGAAGCTGGTAGGTGCGGTTCCGCACGATGAACGGAGCTTCGGTCGTTTCGCCCCAGCCGGAGACGAAGCCGTTCCCCGACATGCCGACCGCGGGCGCCCCCCAGGCCAGCGGAATCGGCGGGTTCAAACCGGGAATTGCCAGTTCGGCGGTTACGTTGCGGACGGTGCTGAGGACCGTCCCTTTATCGTTGTCGAACAGGTTAACGCCGAGGCGCAACTCGTTGACGACGGATGCGGAAAAGGTGCGGACGTTGGAAACCATGAACTGCCAGACGCCAGTCACGATCTTATCGTCCTGCGAAGGGAAAGTCAGGCCGCCGAGAACATTCTCATCACCCCAGCTCAACCGGCCAAACCATTGCGATTTTATGCTGTCGTTGAAGTCGATGCGGGTAGTGAATTGATTCCAGTCGATCGGGCTGGGAGCATTGCGGACGTAGTTGAATCCCGAGACCCCTGCCACGGCGCCGGGCACGTTCGACACACCGTAGAACTCAAGCAGCTTGATAAATTGCGGGCTGAAGCGCGACGTAGGAATCCGCTGGTTGGCAAACGGCACGGCGGAGGGCAGTCCGCCGCCAACGCCGGCGCGGATGGTGTTCGGGTCGAAGATCGGAAAATGCGTCGCCGCGGAGAAATCGCCCGCAACCATGGCCGGATCGGCGACCGTGGTGCGCCGCACCGAATAGACTCGCTCGCGCAAGCCTTCATAGTTCACCATGAAGAACAGCTTGTCCTTGCCGCTCACAACCTTCGGGATCGTGACCGGCCCGTCCACGGTGAATCCGAACTGGTTGCGCCGGAATGGATTCTTCGGGCCCGTGAGAAGCCACGGCCGGGCCTGGATCCTGTCGTTGCGCAGGAACTCGAACAATACACCGTGAAAATCGTTGCTGCCCGACTTGGTGTTCACGTTGATCTGCGCTGGCGAGCGGCCGAACTCGGCCGAGTAGACGCCGCTCTGTACCTTGAACTCCTGGAGAGCGTCCACCGACGGCCGCACGACGAAGGTGTTGAAATTCACGTCGGTGTTCTCGACGCCGTCCAGCGTGAAGCGGTTGTACTGCTGGCGCATGCCGGCGATCGACAATGCCTGATTGGCTCGTTCTCCACCTTGGCGCCCGTTGGCCTGGCCGCCGGCAGGCATCTCCGCACTGACGTTCGGGCTAAGCCGGACCAGTTGGAGATAGTTGCGTCCGTTCAGCGGCAGCTCGACGATGCGCCTCTGCTCGATGACCGTTCCGGTGGCTGTGCTGGATGTTTGCAGCATCTCGGCGGCGGCGGCAACTTCGACCGACTCGGTTACGGCGCCTACCTCAAGCCTGAAGTCCACCCTCAGCACGTCCCCGACCTGGAGCAATCGCTCAGCCGCAACGGCGGCCTTGAATCCGGCCGACTTCGCCTCCACTTTGTAGCGCCCGGGCACCAGGAACGGAACCGTGAACGCCCCGGCAGTACCCGTTTTGACCAGACGTACCTGGTTGGTGGCGAGGTTGGTGATTATAACCTCCGCGTCGGCAATGGTTGCGCCGGAAGCATCGGTGACCGTACCCGTGATTTCCCCGTACGTCTGCGCGAAGGCGAGCGACGCGGCCAGCAAACACAAAGTGATTGCGAACAACTTGGTTCTCATCTCACATGTCCTCTCTGTTGCGAAAAGCGATCGGTGTGCTGCGAAAAGTGACCAGACTATGGATGCCAAAGGCGATCCAGCCCCATCAGAGAGAGTCTACACGCTTTCGCGTATCGTCGCAACAGGGGCGGGCCCTGCACCACAGGGGCGGGCCCTGCCAGGGGCGGGCCCTGCCGCGGGGTTGTATCCTAACCAGGGACCAGGATCATGACACGATGGGGAACGTGGCTGGCCGAGCTGGCGGCCGTGTGCGTGCTCGGTTTCGCCTGCTGGCGCGCGGTCGAGCCGGCCTGGACGGAGTCGCCGCACGACGCGCGCTTCCTGCTGCAACAGGCGGAACATGCCGAGCGCCAGGGCGGGGATCCCGCACCGCTGCTCCGGCGCGCCGTCGCGGTGAAGCCGGACGACGCAGGGATCCACATCCGGCTCGGGCTGCTGGCCGAATCTCGGCGCGATTTCACCGCCGCCGAGCGGCACCTGCTCGAAGCCGCGCGGCGCAGCCGTAAGTACGAGCCTCGCTGGACGCTGGCCAATTACTACTTCCGCCGCGGCGCGATGGATCCGTTCTGGCACTGGAGCCGGGAGGCCTTCCGCATGTCCTGGGGCGACCGCACCGCCCTGCTGGACCTGTGCTGGCGCGCCTCGGGCGACGCCGAGACGCTTCTCCGCCGCGCGATTCCCGAGCAGCGCGAGCTGCGGGCTGCCGCCGCCTGGTTCCTGATGTCGCGCGGCCAGTGGCAGGCGGTCGAGCCGCTGGCACTGGAGCTGGCGACGGAGGCGACACCGGTCGAATCGACGATGTACCTGGCCGCCTGCGATGGGCTGCTCGAAAGCTCGCGCACGGCCGCCGCCGTCGCTTTGTGGAACACCCTGAACCGCCGCGGCCTTTTTCTCCACACGGCTCTCGATCCCGGGGGCGGCCGCATCGTGAGCAATCCGGATTTCACCGCGGAGGGGCCGGGCCGCTGCTTCGACTGGCGGATTCCTTCTCCACACGGTATTTCCGTTTCTCCCCTACGCCCGCCGGGTGAAGGCTGGAGAATCACTCTCAACGGCCGCCAGCCCGAGCGCTGCGAGCTGCTCTACCAGGTGTTGCCTGTCGAGCCGGGGAAGCGATACCGTTTCTCCTGTTCCTATCAGTTCGAGCCGCTCGCGACGGCGGCCGGCCGCCCGGTCGGGCTGCGCTGGCGGGTCGATTCGCATCCGGCCGCGGCTCGACCGCTTGCTGAATCGACCGATCTGGCCAATTCAGCCGGCAACCCAAGCTGGGAATTCGTCGCGACATCGGGCCAGGCGCGGCTCGCGCTGGTTTATGAACGCCCCACGGGCGTCGCACGGCTCGATGGCTGGATCCTGCTTCGCTCGATGAGGGCAGGCTTGGTCCAATGAGCGCCGCCGACACGTTCCTCGACCGGCTCCGCTGGGGCCTCACGGGACTGCTGTGCTTCGCCCTGCTCACCTCCTGGGTGCCGCAGCGCTGGGCCGTCAGCTTGTCCCAGGCGGGCGCATTCTTTCTTGTGGCCGCCTGGGTAGCCGGCCGTCGGGTGTACCACCTGCCGGCTCATCTCACCGCGCTGCTTGCGCCCCCAGCCGGCGCAGTGCTGTTGGGGCTTGTGCAGCTCGCCGCCGGAAAGACGGTCTACCGCTGGGAAACAGAGGCGGCGGTTCTCAACTGGACGGTGAATCTCGCGGTCCTGTTTCTGGCCTTGCAGGTGTTCGCCGATCCAGCGGCGCGGCCCAAGTTTCTGCGATTCCTGCTCTGGTTCGGCTTCGCGCTCAGCCTGCTCGCCACCTTGCAGCGCTACACCGCCGGCGGCAAGATCTTCTGGCTGTTCGAGAGCGGCTACGAAGAGGGACAAATGGGCCCGTTCGTCTACGAGAACCAATACGCGGGCTTCCTGGAGGTCATCATTCCCATCGCCCTGTTGGCAGCCCTGGAGACGATGCGCCCGCGCTTTCTCCTGGTGACGGCGGTTATGACGGCTTCGGTGGTCGCGGCCGGTTCGATGGCCGGGGCAGCCCTGGTGGCGGCGGAAATCCTGCTCGTTTTCCTGCTGGCGTGGCGCGCGCGGCTGGTTGGAACGCGCCGGCTCGCCGCCGTGCTCCCGGCGGCAGCGTTGCTGATTCTGCTTTTTGGATCCGTGGTCGGCTGGGATCCGCTCCTCAACAAGGCCCGGCGCACGGATCCCTACCGTGCCCGAGGCGAGCTGCTCCTGTCTTCTTTAGAGATGCATCATGATCGGCCGTGGATGGGATTCGGGCTCGGCACCTGGTCTACGGCCTACCCCGCTTACGCACGCTTCGACGACGGCCTGTTCGACAACCAGGCCCACAACGACTGGGTGCAGTGGCTCGTCGAGGGCGGTATTCCGTTGCTGCTGTTGATGGCATGGATGGCGGCGATGCTCGCGCGGCCCGCGTTCGGCTCGGTTTGGGGAATCGGCCTGCTGGCCGTGCTCGCCCATTGCCTGCTCGATTACCACTTCCAGCAGCGACCGGCGTTCGGGTACCTGTTCTTCGCGCTGGCGGCCGTGGTGCGCCCGCGGGGGCTCAGAACTGGACGCGCAGCGCCAACTGCAACTGCCGCGGGTTGCCGATCACCGACGTGATGGTCCCCACGCCGCCGGCGCCGATCGTCGCGGACGGCTGGCCGAACTGCGGATGATTAAACACATTGAACGCCTCGGCCCGGAACTGCACCTTCAACTCCTCTTTGATCGCGAAGTCCTTGAACAGCGACATGTCGTAGTTCCAGCGGCCGGGCCCATACAAGGTGTTGCGGCCGAGGTTCCCGAAGGTGTAGATAGCCGGAGCGGCGAAGGCGTCGATGTCGAACCACCGCTGGAGCGAGCGCTGGCTGGAGTCGAGCGTCGCGTCGCGCACGAAGTTGGCGCGGCTTCCGCCGGCGCCGCCGGTGTTGGCTCCGGCGTGGCCGACAGTGAACGGCAGACCGGTCTGCATGATCACGATGCCGTTGGTCTGCCAGCCGCCCAGCGCCAGGTTGGCGACGCCGCCCTGGTTCATCCACGTCATCCCCTTGCCGAACGGCAGGCGATAGGTGTAGCTGAGAGTGGCGCGGTGGCGGATGTCGTACACCGAATTGCCGCGGTCGGCGCGGCGGTTGCGGATGTCCTGCGGCGTGCCGGTTCCGCCGCCGAACTCGGTGCCGACGTCGTCGATGGCGTGGCCCCAGGTGTAGCCGAACAGGAACTGCAAGCCCTGCGACATGCGCTTCTCGACGCTCAGTTGGCCGGAAACGAACGAGCTGAGGCCGTCGGAGACCGCGTAGGAGATGCCTGCCAGCGCCGGGCGCAGGCCGAAGAAGGGGCGCCGCGGTCCGACGGCGCCGGGACCGGGCAGCGCCTGGTTGATATCCATGCTCAGACCCAGGCGGCGGCCCAGGTTGCCGACCATCGAAGCCTTCACGATCATCGCCCAGGGAGCGATCTCATGCTGCACGCCCAGGTTGAACTGCTGCGCATAGGCGCTCTTGAATCCGGGGAACACGCCGATTACGCCGCCAAAGGGATTCTTGGCGGAGTTGAAGTCGATTTGGGGCGCGTCGAGGAAGCCCTGGCTGACGCGCCGGCCGGGCGTGGTGTCCGGATTGGTCTGGTTGTAGATCGGACCAAACGGGATGTGGCGCTGGAGGCGCAGCAGGGCGCCGCCGTTGCCGTTGGGGTTGTAGAACAGGCCGAAGCCGCCGCGCACCACGGTGTGGCCGGCGACTTGATACGCGAAGCCGAAGCGGGGGGAGAAGTTCTTGAAGTCGCGGCGGACTCCGGCGCGCGAATCGACTCCGTCGCGGCCGGCCACCTTGACCGTGGCGGTATCGGCGTCAAAGTTGGCCCAGCGGTTTGCGACCTCGCTGTATGGGCTGTAGTAATCCCACCGCAGGCCCAGGTTCAGCGTGAGCTGACGCGAGACACGCCAGTCGTCGGCGAAATAGAGACCGGTTTCGATGCCCCGCGCGCCCACCCACGCCAGCGTGAAGTCCTGTTCGATCACCGCGGCGTAACCCAGCAGGAAACTGGCCAGCTCATTGCCCGTGGCCGCGCCCGTGCCGAGTTCGGTGGTGAAGCCGCGCCCGAAGTTGAAGCGGCCGTTGCCGCGGTTGGTCTGGTATTCGGTGATCTGCCGGCGCCGCACGTCGCCTCCGAATTTCAGCGTGTGGGCGCCGGAGGTGAACGTCATGTTGTCGATGTACTGGAACGTGTTCGAGCGCCGAAAGATGGGCAGCGAGCGCGAATGGCCAAGGCCCGTATACGTGCCCAGGTTGAAGATGGGCAGCAGCGTGTGGAGCGGGTGCGAGTTGGCGTTCGGAATGCCGACCAGGTTGCCCAGGTTGGGTCCGCCGGGCTCGAAACCTTCACCGGTGTAGTTCAGCACGAAGCGGTTGAAGCCGGCGCGGAAGTCGTTGATCAGCCGCGGCGAAATCACCTTGGTGTAGCCGATCACCACGTGCTGCACCGGATTGAACGCCGGTCCGGCGAAGGAATCTTCGTTGCCCACGCCGATCGGCTTGGGAAGCCCCTGGATGGACACGGCCGGGAACGTGTAGGGAGCGGTGGTGGTGGTGTGCTGGATCGACCAGCGCGCGAACAGGTTGTCATTGGACGTGAGCTGGTGATCGACCCGCACGTCGCCCTGGTCCCAGTTCTGGACCAGGTTCAGATTGGCCAGGTAGTTGTTGATGCGGCCGCTGTTGGTGGGCAGCGGATAGGCCGCCAGCAGCCGGCTGGTGGGCACGTCCCAACGGTTGCGCGGGATCATGTTGCCCGGAAATTGCTGCCGGCGGACGCCCGTCGCCGAGGTCGGATCGGCCACCTGGGTGGCAGGGTCGAAAATGCGGTTTTCGTCGCTGAAGTCGCCGTTGCGGATTTTCGCGGTTGCCACGGTGCGCACCGAGCTGGCCACGGTGTTGCGGCGGTAGCCTTCCCAGTCGAAGAAGAAGAACGTCCGGTTCTTGCCGTTGTACTTCGGCAAAACCACCGGACCGCCCAGCGAGAATCCGTACTGGTTGTATCGGAAGGGCGGGAAGGTGGTGCCCTTGGTGTTGAAAAAGCTGCGCGCGTCCATGGAGGAATTGCGCAGGAATTCGAAGACGCTGCCGTGCAGCTCGTTGGTGCCCGACTTGGTGACCACGTCCACCACCGCCCCCGAGTTGCGGCCGACGTCGGCGCTGAACAGATTGGTCTGGACCTTGAACTCGCGGATCGCTTCGATGGCGGGCCGGATGACGATCAACTGGATCAGCCGCTCGTTGTTGTCCACGCCGTCATAGAGGAAGTTGTTGGAGCCCTCGCGGTTGCCGTTGGAGAAGATCTCGGTGCCGGGGCGGCGGTCGTCGGGCCGGTTGCCGCTCTGAATGGTGCCCTGCACCGAAAAGCCGGCGCCGTTGACGCCGGGTGTCAGGATCGCAAGCTGGACGAAGTTACGACCGTTCAGCGGCAGCTCGCTCACAAAGTTCTGGTTGATCACGCTGCCCACCGACGACGACTGGCTCTCCAGCAGCGCGGGAGCGGCCGAGACCTCCACCGTTTCGTTGACCTGCCCCACCTGAAGCGCGAAGTCGACCCGCGCGCGTTGGTTGACCTGGAGCGTGATATTGCTCTGAACGGTACGGCGGAAACCGGCGGCTTCGGCGGCGAGATTATAATTTCCGGGCGGCAACAGCGTGAGGATGTAGAGTCCCTCGGCGTCGGTGGTGACTTCGCGGGCGGCCACGCCGGTCTCCGTATTCGTGGCGCTGACCTTGGCGTTGGGCACGGCCGCGCCGGAGGCGTCCATGACCTGTCCGGAAAGCTCGGCCGTGGCGACCTGGCCGAACGCCGCGGCCACACTCAACAGGGCAATGAGCAGAAAGCGCATACAACCTCCCAGATGGAAAACTTGCGAGATGGTTTCTAATAATATCACCCGGCCTGACCAGACCGCTTGGTAGGATGTTCCTATGCGCGCATTGCTCCTCCTGCTTCTGCTTCCTGGGTTCCTCGCCATGGGTCAGGACAAGGCGGCCCAGATCGACGAGCTGCTATCCCGCTATCACGGCTGGAGGCAGTTCAACGGGACCGCGCTGGTCGCCGAGTCCGGCAAGGTCATCTACAAGAAAGGCTTCGGCCTGGCCAACATGGAGTGGAACATCCCCAACACGCCGGACACCAGGTTCCGGTTAGGCTCCATCACCAAGCAGTTCACCGCCGCGTTGATTCTGCAACTGGTCCAGGAAGGAAAAATCCAACTGGACGACCCGATGAGCAAGTACGTGCCCGATTACCCGAAGAAAATCGCAGACCGGGTGACCGTCCATCACCTGCTCACGCACACCTCTGGCATACCCAGCTACACCGGGCTTTCCAACTTCATGAAGGATCACAGCCGCGATCCGTACACGCCGGTGGAGTTCCTGAAGATTTTCCGCGACCTGGATTTCGAGTTCGAGCCGGGTTCCAAGTTCAACTACAACAACTCCGGCTACTTCCTGCTGGGCGTCATCATCGAGAAGGTCACCGGCAAGAGCTACGCGGAGGCGCTCCAGGAACGGATCTTCGGCCCGCTGAAGATGTCCTCGAGCGGCTACGACCTGCACTCGCCGCTGATGAACAAGCGCGCCGGCGCCTACCAGGCGACGTTGGACGGCTTCGAGAACGCGCCGTACCTGGACATGTCCATCCCCTACGCGGCGGGCAGCCTGCATTCCACCGTGGAAGACCTCTACCTCTGGGACCAGGCGTTGTACACCGACCAGGTCGTCAGCGCCAAGAGCCGCGACCGGATGTTCACGCCGGACAAGAACAACTACGCCTACGGCTGGTCGATCCGCAAGGATTCCGTGCCGGGCGGCGGAGAGCGCAAGGTCACCATCGTCGGCCACGGCGGGGGGATCAACGGGTTCAACACGATCATCGAGCGCCTGGTGGATGACAAACACCTGGTCGTGCTGCTGAACAACACCGGCGGCACACGGCTCACCGAAATGGCGCAAGGGATCCGAAACGTGCTCTACGGCGCGCCGGCCAAGCCGCCCAAGCCTCCGGTGGCGCGGGCTCTCTATCAGTTGATTGTGGAGAAGGACGTGGCCGCCGCCATCCAGCAATGCCGGGAGTGGAAGAAGGCGGAAACCCACGACGTGAACCCGAACGAGCTGGCGACGCTGGCGAACCATTTGCGCCGGATAAAGCGCGCCGCCGACGCCGAGCAGGTGGCCAAGCTCAACGTCGAGCTGCACCCCACCAACCCGTTCGCCCATGTGAGCCTGGGCGACTACTACCGGGAAACCGGCAACCGTGCGATGGCGATCCGCAGCTACGCCCGCGCAGTCGAGCTCTCGCCGGATGAGGAGGCCCCGCCCGTGCGCCGGCTGAAGGAGATGCTGGCTAAGTAGCCGCACCTCCTTGTCGCACAATGAAGACATGGTCACGCTGGACACATTGCGCGCGGAACGGCGGGAGGAAATCCTTCGGCTCGCCGGGCGGCGCGGCGCCCACAGCCTGCGCGTGTTCGGTTCCGTGGCCCGCGGTGAAGCCAATGAGAACAGCGACCTCGATCTGCTGGTAGCGTGGGAGCCGGGCAGGAGTCTGCTGGACCACGCTGGACTGGTACAGGACCTCCAGGAGTTGCTCGGGATGAAGGTCCATGTCGGGACCGAGAAGTCGCTGCATTGGTACGTGCGCGACAGGATCCTTCGCGAGGCGACGCCATTGTGAAAGATGATCGGCTTTACCTTCACCACATGCTGGAGCGCTGCCACCGCATCACCCGATTCATCGGGCCCGGCAGAGAAACCTTTTTATGGCGTCGGAGGAAATGCAGGACGCGGTCATCCGGAACGTTGAGGTGATCGGCGAGGCGGCCAAGCGGGTTTCGGCCGAGGCGCGGGGCCGCTTGGCGTCGCTCGACTGGAAGAGCATCTGCGGCATGCGCGACGTTCTGGCCGGTGAAGGCCCCGGCTCCGCACCGGCTCCATGACAACGCAGCCGGTGTGTACTGGAGGCTCCGACAGCGGCTGCTTGCGCCTCACGGTCAACGGAGTCCCGGGCAACAGCGTTCGCCTGTACACTGGGTTCGAGATCCCGCGATAGCCGCAACCGGAGGAGAGGCTGAGATGCCGCCAATCGCCCGCTATCTCGCAATGTTGGCCGTGGCGCTGCTGGCGAGCTGGATCCTTTTCGTCCCGGCTCCGGAGGCACGGCGCATCCCCGGCGAGCTTCCCATGATCTTCGAACCCCTGGAGGGCGGCACGTCGTTTCTCTCCCGCGGCGGAAAGCACACGGTGATCTATTCGGGCACCGCTCCCGGCCATGTCGGCCTCTACCAGGTGAACGCCGAGCTGCCTCGCGGCTTGACCCCGGACAGCGATTACCGGGTGAGCCTGGCGGTCAACGGCGTTTCGAGCAACGAGTTTCTCCTGTATATCGGATTCTTACCCCTACCATAGGCATTCTCAGCGCCTCGTTCCCGTGGTATACTTCCGGCAGACACCGCCAACGGGAGGGTGCATGCGCCAGAAGAGTATTTGGGCACTGTTGATCGCCCTGTTTTGCCTTTCGGTTTTCGCCGCTACCACTTCCAAGACCTTTACGTCCCAGCAGCGCCGCTGGTGGGCTTTTCAGAAAGTGGAGAAGCCGCGGCTGCCGGCCGTGAAGAATCAGGCCTGGGTTCGCAGCGAGATCGACGCGTTTGTCCTCGCCAGGCTCGAAGAGAAGAACCTGGCGCCCAATCCGCCGGCCGACAAGCTCACGCTGTTGCGCCGCGCCACGCTCGATCTGACGGGCCTGCCGCCGACCTCCGAAGAGGTGCACGCGTTTCTCGGCGATTCCTCGCCGGATGCGTTTGGGCGGGTAGTGGACCGGCTGCTGGCTTCGCCGCGCTACGGCGAGCGTTGGGCGCGCCACTGGCTCGACGTGGCCCGCTATGCCGACAGCGAAGGCTTCAAAAGCGACGAGACGCGGCCCAACGTGTGGCGCTACCGCGACTACGTGATCAACTCCTTGAATGACGACAAGCCCTACGACCGGTTTGTCCAGGAGCAGATCGCCGGCGACGAGATGTTCCCCGAGGACCCTGCCGCCCTGATCGCCACCGGCTTCAACCGCCACTTTCCCGACGAGAGCAACGCGCGCAACATCATGCAGCGCCGGCAGGAGGTGCTCAACGACGTCACCGATACCGTGGGGGCGGCCTTTGTCGGCCTGACCTACGCCTGCGCCCGCTGCCACGACCACAAGTTCGACCCCATACTGCATAAGGATTACTACCGCCTGCAAGCCTTCTTCGCCAACACACGCATCGAGGACAACCTGGTGCTGGAGACCGGCGAGCGCCGCAAGGCCTGGGAACAGCAGAACGCCGCCTGGGAGAGCAGCACGCGCGAGGTCCGCGCCGAAATGCGCAAGCTGATCGAGCCCAAGCTCTCGGCCATTTTCCAGGAGAACTTCGAAAAGTTCCCGATCGAGATCCAGGAAGCATTCAATACCGAGCCGGCCCAACGCACGCCTTTCCAGTGGCACATGTACTACAAGGTCCGGCCCCAACTGGAGCACCCCGAAGCCGATGGCGTCTCCCGGCTGCGCGGCGAGGAGTCGCGGCGCTACGCGGAATTGAAGAAGGAGTTGGCGCGGTTCGCCGACGGCAAGCCGGCGGAATTGCCCATCGCGCAGGCGATGATCGATAACGGCCGCCAGGCGCCCAAGACGCACGTGCTGGCGGTGGGCGTCTACGACGCGCGGCAGGAGGAGGTGCAGCCCGGGTTCCTGTCGATCCTCGATCCCACCGATGCCCGCATTACGCCTCCGGCCGCGGTGGAGTCCTCCGGCAGACGAACGTCGCTGGCCCGCTGGCTGACGGATTCCGCCAACCCGCTCACCTCGCGCGTGATGGCGAACCGCATCTGGCATCACCATTTCGGCCGCGGCATCGTCGGCTCGCCGAACGATTTCGGCGTGATGGGCGATCGTCCCACGCATGGCCAGTTGCTCGACTGGCTGGCCGCCACCTTCATGGAGGACGGCTGGAGCATGAAGAAGCTCCACCGGCGCATCCTGCTCTCCAACGCCTGGCAGCAATCCTCCGCTTATCGCCCCGCGGCCGCCCACGTGGATCCGGAAAACAAGCTCCTGTGGCGCTTCAACCGCCGCCGCCTGGAAGGCGAAGTCATCCGCGACTCGCTGCTGGCCGCCTCCGGTCTGCTCAACCTGAAAATGGGAGGCCCGGGCGTGTTCCCGCCACTTCCGCCCGGCATGGTCACTCGCGGCGGCTGGAAGCGCGATGAGGACGCGGCGGAATCGCACCGCCGCAGCGTTTACGTCTTTGTTCGACGCAACACGCGCTATCCGATGTTCGAGACCTTCGATATGCCGGACACTCACGAAAGCTGCGGACGCCGAAGCACCACGGTCACATCCACGCAGGCGCTCGAGCTGCTCAACAACGAGCTGGTCTTCGGCTGGGCGGAAGCGTTGGCCCGCCGCGTGCGCAATGACAGCGGCATGAGCGCCGAGGCCCAGGTGGAGCGCGCCTGGCGGCTGGCCTATTCGCGGCCGCCCCAGGAGGCCGAGCGCGCCGCGTCCCTCGCGTTCCTGGACCGGCAGACGCGGGTGGCCGGAGATCGCGAAGCCGCGCTGGTCGACCTCTGCCAGATGCTGGTCAACTCCAACGAGTTCGTCTACCTGAACTGAGGATTGCCATGTTCGCCAAACTGGGACACCATTGGCCGGTAAACTCGCGGCGGGAATTCTTCACACAGGCCGGCAGCGGTCTGGCCGGGATCGCGCTGGCGGGCATGCTCAACCAGGACCGCCTGCTGGCGGCGCCCGCGCGAACCGACTCGCTGGCGCTCAGGACGCCCCACCACACGCCCACCGCCAAGTCCGTCATCTGGCTGTTCATGGAAGGTGGACCGAGCCACATCGACTTGTTCGACCCCAAGCCGAAGTTGACCGAGATGCATGGCCAGCCCATGCCCGCCTCCTTCGGACGCCCGATCACCGCCATGGGCACGGCCGGCAACACACTGATGGGGTCCCAGCGCAAATTCCAGCAGCATGGCCAGAGTGGGCTGTGGGTCTCCGACTGGTACCCGCACATCGCGCAGCGGGTGGACGACCTCGCGGTGATCCGGTCCTGCTGGGCCAACGGGCTGAATCATGTCGGCTCGGTGTGCCAGATGAATACCGGCGACATCCTCGCCGGCCGCCCCGCCATGGGCGCCTGGGTGACCTACGGCCTGGGCAGCGGCAATCGCAACCTGCCGACTTTCGTCATCCTCCTGGATGACAAGGAAGTGGTCGGCGGGCCCAAGAACTGGAGCTCCGGCTTCCTCCCCGCCGGCTTCCAGGCGACGCAGTTCCGCACCGGCGACAGCCCGATCCTTCACTTGAAGCCTCCACCGGGCGTGACGAACGAGCGTCAGCGCAGCCGGTTGGACTTCCTGCGCGAGCTCAACGAGCGCTTCGGCGTCGACAAACAGGAGGACACCGAGCTGGAGGCGCGCATCCAGGCCTACGAGCTGGCCTACAAGATGCAGTCGTCCGGTCCGGAAGCCGTCGACGTGAGCCGTGAATCCGAAGCCACCAGGAAACTCTACGGGATGGACGATCCCGAGACCGCCACCTTCGGCGCCAACTGCCTGCTCGCCCGCCGGCTGGTGGAGCGCGGCGTGCGGTTCGTCGAACTCTACTGCGGCTCCGGTAGCGGCTGGGACGCGCATTCCAATATTGAAGGCAATCACTCCAAGTGGTGCCGCGTCTCGGACAAGCCTGTCGCCGGACTGCTGACGGATCTGAAGGCGCGCGGTCTGTTGTCGGAAACGCTGGTGATCTGGGGCGGCGAGTTCGGCCGCACTCCGTTCAACGAGAAGGGCAACGGGCGCGACCACAACCCCTGGGGCTTCTCCATATTCATGGCCGGCGGCGGTGTGAAGGGCGGCCGCTGCATCGGCACCACCGACGAGATCGGCCTGCGCGCGGTGGAGCGTCCGTGCCACGTCCACGACATCCATGCCTCCATCCTCCACCTGCTCGGCCTGGACCACGTGCGTGTGACCTACATGCACAACGGGCGCGCCGAGCGGCCCACCATAGTCGGCGGGAATCCCATCCACGAGCTGTGGACGTAGCGCAGAGCATTTTCCAATCCAAGGATGAGCCTGAAACCTCGATTTGATTCCAATACAAGATGAGCCTGAAATCTCGGTTTCATTCCAATGGTCGATGAGCCTGAAATTCGGGCTCTGAGGTGAGCTTGCC